>ERZ1089244.1-NODE-1-length-362504-cov-38.312781_pt1 | contig 362504 bp, 307 predicted proteins | sample MGYA00383550_ERZ1089244 | MGnify/ENA primary metagenome ERZ1089244 (study PRJEB34543, sample SAMEA5968661) | marine metagenome | biome: water | collected 2014-06-21 | depth 0 m | study: Ocean Sampling Day (OSD) data from North Adriatic Sea
CGATTATCTTGAACACTGACGAAGGCAAAGAAGTGGTTTACTTCTTACCAGCTGAAACTATCATCCGCGTGAGCGATGGTGAAAAAGTAGCAGCAGGTTCGATTCTAGGCCGTGTACCACAAGCGTCTTCTGGTACAAAAGATATTACCGGTGGTCTACCACGTGTTGCTGACTTGTTCGAAGCACGTCGTCCAAAAGATCACGCCATTATGGCAGAAATGACTGGTGTGGTTAGCTTTGGTAAAGAGACTAAAGGTAAGAACCGCTTCATTATTACTAATGAAGATGGTGAAGTACATGAAGAGCTAATCCCGAAATGGCGTCAAATCAACGTCTTTGAAAACGAGACGGTAGCACGTGGTGAAGTGATCGCTGATGGTCCACAGAACCCACATGATATCTTACGTTTGAAAGGTCAGACTGCACTTGCTGATTATATCGTCAACGAAGTACAGGACGTTTATCGCTTGCAGGGTGTAAAAATCAACGACAAGCACATCGAAGTTATCATTCGTCAGATGTTGCGTAAAGTTGAAATCACTGACGGCGGCGATTCAAGTCACTTCAAAGGTGATCAGGTCGAGTATGCAGATATCAAAGCATTGAATGCTAAGCTAGAAGCGGAAGATAAATTCCCAGTACAGTTTGAGCGTCAATTACTAGGTATCACCAAAGCAAGTCTAGCAACTGAAAGCTTTATTTCAGCGGCTTCTTTCCAGGAAACAACCCGTGTACTAACTGCGGCTGCTGTGACTGGTAAAGTAGATGAGCTACGTGGTCTGAAAGAAAACGTGGTTGTTGGTCGCTTGATTCCTGCAGGTACTGGTCTTGCTTATCATAAAGCACGTAAAGAAAAAGCAGATCAGAAACTACAAGATAAAGATTTGAATGCAGCGTTTGATATGACTGCAAGCACTGATAGCAAAGACTTTGCAAGCTTCGACGAAGCATTTGCTCAAGAGTTAAATCAAGATAATTAATCGTATTAAGTATTTTGATTCATTCTTAATTTGATAAAAAAGCCAGCCTAAGTTGCTGGCTTTTTTGTGCGTATAAAAAACTGAGAAAGGCATGGTGCTATTATCTAAAAAAATAGTACACTGGAAATATGCTCTAATTCACTATTCATAAAAGGATAATTAGCAAATGGCAGGTAAAACTCGCGTCGCCAAATATCAAGCAGATCGGACCAATCAAAAGTTATATTTTTGTCGTTTATCTTGCCAATCTGCAGGAAGTACCAATGATAAGCAGTTATACCAAGCACACTGTGAGACTGCTATTTTTCACTTGCATGGTGCTTTGCTAGCATTTATTCAGGAGCTCGGTCATTTCTATAGCCTAAATATGACGGCGCCAACTTTGCTCGATATTGAGCAAGCACTGAGCGAGCGTACCCAAGTATCTCCTGAGATTCAGCGTTTGCAGCAATTACAGCAGCAAGGTTTTATTGCCAATATAGAACGTGCTTATCAGCGTTGTCTTTATGCAGTACCGCCAGATACTATCGTCGATGAAGCGCCAAGCAGCCATTTAGCGTCGCCAGACTTGATTGTCAATGTCGTCACTTTATCTAACCAATGGCTGCCTGATGAGACCACAATACGAGAATGGCGTAATCAGCTTTTAGAGTTGATTGAACAACTGCGTGCAGGTATGGTTGAATTCTAATAGGAAGTAAACCAGAAGATTTAGTCTCTGATAGCTATTTATTGAACAATTTGAAAGTATGATTAAGTAGGGTAGGCCATAGTCTACAGCGCATAAAAAAGGCTTATTCAGTCATTACTGAATAAGCCTTTTTCTATTGATTAAGAATTGTCTTGTTTGTTACTCTGGCATCGGTGGCATACTTTCAACGGGCGTCACTGTCAATGGATTTTCCGGTACGCTATCATCACTACGATTGTTGCTTGGTTTCGTTGATGGTGGAGTACGGGTATTTTCAGTAGGCTCTGGAGCCGAAGGCTTACGCTGCTGAGTTTGAGTCTTAACTGGCTTGGCTGATTTCTTGGCGTCATCATCAACTAGGATGCCATCATCAGTCATCTCTATGATACTTTGCTGTTGCTTTCTGGATTTTGAGCGGTTATTGATAGATACCCATTGGCTTGGCGTGTCTTTGAGCTGGGCTTTCATAAAGTCCATCCATACTGGTAGCGCTGCCACACCACCATATTCACGGCGGCCCATAGTAGATGGTTGATCGAATCCCATCCATACTACTGTCGCATTGGTAGGATGAAATCCTGCAAACCACGCATCTTTGGCCTGATTGGTGGTACCAGTTTTGCCACCGATATCATCACGTCCTAATGCTTTTGCTCTTACCGCTGTACCGCGTTGGACTACATCGCGTAGTATATCTGCCATCTCAAAAGCGACTCTCGGTTGCAGTATACGAGGTGCTTGTTTGGCTCTCACATATTGTACGGCAGGCGCTTTTAGACGGTCTGATTGTGGACCTGCGTTATATACCGTTAAATCAAGCTCTTTATCTGTTGTTTCGCTATCATCATTACCTTCTAATGATGAATTATCGGTAGTTATTTCATTAGTACTATCATCAAGCGCTTCAATTGACTTCTCATACTCTTCAACTAAGCTGCTATTAACCTTTTCAAGTTTTTCGTTAAAGCATAGTGCACATGCTTGACGTGGATTTGCCTGAAACAACAGCTCGTTTTTATAATTGTAAATTTGTTCAATAAAGTAAGGTTGGACACGATGACCACCATTCGCGAAAGTTGAGTAAGCCGTAGCCATTTGTAAAGGTGTGGCTTGCCCTGCTCCGAGTGCTAATGATAATGTTGTCGGCAGCTTTTCTTTATCAAGACCAAATTCATCTAATAGGTTGCGCGTACTTGAGATACCGATAGCTTGTAACAAGCGAATAGATACGAGGTTACGCGACAAATATAAACCGCGACGTAAAGTGATATCACCTAAGAAACGTTCATCAGAGTTTTTAGGTTTCCAGTCACCTACTTGGATAGCTTTATCAGACACTATGGTATCTGGGCGATAACCTTTCTCTAAAGCAGCGGTATAAACAAGCGGTTTGATGGTTGAGCCGGGTTGACGCCAGCCTTGTAGAGCGCGGTTGAACTTACTGTGGTTAAAATCAAAGCCACCGACCAATGCATTTACAGCACCAGTCTCTGGATTCAACGAGACCAAACTTCCTTGAATTTTAGGTATTTGACCTAATTGCCAGTTGCCATTCGAAGTAGGTATCACACGAATGATATCGTTTTTCCTAACAACTTGACTGGCATTGCTAGGGTAATAACCAATACGGTCAGCAGAAATATATTTACGTGCCCATTTCATACCAGACCAATTAACGGTCACTTCTTCACCGGATTGTAGGACTGCGTCAAAACTACGAGAATTGACTTTAGTCACTTTGGCAGGAGACATATTGCTGTAGCGTCGGAAGTTCTCGAGAGGCTCATCATTTGCTTCAGCCCCGCGCCAACCATGGCGATGCTCATAGGCAATCAATCCTGTTACTACTGCTGCTTCTGCATCTGTTTGTGCTTTACTATCTACTGTGAGACGTACGCGCCATCCACCGTGCATAACTTGATCGCCATAACGTTCGACTAAAGCAGCGCGTGTCATTTCTGCTAAATAAGGCATATTTACATCGAGCTTTTCTTTATATAGGTTGATACCTATAGGAGAGTTGACCGCTTCATCGTACTGAGCTTTGGTAATATAGCCAAGCTCATGCATGCGTCCAATAATCCAGTTACGGCGAGTCAATGCGCGGCTAGGATTGGCAACAGGGTTATACTTAGAAGGGGCTTTTGGTAGACCTGCTAACATCGCCATTTCAGCAATAGTTAGATTGTCTAATGACTTACTATAATATTTTTTGGCTGCAGCGCGGATGCCATAGGCGCCTTCACCTAGATAGATCTTATTGACATATAGTGTCAAGATGTCATTTTTGCTCAGTTCGTCTTCGATCTTCCGCGCCAAAAACAACTCTGTTAGTTTGCGGTTTAAAGTACGTTCTGGACTTAAGAAATAGTTTTTAGCGACCTGCATCGTAATGGTAGAGCCACCGGTTTGACCATCGTCATCAGTGACTGCTTCGGTGACAGCGCGACCAAGACCTTTAATACTAATTCCGCTATGCTGAAAGAAAGAAGCATCTTCGGCTGCTAAAAAGGCATGAGTTAAATCTTCAGGAATCTCATCAAAACTAACTGGTAACGATAAACGATTGCCATATTGGCCGATTAATTTATCATCACTACTATAAATCTGTAATGGCATTTCTAGTTTGGCTGTTTTAATTTCTTGCGTACTAGGTAGGGTTGGTGACAAATACATTGCCATTCCATAGAAACCAATAGGTACAGCAAGTGCTAGAACAACTGCCAATGCTAGGCAAGCGATAAAAAGTCCCACTAAAAAACGAATGAGACGAGCAGTAGCATTTTTCTTGGCCATAATAAGACTTATTAGTTAGAATTTGTAGCAGACAATATTATTATACCTTGAACAAAATGAGCAGGTAATAATAAATGTGTAAGTTAGCCTTAATATATTTTTAAATGCTTGAATCTATCAATTAAGTAAAGTATTGTATTCAATTATTACAAATAACTATCAGATTGTACACTTAATATAAGGTATAGAGTTTGTGAGGCTATTTACTTCGAAAAGTCGACATTTGATTGGTGTGGATATTTGTGCCACCTCAGTAAAGTTGGTTGACATACAGCGCCAACAAGGCATGTTCCACCTAAAATCTTATGGTATTGAAAGGCTACCAGAAGGTGTCGTCATTGATAAGCTTCTAGCAGATACAGAGGCAGTTGGCAACATTATAACGAGTCTGGCAAAACGTTGCCAGGTATCGGGTAGTAGTGCTGCAACTGCGGTCTCAGGGTCTGCAGTGATCACTAAAATCATAGATATGGATATGGCACTTAGCGATGTTGAGCGTGAGGCTCAGATACGTCTAGATGCTGACCAATATGTGCCTTATCCATTAGAAGATGTCAACTTAGACTTTGAAGTATTAGGACCATCTTTGGTCAGCGAAGATATGGTTCAGGTATTGCTTGCTGCTTCTCGCTCGGAAAATGTTGACCAACGTGTAGATGCTTTAGCGTTCGGTGGGATGCAAACAAAAGTCATGGATATCGAATCGCATGCAATTGAACGTGCATTTGGATTGATGGTAGATAGTCTCCCAAATGTACCAGAACTGGTGGCTTTGATAGACATAGGTCATAATCAAACTACTTTATATATCGCCAAAAATGGTGAGTTTATCTATAGTCGGGAACAACTATTTGGAGGTGTTCAATTAACAGAAGCCATACAAAACCGCTATGGCTTATCGGCAGAAGAGGCGACGCTGAGTAAGCGCGAACGTACCTTACCTGATGATTATTATCCTGAAGTTTTGACACCCTTTATAGAAAACACTATTCAGCAAATCACTCGCTCTCTACAGTTTTACTTCTCATCAAGCCAATATAGCAGCATCGATCATGTGGTGCTCGCAGGGGGAAGTAGTTCCATTGCAGGTCTCGCTGGTATGGCACAACAAAAGCTAGGTGTAACTGTCAGTGTTGCTAATCCATTTACTAATATGACTATTGCACCAAATATTGATAATGAGCAATTGGCTATTGATGCTCCAAGTTTAATGGCTGCATGCGGTCTTGCGTTGAGGAGCTTTGACTAATGGCTCGTATTAACCTTTTACCTTGGCGACAAGAAGAACGTGAACGTCGAAACAAAGAGTTCATCACTTTAGTAGTTGCAGTTACGTTGCTAACTTTATTGGCAGCCTTTGCTTCATGGAGTTATTTTAACAATGAGCTTGATGAACAGCTTGATGCCAACGCTTTGATCGAACAAGAAAATACTCGCTTAGACACAGCATTGACTGAAATTGATAGTTTAGAACAGCGTCGTGACGATATTATTTCACGCATGCAAGTTATTCAAGATTTACAAGGTCGACGTCCTGTCCCTGTACGCCTATGGGATGATCTTGCTAAAGCTATTCCACCAGCGCTATATCTAAATAACCTTAAACGTGAAGGCGATGTCTTAACTTTAACAGGTTTAGCAGATAATCCAAATATTGTATCAAGCTTAATCCGCAACCTTGATAGTAGCAAATGGATGGGTAACTCAGCAGTAAGTAACATTCAACAGAATATTACCGCTTATCAAGCTGCACCAGCTCTCAATAATACAGTTGAGACAGGTGAACAGCCACGTCCTGTGTATCCTGAAGACAGTTACGTACAGTTTATAGTGACGACTAAAGTCCAGTCAGAGACACCTAACCCTGATGACGCTGATACTAGTGCTAGTCTTGGAGGTGAGTTATGAAGCTTATCCGTAAAAAAAGCCTCACTAAAACTAAAAAATCTGCTTTAAAACCGAAAAAGCAATTTGATTTAAATGAGTTTCGCCGTAGCTTTGAGTCGTTAGATTCAGAAAATTATGGCAGTTGGCCATTACCAGTCAAGGTGACAGTAATTGGCCTTATTATTATCTTTATCGCAGCTTTGTCATGGGCCTTACCGATTAGCAGCAAAATTGATGCAATTAATGCTGCTGAGGCTCAACAACGAACCTTACTTGATAGCTATCGTGAAAAAGAGTCGCGCGCTCGTCATTTAAAAGCTTATCAGGCGCAAGTGGTTCAAATGGAAACTGAGTTTAATACTTTATTAGATCAGTTGCCAAAAGATACTCGTGTGTCAGAATTGGTAGAAGGCATAAACATGACAGGCGTTGGTAGTAATATCCGTTTTCAAGATATTTCAGTAGAGCCTGAGATTGAAAATGAATTCTTTATTGAGCAACCAATACGTATTGCTGCGTTAGGTGAATATCATCAGTTTGGCAGCTTTATTAGTGGTCTTGCCGCACTTCCTCGAATTATTACGATGCATGATTTTGAAGTCAGTAACCCGCAGCCTACTTTGGATGTTTTACCAGAGCTTAACTTAGTCTTGCAAACTAAGACTTATCGCTCTAAAGAAGCGGCTCCTGAAGGTGATGAAGCCGTTGCTACTGATGCAAACGCAGGAGGCAACTAATGAGTATTCAAAAAATGCCCATGCTATTGGCTTTAAGTATTGCTGTTTTATCTATGACAGGGTGTAGTGACCGTATAGGTATGGCAGAGCAGTCAATGACTGATATCCGCAATCAGCCTGCACAGCCTATTGAGCCGCCACCCAAAGCTGAACTAGTAGAGGATTTTGTTTATAGCGCTAGTTCGCAGCGTAGTCCTTTTTTACCGCCAAGCTTGGTCAGTGTGCAAGGGGCTAGAACCTCTATTGAAGGTGTACGTCCTGATATTAACAGAATAAAAGAACCACTTGAGCAGTACGAACTGTCGCAACTGATTTTTCGAGGTGTAGTAATTTCGCCTGAAGGTCAGCGATATGCGTTAGTACAACGTCCCGACGGTTCAGTTGCCAGTGTTAAAGTAGGCGATTATCTTGGAATGAACGACGGCCGTATTGTTGAAATCACGCCGACCCAGATTAACTTGATTGAAATTGTGCCAGATAGCCGCGCAGGGTTTGTAGAAAAACCCCAGTCGCTGGTATCCCCTATAAGCTAAGTCGGCAGATTTTTTGAGGAATAAATAATGACAGTACGCAATAACAAGGTAATGATGATGAGCAACCGCGTTTCTTCTGCTTTTGCTATTTCAGCACTGGCAGTCAGTATGGTGGCTGTGACTAATAGTGCTTATGCTGCACAGCGCATTGATAGTGTTTCTGTAGTACAGACTGCACCTGCAGTGACTCAAATGCGTTTGGGATTTACAGGATTGCCAGTATTGCCTGCAGCCTATCAGCTTGATGATCCTAGTCGCTTAGTCCTAGATTTCGAACAAGTACAGAATGGGCTTGCTAGCCGCTTCAACGAATATAACGTCGGTGCAATCAATGATGTGACTACGCTAAGTAGCGATAGTACCACACGTCTCATTGTCGGTTTAAAAGAGTCAGGAAACTATACGACAGCGATTGAAGGCAATGATTTATTACTGACAATTACTGATCCTAATCGTCCAGTTATTACTAGCGACCCGATTCAAGATGTACTTAATAACAATAATAGTATGACAACGACCGCAGTCGTTACGCCTATTGTTGAGACCTCTACTGTACCAGTGGCACCTGTACGTACTACGAGCAAGGCAGTAGTAAAAAATGAAGTGCCAGCTGATACGATGGTAGTGAGAGTAAACCCACTATTAAATCCGCAACTCGCTGCTTCACAGGTAAGCAAACAGTATAGCTATGATGGACTAAGTGCAGTCAATTTTTCGGCAGGTAGTGATGGAGGTGGCAATGTAAGTGTTGTACTTGCTAACGAAGCCATCCCAGTAGATGTACAGCGCCAAGGTAAAAAGCTTGTCATACGTTTGACTGGTAGCACAGTTCCGAGAAATTTATTACGTCGTTTGAATATTAATAGTGGTCTTGTTGATAGTGTTGATACTAAGAATCAGGGTCAAAACGGTGTCGTCACCATCAATATGACGGATGACTACGAGTATCAGGCTTATCAATCAGGTAACCAGTTAAATATCAGTATCAAGAAACCTGAATTGTTACGTGAGCCAACGCTTGAAGAAAGAGTCTATAGTGGCGAACCCTTATCGATGGAGTTCCAAGATGTTGAGATCCGTAGTGTCTTAGATATTTTGGCACAGTTTACTGAGATGAATATCGTTGCGAGTGATTCTGTTGCTGGCAACATCACTTTGCGTTTGATCAATGTTCCTTGGGATCAAGCGCTTGATATTATCTTGAAAAGTAAAAATCTTGGCAAACGTGAAAATGGTAATGTGATTTTGGTTGCGCCTTCTACTGAACTTGCTGAGCAAGAGGCTCGCGAGCTTGAAGCGCAGCAAGCTGTTGATTCGTATGCGCCTTTACGCAATGAATATATTCGTCTGAACTACGCGAAAGCACAAGATGTATTGACTCTTATTTCTCAAGGCAGTGGATCATCTAGTAATAGCGGCAATAACTCCAACAGTGCTGACGATAACAATACGTTATTATCTAATCGTGGTACGGTAACGATTGATGAACGCACCAATACTTTGATTATTAAAGACGTGGCTGACAGCATTGAAAATATCCACAAACTAATCAGTAAAATTGATATTCCTGTTCGCCAAGTTATGATCGAAGCACGTATCGTTAGCGCGTCTGATACCTTTAGTAAAGAAATTGGTGTACGTTGGGGTATATTATCAAACGGTGCAGCCAACAACCGTAGTTTATTGGTTGGTGGTAGCGATCAAACCCTATGGGATCTAAAAGATTTCGATGTAGAAACAACGACGGTCAATGGTCAAACAGTTTCTTATCCTTCGTATGACATTAGTCGTCCTGATAACTTAAACGTCGACTTAGGCGTTTCCAACCCAGCAGGTAGTATCGCTTTTGGTTTGCTCAGTATGTCTGATGTAATGCTTGATCTTGAGTTGTCAGCGCTACAAGCGGATAACCGTGGTGAAGTTATTTCTACACCAAAGATTCTGACCGCGGATAAGCAGACAGCGAAGGTTTCTTCTGGTACTCAGATTGCTTATCAAGAAGCCTCAGCAAGTGGTGCAACAACGACTAGCTTCAAAGAGGCTGCGTTAAGTTTAGAGGCTACACCAAATATAACGCCAGATGGTAAAATTGGTTTAAAGTTGGTAATCACAAATGGTACTCCGACTATTATTAATAGTCAGGTTGCAATTTCTCAGGATTCTATTTCAACCAACGTCATTATTGAAGATGGTCAAACTGTCGTGTTAGGTGGAGTTTTCAAGAACCGTACCAATAACGAAGTAACTAAGGTCCCTTTCTTAGGTGATTTGCCTTATATCGGTCGTGCCTTCCGTAAAGATGTACGAAGCAACACTAAAGAAGAGCTACTTATCTTTGTGACTCCAAAGCTTATTAATGATGGTACTAGCCGTATTAACTGATTTAGTTTTTTTAATCTTTCATTGAAAAAGTAAGCCATAGTGCTTGCTTTTTTTATGCGCGAAATTAGTGGTTTTAGCGTTGCAATATTTATGTAGGCACTGATGAGTGGTGTGCTCTAAATTTTACTCACAATAATCACGGCTCATTACTAGCCAGAATAACAATGACGTTGTATCATACCTAATTTAGCTGAGTAAGTATTATGGGGCAGGAATTACCGTCGGTGTTTTTAGTGGGTCCGATGGGAGCAGGGAAGACCACAATCGGAAAACTGCTTGCCAAGCAGTTAGGTCGCACTTTTGTAGACAGTGATTGGTATATTGAATCGCAGACAGGTGCCGATATTGCTTGGATATTTGCCAAAGAAGGTGAGGCAGGTTTCCGTGAACGTGAAACGCGTGCCATTGATGAATTGACCCAAAACTCTCAAATCGTATTAGCGACCGGTGGCGGTGCAGTTATGTGTGCTGAAAACCGAGAATTCCTAAAACAGCGTGGCATCGTCGTTTATCTTAATGCACCTGTTGAGGTGCAGCTGGCACGCACCTCTAAAGACAAGTCTCGACCATTATTGCAGCAGCCTAATCCTAGAAAAATACTGCAAGAGTTATACAGTGCTCGCGATCCACTCTATCGCCAAGTCGCCCATATTATTATGCCTACTGGTCACACGTACCCACGCCACATGGTCAATCAATTGATGCAACAGCTAGAATCATTCGTCGACTGCACTACCGACGCATCAGCGCACCAAGAAGACTAGTAATAGACTGGCAACTACGATATTGATATGCAGACTCAATTACTTTTACCTCATCGAAAATGCTTTAGGAGTATCACATGGTAATGCCGTTTCATGATGGCCTAATAGTTCATACGCAAAGTCATGATTATCCTATTGTCATTACTGAACAATCTGCGACTGAACATAGCAGTATGGCGAAGCAAATCGCACCTTATGTCAGTGGTCGTCAGGTTTTGATCGTCACTAATGACACTGTGGCACCTTTATACTTAAAAGCATTAGAAGATGAGCTAGCAGAGCAGTTTGTGGTAAAGGTGTGCGTACTGCCAGATGGAGAACAATACAAAAATCAGGCAAGTATTGATCAGATTTATGATGCGCTGATGACAGAACACTTCAATCGCGATGTGACACTTATTGCCCTTGGCGGTGGTGTGGTCGGAGATATGACTGGCTTTGCTGCTGCTAGCTTTATGCGTGGTGTAAACTTCATTCAAATTCCAACGACGCTATTGTCACAAGTAGATTCTAGTGTTGGTGGTAAAACGGGTATCAATCATCCGCAAGGTAAAAATATGATTGGTGCTTTTTGGCAGCCGCAAATGGTGCTTGCTGATATGAGTACGCTTAAGACACTGCCTGCGCGTGAGTTGTCGGCTGGAGTGGCCGAGATTATTAAATATGCCCTTATCATGGATGAGGCATTTCTAACGTGGCTTGAGGCAAACTTGCCTGCAATGATGGCGCTTGACTTGGCAGTACTTGGTGAAGCTGTAAAGCGCTGCTGTCAGTACAAAGCCGATGTAGTGGCACAAGACGAAAGAGAGTCCGGTGTGCGCGCGCTATTGAACTTTGGTCATACTTTTGGTCATGTAATTGAAACACATGAAGGCTATGGTAATTGGTTGCATGGCGAAGCAGTAGCGGCTGGTATGGTACAAGCAGCTGAGCTATCGCAAAAGATTGGCTGGTTAACTGATGATGAAGTTGTACGTATTAAGCGTGTTTTAGAATTGGCAAACTTACCTATTACGCCACCAGCTATTGGTGTAGACACTGCTCTAGATGTAATGGGACACGATAAAAAAGTGAAACACGGACAAATCCGCCTAATTTTGTTAAAATCAATAGGCGATGCGGTAATGACTAATGAGTTTGACAGCCAGTTATTACATGAAGTTTTGTCAAAACATAGCGCATAACGTCTCAAGAATTTATCGTTTATATATTTATACTAAAATCTCGTACTTATAGCCAACTGGTTAGCTGTACCTCTGTTTGAATAAGCATTTATACCATGCTGTAAAACATGTGTTTACCAAGGACCGCCTCATGGCAACATCAAAAACAAAAACGCGTACTGCTAGCCAATCATACAGTCGTCAAGCACTGATTTGGCTAATAGTGACCCTACTTTTAGGGGTGGTCACAGCGTTAGTATGGATGTTTAGTCAAACGCCAGCCATGGGTGCCAAAATTGAGAATGCACCGATATCAGCGCCAGAGATTTTGAATGAAGAGTTTGAGCAACCACTAAAAGTCGAATCGCTACATGAATTAGATACGGATGTACAACCGATTAACTTTGATGCAACGATTCGAGATTTGCGCGATTATCCTGATGAGTTCAAAGACAAGCGTTATCTGCTGGCTAACAAAGGCAAGTGGACTGTTCAAGTAATGAATGTCGCTGAAAACGATGTGATTGTTAGTTACCTAGAAGGTCGTCAAGATCGTGATAAATTTGCTTATTTCCGTTATCTTGATGATGAAAAACAAGTCCGTTATATGCTGACTTATGGGATTATGAGCAGTCCGCAAGAAGCGGTAGGGGCAGCAAAGTTAATAGACTTTAAGTTACCTACAAACGTACGTGTATTGCCAGAAGAGATTAATCGGTATGTCAGTATTATTGATAATTATGAGCGTCCTGATCCAGTAAAAGATCTAAGTATGAAACGTACACGTGCCGTCGATTTAAAACCTACTAAGCGCGAAGTGCCTGCTCGTTTGCAAGAAGAAGCTGATGACGCTGCTGCTCAAGCTGTTAGTGCTAATAGTAATCGAGGTAACCAAGAAAGCGCTAATAGTAGCAGCACTCAAGAGAGTATTCGTCAGTCGGTAGATACCTCTGCCACGTTATCTGTTAGCGAAGAGCGTACAGTTGGTGGTGAGACACAAACAATATCTGAAGCATCGCCAAAAGATGAAAACAACGCAAGTAAGCCCGCGGCATCAGAAAATAAAAAGCCTGCGGCACCGGCGGAGAACGCTACTAGTAAAAAGCCACCAGTCGTGCCAACACCTAAGCCCCCTAGCAGCACGAACAATAATTCAAATGCTAATGGTAAAAGTGCTAACGCTAACCCTCCCAAAAATAATAGCGATAGTATAAAAGCGCTAATAGAAGACAAGAGTAATTAATTTTTGCCTGATTAATTAAACCCACTAGCGATTTAGTTAGTGGGTTTTTTTAGCACTATACAAAATAATTTTATCTTCATGATAAACGGCAAGCTACTACTGTTAAGTATTATCAAAGCCTTTTACTAACTGTCACTTATATGGTTTGCATTAAAATCTTAATAGTAGTTTTATTTGTCTCATAACCAATAGTAATAAGTCCTCTTACAATTTATGGCTGATGAATCGATAGAAAAGACTAGATTTTTCGACAATCATTAACTAATATAACTGTGGGCGACGTTCTGTATAGTTATCGTAAAAAATGTCTATTTAACAACTATTTAGTGGTTTTTTCTTAGTTTTTAGAGTTCTTTACTAAATATTATTGTCTCAAGCGCGGTTACTTACTATCTATAATAAGGTTATCGTAAGTGACGCAACCTCTCTTATTGTCACTCTTTTTAGGGTAAACAAAGTGCTTGAATACAGAGCGTCAGATATTCAAGATAAACAAGTGCACCGTTATTAAGTTATTGTATGCTTAGCGCTAAATGCTAGACATGACAACATAACAAATGATGCTTAAATGAATGGCATTAGATATCACTGATTGAGTAACTGGCATTTAAGGGCGTAGATTCTCCCGTTGCCAAGGGCTGCTACTTACTATCTTTTGATACACGGACCACATGTCAAGACATCAGCTAATGACCAGGAGGGTCAAGGGTTTTACTTTCTCTTAGAGTATGATGTCTATCGAGCATTGCACTATTTGCCAATTCGAACACACGAATATCCACTATCAGCCCGTTCTGCTTACGGGTACCAACTTATACTCCGCATTGGAAATGTAAGTTGCCCGTCTACTTAAAAGGACAAGCTATGTCAATGATTTCCTCACAAACACACCTGGCCACGCCAGATGATTTTTCTGATAATTGCGGTTTTGGCCTAATTGCCCATATTGAGGGTGAAGCGAGCCATGATTTGGTGAAAACTGCCATTCATAGTTTAAGTTGTATGACACATCGCGGCGGTGTTGCTGCTGACGGTAGAACTGGTGATGGTTGTGGCTTACTATTAGCGACGCCTACCGATTTCTTTAAACAGATTGCTGACGAGCAGCAATTTGCCATTACGGACAACTTTGCTGTCGGTATGGTGTTCGTGAATTTAGATAGCGATAAAGCCAAGCATAGCCAGCAAGTATTAAGTGATGAGATTACAGCCCAAGGATTAGAAGTGGCTGGCTGGCGTGATGTACCACTTGACTTGAGTATTGTTGGTGAGATTGGTCGTGAGACATTGCCAGACTTTAAGCAAGTGTTCGTTAATGCGCCAGATGATCTAGCTGCTGATGATTTCAACCGTAAGCTGTTTGTTGCACGTAAAAAAGCAGAGCAGCGTTTGACGGATGATGAGCTATTTTACGTCTGTTCATTGAGTTGTCAGACCATTATTTATAAAGGCTTGGTAATGCCTTCAGATTTACCAGCGTTTTTCTTGGATTTGCAAGATGAGCGTTTGGCCTCACATATCGTAGTATTCCATCAGCGTTTCTCAACCAATACGTTACCGCGCTGGCCACTGGCACAGCCATTCCGTTATCTTGCGCACAACGGTGAGTTAAATACCATTACAGGAAACCGCAACTGGTCTAAAGCCCGTACGCCAAAGCTAAAATCAGACAAACTGCCTAACTTGAATGAGCTGACACCACTTGTAAATAGTACCGGCTCTGATTCATCTAGCCTAGATAACATGCTTGAAGTGCTTATGTCTGGTGGTATGAATCTGTTCCATGCGATGTCTATTTTGGTACCGCCAGCGTGGCAGAATGTTGATAGCATGGACATGGATCTGCGCGCGTTTTATGAGTTTTACTCACAGCATATGGAAGCGTGGGACGGTCCAGCAGGTCTAGTCATTCAAGATGGACGCTATGCGGTCTGTATGCTCGATAGAAACGGTCTGCGCCCATCACGTTGGGTAACCACTAAGAACGGCTATATCACTGTTGCATCAGAAGTGGGTGTTTGGGATTACGAGCCACAAGATGTATTAGCAAAAGGTCGCGTTGGACCTGGTCAAATGCTGGTCATTGATACGTTGACTGGTCAAATTCTAGATACGACCGCTATTGCAACTTTACTAAAAACGGCGCATCCATATCGTAAATGGTTGCGTGAAGAAGCAACGCGTGTTCGTGATGATGAACGTCTAGAAGAGGCGTTGGCAACGCAAGCGTGCCGCGGTGATAAGCTAAAAGCGCTACAAAAGATGTATCACATCACCAATGAAGAGCGCACAGAAATTATTCGCCCTAATGCTGAAAATGGTCAAGAACCAGTCGGCTCAATGGGTGACGATACGCCAATGGCTGTACTGTCGCAGCAAATCCGCCATGTCGGTGATTTCTTCCGCCAACAGTTTGCACAGGTGACTAATCCGCCAATTGATCCATTACGTGAATCAATCGTGATGTCGTTGCAGACTTGTTTAGGCGCTGAGACTAACGTATTTGCGCCATCTGCGAGAGATGCTCATCGTATTATTTTGTCATCGCCAGTATTGTCAGCCAGCAAGATGCAGCAGCTTGAAACTTTGGATGATCCAGCGTTCAAGATGGCTCGCATTGATCTGAACTATGACCGTACTTTAGAGCTATCTGATGCTATCGTGGCTATTTGTGAGCAGGTGGCAGATAACATTCGCTCGGGTAATACGTTGATTGTCTTGTCTGATAAAGATATCGATACAGACAAAGTACCCGCCAATGCCATTATGGTGACTGGTGCTGTGCATCATTATCTAATCGCGCAAGGTATTCGTACCGATGCTAACTTAATCATTGAAACAGGTCTGGCCCGTGACTCGCATCAAATAGCAGTATTGATTGGCTTTGGTGCAACTTGTGTATATCCATATCTGGCATATGATGTCATTGATGATTTGGTCGCGACTGGTGAGCTACTTGGTGACCCAATTCAAGCCCGTGTTAATTTCCGCAAAGGCTTGGATAAAGGTTTGCTAAAAATCTTATCAAAAATGGGTATCTCTACCATTGTTTCTTATCGCGGCGCGCAGTTGTTTGAAGCGGTTGGCCTATCAGAAGAAGTCGTCAATTTATGCTTTAAGGGCGTACAAAGTCGTATTAAAGGTGCTACCTTTGCCGACCTTGCAGCTGATCAAGCACAATTGGCTGCCAATGCGTTTAAGCGACGCGCTCCTCTAGATCAGGGCGGTCTGCTCAAGTTTGTCTTCAACAAAGAGTACCATGCCTTTAACCCTGATGTGATTAACAGCCTGCATACCGCGGTACGTACTGGTGATTACGATAATTACCGTAATTATGCTGATCTAGTTAATAGCCGTCCGGTCGCGACCTTACGTGATTTGTTGCAACTGAAAACTGACAACAGTATCGATGTCAATGAAGTAGAAGATATCTCTGAAATCTTGACGCGTTTTGACTCAGCTGGCATGTCACTAGGCGCGCTATCTCCCGAAGCGCATGAGTCGATTGCGATGGCTATGAATACCATCGGTGGTCGCTCAAACTCTGGTGAAGGCGGTGAAGATCCTGCGCGTTATGGCACATTGCGCAACTCAAAGATCAAGCAAGTTGCTTCTGGTCGTTTTGGGGTAACGCCTGCTTATCTTCGCTCCGCTGAAGTCATGCAGATTAAAGTAGCTCAGGGTGCCAAGCCTGGTGAAGGTGGACAGCTACCTGGTGGTAAAGTCAACGCGCTGATTGCACGTTTGCGTTATTCAGTGCCAGGTGTGACCTTGATTTCACCGCCGCCGCATCATGATATTTATTCTATCGAAGATTTGGCACAGCTGATTTTTGATTTGAAGCAAGTCAATCCAGATGCATTGGTATCGGTTAAATTGGTCTCACGTCCAGGTGTTGGCACGATCGCGACAGGCGTTGCAAAAGCCTATGCCGATTTGATTACTATCTCGGGCTATGACGGTGGTACAGCAGCGTCTCCGCTATCGTCTATCCATCATGCAGGTTCGCCATGGGAGCTAGGTTTGGCTGAGACTCATCAGTCCCTACGAGTGAATGGGTTACGTGATAAGGTACGTGTCCAGACTGACGGTGGTCTAAAAACAGGACTGGATGTAGTAAAAGCTGCTATCTTGGGTGCAGAGAGCTTTGGCTTTGGTACCACGCCGATGATTGCAGTTGGTTGTAAGTACCTACGTATTTGCCATTTAAACAACTGTCCGACAGGTGTTGCTACTCAAAAAGCCAAGCTGCGTGACGAGCATTTCATTGGCGAAGCAGAAATGCTGATCAACTTCTTTAAGTTTGTCGCGACCGAAACACGTGAATGGTTGGCAGCGCTAGGTGTTCGTAGTATGGAAGAGCTGGTCGGTCGTACTGACTTGCTTGACATTCTAGAAGGCAATACTGATAAGCAGCGTCATCTTGATTTAACACCATTGCTATTTAGTCACCCAGCTAGTGTGGGCAAAGCACAAACTTGTCAGGTTGAGCGTAATGAACCGTTTGATAAAGGTTTGCTTGCTGAGCAGATGATTAGCGATATGCTTGTGAACATTCGCAAAGGGGCGGGCGGCGACTATAGCTATTTCGTTGGTAACTGTGACCGCTCTATCGGTGCTCGTATTTCTGGTGAGATTGCGCAAGTCTGGGGCAACCTTGGCATGAGCGATATGCCAATTAAGCTTCGTCTAACTGGTACGGCAGGGCAAAGCCTAGGCGTATGGAATGCTGGCGGCCTAAATATCGAGCTTGAAGGCGATGCCAACGACTATGTAGGTAAAGGCATGGCAGGCGGTGAGATTGTTATTTATCCGCCAAAAGACTCAAACTTTGTAGCACAAGAGACGGCCATCATTGGTAATACCTGTCTCTATGGTGCAACTGGCGGTAAGTTATATGCTGCTGGTACTGCAGGTGAGCGTTTTGGCGTCCGTAACTCTGGCGCACATGCAGTCATCGAAGGCACAGGCGACCATTGCTGTGAATATATGACGGGCGGTATCGTTACGATTCTTGGTCGTACTGGACTCAACTTCGGGGCTGGTATGACGGGTGGTTTTGCGTATGTACTCGATATGGAAGGCGACTTCTTTGACCGTTGCAACCATGAGCTAATCGATCTAAACCGTATTTCAAGCGAGCAAACAGAAGAGCATCGCATTCATTTGCAACAAGTGATAGAAGCTCATGTAGATAAAACAGGCAGTGCATGGGGTCAGACAATTCTGAACGACTTTGAGCACTATGTTCGTAAGTTCTATTTGGTTAAGCCAAAAGCGGCGAACATTGCAAGCCTTCTTAAAACTACCATGGCCGACCCACAATAGCCGATACGTAACTGCCTATTGTATCAATGGAATGCATTGATGGATTGTATTGATGGATCGGCAGTCGCTTTAATCAGGTTAGCCAGCGTTCCGTTTTTAGAGACGTTTTAACTCACAGGTTTTCAGCAGGTACGTGACAGCAGCGATATATGTCTTAAATTTTAGGCAAACCAAACATCGCTGACTGTTGCCACCCACTGCAAAAGAGCCTTATATAAAAGAGATAGCACCATGGCAAAACGCTTAGAAAATAACTTCCAGTTTTTAGATGTACCGAGATTTGATCCAACCAAAAAAGACATTGCAACGCGTTCAACAGAGTTTGTTGAAATTTATAAACCTTTCGAAAACGAAGCTGTTGCTCAGCAAGCGCATCGTTGTCTTGAGTGTGGTAACCCGTACTGCGAGTGGAAATGTCCAGTACACAACTATATCCCTAACTGGCTAAAGTTGGCGACAGAAGGTCAGATATTTCAGGCAGCTGAACTGTGCCACCGTACCAATACCTTGCCTGAAGTGTGCGGACGAGTTTGCCCACAAGATCGTCTATGTGAAGGCGCTTGTACGTTAAATGATGGTTTTGGTGCAGTGACCATTGGTAATGTTGAAAAATATATCAACGATACTGCGTTTGCACTTGGTTGGCGTCCAGATATGTCTGAAGTCGTTTGGACAGATAAAAAAGTCGCTATCATTGGTGCAGGACCAGCAGGTCTGGGTTGCGCGGATATCTTGGTCAGAAATGGTGTCAAACCAGTCGTCTTTGATAAGCGTCCTGAGATTGGCGGCTTACTGACCTTTGGTATTCCTGAGTTCAAAATGGAAAAAGACGTCATGCGCAATCGCCGCGTGATCTTTGAAGACATGGGTATCGAATTCCGTTTAGAGACAGAGATTGGCACAGACGTCACCATTGATGAGCTATTGGCTGAGTATGACGCAGTGTTTATGGGTATGGGCACATACACCTATATGCGTGGCGGCTTTGCTGGTGAAGAGCTGACGGGCGTCTATGATGCACTAGATTACCTGATTGCCAACGTGAACCGTTGCAATGACTGGGAAAAAGACGCTGAAGAGTACATCGACTTTAAAGGTAAAAAGGTGGTGGTACTCGGTGGCGGTGATACTGCAATGGACTGTAACCGTACCAGTATCCGTCAAGGCGCCGAAAAAGTAGTTTGTGCTTATCGCCGTGATGAGGAAAATATGCCAGGTTCACGCCGTGAAGTGGTCAATGCTCGCGAGGAAGGCGTCGAGTTCTTATTCAATCGTCAGCCAACCGAAATCATTGGCTTAAACGGTAAAGTTAACGGCGTAAAAGTTGTTACTACTCAGCTAGGTGCACCAGACAACCGTGGTCGTCAACGCCCTGAGCCAATTCCTAATTCTGAAGAGATCATTCCATGTGATGCAGTCATCATGGCATTTGGTTTTAGACCAAGTCCTGCTGATTGGTTCGAGTCTCAGCAAGTGGGGATGGACAGCTCTGGTCGCGTACTAGCAGCCGAAAAGCAAACCTTCAAATTCCAGACCCAAAATCCTAAAATCTTCGCTGGTGGCGATATGGTGCGTGGTTCTGACTTGGTTGTGACAGCGATTTGGGAAGGCCGCGAAGCTGCGGAAGGTATTCTAGACTACCTAGAAGTGTAATACGCTAGCGCAATAGACTATTATTCATTAACACTGACGCAGTTCTCAATGAATAATTTGATGAGTCATTTGATAAGTAATCTTCAATAGCGTAGATTTCAATATAGTGTGCTAGGATATTTTTTATAACGCCTTTTACCTGTGAATAATAGGTAGAAGGCGTTATTTTTTGCCCGTCATTTTGCTGATAGAATATTAACTTATACTTACCGCTAGTTAGTGAGATTTTCTAATAAGCCTTTATTAAAATGTCTCACTTAAATATTCCACTCAAAAAGAGTAGCCTTGCGTGAAACCCACCCTTTATCAGCGTATCACTGCTCCATTTGTCGAACCCTATGTTCGCTACCAACATGCAGATATCCTACATGCCACACGCCTAGGTACGGCTGTGATACTAGCCCTATTGGTCAATAAAATCACCAATCTTCCGCACGGTGAATGGACGACCATTACAGTATTTATTATTCTAGGGTTATTGCAATACCAAGGCGCTATTTATACCAAGGCAAAAGAGCGCGTGATCGGTACTTTATTAGGTATTGGTACTGCGCTTGGGGTGCTATGGTTTAATCAGAATGCGGGTGCATGGCTGTGGGTAGACTATGCGCTCATTGGTCTGCTTAGTGGTATCATTGGCTATCTAGCCGTCAGACAGCTTGGGTATACAGGGCTGCTAACGGGCATCACAATGTTGATGATTGTCTCTGATTTAGGCAATAATAGCATTGGTCAAGATGGTATCTACCGCGCCTTAAATATTTTACTTGGGACAGGCGTTTCGGTAGCAGTGACGCTGATTTTGCCGCTCAAATCAACGTTGATGTGGCGATTCTTATTGAGTAGTAACCTTGACGCTTGTAGTAGTCTCTATGCAGGCGTAGGTCATCATATCGACGCAACGGATGGAGTGGTGGACGACTCTGTTCAAAAGTTAAACCCAGCAGCCTTTCCTGTTAAGGAAGTACCCGTTGATAGGGCATTGGTCACAGCGTTACAGCAGATTAATAAACGTCTGCTGGCTGTGCGACCACATATCGCGGCGACAGCCAGTGAGTCAGGAATCGAAAAAGAAACGCTAGAGACGATTCAGCGTACCCACCGCAATATTATCGGGACGATTGATTTACTACTAAGTGCGGCACCGCGCTTGGCAAATATCGAGATTGATGAAGAAAACCATGTTTTATTGGTACATTATCAGCATGAGCTAACCCAAGCAATGCAGCATATGGCAGCGGTATTACGTAGTCCAAGCGATGAAGTATTTCGACCCATTACTCGTATTGCTGTTTCAGAGTATCCAAGCGTACAGCACCTAGCGTTTGAGTGGCAGGGCTATTTTTGGCTGACCCAAACCTTGCAAACTCAGTTGCAGCAGCTGAGTGATTTATTACAAACATCGAAACCGCATTGGTTTGCTGCATCTGGTCTGGGCTATCAACGCCGCGAGCAGCGCCGGATGAAAGAGCAGGGCGGCGAGACAGATTTACATTTATAGCGCAAAAAAACGCTGACCATTTAGGATCAGCGTTTTTATTTTAAAAGATTACTTTATTCTAAAACGCTAAATTAAAACTATTAACGACCAGTCTTTAGCTTATCCCAGTACTGTTGATACACTTGCAACGCTTCATCGCCTACATCTTCTTGGAACTCAGCTTTTGCTAATACTTCTTTGGAAGGATAAATCGTTGGATTGTTTTGGACGCTCTCATCCATCAATTCTCGCGCTGCTATGTTTGGTGATGCGTAGCCAATCTCTTCGCTGACGATTTTTGCATTTTCAGGACGCAATAAGTAATCAATAAATTTATGTGCTGCATCAACTTGCTTGGCATTTTTTGGAATGACAAAATTGTCCATCCATAAGATAGCGCCTTCGGTTGGATATTTATAAACCAAGCTGGTCAAACCTTCGTCATTGGCCATGACTGCTTCACCATTCCATGTCATACCAAGTGCCGTCTCACCTTCGATATATGGCATACGTGTCGCATCAGAGTTAAAAGTTTTGACGTTTGGCATCAACGTGGTGAGCTTATCGTAAGCGGCTTCGATTTCGTCAGGATTACTACTATTACCTGAGTAGCCAAGAGTTAGCAGTGCCATACCAAAGACTTCACGCACATCATTAGTCAGCATCACCTGACCCTTATACTTAGGATCCCATAGGTCATTCCAGCTATTGACAGTTTTCGGATCGACACTGTCACCGTTAATGGCTAGACCGGTGCTGCCCCACATATAAGGGATAGAGTATTTGTTATCAGGATCGACTTTGGTATTGGTAAATGAGGTATCAAGGTTTTTGAAATTGCTCAATTTAGATTTATCTAGTTCTTGCAGTAGTCCTTCTTTCGCCATTTTTTCGACATAATAAGTCGATGGAATCGCTAAGTCATACTGACTAGAATCATCGAGTAGTTTGAGCTTGGCATACATCGCTTCGTTAGAGTCAAATGTGGTGTAATTAACTGAGATGCCAGTTTCTTCTTCAAAACCATCTAAAATCTCTTGCGGCATATATTCTGACCAGTTGTAAAGGTTCAGCGTCTCATTGCTCGACGCAGCACTGCCATCCGCTGCATTATCAGAGTTGCTACAGCTGGCAAGCACCAAGCCGACAGCCATTGCTAACAATGCTTTTGGCACTATACGACCGACACTAGCCGAGGTGTGAGTAGTTGGATGGGACGATGATAAATGGGTCAAAATATCTCTCCTAAATAAAGATAATGCAAATCAGAAAAATTCAATAAAAAAGCCAAAAAGATAAAAGCCTGATATGGCCAATAAAACTATTATGGTCATTCATTTATACAATTTAAAGGGTTATTATTAAGGCAATGCTTAACAATACTAATAAAAATAGCCAGTTGGGCTAATGAGATGAGTAGCAAAACTAACTTAATGACAGCTAATTGTGAGTAGAACTGCTAGCGAGCTGCTAATGTCGAATCGAAAAAACATAGTATATAACCATGCTATGATTGGCGCAGACTGAAGTATGACGAACATCATCTAAGCAGATGTAAGCCTTTGGCTTTAAGACACCAACCATACCATAATAATAAAGGATACAGCACAATGACCGAAAGTACCTCAACTCAAAACGCCTTGAATAAGAGCCACTCAGTTATACCAGCATTGCTTACGGATAAAGTTGCCATAGTCACCGGAGCCAGTCGTGGGCTTGGTGCACAGATTGCACAGCAAATGGCGGCAGCAGGTGCTATCGTTTGCGTCAACTACCTCAATAGTAAACAGGCTGCTGAGACGATAGTGGCTGATATCATCGCGACAGGCGGTCAAGCATTTGCTTATCAGGCGGATGTCACCGAGCTTGAGCAAGTACAAGCCATGGCAGCTGAAGTCATCACTCGTCATGGTCGTATCGATATATTGGTCAATAATGCTTTACCAAGTTATCAGTTCAATCCAAGCGCTGCGTACACCAGTATTGAAACAGTAAAGTGGTCGCATTTTTCGCAGCAAATGGACGGTATCGTCAAAGGCGCAGTCAACACGGTGCAAGCGGTGCTGCCGCAAATGAAAGCGCAGCAAGTAGGCAAAATCATTAATATATCGACCAATCTTATCTACAACCCAGTGGTTACCTATTATGATTACACCACGGCTAAATCAGCATTGATTGGGCTAACACGCAATCTCGCGAGCGAGCTTGGTCAATATGGTATTCGGGTTAATTTGCTGGCAGGTGGATTATTAAAAACTACCGATGCAAGCAGCTTAACCACTGAAGAGGTATTTGACTATATCGCGACTACAACGCCGCTGCGCCAAGCGACTTCGGTAGCTGACTTTGCCAATTCAGTATTGCTCATGGCATCTGATTTGAGCATGGCTATTACTGGACAGTCTATCGCTGTTGATGGTGGCTTGACTATGCCTTAACTGATGCCTTAGCTAATGCCTCAACGCTCTATTGGATTTGTAGAAGAAAAGAAACGATCGTCGACGTAATGAAATCATCACCGCTCCAGCTTTCATTTGTATTTTCTATATAAAACTAGTCCATAATAAGAAGCCCTTACTAGCGACCTAGTAAGGGCTTTTTTTAAATAAAAGTTAATGGCTTTATGTACCTGAAGAGTCTTACGACTTCATTGCTAACTGATTAAGCACGGTTTGAATACCATACTCTTCGATCGTCCCAGTGACAAAGTCAGCGCGTTCTATTAAAGCTGGCTGTGCATCTCCCATTGCCACAGCAAACCCAACCAAGTCGAACATTTCTAAGTCATTCATACCATCACCAAATGCCATACATTCGCTTGCATCTACCGCATAGTACTCGCACATATCTTTGATACCGCGAGCTTTTGACGCATCTGCTGGCAAGATATCGGCACCAATCTGATGCCAATGTACTAGCTTTAAATCATACTGAGCAAAGTCGATATCCTGCATTTTTTCTTGCTGATTATTAAAAAATACCGAGCACTGATAGACGGTATTTGTTTTGTAGTACTCAGGGTCAAGGATCGAGTTGGGCGTGACCGCATTGAATTCGCGTAAACGTTCATTTTCACCTGACCACGCGATATGAGTGGCAGAGTCAAACTTATGAATCAAATCACTCTGTTGACACAGGCGTACGATTTTATCTGTCTGTTCAGCAGTTAACGGGTAGTGGCTGATTCGGCCGCTTTTATCAAAACTATATTGTCCATTCATACAAATAATGGCGTCCAATATATCTGCATCAAGCAACGTTAGAATGTCTTCAGGCAATATGGCTTTAGAACGACCAGTCGAAATCACTAGTTTAATATCGGTATCTGCAAGCTGCTCAAGCGTCGCTTTATTGTGTTCAGCGATAATGCCGTTACGGCTCAAGGTATCATCGATGTCAAAAAAGATGATTTTGGGGGTCGAAATCTTAGTAGTCATACTTTCTTTGGCAATCTTATCTTCGATAAACATGATGATCCTATTATTTTTAGTCGTGTAGATACAATGATTCAGATACTACTACAACATACCCAATCAGATAAATACCTATCGAGTAACCTATGATGCTACAAGTATGCTTATTGAGTCAGCATTAGCATAGTGATCTGTGAAATTGCTCATAGCTTGTCCAGAGGATTAACAAAAATGCTAAACGATATGATTAACTTAACCGTGTCTATTTATTATAAAGTTATATTCAATTATCAAAAATAATCTACGAAATAAGATGGACTATCGTTATTAATGCATCAGTTACCTAAAGGAACAAGTATGAAATTCTTTACCTTAAAATCGGTTACAGTTTGGGCAACCTTGGCTTTATCTGCCAATGCTCTTGCAATGGATGTTGAATTTAATGATGCTGCTTGGGATGGCAAAAAAATACCTGAGGGGCAGCAATGTCTGAATTATGATGGCAAAAGTCCAGCCACGCCTAGTATGACTGTTTCAAACATTCCTACAGGCGCGGAAAGCTTGGTATTCGTCTATAACGATGTAAGCAACAAACGTATGCAGCATGGTGGGCATGGTATCGTCGAGTTCGCGCTACCAGAGGGTGCTACGAGCGCAGAAGTGCCAAGAGTATTTGGTCATACTTACGAAGTACCAGTCGGTATTGAGATGGTCGCAGAATACCGTAACCGCAAAGGTGAGGTGGGCGGTGCATATAAGCCGCCTTGCTCTGGCGGCAAGAACCATCTGTATACGGTAGATGTACAAGCATGGCAAGGCGATTCGGTACTTGCTGAAACAACCGTTGAGATGGGTCGGTATTGATACGTTAGCTATTCAATTAATATGCAGCAATTAGTATGCAACAAAGTCGTCTATACAACACTATTTATACATAGCATAGACGGCTGTTTATTGAGGGTGGGTTGTGTTTTACATACCTATAAATGCGTTAACTCAACAGACATTAAAGACCCTGATAAATGCTTGTAGAGTTTAGTCTATAAGTAAACATGACTTAGTCATATAAGTGCGTTGAGGCAGGGCTATAGGAGAATATAGATTAGGCTTGTTAACTATTGGAATAATGCCAAGATACTGAACGTGACAACTTTGTAGTATAATTTTACTACTATGGATATCGGTATACTATATCATTGAAACTTCTATGTTATAAATCTAAAAAAATCATAGCAAATGGTAAAAAACGTTATTAATTATACTTTATCTTAAAGTATACCTTGATTTGAATGAATTTTTTATAAATAAGGTTTCTTATGAACATAACGGCAAGCCAACCTTCAGAAGATAGAAAAAGGCATGGCGAACATATTCTTATCCACATGACATATATCGCCAAAAATGTCGATCTAGATTCGGGGATTGAGCTGACTCGCGCACTTGAGTACTGGCGCAGATATTTTGAAGAAAACGATATCGTTTCAGCTTTAGTCATTAGCGAAGGTTATTTCGTTCAAAGTTTCCAAGGAACAAGACCTGCTATCAATACTGCCTTGGAAAAGATACTTGACGAGCATTCCACTATTGTCCCTAATATTGTGAATATAGAGGAAATAGAATCGCGCCAATGGAATGGGTTTTTAGTTAAACATCTAACCTCAAGTGTTGAAGACGAAGAGCATGCCCTAAAGAACTTTTCAGCAGGCTCTGACTATAATCCTTATCTAATGAAAAGCTCTCAGATTGAAAGCTTCTTGAAGGCGGTTTTTGAAAATGCTGAATCTAATTAATTTTTAATGAGTAGCATTTATTTCTTAAGCATTTGCCTCTTAAAATAGTTAATAGATACTTGTCCTAGATAGAATATAAAAGCCGTCTATACCTTTGTATAGGCGGCTTTTTGTTGAAAGCAAGTTAGCAGTAGCGGTACAGGATGTTTTCTTAGCAACTGGATAAAATATTGGCGGATGTTCATAAGTGACTATTCATACCTGACTCTTGCAGAACTTAACTACTAAAGACGCCTTGGTGATACCTGTTTTTGTCATATTATTTTAAGGTATAGATGATAAGAAGTTGGTCAATTCCTAAGAGTTTTATTGATTATACTTTATGATAAAGTGTATATTAATTTATATACCTATTATATAAATGGATTTTCTTATGCAAATAACGACCAGTCAAACTTCAGAAAATAGGAAAAGACATGGCGAGCATCTGCTGATTAGCCTAACGTATATCGGTAAAAACATCGAAATGAAAACAGGTATAGAGTTGACTCGTGCTCTTGAACAGTGGCGAAGATACTTTGAGGAAAGCGGGTTAGTTGCAGCGCTTGTGATCAATGACGGTTACTTTGTTCAAAACATTCAAGGCTCAAGACCGGCGGTCAACGCTGCTCTAGCGAAGATAATTGATGAGCATTTCAAGATTATTCCTAATGTTGTCAAGGTGGAAGAGATAGAAGCGCTTCGATGGGATGGATTCGTAACCAAACACCTGACGGAAAGTGCCGAAGATGAGGAGTATGCCTTAAAAAGTTTCTCAGCAGGTTTTGATTTCAATCCTTATCTAATGCAAAGTACTCAGATTGAAAGCTTTTTGACAGCGATATTTGAAGGGGCTGAATCCGATAGGTTTTAGATGAGTAGCATTTACATATCATAAGAGTCATCTATTTTAATTGGCATAAAAAAGCCGTCTATAAAGTGTCTTTTGATTTAGATAATTTTTTATAAATAAGGTTTCTTATGCATATCACTACCAGCCAACCTTTAGAAGATAGAAAAAGACATGGTGAGCATATTACTCTAAGCCTAACGTATATTGGCAGAAATAGTGACAGTAATAATGGGATAGGGTTGGCTCGTCTGCTTGAGCAATGGCGAAGAAATAATGAAAAAAGTGGTGTAACCTCAGCGCTTGTCGTGAATGACAATTACTTTATTCAAAATATTGAAGGTCCAAGACCTCTTATCAATGAAATACTAGTAAAATTAATTAGTGAGTACTCTTACCTAGTACCCCACCTCAGTGAGATTGAGGAAATAGAAGAACGTAGGTGGGATGGGTTTTTAATAAAATATTTAACATCAAGTGCAGAAGACGAAGCATATACCCTAAAAAGCTTCTCGGCAGGTGCTGACTTTAATCCGTATCTAATGAAAAGCACTCAGATTACAAGCTTCCTGAAAGCGATCTTTGAGGATGCTGTATCTAATAAGTCTTAAATAATTTCTTTATTTTGAGTAGCGTAGAAAAGCCGCCTATACGTTTGTGTAGGCGGCTTTTTAATAGGAGCTGTTTAATTTTATTAGCTAGATTTTGAACTAGGATTTCCAAAATTTAAATAGTCAAACTACCCAACTTCAACACTCGTCACATTCTGAAAGCCTCTTGGCAACTGTCCACCACGATTACCGCGAACACCCGTATAGTTAGCCAAATCATTTGGCTTGAGTGTCACATGGCGTTTGCCAGCAGTGATGACAAGACTGTCTTGCTGACTAAGTGGTGTGATAGCGAGCACTTCTTCACCATCTTTTAATTTAATAAGTTTGTTCCCTTTACCGCGAGCTTGTTCAGGCAAATCATCAAGGGCAAATATCAGTAGATACCCTGCATTGGTCGCGACAGCAACATGATCAGGTGTCACACGCACATTGCTATTTTCACCTTCGGTATTAGCGGCCGTCTCTACTGGCGCATCGATACGTGCAACAGGGAGCAGTCGACTGTCAGTTGCTAGGTTAATGACGTTTTTACCAGCTTTTTGATTGCTATCGAGGTTGCCAATGGTATTGATAAAACCATAACCTGCTGAACTAGCAAGGATAATACGTTGCTCGTTATCACCCGTTAATAGCTGCTCAAAGCTAGCGCCTGCTGGCGGCTTTAACACACTGGTTAGCGGATCACCTTGACCACGCGCAGACGCTAAATTATGCGCATCGATACTGTAACTGCGTCCAGTGCTGTCGAGCACGTAGATTCGCTCGTTAGATTTGCCGCGCACGTGTGCTTGATAGCTGTCACCTGAGCGGTAACTCATACCAGCAGCATCGACATCATGACCTTTAGCGGCTCGAATCCAACCCGCTTTTGATAGGATGGCAGTGACCGGCTCACTTGGTACGAGATCTGACTCTTTTAATGCTTGTGCTTCTTCGCGCTCTGCCAATGGTGATACACGCTCATTGCCATGTTCTTTCATATCGGCGGTAAGCTCATCGATCATCAGATTGGTTAGACTGTCTGGATTGTCTAAGTACTCTTGAATGATGGCACGTTCGGCAGCGAGTTCATCTTGCTCGCGGCGCAGCTCAATTTCCTCTAATTTTGCCAACTGACGCAAACGAATATCCAAGATAGCATTGGCTTGAATGTCAGTCAGGTCATAGTCCTGCATCAAGGTCGCTTTTGGATCGTCCTCTTCACGAATGATGCGAATCACTTCATCAATATTCAGATAAGCAATCAGCAAGCCCGCCAAGATATGCAAGCGTTTATCAATTTTATCGAGGCGATATTGCAGGCGGCGCGTGACCACCGAGCGGCGACAGATTAACCATTCTTCCAAGACTTCCTTTAGGTTTTTCACCTGAGGCTTACCATTTAAGCCAATCATATTCATATTGACGCGGTAATTGCTTTCTAGGTCAGTACTAGCAAATAGATGACTCATGACACGATCGACATCGACCCGCGTTGAGCGCAACTCAAGGACGATACGGCAGGCATTTTCGTGATCTGATTCATCGTGAATGTCGGTCACCCAAGGCAGCTTCTTATCAGTCATAAGCTTAGCAATTTGCTCTTGGATTTTGTTGCCTGAAACTTGGTAAGGAAGCGCGTCAATAATGACGAGATTTTTTTCTTTAGGGTCAACATGAAAGGTGGCGCGCATCTTATAACTGCCGCGTCCAGTCTCGTACATCGCTTGCAAATCTTTTTTGCTAGTGATGATTTCAGCAGGTGTCGGCAGATCAGGTGCTGGTATTGATTGGGTAAGCTGCTTGATCGAAAGCTCTGGGTTTTTGAGCAAACGAATGGCCGCGCGTACCACTTCATTAAGGTTATGCGGCGGAATGTCTGTTGCCATACCGACTGCGATACCCGTTGTACCATTTAATAAGATATTAGGCAGGCGGGCAGGTAGGGTAGTTGGCTCTTGCATCGTGCCATCGAAGTTATCTTGCCAATCGACCGTGCCTTGTCCGAGTTCTGCCAGCAACGTATTGGCATAAGCCGACATTTTGGCTTCGGTATAACGCATCGCTGCAAAGGATTTCGGATCATCTGGGCTACCCCAGTTACCTTGACCAGAGATAAGCGGATAGCGATAGCTGAACGGCTGAGCCATTAGTACCATGGCTTCATAACAAGCGCTATCACCATGCGGATGGTATTTACCCAATACGTCACCGACCGTACGCGCAGACTTTTTCGCCTTGGCAGAGGACTTTAGCCCAAGCTCGCTCATAGCATAGACGATGCGACGCTGGACAGGTTTTAGACCGTCAGCGATATTTGGCAACGCCCGATCCATAATGACGTACATGGCATAGTTGAGGTAGGCCTGCTCAGTGAATTCTGCGACTGAACGAGTATCCATCGGCTCATTGGGAATAATTGGGGCGATCGTATGATCAATAACATCAGACATAAAATAGGATTCACTTATCAGTTTTAATAGGTATAGATAATTGGTTCAAGCATACAAATAGGATAGTGCTATCGTAAAGGATATTGCACCAATTAAAAAGACGTATATCAGAATATACGACATCTCGTGACGTGCTTAAAACAAGCGCTTATAAGGGTCTTTTATAGTGTGGTGATTCATAGCTTTTATAGATCAAGTTAAGTATAGTAAATCTAATATTTGTTTTTTATATGGTTAATAGATGTCTTAAGGTTGAATCCTTTCTATTTAAGATATTTTGTCTATCATCAATCCAAAAACAGTAGGTACAGAATAGTTTTAATGCAAAATTAACAACTGAAAGTATGACAGCTAATAGACTGAATAAGGCGGCTGCTTTGCCTATTTAAATAGCGTTAACCATGTATTGACACGGACAAGTCGCTACTGAATTATCTTACAATAAGGAATTTCTGTTATGTCATTTGACCCTTTATCTAAAATTTCCGCCTCTACAATGCTGAAAAACGAAAGTAAGCACATAGGGAAAAACACTACTAGAAATGTACTATTGATTACTGCTATAACCAGTCTAGGATTGACAGCCTGTAGCCCTTCACAAATGAGCAAAACGCTACCAGCCGAGACAAGCAGCACAGTCAATCAAGGTGCAGCAGTGGTGTCAGAGTCTATCATGGCGTCACCCAGTGTTAAGCCCTCAGTCATCAGCCAACAGATGATGATACGTTCTGCGGCGCAGACAGGTATCGTACGCCCATTACCGAGCATCATAGTCACGCCAGAGGCAAAAGACAACTATCAAAAAAACGCAGCCAATCCTGTACATCGAACTACGGATATGGCGGTATCAACCTTGTCTATCGATACCGATACGGGCAGCTACGCCAATGTGCGCCGCTATTTAAACGAGGGTCAACTACCACCTGTTGATGCCGTACGGGTAGAGGAATTGATTAATTATTTTAACTATCAATTTGATGATAGCAAACGTTTAGGTAGTGCCCCGTTTGTTGTATCAACTGAAGTAGTGGATTCACCTTGGGATAGAGCAGATCAGGATAATAAAATCGTCAAAGTCGGTATCAAGGCCGTTGATAATAGCTGGTCGCAAAAAACAGATAAGCAATCTATGCCACCTGCCAATCTCGTATTTTTGGTAGACGTGTCAGGCTCTATGTCGTCACGCGATAAGCTGCCATTGGCACAGTCTTCGCTTAAGCTGTTGACAGAGCAAATGCGCGCCCAAGACAGCATCAGTATCGTGACCTATTCAGGTAGTACTAGTGTGGCATTGCCTGCGACCAGTGGTGACCAAAAAGCAAAAATATTGGCTGCGATCGATGGGTTAAACGCCTCAGGCTCAACCAATGGGGAAGATGCTCTGAAATTGGCCTACAGACAAGCTGAACAAGGACTAAAAAAGAACGGTATCAATCGAATAATGATGCTAACGGATGGCGATTTTAACGTTGGTATTAGTGATGTCGATGAGATGCTTGATTTGGTCAAAGCCAATCGCGATCGCGGTATCTCTTTGTCTACCGTTGGCTTTGGTCGTGGTAATCTGAATGATCACATGATGGAACAGATGGCGGACAACGGCAATGGTAATTACAGCTATATTGACAGCTTAACTGAAGCAAAAAAAGTCTTTGGGGATGAGTTAGCAGCGACATTTAACACCGTCGCTAAAGACGTAAAAGTCCAAGTTGAGTTTAATCCTGATGTGGTGAGTGAGTGGCGCTTGATTGGTTATGAAAATCGCGTACTGGCTGAAGAAGACTTCAATAATGACAAAATTGATGCAGGGGAGCTCGGGGCAGGCAAGGCAGTTATCGCCTTGTTTGAAGTGACACCAAAAGGTCAAAAAGGGTTATATAGCGATCGCCGTTATGCTAATAGCAATGCCAGTATTAGTTCGAATAACAAACAAAACTCTAATGAGCTTGGCTATCTAAAAATTCGTTATAAAGCACCGACAGGAGGTAGCTCCAAACTGATTAGTCAACCGATTAATAAAGCCAGCCACGCTTTAAATAAAGCCAGTATCGATACCCAGTTTGCGATGGCAGTAGCAGGATTCGGTCAACGCTTGACTCAAAGCGATTATATTAATGACTGGCAATACAGTGATAGCACTAAGCTTGCCAAAAGTAGTATCGCAGATAGACCAAGTAGCGTTACTGATGGTACTCGTCGCAACTTTGTGACGTTGACTGAGCTGGCGAGTGCGCTAAAAAGTAGCCGATAGTGAACAGATATCGTGTCGGGATGGTCATTAGGGAGCAAAAGTCAAGGGTCATATCTTCTAATAGCTTGACTGAGATTTTTAATCTAATATATTGATATTTATAGGGATATTGAGCGTCAAGCCTATTTGAGAACTGGTGTAGCAATCTTTTGTATTGAGTACTATGTATAAAGTGTGTATGTTAATGAACAAAGGGCTATTTACCGCTATATTGTTCGCTCAGCACTATACAAATATGTCGCAGCCTTGCTTTTTATCATAACGATAGGCAAGACTCTGACGTTTTGTATATTTATCACACTGTGATTGGCGTGAGTTGACGGTAATGTATTATTACTAGGAGAGAAAAGATTATGGAAAATCAAGGAAACTTAACCCGTCGTGACGATAAAGTTTGGCTGAAAACGTATGAAGAACTTGGTTTGGAGTATGACATTGAGTTGCCAGCCGACAATACGTCACTTATCGATATTTTCGAAAAAAGCTTCGCTGAAAATGCTGATAAAACTGCCTATATCTGCATGGGTTCATCGTTAAGCTTCCAAGAAGTAGATTTATACAGCCGTCAAATGGCCGCTTATCTACAGTCATTAGGATTGGTCAAAGGCGATAAAGTTGCCGTCATGATGCCCAACATTTTGCAGTTACCAATCTCTGTCATCGCTGTACTACGTGCAGGCTTTACCTTAGTCAACGTCAACCCTCTGTACACTACCAGAGAGCTTGAGCATCAATTGACCGATTCAGACGCCAAAGTGCTAATCATGGTCGAAAACTTTGCCAAAACCTATCAAGACATCGGTCGCAATGTGGTCGATAAAGTCGTGATTACGGGTATGGGCGATTTGATGGGTACGCTGAAGGGCTTTATGGTCAATACGGTCGTCCGCCATGTCAAAAAAATGGTGCCTGCCTATAGTATTAGCAATAGCATTACCTTCAAAAGTGCGCTGAGTCATAGCGCTGCGAGTAAATATAAACGCCCAAGCAATATCACGCTCGATGACATCGCCGTCCTACAATATACCGGTGGTACGACAGGTGTGGCAAAAGGCGCAATGCTGACGCACAAAAACTTAGTCGCAAATTTAATTCAATCTAATACCTTTTTGGGCACCGCTTTTGATGATTTCGATCAAAGGGGTGAGCAGCCTGTCATTATGACAGCATTGCCGATGTATCATATTTTCTCATTTACTGTGTGCGGCATGTTTGGTTTATATCGCGGTTGTGTGGTGCTATTAGTACCAAACCCACGCGATCTTGACAGCTTATTAAAAGCATATAAAGCCAATCCACCAGCATTCTTCCCAGCGGTTAACACGTTGTTTAACGCGCTTGCCAATAACGAAGAATTTATCGCGATGGATCATAGCAAGCTGCGTCAATCAATGGGCGGCGGCATGGCAGTACTGAGTCCAACTGCTGAAAAATGGCGTCAAGTAACGGGTAATATCATTATCCAAGGTTATGGATTGTCTGAAACAGCACCGGTTGCGACTTCTAATCCTAGCAATAGCAAAACATTCACAGGTACTATTGGTGTGCCGATGCCAGCGACTGATGTTGCTATCTTAGATGATGCTGGTAACGAAGTAGAGCTTGGTGAGCGCGGCGAGATTAGTGTTCGTGGCCCACAGGTTATGAAAGGCTACTGGAATCGTGAAGATGCTACCGCCGAAGTGATGACCGCAGACGGATTCTTCCGTACTGGCGATATCGGTATCATGGCTGACAATGGCTACGTGACGATCGTTGACCGCAAAAAAGACATGATTTTGGTTTCTGGTTTCAACGTCTATCCGAACGAAGTTGAAGAAGTCATGGCTGGCCATCCTAAGATTTTAGAATGTGGTGTCATCGGTATCGAAGACGAGAAAAGCGGTGAGATTCCTAAGATCTATGTTGTCCGTAACGATCCAAGTCTGACTACCGAAGAAGTTCTTGAGTACGGTAAAGAGAACTTAACAGGTTATAAGCGTCCTCGTCGTGTTGAGTTTATTGACGAGCTACCAAAATCGAACGTTGGTAAGATTTTACGTAAAGATCTACGCGTACTTGAAGAAAAGAACCACGGTTAATTTGCTGATACACGTACCTAGAGAGTTGTTTGATAGCTGCGTGTATTAACTAAGGGCACATGTGAAAGTATCGCTCGATTAGATACTGTAGTAACTAAAGTAGTAACCAAAAATGATAAGGCTGCAACCATGCTGTCTTATCATTTTTTTGTCTTTATCGCTTTTGATATTTGCGGATGACAGCTACTATTAATAGAGAATATCTATTAAAACTGCTATAGTGCCCATCGACGTATTTTTGTTTTTATCCAAAAAATCGTACTGGTTTTACTCAAAACAATAGGCGAAATCATGGTAGTAAATATCGTTTTCGACTTGGTCGTGCTGAGTGGTAGTATTATTTATCATAGACTTAGTGTCGTCCTTTAATTTGCAAAGCTTATGAATGACAAACCCGATCATACTTATCTGTTTCTTATTCATAAGCTTCTGCTGTCAGCAATAATCATAAAAAATGGTGTTTCCATTAGCATATTCAATGTTTTTAACAGTAACATTTAGGGAAAATTATGACGGATAATATTAATAAAAAAACGACAGATAATAGCGCTATAACTGATGATAAAGCTAATACTACTAACGACGCCTATCAAAGCAATGCGTTTCCTACTATGCCGACCATCGACAGCGATAGTCCGTGGCTGAGCGCTTATGAGCGCTATAGCATCGATGCTACTATCGAGATGCCAGAAGACAGTACCTCTCTACTTGATGTGTTCGAGCGTAATTTTAGCCGTTATGGCCAAAAACCTGCCTATATCTGCATGGGCTCATCGATTACTTTTAAGCAATTAGATCTATATAGTCGCCAGATTGCTAGCTATTTGCAGTCAATAGGACTGGTCGCAGGCGATAAAGTTGGGGTCATGATGCCCAACGTCTTGCAGTATCCAGTAGTCGCTTTGGGTATCATTCGCGCAGGGATGGTGTTGGTCAATGTAAATCCTCTATACACCAGTCGTGAGCTGTCACATCAATTGCATGACAGTGGTGCGAAAGCGCTATTTATCGTTGAAAACTTTGCTAAGACGTATCAAGATGCCGAAGACAAAGGTCAGGTAGAGCATGTAGTCGTGTGTACCATTGGCGATATGCTAGGTACGATTAAAGGAGCCGTGGTCAACCTCGTGGCTCGTCATGTCAAAAAGATGATTCCTGCTTATAGCATACCGAATAGTGTGAGCTTCAAGCATGCCTTAAATGCTGAGTCAGCCAGCAAATACCAGCGCCCTGAGTTGAACTTAAGCGATGTGGCCTTGCTGCAATATACTGGTGGTACGACGGGAGTCGCGAAAGGGGCGATGCTGTCTCACGGAAATCTAGTTGCCAATATGCTACAGGTCAGTGCGCTGATGAACAGTGCATTTGATGATGATATAGATGGTAGAGACGTGATTTTGACCGCACTGCCGCTATATCACGTATTCTCATTTATGGTCTGCGGTATGTGTAGCATGTACCAAGGTTATGCCTCGCTACTCATTCCGAATCCGCGCGATCTTGATGGGCTTATCAAAGAGATGGCCAAGTACAAGCCAGCGTTTATTCCTGCTGTAAATACCTTGTTTAATGGCTTAGTACACAAAGATAACTTTGCTGATTTGGACTTTTCTAATCTAAAAGCGTCTATCGGCGGCGGTATGTCAGTATTACCAAGTGTAGCCAAAGAATGGCATAAAATCACTGGTCTGCCTATCGTTGAAGGTTATGGCTTGTCTGAGACCTCACCTGTGGTGGCTTTTAATCCGATGACCATTGCGGAATTTACTGGAAAAATCGGTATTCCTGCGCCTAGCACCGATATCGTACTCATTGATGATGACGAAAATATAGTAGCCATGGGCGATCGCGGTGAAATCTGTGTAAAAGGTCCACAGGTCATGATTGGTTACCAGAATCGTCCGAAAGAAACTGCTGAATCCTTTACGGCTAGCGGTTACTTAAAAACGGGCGATATCGGCATCATGGACGAAAAAGGCTTTATCAAAATTGTCGATCGCAAAAAAGACATGATTTTGGTGTCTGGTTTTAACGTCTATCCAAACGAAATTGAAGAGGCGATGAGTGAGCATCCAGCAGTCGTAGAATGCGGTGCTATTGGTGTACCGAACGATGATCGCGGCGAAGAACCAAAACTGTTTGTGGTCAAAAAAGGCGACGTGACTGAAAAAGAGCTACTAGAATATGGCAAAAAACAACTGACTGGCTATAAGCGCCCACGTCATATACAGTTCGTTGACGAATTACCAAAGTCGAACGTTGGCAAAATCCTACGTAAGGAATTGCGTAAGATGGAAGGGTTAGAATAGTTTATATCTGACATTCTATTGATAATGGTGGCGTAATGGCAGGAGCGAATCTTGCTATTGCGCCGTTGTCACGTTAGGATATCTTAAGATTTTAGTCGACTACATACCTATCAATGTGTTTGCTGACAACTGATAGGTATTTTTATGACACTGCTTTTATAACATTGTACTAGGAATTTTTATGCGTATTGACAATCGTGAGCTTGACCAACTTCGCTCGATCAGCTTTGAGCGCCATTATACGAAGCATGCTGAAGGGTCAGTATTGGTAAGTTTTGGCGATACCAAAGTACTATGTACTGCCAGTGTAGAATCTGGTGTGCCGCGTTGGCTCAAAGGTAAAGGCAAAGGTTGGATCACAGCCGAGTATGGTATGTTGCCACGTGCGACCAACACGCGTAATCAGCGTGAAGCGGCCCGCGGTAAGCAGTCAGGTCGTACGCAAGAGATTCAGCGTTTGATCGGTCGTAGCTTACGTGCCATGATTGATCTGAGCAAACTTGGTGAAAACACTATCTATCTTGATTGCGATGTGTTGCAAGCGGATGGTGGTACTCGTACGGCGAGTATCACTGGTGCTGCGATTGCGCTTATCGATGCGCTAGAGAGTATCCAAAAGGCTAAGAAACTAAAAGCAGATCCGCTAATCGGATTGGTTGCTGCGGTTTCCGTTGGTATGAAAGATGGCGAAGCATATCTTGATCTGAACTATGAAGAAGACTCTAGCTGCGATACCGACTTGAACGTCGTAATGACTCAAAAAGGCGAGTACATTGAGCTACAAGGTACTGCTGAAGAAAAGCCATTCACTCGTGCTCAAGCAGATGCTATGCTGTCGTTAGCTGAAAAAGGCATTGCTGAATTGATTAAAATGCAACAGACGGCGCTTGGTTGGTAGACTAGCGTTTAAATACAACACACTGTCTTTGTTTTTAGTGTCAATAACTGCCTGTTAGCTGCTAATAGGCAGTTTTTTAATAGAAAATATTCGTACATTACGTAATAGGTAACAACACATGCTAAAGCTGACTGATGATGGCGCCAAAATCACCTTACAAGGGCAATCAAATGCTGCTGATAATGGCATGTTTTGGTTTGGTTCTGCATTATTGGTCGGGGCCGTCGCAGTCGCCATGGCGATGAGCCTATTGCCTGAGCGTCTAGCTATCGGTGCGCTTGCACTGCTTATCATTGGTAGCTTCATTTTTAATAAAAAGCGCCAACAGCATAAAAAAGCCATGAGCGGTATGATTAGCAGTGGCACATTATGGGTAAGGGCTGGCGAGTTGGTCCATGACAATCTAGGTAAGCGTGAGCATATTCATTTAACGGATGGTGATAAGATAACGCTGATTGGCGAGCAATTACAGATTGTCGATAGCAGTGACGTTCGCAAATATCATATTACTGGTTTCGAGAGTGCTCAAGAAGCAAAAGCTGCGAAAGCTATCTTAGAAGGGCAAGCGCTAACGAAACGCCATGTAAATATCAGAATGAAGAGTAATTAGTATCTTTTCTTAATTTCATACTTTACCAAAGTATAGCTATTATCTTCGTGTTATCTAACTTTCTAACTCAAATATCATTTTAAATCTCACTCGACGTATCTCTCCAATATTGTCATCTATCAGTATATTTATACCGTCTATCACCTATCGCAGGCGAATAGTGCTTGCAGATTTGTGCGCAAATGGTTTATAAGTAGGATTATAAAATTTATCCTTCTTATTATTGATACTGTCATTGAGATTTAGTTGACAAGGAGTTAGTCATGCTGCGTTTGTCTATACCGTCAGTCGCCGCGTCGTGCGGTTTTTTACTATTTACCTGCGGCATGGTAGGACAAGCCCATGCAGATAGTATGAGTATGCTTATCGCCCAAAAATCTATTCAACCAACGATGAATACGTCCTATCGTTATCCTGAGGTACAGCGTTCAGCACCTACAGTCTTACCAGCGTTTTTATCAGGCAACTATGACAATGTCGATAGCGAGTATCTACCTCTGCTGAGTAATGCAGAGACGCAGAGTAGTATGGCAGCACGCGAAGTGGTCAGTACCGCACGAAAAATGGCACTTAACGAGCGTACAATTATTCAAGGTGGCTGTTGGGACTATTTAAATGCGGTATTTAATCGGGCAGGGGTATCGCGTAATACCATACATAAAGGCACTTATGCGCAAGGGCCCTATGCTAGTAGCAGCGAGATTGAAGCAGGCGACTGGCTCTATTATATCAATCATGGTTACAATGGCGTTGAGCATAGTGGACTGTTTGTCGGTTGGGTCGATGAGCGTGCCAAGCAGGCTTTAATACTGAGCTATGCTGGCGAAAATCGCCGTGAACCAGCTCGTTATCGCGTTTATGACTTAAGCAATGTTTATCAAATTATGCGCCCTAGTGTTTAGTGTTTGATATTTCCAGTTTGACACCATGTTCTATAAGTGAATAAAAAAGCGTCCGTAACTCATTGAAGTTACGGACGCTTTTATTTTGCATGTTGAATGGTTTTTCTGAACCTAAAACGGTTTTACCACGACTAGAATCACGATAATCACTAAGGCAAAGACAGGCACTTCGTTAAACCAGCGCCAGAATTTATGCGTTTTATAGTGTGGATTATCTATCAGCTTTTTACGATAAAAGCCGCAAGCACCATGATAGCCTGACAGCAGCACTACTAATAGTAATTTGACGTGGAGCCAGCCTTGGGTTTTATAGACATCCCAGCCTAGTCCTAACATCCATAGACCAAAGATCCATGTCGCTATCATCGATGGGGTCATGATACCGCGATATAGCTTGCGCTCCATAATGGCAAAGCGCTCATGACTGATGCTATCGTCGCTCATCGCATGATAGACGAACAGGCGCGGCAAATAAAATATCGCCGCAAACCAGCAGACCATCGAGATAATGTGCGCCGCTTTAATCCAGTTAAAATAATCTGCCATCATAGTTTCTCTTGCTTAGCTTGTATTTTTTAGCGTGGGCTTAATCTGCCAATACAACTTGTGTTTGATGACCATTCATCGCATCCATTACAGGCAGTACTTTAGGCGCTCTTGGTGCGGCAAACTGTTTGGTTAGGCCAAGCTCACGCATGAGTCTGTCATCGCCTGACTGGCTCGCGTTACCAGTGGTAAGAAGTTTGTCACCATAAAAGAATGAGTTAGCACCTGCCATAAAGGCCAATGCTTGCTCAGAGTCAGATAGACTTTCGCGGCCAGCAGATAGACGCACATAGCTAGTCGGGCAGCAAATACGGGCGACCGCAATAGTACGAATCCACTCAAGTACAGATAGCTGACCCTCGGCCAATACTTTGTCACCAATCGGTGTACCTGCAATAGGCACCAGTAAGTTGACTGGAATTGATTCAGGCGCTTTTGGCATTTTTAGCAGCTCAAGTACCCAATCGATGCGGTCATCACGGCTTTCGCCCATACCAACGATATTACCACTACAGACGTTGATGCCAGAGTTACGCACGTTTTCTATCGTGTCTAAGCGCTCATCATAGCTACGCGTGCTGACGACTTGTTCATAGTAGCTGCGCGAAGTATCTAGGTTATGGTTGTAGTAATCTAACCCTGCATCAGCCAACTGTGTCGCTTGATTGGTATCGAGCATACCCAGCGTCATACAAGTTTCAAGTCCCAGTGCTTTCACTTCTTTGATCAGCTCAACCACATAAGGCATGTCTTTGGCACTTGGATGTTTCCACGCGGCACCCATGCAGAAACGCGATGAGCCACTATTTTTGGCGCGTTTGGCGGCTGCGATGACTTTATCAACTTCTATGCGTTTTTCTGCTTGTAGTTTGGTGGTGTCGCGATGATGACCTGACTGCGAGCAATAGCCGCAATCTTCAGGGCAGTTGCCCGTTTTGATAGAGAGTAGCGTGCTGATTTGTACTTCATTGGCAGTAAAATGCTTTCTATGGATGGTCTGTGCTTGTAATAACAAGTCCATTAGAGGTAAGTCAAACAGTTGCGCGATTTCTTCACGGCTATATGTGGTGGCAACTTTACTATCAGTTTGAGTCGCGTCTGTGGCTAGATTGGCCAAAAAATCACTGTTGGTCACATCTGGCTGAGTGGCTAGATCAGTTGGCTGGGTGGCGTCAGGTTCGGAGATGCTAAGCAATCCTGCCATAAGGTAAGTCCTTTTATAAGAATTAGAGGGTATTAAATAAAACCAATGTTTTTATCTATTGTCATTTATAAGGTAACAAAAAAGGTTGCCGTATAGTATACCGCAACCTTTTTAGAAAATCAGAACACTGCTAGACAGTATGTATAATTGTCACAGTAGCGCACATAAATAGTAACTATACGTTTGGCTATCTAGTTCTATATCATCCATTCTACCAATGACTACCGCTCAGTGCACCATTCTTTTTATTTACCAAGTTTATGCTTAGCGATACCAACCCAATGCTCAGCAAATTTCTGTGCTTTATAAGCGTAAGGTTTGGCTTTTTGGATATATGGTTTGCACTCTTCTGGGATAGCTGGAACGATATGCTTAGCAAGTTTATTGAACCACATCATTAGGCTATAGTCGCCTTCGATGCTCAAGTTACCTTCTTGCACAGCAGTCATAAAGGCAGGCAAGCTACCTTTGGTTAGCAGTCTAACGCCAGTCATAGAATCTTTAAAGGTGATGGTCAAATCGGCTTCTTTTGCATGCCCGCTTTGTTGATTGAACTGTCCGTTGTCAAAGCTAAAAGAACGGGCGATATCTGACTCAGTACTAGCAAACTCAATCGTAACTTGACGATCAGCGAACAACGCTTTGACGTCTTCGTTATCGCTATCAGCTAACATAGACAAACGATAGCCAACAACAGCCAATAAAGCATCTAATGGATCAGATTTGATATCTAATACAGGAACAGTAAACATAGCAGAACTCCTAAAGAAATGAGGCATAAAAATAAAGCGTACTTTATACCAGTTTTTATGACAAATATATAACTGGATTATAAACTATCACCGGGTGTCAACTCTTTAGGAGTTAAGTAGAGAGCGTTAAGTATCTTGTAACATTCGATGTCACTGACGTAAGTAAGGTGTTGCTATAGACGAGCAGAGGTATAAATAGGACAATTTTAACGGAAACGTGGCTGATAGTTATCATCGTAGACAGGAGTGTGTTCAATATAGCGTGCGGCTTCTAGCTCACGTTGCTGACTAACTGTTTGGCTCACATCATCATAGCGTAATGCCCGATACAGTACCCATGCTGCTAACGGTAACCAACTGATGCTCATAGCGATGATATAGCGATGCCATGATGATAGCTCCATCAACATAGGACGACCGGCTAATATATTTTGAATCAACTCAACGGTGAACCAGTAAGCCATACCGCCAAACAGATATAGCAGTAGCCAACGATATGACGACAAGGCGAGCACCACTACTAAACTGGCTAGCAGTCCATAACCCAGCCATGCCGCGCCGCTCCATGCCTCTACACCGATAAAAGAAAATATAGTCATTAACATCATTCATCTCGCTATTCATAAGGTGAATTCCAATGAGACTATTATGAGAGGTTATTGAGTAAAGCTGAAGAGGGTACAGGCGACTTTGCGACAACCGTTGACGTTTGGTTTTTTGGCTTGTTTTGCGATATTTGATGGCTAGATGTTAGGCTAAGCGCCGTGAGGAGTGGCGCTTATTTTGAGGAATATGGAAATGGTTTTGTTTGCTCGGGAGGGTGTTTGTTAGCTAGCAAAGTAAAATAGAAAACAGGACTAACAGTTTGCTAAATACTTAGACTCGATTGGTACGGTTACCCCACCAAGATAATAGCGAAACTAGAATAGCACCGAGTAGCATAAGTCCTACTGTCGTTGACCACTGTGCGCCAGTAGGGTATTGCCACGGCATGACATTATGGACAGCTTCAGTATTTAGTGAGCCTAGCGCATCTACTTTCCATGGCCAGACTTTTATTAGAGAGCCTGCGATAAAGCCTGTCAGTAATGCCAAGGTAGCTTGGTAATAATGCGAGAGTAGCCACTTAAGTGCGCGCGTGAATAGCAATAGCCCAGTCGCCATACCCGCAATGACTGTGAAAATGGCACTCAAATTCATCGTATCGACCGCTTCTAATACTGCATCGTAGGCGCCTAGCAATAGCAAAATAAACGACCCTGATATGCCCGGTAGGATCATGGCACAAATAGCAATTGCCCCTGCAAAAAACAGATACGGTAAGCTAGGCGTGGTCGTAAGCAACGGCATACTACTGATGACTACGGCGGCAATAAGTCCAGTCGCAAACAGTGCAACACGTCCTATATTCCAGCGCTTTATCTCACTGAGTAAGATAAACACCGTTGCAACGACCAGTCCAAAAAAGAATGACCAAATAAGCAATGGTTGGTTGTCCAATAAGTGCTTAATGATACCGGCTAAGGTCGCAAAGCTAGTGGCAATACCCAGTAGCAAACACAATAGAAATGTCGCATCTACTTGTCGCCAAATCGCAGCGAATCCTTTGATGCCACCTTCCTGACGAAATATCGTCCAAAGATTGGGGCCGATACTGCCAAGCGCGTTAATCAAGCGCTCGTAGATCCCTGCAATTAGCGCAATGGTGCCGCCAGAGACACCAGGCACAATATCAGCTGCTCCCATGGCCATACCTCTGACATAGATACCTACCAGCTGCTTTGGGCTATCGGTACGTACAGGTACCGTATCTTGCTGTAATGGCGTTGACGCTGACGGCTGAGTTGGCCGTGGAGATTGTGGTGCCGTCATGGGCATTCCTTTATCATTTAAAAATAAGTATTATCTAAAAGTGAGCGATAGCTAAACATCAGTGTGCATAGCAGATTGTATTAATTATCGTAACGTACTAGGGCGTGTCTTCCATTCACTTAATAGGCATCTAACTGAACTAAAAATGGATAAATCTTGTCAGACATCGTCAAATAGCTAGCTAATTACCGATACTATTTACGCTACTTTCCTTGTTTAAGCCACGCCCTAAAGCATAAAAGCCAGATTAATGACAAAACATTAACCTAGCTTAGCGGATAATCTAGAATACTTAGCGATTACTCAGTAGGAGCGAGGGCTGGATAGCCAAGAGCGTACAAAGTACCTTCAAGCCCTGTCACGTTGATAGCGGCATCAGCACGTGCTTGAACGATTGGTTTGGCATGATATGCCACACCAAGATCGGCAAGCGCCATCATCGGTAAGTCATTGGCCCCATCACCGACACAGACCACTTGTGACATCTCAATGCCTAAGCGCTCAGCAGTATGCTCAACGATAGCGGCTTTTTTGGCACCATTGACAATAGGCCACTGTACATGACCAGTAACTTCACCTTCCTCGATATCTAGAGCGTTGGCATGCACTTCATCGATACCCAACTGCTCAGCGATATAACGGGCAAAATAAGTAAAGCCGCCCGAGACCAGCACCGTATGATACCCCAATGCTTTTAGCGCACTAATCGTCGTGCGCGCACCAGTCGATAACGTTAAGCGACTACAGATATCATCCAGCACATCAGTAGAAGTGCCTTTTAGCAAGGCCACACGCTGAGCAAACGATTCATCAAAATCAATCTCACCGCGCATTGCGGCTTCAGTGATGGCTTCAACTTCTTCACCAATTCCAGCCGTTTTTGCTAGCTCTACGATGACTTCTTGCTCAATCAAGGTCGAGTCCATATCAAAGCAGGCAAGTTTGTGCGTCCGTAGCATATGACCAACAGACAAGATATGACAGTCTACGACGTTTATGTTGCCTGTGCTATCTGCACTGCGTGTATTGTTATATTCTTCAGTTAGGTCACGACGCAGGCGAGTGGTCAGCTGATCATCAATGATGTGAGCGGCTGCGGTTTTTTTACCAGGGTGCATTAGTGTGTCAGTGACTGGTACTAGCAGATAACGGTAGACCTGAGTATGGGTAAAGGGTAGGCGCTGTGCGTCTGCTGCTGTAGGCTCTGTATCAGATACCATGATATTGACGAAGCTAGCGTCAGTATCTTCGGCAACGGTCACTAGATGCCAGCTTGGCTGTTCGTCGACCCACGACTGAACGTACTGATGAATATCTAACGCGGATACCTGAGTAGGTAGTACTACGATGAGCGCAAAGACAGGTAGCGACTGTAGCGCATCAAAGTCTTGCAAATTGGTATCTTCGGGTAATAATGCCGCAATAGAATCGACGGCTTGTTGCCATGCTTTGCTGTCTTTTGGTAACGAATAAGATGTATTTTTTGGCATGGCTCAATTGTCCCTTGTATGCTCATATAAGATTAGGAATAATAACAGTTTTACTGGGCAGCGCCTATAGATGACGCGCAAAGTAACAATGATGCTAAAAAACAGATTTTATGGCGTAAGAAGCCATAGAAAACGCGATAAAGTTATTATGATAAATTTATAAAGCGCTCACGCTATAAGGCTTATTATGGTGATATAGTAGATGAGATAAGCTGGCTGTTGATTGACGATGCTTTCTTACTAACGATGCATTCGCAAAAGATAGCAATGCAAAAGATAGCGAAGCTGGCAACAATATTGATGGTGTTGATAGTCATTAATAAGCAGTACTGCTTTATCACTATGTGCGCACTACAATTGGTGCGCATCACAATTGTTTAAAAATTAGCCAAAAAATGAGCAGTAGCCTCGTTTTTTAATTTCTTCTCTCCAAAAAAGTTTAACATATCATGACGTATTTAGCGCCGCGGCAAGGGTTGTTTGCCATTATTCTTCTGGTTAGTTTTTGTTTGCAGACGCTGTTATTGGTCATTAGTACTGACCAACAGCTGAGCAATAGTCGTGCGTTAAAAGGCGAGCAGATGGTCGCCCAGCTGATTGATGAAGCAAGATTGTCTTTAGAAAATAAAGACCGTGTGAGTTTAAGCGTTATTGCCAACCGCTATACCAGCGAGCAAGACGTCACACGGATACTGATTAAGGACAACAACGATGATATCTTGGTGCCAGTAGGCAATGCGCCGATGCAGCAAGGCGACACCATTCGTCAAATCGCTACCAATGGCGATGCAGTCATCGGTAGCGTTGCACTGACTCTAAAAGACGTTAGCAAAGGCGAAATTATCGCCATGCAATGGCCGTTTGTTATCGGCACCATGCTGCTACATTTACTGCTGTGGTTGATTTATGGTTACCTCGCTCGTCCGACCAAAGAGCAAATCAATGCATTGAGTCGAGATATCCAAGAGCTGTATCGTGACCAATATAGACCAGTCGATCAACGCGGCTATGACCGTGAACTTGAGCGCCAGTCAACGGGTCAATCAGCGTCTCATTTAGCAGACAGTCAAGTGGCGATTGATAATACGGCAAACGCAGCAGATGACGAAGTGACTAATGCCCGCAAGTTTAATGTACATAATGAAGTGAACGAGTACCTTAGAACCCAGCAAAACCAAGAGACAGGTAGCGATACTGACAATCTAGCGAGTGCGGGTGAAGGTAGCGAAAGTGAAATAGTAGATACAGACGGTGTTGCTCCTCAAGCTACTAGCCATACGTCTAAGCTATCTGCCACCCGATCCGTTGATAGCGTCAAAGTTCAAGTCGTATTCCATGATGAGTTCAATATGCTTGAACGCCTTGCACCTGCGCAGCGTCTTCCGTATCTAGCACTCTGCACCCAGCTGCTCAATCAAGCCGTGACTGAGTTGCTAAGACAACCATTGCTACTAGGTGTGAGTGCGATGAATGAAGCGCACTTCGAAGATAATAGCGCAAGTGTGGTACTAAAGGCTGATAATAGCCATGCAAAAGTGGCACTCGCAGGCGTGATGCTTGCCAAGCTATATTTAATGCTCAACAAAATTATCCATGATAAGCATATTGAGCTGTCACGTTTTGCCTTACCAGCAAAAGCGGGTGTCAGTGATGATGCGCAGTCAGAGCCAATGACTCATTTGCTCCAGAGTATCGGCAAAAAAGAGCAGCTATTGATATTATTGCCAAATGCAGGTCTCAAGCAAATCAGCAATCATGTACAAGTACATAACATCATGCGTCCAACCACTGTCTATGAGCGCGAGTGTGCGATATTTGATGGGGCCAACGACTCATTGATTCAGCGTTTGGCCGATGTGCGCAACGCAGTTCTGATGATTGAAGATGAGGACGAGCTAGACATTTAATGCCGACTGTATTTGGTCATTTATATTACAATTGTCTGTTATATAGCCTACTGGACTATCTTAATCGTAGAGTTGAAATGTACCATATTGCGAAAAAGGATTGACAACATTCAATAGAGACTTTATAAGGCATATATATATTGATGTATTCTTAATACCCTTGCCTAAAAATGATAGGAGTTTGTCATGAGTGACGCTGATATTGACGACGATTTTGATGATGATTTTGTCGACGATGATGATGCAAAGATGGTTGAAGAAGCTGAGACGAGCGTACGTACACGTTTAAGTAGTCTTGAAAAACGTCGGCTAATCGATAATTTGCTAGAAGAAAAGCGTTTGGCTAAAGAGTTAAAAGACGATCTAGACGACATAGACAACTTCGATGAAGACGGCGATGATTGGGATGATGACGATTTTTAATTTGTCGGCATCCGTCGTTTCAGTGGACTAAAGTGCTCTAGTGGCTACTTTAACGGCAGTGGCTATTTTAATGACTAAAATTATTCATCCCATCAAACTGGTTGCCTGTTGTTTGCTAATTTTCTAGGTTGCTCGCAACCAGTTCATCTCGATAATACTTACCTGATAGAGGTTGCTTGAGTTTGATTAATTAAGCAGCCTTTAGTCTTAAAATAAGTACTCGTCCTCTTTTATTTAACCGATCGCCCACTGCGATTGATGACATCTATCTGCTAAGGAAAACCAAATTATGAGTAACCAACTAAGTTTTGATGAATTACTAGACTATTTGGACAATCAAGAAAGCCAGTTCGTGCTAGATAGTGTCGCAGCGCATGGTTTTTTGACGGCGACAGTCATCGGTCGTCCATTGCCTAACTGGATGGATGCCCTCTTTGAAGGTCACGTGAGTGAGATTCCAGACAACGTCATCGATGGCATCAAACGCTGGCGCGATTCGATCATGGCTGAGCTAAAAAACGAGACGCCGATCGAATTACCGTTTGGTGAAGATGCCGGTAACGAAGAAGTGGCGGTTGATTTCTCTGATGAGTCTGACATCGTTGCTTGGTCAATCGGTTTTGTCGATGCCATGTATGGTGATGAAGCAAGCGATTGGTTTGAAGATCAAGAAACGGCAGAAGACGTGGCTGTGTTAACTTTGCCAATGATCGTACTAAGCGGTATCGATGATGAAGATCCAGAGCTGTCTGAGATGCGTAAAGACGAAGACAAAATGGTACAGATGGCCAATAGCATCGAAGGCAATTTGACTGAATTGTTTTTGTTGTTTCATACCAACGATTAATAAAGCTAAGAAGCAGCGTTGCTACTAGCAGTGCTGTTTTTGTCTTATCTATGCTGTATCGCAGCGCTTTGGTTTACCATGTATTTTATAAGTCACCGATAAGGTCATCCTATGACTGTGCAACTCTCTAACCTTGAACACTTACCTAACTATCAAATTACTGAACGCCTAGACGTGGTGTACGGTAGTACCGTGCGTTCAAAGCACGTCGGTAAAGACTTGTTTGCTGGGTTAAAAAACATCGTTGGCGGTGAGCTGACGGCTTATACCGAGCTATTAGAAGAGTCACGCCAAGAAGCAATCGATCGCATGATTGTCAAAGCAGAGGCGCTCGGTGCTGATGCGGTGGTCGGTCTACGTTTTTCGACTTCTAGTATCGCCCAAGGTGCCTCAGAGCTGTTTGTCTATGGTACGGCGGTCAAGGTCGCGCCGATATCACAGCAGCAATATCAAAACCCGCCAAGCGATGGTTACAACCATTCTAATCAAAATGTGAGTACTCAGACCCAAGTCGCACCCGATGATTTACCGCGCTTCAATCCTTTTGGTTGATTCTATAATACTAAAAGCTACAATACCAAATCCTACAATGCTAAAAGCACCGATGCTTTTTATGATGAGAAACGTGCTATGAATGATTCACTCACGCAAGTGCTCATCAACTATGGGCCGTTTGTCTTCTTATTCGCAGCTGGCTGGTTCTTCGGATCGCGTCATGAGCGTCAGCATTTGGCACAGCTAACAGTAGCAGAGCAAGCATTGGGCGATATCACTGTCTCAAGCGAACGTCTATACCGTCCCAAGTTAGCAGCGGGTAGTGAAGGCGAGCTGGTGCTTGGTAGTGTCGTCATCGCTCAAGATTACTTCAAAATGATCATCGCTCGCGTACTAAGCGTCTTTGGCAAAAACTTAACCACCTATGAGACTTTACTAGATCGTGCACGCCGCGAAGCCATTGTTCGTATGCGGACTGAGGCAAAAGCCAAAGGCTACACGCATATTTACGGGTTACGTCTTGAGGTAACCAATGTCAACCAATTAGGCAGTATGGTCGAAGCCATCGCCTACGGTACAGCTGTTATCAGTATCGACCATATTCACTCTACATCTGCTATAAATCACAAAACCTCCGCTTAAATCATTTCTACGTTATTTTCAAGTGTGAAAACCTATAATTGACTGACGAGTAGTCAAAAAAATCAAAACCATACACTTTTACAACGATATACTGAATTTTACCGTTCCGTTATTATTTCAGTTCGTAGTAACCAGTTTTATCAAAAATTGTCGGTTTAAAAACACGACTGTATGGAAAAGTGTCATATAAAGAGCTGACAACGTCGGTAGCTTTTACCCAAGATATCAGCAGGATTGGCTGATTGAGCATGACGAGGTTGTCATAAACCTGCCCGTGTAAGGGCTCTATCTACAAGGATGTAGTTATGGAAGGTGTTGAGTTAGTCACATTTATAAATGCAAAAGTCATTCCCATTAGTATCTTTTTGATTATGATGGGGATGGGATTGTCCTTAGTTACCAATGATTTTAAGAGAGTCGTCAAATACCCTAAAGCAGTCGCTATAGGCTTGACCAATCAGCTAATATTCTTACCGCTCGTAGGTTTTGCTTTGGCAACCACTATGTCTCTCGAGCCAGAGTATGCCGTTGGGGTCATGTTGCTGGTATTGTGTCCTGGTGGCACGACATCGAATCTATTTACCTATTTAGCCAAAGGTGATGTCGCACTTTCGGTCACCATGACCGCTATTGCTAGTGTCATTACCGTATTTACCATTCCTATCGTCCTCAGTTTTTCGCTCGTATACTTCATGGGTGCTGGTAGTGAGTTTCAGTTGCCAGTGGTCAAGACCATGATTAGCCTAATTGCTCTGACTATCTTACCCGTCAGTATTGGTATGTTGATCAAACGCTACGCCCCTAATGCTGCAGACAAGGGACAGGTGATGGTGTCTCGTTTTGGCGTGATATTTTTGAGCTTCTTGGTACTTTTCTTAAGCTATGTGCAACGAGACATTATCGTTGAAGCGTTAATCGCTACTGGCCCTGTGGCATTGATACTGAACGTATCGACGATGGCGCTTGGTTATTACACCAGTAAATGGTTCGGCCTGAATCCTGCACAAAGACGCTCGATTACTATGGAAGTCGGCCTACAAAACAGTACGCTTTCAATGTTTATGGCACTGACGCTATTGGCTAACTATAAAATGTCGATGACGCCAGCCATTTATACGCTAATCATGTTCTTGACCGCGGGTATCATGGTCAGAGTATTTACTGCCCAGCACAATAAAGCCAAAAGAACCGAGATAGAAAACAGTGTATTGGCAGCACGTAGAATGTAAGAGTTTTAAGATAACCGTAGTAACGCATTGTTGCGCCAGTTGAGACAGTACTTGGCAAAAATCAACAGTGTATGGTTTAGTAAAAAAAGCCCATAATCCGCTTTGTATAATGAAGCTGGTTATGGGCTTTTGCGTTTAGCGCTCGTTTTAACCCAAATCAGTTTAGCTCAAACCAGTTTTATCTCAAGTCTAGAATCTTCGTCTGTCCATTTTCGCTCTTGCCTCGGCAGCTTGCTCTTTGACTTTTTCAATTTCAAATAAGAATGTGCGGTTTTTAAGCACCGCGACGAATACCACACCGCCCACTGTATTGCCCACCAGTACTACGACTAAAAATACCAAGTAGCGCCAAAGACTGACGGTATTGCCATATAGTAATGCTGAAAATACCTCGATATTGCCCACGATACTATGATGCAAGCCTAAAAACCCAATGCTACCAGTGATAAGCGTCACCAGTACGATACGGCTAAGCGTATCTCGTGCAGAGGTCACCAGCCATGCGGCCACGCCCATCATCCAGCCTGCCAGCACGGCGCTACCAAAGATAACCCACCACTCAAAACCTAAGATATGCTCGGCATAAACATCAATAGCATGGTCTGTAAACAGATGCATATGCAGCCCCAGACCGATCATTAATGCTGCAAATATACAACCGCCAACGATATTACCAGCGATGACAATTCCCCATAGCCGCAGCAGTTTATGTAGCGGCTCAATTTTATTTAAGACAGGCAAGCTCAAGAGGGACGTCTGTTCTGTGAATAATAGCGATTGACCAATCACCACGATAATAAAGCCGATCGGATACAACAGTGACGACAGCACCATGGCATAGCGACTTGGCATCACGTCATTAAGTAAGGCAAACGCTGATAAAATCATAAAAAAGCTGATGCCAATCTCTAGCCCAGCCGTAAAAGCACTGGTAAATAGCGAGCCAAGTGAACGCTCAAAGGTTTCTTTTGCGTGGATAACTTGCTCGACTAAAATACTGGCGTAGCTTTTCGCTTGGCTTAAATTGTCGTCACTGGCGACCTTTTTGATGGTTTCTTTGTCTTCGTCGCTGATTTCTTCTGGTAGGTCGTCATTTTCTAAGTCTTCAGTGGCTTTGATAGGTTCGTCTACGTCGCCATCTGAAGTTTCGTTTGCATGACTGTCTGTAGTGTCGTCTGCGTCCTTATCTACCTCAATGTCTTTAGAAGAATCGCTGTTTTCTTCTAGCGTATGATTATCTTCAGGCACAGGAGGGGTGGTACTCGCATTTGTACGCTCATCGTTTGGTCGATTAGCCTGAGAATCATGGTCATGCTCGGTATCTTGGGACACGGTTGGCTCGCTGGTTATAGGCTAATGATTTTGCTGCATAAGTAATCTCTATTATATTTCCCATTCTTCTGATTGCTGTTGTTAATTGATTAACAATTTGAGTAATAAATAGCCTTCAGGCTTTATAAATTGCCTTACCATCTAACAAAATCTGCCTATCTGCGTTAAAATCACACTATCAACTATTTTTCCTGTTTTTATAGCGTTTTGCGCTATCTCATTTTGACCACATTCATTATCAACAATAAGATCACCCTATTATGAGCAATCCTAATACCGATACCAGCATTGATAGCAATGCGAAAACCAATCTGACCCAGTCGATCCAAGCGGCGCTAAGCCAATTAGAGAGCGCCTACAATCCTGCGGAAGTTGAAGCAGGTATGTATCAAGGCTGGGAAGAAAGCGGCTATTTTCAGCCGACTTTTGATAAAGACGAGTCATTTTCTATTGCGCTGCCACCGCCAAACGTCACCGGCTCGCTACATATGGGGCATGGTTTTAACAACGCTATTATGGATGCGCTCACCCGTTATCACCGCATGGATGGCGATAATACGCTGTGGCAACCAGGTACGGATCATGCGGGTATCGCCACCCAGATGGTCGTTGAGCGTCGATTAGAAGCGCAAGGACTCAAGCGCCGTGACATGACGCGTGCAGATTTCATCGATAAAGTCTGGGAATGGAAAGAAGAGTCGGGCGGCAATATCACCAGCCAAATTCGCCGTTTGGGCAGCTCGGTTGACTGGTCGCGTGAGCGTTTTACCATGGATGACGGTCTGTCTAATGCGGTAAAAGAAGTGTTCGTTCGTCTGTTTGATGATGGTTTAATTTATCGTGGTAAGCGTTTGGTCAACTGGGATCCTAAGTTCCAAACCGCATTATCTGATTTAGAAGTAGAAAACCACGATGAAAAAGGCAGCTTGTGGCATTTTCGCTATCATTTCACGGATAAAGACTTAACGACCCAAGATGGTAAAAACTATCTAGTGGTTGCTACTACGCGTCCTGAAACGCTTCTTGGTGATACCGCTGTCGCCGTCAATCCTAGCGACGAGCGTTATGCGCATTTAGTCGGCAAAACCATTACCTTGCCAATCACGGGTCGTATCGTGCCTATCGTCGCTGATGACTATGTCGAAAAAGACTTCGGTACGGGCTGTGTCAAAATCACCCCAGCGCATGATTTCAACGATTATGAATTGGGTCGTCGTCACAGCTTGCCATTGATTAATATCCTAGATGAGCGCGCCAATATTTTGCCAGCGATGGAAGTTTATCCTGATTTGCAAACACGTGAGCCAGAGCTAGAGACTACGCCGAGCGAGTATGCAGGACTTGAGCGTTTTGCTGCACGTAAGTTCCTTGTAGAGCAAGCAGGCGAGCAAGGCTGGCTAGAAGATATCGAAGACTACGCACTTAAGGCTCCGCGTGCTGAGCGTGGCGGCACGATCGTTGAGCCGTGGTTGACCGATCAATGGTATGTCGCTGTTAAAGAATTGGCTAAGCCTGCAATTGACGCAGTAGAAGACGGCAGCATTGAGTTCGTCCCTGCGCAGTACAAAAACATGTATATGGCGTGGATGACCGATCTACAAGACTGGTGTATCAGCCGTCAATTATGGTGGGGTCATCGTATCCCTGCATGGTATGACGATGCGACAGGTGAAATCTATGTCGCCCGTGATGAAGCGGAAGTACGTAGTAAGTACAACCTAAGTGATGATGTAAAACTGCGCCAAGATGATGACGTGCTCGATACGTGGTTCAGCTCGGGTCTATGGACATTTAGTACGCTTGACTGGGCAGACGTCAACGCTGATCCACGCGTGATGGACACTTTCCACCCAACCAGCGTGCTCGTGACAGGTTTTGACATTATCTTCTTTTGGGTTGCCCGCATGATCATGATGACCATGCACTTTGTGAAAAACGAAGATGGCACGCCGCAAGTACCGTTTAAGACCGTCTATGTGCATGGCCTGGTACGTGATGGCAATGGTCAAAAAATGTCAAAATCAAAAGGTAACGTCTTAGATCCGATCGATCTAATTGACGGTATTGAGCTAGAAGCGCTGGTAGAAAAACGCACCAGCAATATGATGAACCCGAAAGACGCGGCCAAAATCGAAAAGCAAACGCGTAAAGAGTTCCCAGAAGGTATCCCAGCGTATGGTACGGATGCACTGCGCTTTACCTTTACCTCACTAGCCAGTACTGGTCGCGATATCAACTTTGATCTAAAGCGTGTCGAGGGCTATCGTAACTTCTGTAATAAAATCTGGAACGCCAGCCGTTTTGTCCTCATGAACTGTGTCGATGGCGAAGGCAGTGCCAAGCCTATCGACCAAACGGCCAACCCTGACGTTTGGGAATTACCAGAAAAGTGGATCATGAGTCGTCTGAACTCTACCATTACTGATATCCATCAACATTTCGCTCAGTATCGTCTCGATATGGTCAGCCAAGATATCTATGAGTTTATCTGGAATGAGTACTGTGATTGGTACGTTGAGCTTGCCAAAGCCAGCCTAAATGATGACTCGGTATCTGGCGAGCGTAAAGCGCAAATCCGCTATGTGCTGCTGCACGTACTAGAGACTGCGCTACGTTTCACCCATCCAATCATGCCGTATCTGACTGAGCAAATCTGGCAGACCATCGCGCCGCTACTGGGTCGCAAAAACACCGACAGCATCGTGGTCGCTGACTATCCACAGACCGATGCCAGCCAAATCAGTGAGCAGACCGAAGCAGATATGGCATGGCTACAAGAGCTAATCGCGAGCGTCCGTAACATCCGTGGTGAGATGAAACTGGGTAACGCGGTACGTCTGCCAGTGCTACTACAAAACGTCTCTAGCGATGAAGATGCTCGTCTATCACGTATCAAAAACCAGTTTAAAGCGCTTGCCAAAGTCGAGAGCTTAGAGATCGTCAAAGAAGGCGATGAGGTGCCACTATCGTCATCAAGTATGGTCGGTCAGCTACGTGTCCTCGTACCGATGAAAGGTCTGATCGATCCTACGGCTGAGCTGGCACGCCTAGGCAAAGCGCATGAAAAACTACAAAAGCAAGCTGACGGCATCGCTCGTAAGCTAGGCAATGAAGGCTTTGTCAGTAAAGCACCTGCGGAAGTGGTCAATGCTGAGAAGGCAAAACTGGCTGAGTTAGAAGGGCAGTTGACGGCGATAACAGCGCAGATGGAAGAGTTAAAGAACCTGTAACTGCTATGACAATAGCTGTATGAATAAAAAACGCTGTCACATTTGTGATGGCGTTTTTTATTGTCTACTGGTTAGTTCTCTAACCAACGCTTGGTTCTGATAAATAACTGAATATTTGTGTGCTATTATCCATTGTCTTACGGGGTGCACACTATTAAGTAAAATAAACATGGTGATACCTACAAAAGATATTGAAAATTAACGATGAGTTATTTAAGAGATATCCTGAGTAAGTTTTTCTTTATATCAATTAGTTAATAACCTTCCGAAAAATAGCCGAAAATAATATAGATAAGGATAATAGGATGAAGCTTACTCACTTTTCTATCACTAACTATAGAAGTATTACAACTGCCCATAAAATTTCGTTGCATAGTACAACTATTTTGATTGGGAAAAATAATGAAGGGAAATCTAATATATTAAAAGGTTTGAATACAGCAATGCATGTGTTAGATCGAAGAGGATTAGGGCCGTCAAATAGAAATTTAAGAAACTCAAGATATAGGAATATAGATGATAGGTACTACTACTGGGAGAGAGATTTCCCAGTTTCATTGAGAGGTAGAAGTTCTGGAACTCAGACCATTTTTGCGCTAGATTTTGAGCTTGAACCGGAAGAGATATTAAGTTTTCAAGAAGTTGTAGGCTCTAAGATAAACGGTTTTTTGCCTATGGAAATAAGAATAGGTAGAGACAATCAGCCAATTATTAAGATTAAAAATAAAAGAGGTGCAGGAGCAACAATTCTAAATAAGAAAATAAATAAAATAACTTCTTTTATTGCAGGTAATATTGAATTTAATTATATTCCTACCATTCGAACTGATAGCGACACACTTGATGTAGTGAGGACGATGCTTTCAAGACAACTGAAACAACTTGAAGATAACGACGATTATTTAAAAGCTATAGATACAATCCGAATTCTTCAAGAGCCTTTGCTGAGAGATTTAGAGAATCAATTAATGGAGCCGCTTAAAGAGTTTTTACCTAACTTAGTAGAAGTGAAAATCTCTATTCCTGAAACCGAAAGACGTGTAGCATTACGTAATGACTTTGAAGTTATAATAGATGATGGAACAGCTACAGAACTTGCTTATAAGGGTGATGGCGTAAAAAATTTAGCTGCTTTAAGCATGCTGAAAAGTCGAACAGGTCCATCAGGAGCTTCAATTATAGCAATAGAAGAGCCTGAGTCACATCTTCATCCAGGAGCTATACATCAGCTGAATGATGTGATCTGTGCTTTAGGTGAAAACCATCAAGTTATTATCACAACACATAATCCACTATTTGTTGATAGAAATGACGTTAAGTCCAACATAATAGTCGATATGGGGAAAGCTGTTTCCGCTAAAAATATTGAATCTATAAGAAACGTAATGGGTATTAAGGCTTCTGATAATTTAGTTAATGCAAACTATGTACTAATTGTAGAAGGTGCAGAAGATGTGATTGCTTTCAAAGCTATGTTACCAAGGCTAAGTAGAAAGTTAGGAAAAGCGATTGCTAACAATTTATTTGTGATAGAAGAGATTGGGGGAGCAGGTAATTTATCTTATAAAGCTTCTCTATTGAGAAACTCTCTTTGCAAGTATCATTGCTTTTTGGATAATGATGAAGCTGGGAATAAAGCAGTTAGAAAAGCATTGGAAGATGGCTTGATTGCTACAAATAACTATACTCTTACGAATTGTCAGGGTTTTAATGAATCGGAGTTTGAAGACTGTATTAACCCTGAAGTTTATAAGAAAGCTGTTGAAGATGAATTCGGATTTAGTTTAGATAATCCAAAATTTAAAGGTAATAAAAAATGGTCGGAAAGAATAAAAAGAGCGGCAGTTGATCAAGGGAAAGCATGGGATAATAAACTTGAGTCGAGTATAAAGTATACAGTAGCTAAATGTATCCAAGATAGTAAGTCTGATTGTTTGCATTCGCATCATAAAAACTCTATCGAAAGCCTAGTTAGTTATCTAGAAAATAGTGTTGTAATATAAGTAGAAGATAATTGACTATGTAATTGTGTGCTACAAAAAATACATTCTATATGAATCACCGCTTCAACTATGACTGTAGCGGTTTTTCTACATCAGTAATTAGTCTATTATCTTTAAAGGAATAACACTTTAACGTAAGGAACACCATGAACCATCTCACCGTCGGACAACGCGCGCCTTTAAGCAAACTTGCTATTGACGATACCGCACCCATCACGCTCAAATTCACTCGCCAAAGCCCAATAGAGATGGACATCAGCTGCTTTGTCTTAGACGCAGCGGGCAAACTGATAAACGATGATTACATGGTGTTTTATAATCAGCCAATCTCGCCTTGCGGGCAAATCAAGCTTACCCATTACGAGTCGCAGCCAACAGCGAATAAAGGCATCCAAGCCGAGTTTGAAGTGAATTTATCCAAACTGGCGACTGATATAGACAGCTTGTTTTTTGTGTTATCAGCTGACACGCCGCTTAATCAAATACAATCGTTAGATATTGGCATTTGGCAACAATCACAAAAGGCGCAGGCAGAGTATCAAGCAGCAGACTTTGCCCAGCAGCAAGCCAGTATGCTAATGCAGCTTTATCGTAAGAGTGGCGTTTGGCGAGTATCTAACGTCGCGCAAGGCTTTAATGGAGGACTTGCCGCCATCGTGCAACATTTCGGTGGTGACGTAGAAGAGAGTAGCTCTACAGTAGAAGAGACCGCTACGCCAGTTCAAACAAAACCGTCGCTCGAGAAGGTCATGCTAGACAAAGCCCCAAAACTCGTCAATCTCGCCAAAAAAGCCACGATATCGCTTGAGAAACGCCAATTGCAGCAATTAACCGCAAAGGTAGCGTTGGTGTTAGATGCCTCAGGTTCAATGAACAGACAGTACAAAAAAGGCCGCGTGCAAGAGGTGGTCAATCGCATATTACCATTGGCAGTGAGCTTCGATGACGACCAAGCACTAGACTGCTGGGCGTTTGCCCGAGATCCGCAGTATTTGGGTGAGATTGGACTGAGCAACTATGACGGTTTTATCAATAACGCTCATGGTGGCTGGCGCAAATGGGCACTTGGCCCGCGCATTAACAACGAAGCAGAGGTCATGAAAGCCGTGACGGAGTTTTACCAAAAGGACGGCTTGGATGTGCCTGTATACGTGCTATTTATCAGTGATGGCGGGGTGAATGACAATCGCGGTATCACCAGAGTCATGACGGAAGCGGCGAAACTGCCGATATTTTGGCAGTTTGTAGGCTTGGGTGGTCGTGGCTATGGCATTCTCAAAAAACTAGACGACATGACAGGGCGCGTGATTGATAATTGCGACTTTTTTGAACTCGATGACTTGGCTGATATCAGCGAAGAAGCACTGTATGAAAACATGCTAGAAGAGTTTCCAATGTGGCTAAAAGAAGCCAAGCAACTTGGTATCGTGCAGCAATAATTTTATGATTCAATTACAGCTAAATAAAAAACCGCCATAGCAAATGCCATGGCGGTTTTTTATTATTCAAAATATTGTAACTTCTAAAGTGTCTACAGCGACCAAAGCGATTGATATTGCTCATCAGTCAAGGTCACGATATCGATTTCAGCTAGCATCTCGCGCAGTGCTTCCCACTTACTTGCACTTGGTTTGATAGGTGTGATCAATCTGCCTAGCGTATTATCAATGATGGCATCCATCAGCGTATCGGCTTCAGTTTTACTATAGTCGTAATACATACGGTGAGCGGTAGCTGGCTCGTTTTTGCACAATTCTGTCATCTGGTTGGTCACGTCGATAAAGGTATCTATCGCGTCCTTTTTCGCGCTATAGATCTCATCCGTCGTGAGGATTTCTAACGCCGAAAAATTAGGATAAGGTGATAGGTGCTGATCGATAAATTCAAAGTCCAACCCTTCATGAGTTGCCTCAACGCCCTCAAAGTTATAAAAGCATAGCCATGCAGCATCTAGGCTTGGGTCTTCTTGCAGATTTTTTATATGATAAAAGTCTTTTTGTACAAAGCTCACATTATCACGGCTGATACTAAAGCCGTTTTTCTTTGCATAGCGAGCCAATATCTCAAAGCCAATACGATTGGTTTTTTCCTCAGCAGCAGGGGTACAGATGCGGATAGGCTGATTGTTTTTGAACTTATCCATGCTAGCGCGCTGCATCAATATGCCGCCATCGGTCTCAAAAAAGCAGCCCAGCGCACGTAGATTAGGCGCGTAATGCTCAAACAGATGGATAGGCTCATTGACATGCAGATCGATACTTTGGTTCTGTAATTCGGCAAAGCCATCATAATGGTCATCTGGTTCGATAATAGTGATATCAAGCCCTGCCTGCTCATATGCGCCCGTGGTCACACCAGCGATAAAGGGTAGATGATCAGGGTTTAAAAACCATTCGAGGGTCAGAGTAAGTTTGGTGGTCGGTTGCATGGTTGTTTCCTTTTTAAGTATAGAAAACAATCAGACTGATACGATTAAGTAAAACAAGAAAGGCCAAATAAGAAAGGTAAAGTCTCGATGCTAACTGTCAGATGCTCTGCGTTTGATATGGTTATCACTATCAGTACATCATCTATAGACTGCTCTTATTTATAGACCTCTGAGGGCGTGTCACGCTTGTTTCCTACGTCAGTGCTAACTGCTTCAGGTTCACGGGTATGTCTCAGCGATGATGTGGGCTGTATCTACAGCGTTAAATCAAAGCACCCCGACAAGATTGATTGGTATTATATTATTTTTGAGTAGTACTGCTGTTTTTGATCAGTACTGCTAATGGCTATTATCGATAGCTACTGCGTCATCATAGACGACTTACGAGACGTGATGCAAGCGTATCGGGAAAGACGATGGCAGGTGATGAGTGGTGTTCGTTAACCGCTCTTTATGATAGATGTTGCTTATCACGGCTACTGATAGTTATTTTTAGCGACGGATTAATAAAAGAGTGCAGCATTTATTATTGGTACTTACCCAATTACTAACCAAACATACCTATCAATAGCAAAAACCTTATATAAATAGTCTTGTGCATAGACAGGTGATATTGCATGATTAGCCTTCTATGCCGCTGCTTATATAATAGGCGCTACTCTAAACAATTGACATTTGGCATAACTGATAACTTACACGACCGACAACTTATATGACCGATAATAAAAAAGCGTTCTATTACCGACCCAAGACCGATCAGTCCAACAGCCCAATGCTGCGTTGGACCTTTGTGACGCTTGGTTGGCTGTTTTTTATCTTAGGTATTATCGGTATATTGTTGCCAGTGATGCCTACTGCGCCTTTTATCTTGCTAGCAGCAGGTTGCTGGGCACGTAGTTCTCGACGTTTTCACTTTTGGCTGATTAATCATAAATACTTTGGTAAATTTGTCCGTGATTGGGAAGAGAGTCATGCCGTTCCGCTTTATGCCAAGTGTTTAGCGACGGTTATGATGACAGCATCGACAATTATGTTATTTTATCGTTTACCTGCCGATATGATGTGGATGGCATGGGCGGTAGCCGCTGTCTGTAGTGGGGTAGCGATATATTTGTTCCGTTTACCAAATGCCTAAATCCGTTGCAATTTGCGCCAAAATCAGCCAATAAACGGCTCTGGTTACACGAAACATGAGATAAGACTTGCGATACTGGGATGTACCCCTTATAATACGCCCAAGCTTAAGAGCAGTTCTGCACCAAATCATTACCTCGTAGTATTAGTTATAATCCTTCGTTTTAATATTTATCGTTCAGTAGCTATTTGCAAGCGTTACCGGTCACTAGACCATTAATAAATTTAAAAGTAGGATTATACTATGTCAGACGTTCAAAAAGGTACAGTTAAGTGGTTCAACGAAGCTAAAGGCTTTGGTTTTATCGCTCCAGAAACTGGCGCAGACGTTTTTGCTCATTACAGCGAAATCACTGGTTCAGGTTTCAAAACTTTGGCTGAAGGCCAAGAAGTTGAGTTCACTGTAACTCAAGGCCAAAAAGGCCCACAAGCACATAACATCGTTGCTATCTAATTTGTCTTTATAGACAGATAGATGAATAGATGTAGAAAAGCGAACCTTCGGGTTCGTTTTTTTTCGTCTGCTATTTAGTATTTAGAGACTTGGTATTTACAGTATTAGTGTTTAAAGTATTAGTACTTAAGAGATTGGTATCTAAGACACTGGTATTAAAGTTAGTACTAGTCCAAGATTAAAGGTTTTAGCCAATTATATTAGATCAAATAACAGATGCAAAAAGGTCTCCGACTATAAATAGTTGGAGGCCTTTTATATTGTGCAATGACATCAGCAGTTAAGAATGGACATTTAGCTTATTATATAAAGCTAATGCCGATATTGATCAGACCACCGCCCAGTATCAACCAACCAAACATAATGGCACCCAAAATAAGCGGTCTAACGCCAGCTTGTTTGATCGCACTTAGATGAGTGGTCAAACCTAATGCAAACATAGCCATCGTAAGTAGCACATCATCTAGCATCACCATACTGCGTACGATACTCTCAGACATCGGCACCCAAGTATGTATCAACACAATACCGATAAAGATAAACGCGAACCATGGCACTTTGACTTGTTTGACACGAGTCATAAATGACGTTATCTCGTTTTTACTGCTTTTATCTTCTATAGCGGTATTATCTACGGTGCGCTCTTTGGTTAGCGCAAACGATAATACAAGCAGGAAAGGTGCAAGCATCATGACGCGTATCATCTTGGTCACAACAGCGGTATCACCAATCTCAGTATTGATTGCATTACCTGCGACCACAACTTGTGCGACCTCATGGACGGTTGAGCCAGTGTACATGCCATATTGCTGAGCGCTGAGCCACGGTTGTAACCAACCGAGATGATATAAAAAAGGATAGAGCAGCATCGCGATAGTACCAAACACCACCACAGTTGCCACGGCGATAGTGACCTTGTGAGCTTGCGCGTTGACGACTGGCTCTGCAGCAATAACGGCAGCAGCACCGCAAATACTTGCTCCTGAGCCAATCAAGATAACCGTTTCTTTATCGACTTTTAACCATCTAGTACCTAACCAATAGGTCAGCGTAAAGGTCGACGTCAGTACCAGTGCGTCAGTCATAATCGCTGGCATACCGACGCTCGCAACTTGTGTCATGGTTAGCTTAAACCCATAAAACATAATCGCAAGTCGCAGTATCTGACCCTTTGCAAAGCAAACGCCGCCGTTTAAACGTTCAGTGAATTTGGGATAGATAGTATTGCCCAAGATCATGCCTAGCAAAATCGCTAGCGTTAAAGAGGACAAGCCAACGATACGTCCGTTTGACCATACATCCAAACTGCTGTCCAACCATAAGCAAAATAAACTACCAATCAGAACGACTACCAATCCCGCCAAGTGACGGTGATTAGGGGTATAGTTGTGAACGGAGTTGCTGACTGATTGGACGAATGTGTGCATAACGCGGCATCCTATTACTTATATTAAGATAAGCATAAGCTTATGAATAGACAGTATATGCTCGCTACATTTATAATAAAAACAGATTAATAAGATATAAACTATCGATTTTTTAGGTTAATATCTACAATAAAAATAGGTATACCGCGCATAAGCGTAAAAAAAGATACGTATAGCAAATAAGACAGGCTAAAAACTGACATAAAGCAACATAGGGCATTATTAATATTATGAAAAAATCTGTGCAGACAATGCCAAAGATTACGCTTAAGCAGCTTGCTGTTTTTGTCAGCATTTATCAGACAGGCAGCACCAGTCGCGCCAGTGAAGAGCTGCATTTATCACAATCAGCAGTTAGCAGCGCACTGACAGAGTTAGAGTCTAGACTACAGATGCCGCTATTTGAGCGCGTTGGTCGTCGGCTTAATCAGCACCCCAATGCTCATCCCATTTATATACAGGCACAGGCTATCTTGGGTCAGTCGCTCACGCTTGAGCATTATCATCAATATCAAGCAGGACAGATTCACATCGGTGCTAGTACCACAATTGGCAATTACGTACTGCCATCATTGCTTGGCAAGCTCTATGAGGCGCTACCCGATGCCAATGTCGATATGTATATTGCCAATACGCAAGAAGTGGTAAATGAGGTTGAGCAACTAAATATCGATATCGCGCTGGTAGAAGGGATGCCACGTCCGATAGATATGAAAGTTATTGAGCAGCGTGAATGGCGTACCGATACGCTAGTAGTATTTGCCAAGCGTGATAGCAAATGGTTAAAGAATGTGGCTATTTATAGCCAAGATAAGGACTGCTATCAGCTGACCATTCATCAGCTAGCGCAGTTACCACTATTGGTACGTGAGGCAGGGTCAGGCACACGGCAAATTATCGATGAGCAATTACTAAAGTATCTACCTAATGCAGAAGTGGTGAAGGCGATACATCAATCTGAGGCCATTAAGCATATGGTAAGTGCAGATATTGGTCTTGGTTGTCTATCACAGCATGTGATTGAGACGGAACTCTCGACAGGGACGTTGGTACAAGTGAACGTGGCGGGAATTGATTTATCAAGGACATGGTGGCTAGTCTGGCATAAAGCCCGTCACCAAAGCCCCATTTGGCAAACCTTTATAGATATCATTCAACAGGACTGATTGAAATAATTTTTAAATTATTAGCCATAAAAAAGCGCAGCGTTAAAAGTTACGCTGCGCTTTTTTTGAGACATGCTCTAGATAATATAAGACAATCAAAGCATATTGTTATGCTGAAACAGGCTTGTCCAATCTCACTACAAAGCTATCGCAAGGTACATTAGGCAAGATATTATCTGCTGTCGCGCCACTGATCCATGCAGCGATACCGGTACGCTTATGACGTCCGATGACCAATAGATCGACATCGTGTTTATGACAGTAGCTGACGATACCTTCACTGCTAGAGATGGCAGTCGTGACTTCTGACGTTGCTGCATTTAGCTGATTGCGTTCAAGGAATTGCGCCAGCTTTGCACGCGCTTCTTGGCAGCGTTCATCATCAATCTCATCGTATAGGCTAGAGGCAGGCACCAGCTCATAGCCGAAGCCAACCATAGTGTCTTTGACAATATGCAAAACAGATAGCTTAGAGCCTGGACGGTTTTCGACGATGCGCTTGGCCTTTTGGGCGACTATATCTGCATCAGAGAGTAAGTCGGTGACCAGTAAAATATGTTCGTAACTCATAGCGTCTTCCTCATGTCAGATAGTATTTACTATAGCACTACTCTAGGGCGCTGTTAAGTAAAGCTTGTCGTCTTTAGCAGCGGATGGGAGCGATGCCAATTATTCTAAGACAGGCTGATCAAGTTTAACCACTAAGCTGTCGCAAGGGACATTTGGCAAGATACTATCGGCAGTGGCTCCAACCAACCAAGCAGCGATACCATGGCGCTCATGGCGTCCAATGATAAGTAAGTCGACGTCTTTTTCACGGCAGTAATTAATGATACCTTTGCTATTAGAGATGGCAGCGGTGACCTCAGAGTTGATTGCTTCTAGCCCGTTACGTGCCAAAAATTGCGCCAGCTTAGCCCGTGCTTCTTGCCATTTTTCACTATCGACATCACCCGAAAGGCTAGAGGCAGGCACAAGCTCATAACCGAAGCGCACCATATCATCTTTGACTATATGCAAGACAGACAGTCTGGCTTCAGGAGAGCCTGCGAGAATACGCTTGGCTTTTAGCGCCACTTTGTCCGCATCGGATAGTAAGTCAGTGACCAGTAAAACATGTTGGTAGCTCATAAGGTACTCCTAGTTAGTCATTAACTTTATAGTAGCAGTGCAAATCACCTTTGTTAAGTAATAAATCCATAATAAAATTGTGGATATTGATAAGTTTGTAACTATAAGGCTTTAATAGCTAAAGTTGCTAGCCGCGTAGGTTATGTGGTGGATTATTGCGTGACTGATACCTTGACTTATCCATGTCGCAGCCCCACTAATAGCGCTAAGCCAACTCTTTTTTAGCCAATTTATTACTCTATTTTCCCTGGCATTCAGGGCACTATACGCATGATAAGCGATAAGGATAACTATGACGGACACGCCATTTACTGCTGATTTAACCTTGCATCCAGCATTTGAGCTGATTGAGCATCGCCATATTGAGGCGCTATCGATGGATGTGCTGATCAGTCAGCATGTAAAAACAGGAGCGATGCATTATCATCTGGCACACCCAAGTGATGAAAATGCGTTTTTGGTCGGTTTTCGCACCCAGCCGATGGATTCAAAAGGCGAGGCGCATATCTTAGAGCACGTGGCATTGTGTGGTTCGAATAAGTTCCCAGTACGTGATCCGTTCTTTTCAATGATTAAACGCTCGTTAAATACGTTTATGAATGCGATGACCGCCGCTGATTGGACTGCCTATCCGTATGCAACGCAAAACAAAAATGACTATTTTAACTTGCTCGCTGTCTATCTAGACTCGTCGTTTTTCCCCAATATACATCCGCTCGATTTTGCCCAAGAAGGCATCCGTGTGGAGCTTGATGAAAATGATAAGCCGCAGTTTAAGGGTATCGTTTTTAATGAAATGAAAGGCGCGATGAGTGGCGAGATTGATCAGCTATATCATACGGTTGCTCATCATCTGTTCCCAACGACGACCTATCATTATAATTCAGGCGGCGATCCTGCCGATATTCCTGACTTGACGCACACTGAGCTGACCGAGTTCCATCAAAGCCATTATCATCCGTCAAACAGTGTCATCATGAGCTTCGGTAATATTCCTGTTGCTGAGACGCAAGCGAAAATACACGAAGATGCCTTGATTCAGTTTGAAGCAGGCAAAAAGCATGTATCGCGTCCAGAACAACGTTTGTCTGCACCAATCAGTGCGATGGATACTTATACTGCTGACGAAGCGGGCCCAGATCAGACGCATCATGTGGTTGCTTGGTTGCTACCATCGATCACCGATCCTAAGCAGCGCTTAGCATTGCGTCTATTAGAGGGCGTATTGATTGAGCATGCAGGCTCGCCATTGCGTGCTTATCTTGACAGTCATCCACTAGGCAAAGCGCCAAGTCCGCTATTGGGTCTTGATGACAGCCATTATGAGATGGTCTTTTATACGGGTCTGCGCGGCTCTAACCCTGAACATGCCGAAGCGGTCGAGCAGGGCATTATTGACTTACTGACCGAAGTAGCCAATTCACCAGTTGATGATGAGACAATCGAAACCATTCTGCATCAGATTGAAATTGATCAGCGTCACATCGGCGGCGATAGCATTCCTTATGGTCTAAACCTTATGCTAGAGGGCTTTAGTACCGCCATTCATGATGGTAATCCTATCGACGTTTGGGAAGTAGATGAGCATCTACAGTGGCTACGTGAGCAAGTCGTCGATCCACAGTGGCTACCGAACTTGATTAAAACGCATTTATTGGACAATCAGCATCGCGTACGCGTAACGATGACCCCTGATAGTGAAAAAACAGCCCGTTTGGCAGCAGCTGAGCAGACACGTTTAGATACTATCGCGATGGATTTGACTGCTGATGATAAGACTATCTTGAAGCAACAAGCCTTAGATTTGGCTGCACGTCAAGCTGCGCCAGATGATTTAAGCTTATTACCAAAAGTGGGTCTAGAAGACGTACCAACGGATATCAGCTTTAAAGAAGGCACGCAAAAGCAGGTGCGTTTGAGCGGGCAAGACAGCACGCTATTTGAGTATGAAGCTGGCACTAATGGCATTTACTACTATCAAGTGATTGTCCCACTCACTGAAGCAATTGGTAATGCGAGCGCAGATGAGCTACCAGTCAATGATGTGATTAATCATCCACTGTTGCCTATTTATTTAAGCCTACTGTCTGAGCTAGGTACGGATACGCTTAGCGCTCATGAGATGCAAGCCAAGCAAGCAGCGCATTCTTCTGGTGTGACCGCTCGTATTAGCCAACGTACCAACGTCGATGACAGCCAAGCGATTAGCAGCTATTTTGTCGTGGCAACGCGTGCGCTAAATCGTAAGCCTGAAGCGATTGATTTGCTTAAAGAAGTCATGGAGCACAGTATCTTTTCTGAGCATGACCGTATCAAAGAAATTTTGCAGCAGCGTCAAGCAGGTTGGCAGTCAAACTTAGCGGGCTCAGGGCACTCTTATGCAATGCAAACAGCCAGTCGCGGTATGAGTCGCCAAGCGCAGTTGGAATATGTGCGCAGCGGCTTACCAGCATTGAACGCACTTAAAGACTTCTTGGCACATGCTAGTACAGATGATACCCAGTGGGATCAATTGGCTACGAGCTTGATGGATTTACATCAACGTCTGATCAGCTTGCCTAAGCATGCCGTTATTATCTGTGAAGCAGAGCAAACCGAACGCTTGAGTAGCTTAATCGTTGATAGCTGGAAAGACAGCCAAGCGACGACCGCTTCTAATGATCTAACGAACGAAGCAGCAAATATCCCAAGCGAGTTTGCAAACCTGCAATTAGATACTGCGTTAAATGGTGCGACTGATAAAGTCAAAGCATTAGAAAACGGGGTAGCGCTTGATGTTGCAGATCTAGCATGGCTAGTACCAACCAATGTCTATCATAACGCCAGTGCCTATACTGTACCTGCTGCTGACCATCCTGATACCGCTGCACTCATGGTATTAGCGCCTTACTTACGTAACGGCTATTTGCACAGTGCGATTCGTGAGCGCGGCGGTGCCTATGGTGGCGGTGCAGGTTACGATGCCAACGCTTGTGCCTTTAAGTTCTTTAGTTACCGCGACCCGCAGTGCGCTGAAACCTTTGAGCATTTTGAGGCCAGTATCGAGTGGATCTTAAACGAGCCACAAACCGATGAGCAATTAGAAGAAGCCATTTTGGGTATTATTTCAGGCATGGATAAGCCGGGCTCTCCTGCAGGCGAAGCAATCAAAGCGTGTTTTGCAGATCTACATCATCGCGGTGTCGACTGGCAGCGTAAAATGCGTGCGTCAATATTGGCCGTCACGGTCGCTGATTTGCAGCGCGTTGCCAAGCAATATCTACAAGGTCAAAAGCATGTACGTGCAGTACTAGCGCCTTACGACAAAGAAGAGACGGTAAAAGGTCTTGGTTTCGAGGTTTGTAGAATAAAGAGCTAAGACAATTAGGTTTGTTCTTGATTAAAAGTTAAGCACAAAAAAGCCAAGCATCATGCTTGGCTTTTTGCGGTTAGGTAATTGACTAATATCGTTTGATACTCAAATCTTTGCCAATTTTGTCTTGATGAATCGGAAATTCTGACAATTCACTGAACTGCTTACGATCAGCAAAGTAGCTTTTTAAAGTACGGCGAATGGCTTCAAACGCCAGTGTATCCCATGGGATGTCTTCTTCGCTAAACAGTGCACAGTCGAGACTTTCTGAGCCAATACCATACGCGCCATCTTTTAGATCGGCTAGATAGATAGAGTAGATCTGCCCAATATCTGGTAAGTCATAAATGCAGTATAGATGCGGATTCAGTACGATGGCATCAGCTTCTTCGTAGCTCTCGCGTGCTGCGCCTTCAGCCATGGTCTCGCCATTTTCCATAAAACCTGCAGGTATCGTCCATAGGCCATATTGTGGCTCAATGGCTCGGCGGCAGAGTAGTACTCTATCTTCATGTACCACCAGCGAGCCACAGATAACTTTTGGGTTTTCGTAGTGGATATAGTGGCAATTGGGGCATACCAAACGCGGCATATTGTCCGTAGGTGGGATTTTTCGTTCTGCTTCATGACCGCATTGGAGGCAATAGCGCATATCAACTACCTTGTTATAAAAGTTATTGTGTATGATGTTTTTTATAGGTTATAAGACCTATATTCTGAAGTGCTGCTGTCATCGTTTCGAGATAATTTAGATACAAGGACGGTGAGACAAGTACCACAAGCAGTAAACTGAGTGAACCTGACGATAAACCTAACTTAAACGTACCTGACTTATATAAGATATTATTCTAAAGAGCAGCTATCGTCTTAAGATAGCACATATTATCGACGGACAGAATCACGATAACAGTAACGCATCATTTCGCAGATAGGCTGACTATTATCGGTTAACAGGGCCGTTATTGAGCATTGATAAGCAATGAATCAGTCACATAAATAGCATGCAGCCACTATTATATTGCGCTAGTCTAGTGAGTATTCAGTAATTATTGATATCAAAGCCGCTGACAAGTCGCGTGGCCGAGAACAATAAATAGATTGTTGGTTTTATTTACTAGTCGCGATTTTAATAATAGAAAACAAGAAAGATGCTGGTGATACCGCTTAATAACGATAAAAATATAGGGCAATTATAATGTTATTCCCACCGGAGGCTGTAAGCTTCGATAACCTGTCAGTTGCTGTACCTACTTTTATTCGTCATCCGACGCTTCGTCAATTAGCCGAACGAGTGCAACATGAGACTTTAAATGCGCTGACAAGTCCGGCAATGTACGAGGCACATAACGCCTCTCATAGTAGCCGTGTGTTAGACAGCTTATATCAGACACCGATTGCCGATGCATCAATACTGGTCGCTATTACTCATGAGCGCAGGCCTAAATTATTATTAACACGCCGCGCCGCCCATATGAACAGTCATGCGGGTGAGGTGTCTTGTGTGGGTGGTAAACATGATCGAGGCGATGGCAATAATGTCGTTACCGCATTGCGTGAAGCCTGTGAAGAAACAGCGCTACCGCCCAATAAAGTCCAATTACTTGGTCAGCTACCGATCCAAACTTCAAAAAGTGGTATGAGCGTACGTCCAATCGTGGCACTCATCGCCCCAGGCCTGGTACTCGTACCTGAAGCGGGAGAAATATCACGTATCTTTTGGGCAGATTTAGAGTCATTAGTCACTCAACCAACGGTAGAGTATGAAATTGAGTATAAGATGCAGGAGCAAATGGCTACCATACTGACGCCGAGCTGGCAGGTCGATGGTGAGACAGTATGGGGACTAACAGGACGGGTAATTGCTAACCTATTAGAAACAGGGTTTGATCGACAGCTAGAATGGTATTACCGCGTAGAAAACAAACGCTGATAAATGTCATCTACTTATAATAATCATCGTTCTTTTTCAGCCACCAGTTCATATTGTCTTGGCGCTTGGCACGGAATGCTTCTAGCTTGTGGGCTACGGAAGCATTATGCTGCCGTGCAGTATCGAGCGCAAAAAGAATCGGTACTGAAGACAACACGCCAAAGCGTATCTTTGATTTTGGTAAGTCTAGCCCATCACCAATATCATCACCGACCAAAGTGCGAGTGACACTTGCGTTGACCATTTCCACAAAACGTCCACGGCGATTGTCTTCACCCATGAGCTGACGCGGTAAATCATGCAATGCTTTTGCCAATGGCTGACCCATCTTAAAGTCTAGCTGCTGTATCGATAGATAGGTATAGAGCCATTCCCAACATGCGGCCTCATCTTTTGGCAGACGATCTAAATCAACACCCATCCAATAACTGGCAAGGTTCCATAGATGTAAGATACCTTCAGCTTCTTCTGTACTAATACGTGCGCCTAGTAATCTTAGACCGCGCATAATCAGTAACGAGAACTGTAAGTGGGTGGCAATCATATCGGTTTGATTGATAGGGATGCCCCAATAGTCAGTATTCCAACTACCATCAGGGTTATGATGTTGCTCGGCGTTTGGTACCACGCCTGTAGCAGCATTGCCTTTCCCTTTGAGTAAGTTTTGCCGTACCAAGGTATGTATCTGACGTACTTGGCTCGATTGTCGCCAGCCCTCAGAGCCAATAGCTAGTACTTGCTCGATGGGTTTATTTTGATTAACTGCACTCATATTAGATGAGGGATGTTCAGACACAGCCAAGATATAGGCATAAGTACGCATCAATCGCGGTAGCGCATCGTGCATCAGTGCGCCCGTCTGAATGAGTGGTAGCGAGAGGGCAGGAATGCTATAGCCTGCCATTAGAGCAACGTTACGCAATAGCCAAATGAGCATCAACGGATATCGCCGATAGGCAATCGCACCTATTTGGGCAAGCTTTGGGTCGAACCAGTCAGGATGGCTGCTAAATTGCTCAGTGAGCGCGTTAAATGATGGATTTTTTACAAGGTCCTTGTTTACAAGATAATTGCTTGCAGGATTATTGTTTGGACTATTGCTAAGAATAGTATGCTGTAAAGGCTTTGCAAACTTTATGCTCTGTGCAGCTAACGCGTCTGCGAGTGGATCGCCAATATCGTAACCTGCCACGATCTCATCAAGTAGAGCAGGCGAGATCGTAAAGTCTTTTGGTAATAAATAACGTTTAATGCGTTTTAGAACCTGCAAATCGCTATGGTCATCGATAGCAGTGGTACGTCCATGACGCTGATAAGCGTTCGATGATTGAGCATTCGATGACTGAAAGTCAGGTTTGTCAGTTGGAGTACTTGCCGTATTGATGATTTTCTTATCCATAGTTATCAAGTACCATTTTCAGAGTGAGGACATGCCTTAGAACGTAAAACTTGCATTGCGATAGCTTCGCATCACAATCATTCGTAAAAATTACTGGATTGGTTCAATGAATCTAATTGCTGCTGTGTTGTTCGGATACGGCGTTTGGTATCGCGAATCTCATCAGATAGAGATAGTAGCCGTGCACGGGCTTTTTTTTCATTAGCAAAATCTAGCATTTCACCGTTTTCTAGCTTATTGAATTCTGATTGATAAGTATCTAGGAGGCGATTGTCTTTGTCTAACTGACTGTCTAAGGCGTAATAATCTAGCCCTTTTTGATTAGCCGCTTGCAATGTGTTGGCCATAGTGATCGGGCAAACATTGTTCAACTGACGACCACGTCTGCCAATGTTATAGGCATTATTGATGGTGCAGTATTGTTGCAGACCAAGTTTACGACCGCGCTCCCATGCTTGATAGTCAGGGGCGACGCTGGCTTTGGCACAGGCTTTAGTATGAGATGCTAAGCGGTCTGAATGATAACCTGCCACGCCATCGTTATAGCCGATAGCTTGCCAGTCACCGACGAGACATTCTTGCTTGGAGAGTGTTGCACAGCCTGCTAGCAGATAGATACTACCGAACACAGACAACCCTAATGCCAGTTGACGTACAACGCGGTGTATAGGTCGGTACATGGTTAGCTCCGATAGCTGTGATAACGATAATAACTATGAACACAAATAAATGATTTAGCAATCAACTACATTATGCAGCTTTGGCGTTGATTGCTAAATCATTTGTAAATATCTTAATAACGCATATATAAATAAAATAGAGCAGCTTATAAGTGGCATCAATATTAATCAGTACCACTATAAGCTACTCTACGTTTCATTAATGCGGGCGAGTCAAATCGACCGATGTACCGCTAGCATTATCTTTCAAGCTCATTTTCAGCATGATGTAACCTGCGATACCAGAGACGATTGAACCCATGATAATACCCAAACGCTCATCAAACATAGTGGTGTCGCCAGCAAACGCCAAGCCACCGATGAACAAACTCATGGTAAAACCAACACCGCACAATAGGGCTGCGCCGTAGATTTGCTTATAGTCCATACCTTTTGGCATGGTTGAGATACCAAGTTTAAAGATTAACCAGCACATGAACATGACGCCTAACTGCTTACCAATAAACAAACCAGCGGCAATACCTAGCGGCACTGAGTGGAATAGCTCAGCAAAACCTGCGCCTTCGAGCGAGATGCCTGAGTTGGCAAAAGCAAAGATTGGCAAAATACCAAAGGCGACGGTATTGTGCAGATCATGCTCTAGCTCTTCAAGCGGAGAGTGCTCAGGATCAGTGCGGTCGAACATCGGGATAAACAGGGCTAATACCACACCTGCCAATGTTGCATGGATACCAGACTTGAGTACGGCAATCCACATGATCAGACCAATGAGTAGATATGGTGTGATATTGGTGACGTTACGGCGATTAAGAACATATAAGAACGGCAAACATAAACCAGCTACTGCCAATGACTCTAATGACAACTCACTGGTATAAAACAAAGCGATAATCAGAATTGCACCAATGTCATCAAAGATAGCAATAGAGACCAAAAAGACCTTTAGGGAGTTAGGTACACGATTACCTAAGAGACTCAAAATACCGAGTGCAAAGGCAATATCTGTCGCAGCAGGAATGGCCCAGCCTTTCCAAAACTCAGGCTCATTGTAGTTAAAGAGCAGATAGACAATCGCTGGCATAATCATGCCACCCAATGCGGCACCTGCTGGCAGTATTATCTGCTTGACGTTGGACAGCTCACCGATGAGTACTTCACGCTTAAGCTCTAATCCAACTAAGAAAAAGAAAACTGCCATCAGACCATCGTTGATCCAGTGATGAGCATCTTTTGCAATCGCAAACTCACCAATCTGAATGGCGACTGGTGCATGAATAAAACCTTCATACCAAACATTAAGAGGGGAGTTGGCAATGATCATTGCAGCAATGGCAGCCAATGCTAAGACGATACCGCCTGCTGCCTCAAATTCAAAAAATGCTTTAATCCTTCGTATTGCCATATCATCCTCATTCGCTAAATACAATTTACTAAATAACCTCAAATATCCATCAATGTCTGCGCTACCTATAATTTTGAGGTAGCAAATAGACAGAAACAGTTTCTCATACTCTTATCAATATAGACAACAAAATACGTTGAGCCAGTGCCAACGGTCTACTTTTTTATATTCACAATAGCAATATTATAAAGAGGATTTGACGAGCACAATAGTTGTAAGTCGTTACATCTTTTTAATAAGTCGCTATTCGGTTGAGCATATTCGGAATGTTATTAGACAAATTTAGCAGACTTTGTTACGTTTTTGGCTTTTTTTACGGTTTTATCTTTATAATGAGCAGCGCTGGGCAACATGTCATTATTTCTTTTGCTAGCACTGGTAAGCTATCAGCTTATCGATAACGATATTTTAGCCTTATCTCAGAACTCCTTTTCTCTTCTTATCATATTTTGCAGGTCAGTGTCATGGACTTAACTTTCTCGTTAGAGATTATTTTAATGCTTACTGCGGTGGCCGCATTGGCAGGATTTATTGATGCTATCGCTGGCGGTGGCGGGTTGTTGACCATCCCTGCCATGTTACTGGCCAACATCCCACCAGTATTAACGCTCGGTACCAATAAACTGCAAGCGGCATCAGGCGCACTAGCGGCGTCTATTACTATGATTAGGAAAGGAGTCGTCAAACCGCAACGTATCAAAGTAGCTATCATCGCCGCTTTTATTGGTTCCGTTATCGGCACCATTGCTGTACAGATGTCACCACCTGACTTGCTTGAAAAGATCATTCCATTTTTGATCGCGGCTATCGGTATCTATACATTATTTGCCCCTAGGCTTGGCGAAGTAGAGGCTGCACCGCGTATCTCAGAGGGCAAATGGCAAAAAGTCGTGGCACCGTTGATCGGTTTTTATGATGGTTATATCGGTCCAGGTACGGGTATGTTTTTTGCGCTTGGCAATGTGGCATTACGTGGTCGTCAAATTATCGAAGCAACAGGCGCGGCAAAAGTATTGAACTTATCGACCAATATTGGTTCGTTAATTTTCTTTATTTTGGGTGGTAACGTACTGTGGAAAGTGGGGCTAGCGATGATGGTTGGACAAACCATCGGTGCCTATTTTGGCTCGCATATGGTGGTTAAAGGCGGTAGCAAATTGATTCGTCCAGTAATTGTATTGGTCTGTCTGGCAATGTTGACCAAGTACGTGTTTGGCTAATTAGTTGTTGATAGAACCGTATCAACCATTATTATTTACTGATTATTGATCATAAAAAAACCTCAGCCAATTTGACTGAGGTTTTTTATTTTATGCACTTCTATCTAGCAAGCGTGGGTTAGCGGCGACGATCAACATCATCGTATTCACTACCCATGATGCCATCGCTAAAGACTTCAGAGAACTCACGCTCATTGTCTTCATCGATATGACCATCAAATACATCTTTTGCACCAGCGTTAGGATCGTTGTAAATAGCCAGATCCATTTTGCCTTCTGATTTTGCCACGATAGTAGTAACAGCAGCATCGCCACCAACGTTTACAGCAGTACGTAGCATATCAAGGATACGATCCACACCCAAGATTAGGCCGATGCCTTCGATTGGTAGACCCACTTGAGCAAATACCATCGACAGCATGATCAAACCAACACCAGGCACGCCAGCCGTACCAACAGACGCCAGTACTGACATCAAGATGACGGTTAAGTATTCAGTCACGCCCAAATCAATGCCGTAAATGTTGGCAATAAAGATGGTCGCAGTACCCTGCATGATAGCCGTACCATCCATATTGATAGTAGCACCAAAAGGAACAGTGAACGACGCAACTGAGTTGTTTACACCCATACGTTTGGTAACCGTACGCAAGGTAATAGGAATCGTCGCGTTCGAGCTTGAGGTACTAAAAGCAAAGATTTGTACTTCACGCATTTTTGCCAAGAACGTCTTGATAGATAAGCCTGAAGATACTTTAAGTACAATCATCATGGTGACAAAGAAGTGGAAGGCCAATGAACCGACCAATACCGCGACATAACCCAGTAGTGACCAAATCAAGTCTAAACCTAGCTCTGCCATTGCTTTGGTCAATAGCGCAAATACACCATATGGTGCAAGGTTCATGATGATCGTGACCATCTTTAAGATAACTTCGTTGATCAGCTCTAGGCTCTGCACTAAGCCTTTGGCAGGTTTACCTACCATCAAGATACTGACACCGATCAAAATAGCAAAGAAGATGATCGATAACATATCGCCATTTGCCATCGCGCTGATGGGGTTCGATGGGATAATGTTAGAGAATACATCAAGTAGAGGCGGCGCTGACGCAGCTTCAAACTCGGCTTCCGTTCCGATATTCATGCCTTTACCGATACCGAATAGCGAGCCAAGACCAATCGCAGTCGCAATAGCGAGTGCAGTGGTTATCATATAAATAATGAACGTTTTGGTACCAATACGTCCAAGTAGGCGAATATCACCGATACCGCATACACCGCAAATCAGTGAGATAAGCACCAAAGGTACGACCAACATTTTTAGCGAGTTGACAAATAGTTTACCAACAATGGCAAGGAAGCCATTGGTGATGTAAGTGTTAACAAAGCTACCTTCGCCGTTCAATCCTGAGTAGTTTAGAAATAGGCCCAGTCCAATACCGAGCACCATGGCAACAATAATCTTGCCCGTCAGTCCCAAATTCTTCCACATAATTCATATCCTTTGTGTGCATAACAGCTTTATAGTAAGTGTTCATTAGCCAACATGATTGTACTTATCAGCCTTACTACAAAGCTTGTTATGACTATTAAGTTCCCGTGATTGTCGCTCGATGTCACATTTTCGTGGACAATATAAAAGAATAGCTAAGGGCACTGCAAGATTTTTTTCTGATTTTATTCTAAATGTACATTCCTCGTTACAACTATGTGCCCATAATATAGTCAATATTTATTCTAAACGGTTTGTTTCCCATATGAAACAAAATATTCATGAAAGAGTTTTTAGGGTAAGCAAATATGTCAAACTATTGATATTGAACCATTGATTTTAAATTATTCAAATGCAAAGGAAAGAATATGATTAATTAAGCTTAAAATTTTCAATATACCTAAAAAAGCCAGACTATCGTTTATAGATAGTCTGGCTAATAAAAGTAAAAGTTTTACTATAAAATCTAATAATACTCAGTTTCTAATAGCAATATTAAAAACAGAATAGACTATTAAGCCTTATCGTCTTCTTCGCGTGATGAGGGTGATTGGCGTTCTAAAGGTTTGATATCATTATCACTTGCTTCCGTGTTTATCTCATCAGGTGGTGCAATATGACGATTGTGATTATTGCCCATACGCTCGTTAAGATGTGATTCAGCATCACGATGTCGATGATCGAGTGCCTCTATCTCAGGCTCTGACTCTTCAAAATCTGTCTGCGAATTTACTTCTTTGACAGTATCTTGCTCACTGACCAACTCTACATCGCCATCACTTTCATAACCATGATTAGGATTAGCATCACCAGTATGATTGTCTGTGTTTGCAGGACTGTCTAGATCGTTAATAGTTGGTTCGTTAGTGGCTAGCTCATCAATGGCAGATGCATCGGTATCCACAGCGATACCGTTTTTACTCTGAGCTTGTCTTTTTAGCTGTGCATAATCAGTCAGTTGATGAACTGCATTTTCAAGGGCATGCGGATTGTCACGTTCTAGCGCTTCCGATAGATGCTCGTCAAACGTATCAGTCAATAATGAATCAAAACGCATGGCGTTATATTGAATCAGAACTTCTGCCTCTTCTTCAGTAATGCCGCCATTTTGACTGGCGTGTACCACATGGTCTTCAAAGGTTAGACCTTCAAAGCTGTCTTGATGCTCTGCCTTTTTGAACTTCTGCCATAATGGTTCGATTTCGACTAAGGTCTGATAAGCATGCTCCATACGACCAGTTACATCGTCTGCATCGGTATTGTAATAAACCATGGTTTTCAGATAATCGCGGAACGGGTTGGCTGCAAAATCATCCATGAAAGTATCGCCCAACTGGCGTTTTAGCTCATCGCTTGCTGGGGTAAAAATACGTCCACTTGGGAAAGTCACAAAACTAACCACATTGGCTGCCATACGATTCGGGGAGTTGGCAAAGAATGACACAAAGGCTTCTTGAATCGTGTACAAGCTGTTTTGTAGCGCAACTTCAGCATGTAAGCGCTCAGACTCTGACTTACTACCATGCTCATAGAATTGCAAAATAGCAGTCGCAATAAATAGATGACTATGGATATCTGCTAAACGACCAGAGAGCATCTCTTTACGCTTTAAATCCCCTGCTAGTAGTCCTAATGCCATATCAGCAGTTAGGGCAAAGCTCGCACTTAAACGGTTGATATGTTTGTAGTAGGGACGGGTAAAGCTATCGGCGAAACTCGGGGCCTTATCGCTACCACCGATGTAACCTGCGACAAAGGCTTTTGCGCCACGGTTAAACGTGTAGCCTAAATGTTTGAAGAAAAGGGTATCAAATTTTTCAGTGGCAGCCGCTTTGTCTTCGCTTTGTAGTAACTGAAGCTCATCAAATAAATAAGGATGACAACGCATCGCACCTTGACCAAAGATCATGAGCGAGCGGGTCAAAATGTTGGCGCCTTCGACAGTGATAGAGACAGGAATCGCCTGATAAGGTGTCGCTAAGAAGTTGCGCGGACCCATCTGTACAGCACGACCACCGACCACATCCATACCGTCGTTGACGACGCTACGCATGGTTTCAGTCGCATAGTATTTGGCCATGGCAGTCATGACTGATGGCGTGCCACCTTGGTTTAATCCGCAAGTAACTAAGTGACGGAATGCTTCTAACATATAAGTGTTACTCGCCATACGGCTAGTAGCGTCTTGTACACCTTCAAACTTACCTACTGATATCTTGAACTGTTCGCGAACTTTTGCGAACGCGCCGACAGATAGGTAAGTCATTTCACTGGCTGATGTCGATAGAGCTGGTAGAGAAATACCTCGACCAACACCCAAGCATTCCATCAGCATACGCCAGCCGCGACCAGCGTTCTCGACGCCACCGATGATATAATCTAATGGGATAAAAACATCTTTGCCATCGACCGTACCATTCATAAATGGCGAGCCGATTGGATTGTGACGTGGCCCTGTTACGACACCTTCGTGATTAGCTGGAACGAGGGCACAAGTAATACCGTAATCGGTCTTTTTAGGATTGCCAAGCAGACCTTCTGGATCATGCATTTTAAATGCTAAACCAACGACAGTGGCGACAGGTGCTAGGGTAATCCAACGTTTAGAGAAGTTCATGCGTAAGCCAAGCACTTGGTCGCCTTCATGCATACCGTAACAGACCACACCTGTATCAGGAATGGCACCTGCATCAGATCCTGCTTCGGGCCCAGTTAAACCAAAGCAAGGCACTTCATCACCTTTGGCAAGACCTGGCAACCAGCGTTGCTTTTGCTCGTCCGTACCATAGTGCATCAATAGCTCACCAGGACCGAGCGAGTTGGGAACCATACAGGTCACAGCAGCAGTCGGCGAGCGCGACGCAATCTTGCTCATTACACGACTTTGCGCATAAGAGCTAAATTCTAAGCCGCCAAATTCTCTTGGAATGATTAAACCTAAGAAGCCATTACTTTTGATAAATTGCCATGCCTCAGGTGATAAATCTTTATCTTTATGCTGAATTTGCCATTCATCAAGCATGGCACATAAGGTTTCTACTTCATTATCGATGAAACTCTGCTCTTCTTCTGAAAGCTGCGGATAAGGATAATTGGCAAAGGTATCCCAGTTCGGCGCACCCATAAACAACTCTTTTTCCCACCAACTAGTACCCGCATCAAGCGCCTCACGTTCCGTATCACTCATACTCGGCATCGCACCGCCCAACGCCTTATAGACAGGCTTAGTGATTAACGATTGGCGAAGCGGTGCAACGAGTAAGACCAAGCACAGTAGTGCCATTGGTATACCCAAAATGAGCGACCATGGGCTGATAATTGCGGTGACGATAACCGTAATCAGGGCGACGATGCTACCGGTGACCCGCGATAAGGACAACAAAAAGATGGCCAAGACCACGGCTGACTGAATGATGACTGCCAAAATAAACAAGCCAATTGCCATGACTATCTCCTTTAAAGCGCTGAATAAAAAATGCGAAAAGTACGTAAATGAAAGAGCTAACTATAATTATTTTTCGTCTTGCCACTTACTGTCTTATAAATATGTCGAATGATTCTTTAATTACTAAATCCTTGGTTCTATGTCTCTTAAGTACTAGTATTAACGGTCTAGTAAGTAATTGACAAATAAATGACAAGAATGGCTACTAATATGAAACAGTTGTCGATAACTATCAAGAGCCAAAATGCTACGCTCTGTCGATGATATGTATCAAACATAATTGTTTGCAGGTTAGTCATATGTCTAGTCGAAACACGTAGCTAGCTATTATCGAGAACTAGCCAAAGGGCTAACTAAAAGGGGCAAGGCAGCTCTCGGCATAAGACAAAGTATCGTTTCGTCCAACTATAATGTGATCGACAAGCGAGATATCTAATAGGTCGCAGGCTTTTTTTAGCTCATAGGTCAGTAAGTTATCTGCCGTCGATGGCTTGGCATCGGTATGAGGATGGTTGTGCGCGATGATAAGTTGGCTAGCAGCATGGCTTAGTGCATGTCGCAGTACGTGCTTGATACAGACCGAGCATGATGAGATACCACCAGTGAATAATATCTCAAAGTTTAAAAGGTTGAGGGCATTATCCAGACAGAGTACCGCAAAGACTTCACGGTGCTCGCCGCGCAACTGGGTGCTGATATAGTCTTTGACTGCTTGTGAGCGGTCGAGTGCTTGCCCAGTTTTGAGTTGGCTGTCCAGATAGCGCGTACCCATCTCAAGTGAAGCTAATATTTGGGCGTACTTTGCAGGACCCATACCATGACAAGCAAGAACCGTCTTCTGAGGGGCGGCCAATAGCTCGGCTAAGCTACCAAACTGATCAATCAAATGCCGCGCTAATTCAATCGCTGATTGAGACTGAGTACCCGTACGCAAAAATATGGCCAGTATCTCGGCATCAGACAAATGAGCTGCACCAAATTTTAAAAGTTTTTCGCGTGGCCTGTCATCCTCATGCCAGTCTTTGATCGCCATTGTCACTCCTTGAAAATGGGTTGATACTCGTTATCTGAGATAGATACGGAAAATCTTACCCAATTTATCTCATAATTGTTACTATAAGCGCAATTTTATCTTTTCACTTTTTTGTTGATGCCACGCTTATGTCCAATATTGTGCTTGCTATTACTGGCGGTATCGCCGCTTATAAATCTGCTATATTTGCCCGCTTATTAGTTAAGGCAGGCTTTGATGTGCGCGTTATCATGACGACAGGCGCACAAGCATTTATCACACCGCTGACGCTACAAGCGTTGACGGGTAACGAAGTGCATGTCTCGTTGCTCGATGAGCAAGCAGAGGCAGGCATGGGGCATATTGAGCTGGCTAAGTGGGCCGACTTAATCGTGATTGCACCTGCTTCAGCCAATACGCTCGCGCGTTTGGCCATGGGTATGGCTGATGATCTATTGACCACAGTGTGCCTTGCTACTACAGCGCCTGTCATTATTGCTCCTGCCATGAATCAGCAGATGTGGGCGCATCCAGTAGTCAATCTAAATGTGCAAACATTGCGCGATATGAATTATCAAATTATCCAGCCAGCTAGCGGTGAGCAAGCGTGCGGTGATGTCGGAGCAGGGCGATTGCCTGAGCCTGAGCAGTTATTGGATGAGGTGTTACTGTTTATAGCGATGAATACAACGCCGCAATTACTGGCAGGAAAAAGAGTAGTCATTACCGCAGGTCCAACGGTAGAGGCGATTGACCCTGTGCGTTATTTGTCTAATCACTCTTCAGGAAAAATGGGCTTTGCATTGGCCCGTGCCTGTGTGGCTGCTGGTGCAGACGTTGTCTTAATTGCTGGTGGTAAAGTGGCATTGCCCACGCCGCTTAATGTCACACGAATCGATGTGCTGTCTGCCGAAGATATGCTGATAGCCGCGCAGCAATGTGTGGAAGGTACGCATAGCGAGTTTCAACTAGATTTTGAAGATGAGCATGACCATTCTCATGAGCACGATCACTCTCATAACCATTCTCACGAGCATCATCATGGCGACTGTGGTTGCGGTGATGATGATTTAAGCGACCATAACGACAATCATGACTTGCTACATTCTCATGATGACAACCAATTGGTAAAAGCAGATATCTTTATCGCGACCGCAGCAGTGGCGGATTATCGTACGGAAGAAGCCGCACCGCAAAAAATCAAAAAGACACAAGATGCCATGACGCTCAGTCTGGTTAAAAACCCTGACATTCTAGCGACGATTTCTCTTGCGCATCCAGAGCTATTTGTCGTTGGTTTTGCAGCAGAGACGCAAGATGTTGAGCGTTATGCCCGTGGTAAGTTGGTCGCAAAAGATTTGGATATGATTGCTTGTAATGATGTCTCACGTGCAGATATCGGTTTTGCCAGTGATGACAATGCGATGCAGGTGTTTTTCTCTGAGCGCTATGAGCGTGACGCGGTAACACTTGAGAAGACCAGTAAAGATAAAATTGCTGAGCAACTAGCTAGCATCATCGGTCAAGCAGTTGGTCAACGTAAAGATAGTTAGAGCTACAGGCTCAAAGCATATAGATATAGATATAGATGCTGAGCCTCAAATGGTGTGACCGATATGATGAATATAGCTGGTAACGATAGCACTCAGATGCTAGTGCTGACGGTCATTTTTGCGCTTGCCTCACTACTGCATGGTATTAGCGGACTTGGCGCAACGCTAGTGACGACCACTGCGCTTGCTAGTATGTACCCATTGCAACACGCCATTGTGTTAGTGATTTTCCCCTCGCTAGTCGTTAATGTGATGACCTGGCTAGTAGGCGGTGAGCGCACCATTTGGCAAAACTTTATCTACTACGGCAGACGCTATTGGTTGCTTGCGCTTACCAGCTTACTAGGTAGTATTTTAGGTGCGAAACTCTTGCTATGGGTCGATAGCGCTTATATTCTTTTATTGTTGGCCGCGGTCATTGCTTTCTACGTTGTGAGTAGCTTACTCGGCAAACAAATCCGTCTCCCAAACACCAAGCCTATGTTAATTACCGTTGGCTTTGGTGCAGGCGTCATCGGCGGCTCGACCAATGCGATGTCGACCATACTGATGATGTATTTATTGTCTGCCAGTGACGATAAAAACACCATCGCCAAAGTCGGTAACATGTGCTATTTCTTAGGAAAGATTGCTCAAATTATCGTGTTGCGTGAGCCTATCATGGCACTGAGCAGTGGTGAGTGGCAGCTAATTACTTTTTTGAGTGTGCTGTCTATAGTGACACTTCTAGTTGGAATCCGTTTGCGTCGCTATTTACCGCAAGCGCGTTTTCGTCAGCTTATTTTACTAATCTTAATCGTGCTTGGAATACGCGTTGGCTGGCAAGGCATTACGGCATTGTTATAGCTAGAGCATATGAGCCATTCCAACTCTGGAATCGTCTCCACCTTTCAGCGATATGTTATTAGACCAATTCCTCAAAAAATATCTGCTGTGCCAAACGAAAGGTATTGCAGTGCGCTTCAACCACATCTTCGATATCTTCTGAGTAGCCGCCACCCATCACGATAGCGACAGGGATATTGGCGGCTTTTGCTTGCTGCAGAACATATTCGTCACGCGCCTTGCATCCTGCTTGTGTCAAACCAAGTTTGCCGAGCTTATCGGTAGCGAGCACGTCGACAGCAGACTGATAAAAAATCATATCTGGCGCAACCTCAGTGATTAAGCGTGGCAGCGTATCTTCTAATATCTGTAAATACTCAGCATCACCGGTATCATTGTCTAGCTCAATATCTAAGTCTGATACTTGCTTACGAAACGGGTAGTTCTTTGCGCCATGCATGCTAAAGACAAAAACGCGTGGTTCATTTGTCATGATACTGGCATTGCCATTGCCTTGATGAACGTCCAAATCGATAACTAAAATCTTCTTTGCCTGTCCACGATTTAGTAGTAAGTTGCTAGCGATACAAACATCATTAAATACGCAAAAGCCTTCTCCATGACCAGCAAAAGAGTGATGGGTGCCGCCTGCAACATTCATAGCCACGCCATATTGCTGAGCATATAGAGCGCACTCATACGTTGCATGGGCAATATAACGACCACGCTCTACCAACTGCGGGGTCATCTCAAATCCGATAGCACGAGCAGCCTTGCGCGGCAGTGTTTGGGTTTTAAGCTGATACCAGTACTCTGCGGTATGTGTGGTCAAAATCTCATCTTCGCTTAAGCGAGCAGGGGCAAAGAAGTTATCTTGGCTGATCGTTCCTTCTGCCAGTAGACGTTCAGGAATCATAATGTACTTTTGCATGGGGAAGCGGTGCTTTTCGGGCACGGAATAGCGAAAGATGTCAGAGTAGGCAATTTTTAGCATAAGATTTCTAGCTTAATATTGATGGTTTTTTGGATAGAAAAATAAAGAGATAAGTATCAGCTATCGTCGATGATGGCTTGACTGAACAACCAGTTTATCGAATGAATTTAACTATCGAATGAACTTAACTATCGAACGGACTGAACTATTGAACAAACTGAGTCGGCAAAAAGAACGTACGCGCGTCTGACTGTTGACGTAGCTCGACAAGTAGCGTTTGCATGTCTTCGGTAGGGTTTTGATTATTAACCAAGTTGCCAAATAGCTCGTTAGCGACCGTGGTCATCGCAACCACGCTTTGTAGTAAATGCTCAATGATCTCATTATCTAGACCAACCGCTTCGACATCGATAGCATTTTTGTAGCGTATCTCACCATCGTTGACATCCATCTCTAGATTACCGACTAGCATGTCATAGTTGATTTGGGTGATGAGTAGCATCGCGGCACTTTGATGAGTTTCTGGTATCAAAAATGGCAAGATGCCGTAGATGGCCAGTAGTTTGTTTTTTTCTTGCACCCGAAACAGATAGCCACAGTTTATTTGCTTATGACGCATTCTCAAGGATAAATGATGCGATTTTTGGCTGTCGTTGGTTTTGGGTCGATAATGCGTGTAGTGCCATTGTTTGTCATTGAAATATTGCTTTAAGCAGTCGACGATAGGCGTGTCACTTTGGTTTTGAGGTTCTGTATTTGCGCTATCGGTTTTTAAGTTATCGGTTTTGAGTTGAGATGTATTTGCTTGTGCTTGTGCTTGTGCTTGAGGGTTATCCTGTTCGCTGCCTTGATTCGCCTCTAATTCAAGAGAGATATCAGCCGATATATTTTTTGTATTATTAATCTCGCTGTCAGCAAGTGATGCACGCCCTTGCTCGCTTGCAGCATCGACGACTGACTGCGGTGCGGAAGCAGTCAGTAACCGTTTGATTTTTTGCCACAAGCTGAGTTTATTGCGTTGACTCATAATAGTATGCTGACAAGTAAGAGTTATAAATTAATCGTGATTAAATGCCAAACCTTCTTTGATAGCAGGCTGTGCATAGAACGCTTCTAGCATTTCACGAATATGAGCCGTCAACCAAGGCGTCTCAAGAGCATCGTACACGATAGGCAGTAGAGCCGTACTACATTGCTTCATGGCCGCTTCGTCAATATGCAAACTCGCTGCAATGGTCGCCATCGTGTCAGTCTGATGATTGGCATACCAAGTATCGATGCTTGCCGAAACTAAGCTGTGCAGATATGGTGACAGTCGCAGGCGGTCATAGCTTTGTTGGATACTGGCTTCGATATGGTCAATGCTACTATTACCGGGCTCATCGCTTAAATAGGTTTGTAGCTCACTAATGGGTTGGTCTTTGATACGATCCCAGCCCATAACCATCAGACGCGCCACTTCTTCATTTGATAAGTGTTCCTGCGCATTGGCTTCGGCTTTGCGCGTCAAATCTTTGATATTGCGATGCAGGTAGGTTTGCAGTTTTTCATCGAGGTTTCTGTTGGTCGCCTTTTCAAAAGAGCTACGCCCAAGCTTCATCAATTTACCAACGCCACCTGCTTTATCGAGCGTGCTTTCCATAAAGTCATTGATAGCGTGATAAAGTGTTTGGGTCAATAAATCTGCGAAGGTTTCGTTACCGACCAGCGTATGAATCAATATGTTGCGCTGCTGCTCATGGCTACCGATATAGTTGGCCAGCGTTTCAACTTGGGCATCATCGATCAGCTCAGACAAAGGCACGTTGTCATTGACTGGGTGATAAATAATGGTGTGTAAAATATCACGGATATCGGTACGCATCACCTCAGTCATCGGCTGATTTAACAGCCAGTCTTTCATCAGCTGCTGTAAATGGTCACAGGTAATATATTTGCTTAAAGGCTGCGCACCAAACCATTGCCAAGCTTCTATCGCTAGTGGCTCAGCTTGATTGTGCAACCACCGTTGCATAAAGTTGACTTGAGCATCGATCAAGCTATCTACTGTCAAGTGGCTGACTGATTGCTCTTTTGACAAGTTAGTGTCTGCGTTGTCAGTCTCTGTATCAGGCATTTGTGTTTGGCTATCTTGTGAAGTCGGCATAGGTTTTGAAGTCATATTTTAAAGTCATATTTTTTTGAGGTCGTACTTTTTGAAGTCAGAGTAATCGACAATTTGTTATACTGTGTGTTTGTAGCGAGCATAGGGTATTATGCCATGAACATTGCCTTTGTTTGTGATGAATATTGATTGCTGCTTGATAAATAACCAGGGGTTTTGATGACGGTTTTGGATACGCCTTTGCTTGCACTTGAGGAGCTGACAGTTCAGCGCGGTGAGATACCGCTGTGCGAAGGAGTTGCGTTGCAGCTATCTGCGGGTAGTATTTGCCATCTCATCGGGGCAAACGGGACGGGCAAGACCACGTTACTCATGCAGTTGGCTGGATTGTTACCTGTTTTGTCAGGTGAAGTTACTTATCAAGGCCAATCGTGCCTGCCCATCCAGCCTTTATATGTCTCGCACCAGTTGGGCATTCATCCGAATTTGACAGTGGCACAAAACCTAACGTTTCTACTGAACTTATATGGCATTACGCCAAGCGCTACTGATATTGATCATGCGCTCACATGGGTTGGTCTACAAGGGTTTGAAACGATCAGCTCAAGTCACCTGTCCGCTGGGCAAACGCGCCGCATCACACTGGCCAGATTGTACTTGTTAACTCCTGATGTGACACCGCTCTGGTTACTTGATGAGCCTTTCACGGCGCTGGATGTTGATATGGTGGCACGTATGGAAGAGCGGTTATGCGAATTTGCACAGGCTGGCGGGTCGATACTAATGACCAGTCATCAGGCAGTCGGTGTCGCCAATCAAGTGCTCGATTTGTCAGATTACATGGTATAAGTTCGATTGCTATCAGTACCATCAGCATATGTGAAAGGACAAATAATGACAGACCGTCCAATACAAGTAGGATCAGTAGCAGCCATGAATAAAAGTCCAAATGCTATTGTTGCAGCGCCTCGCAGTATTGGGTTTATGCAGCTGTGGCGCCGTGAATGGCAAGTCAAGCAGCAAGGAGCGGTACAATGGTTGTATCCGTTAGTACTGTTCTTAGTGATTATTACTTTGTTTCCGTTGGCAGTCGGTAGTGAGCCTGCGCTATTGCAGCGTCTGGGCGTATCAGCAGTATGGATTGCTGCGTTGCTGTCACTGGTAATGGGCGTTGATGGATTATTCAAGCCTGCGCTTGATAATGGTACGCTTGCGCAATTGGTCGTGGCCAAAGCGTCATTACCGCTATGGGTATTGATTAGACTGGTCATTCATTGGATTTTTAGCAGTGGTATTGTGGCAGCGCTTAGCTTGCTTGCCGTGCCATTATTTCAGCTCAGTTGGTTTGAAGCGTGGATATTGATGGCGTCTATCGTGACAGGTAGCCCAATGCTTTTGATGCTATCCGCGATTGCCAGTAGCTTGACGCTATCGTTAAAGAATGGGGCAGTATTAGTGCCTTTGATTGCTTTACCGATGCAGTTGCCAGTATTGATTTTTGCTACAGGTGCGGTTGATTTATTTGCCTCTGGGCTGAACGGTTTGCCTATTCTAGCCTTATTACTAGCAGGAAGTATTGTTTCTGTCCTAGTTATGCCATGGGTGATTGCTACAACTTTAAAAATGTCATGGCTCAATTAAACGATTTGCTTGTTGCAATCCTAAAGTCCAGTTGTCGAAATTTGATTATTTAAGCCCAGTTATCTAAACCTGGCCATCTAAATCCAGTCATCGAAATCTAGTTATCTGCATCACATGTATTAACATCGTGGTGAAAACTGGCAATTTTGCTATAATAGTCAATTGAATACGTAAACAGCTCTTTGTAGATTCTATCCAGTGTTTAACGCCAGCAGGTGAGTTGATAGTGGTGCCTTTATAGACCGCATCCTTTATCGCCAGTAAGCTGTGTAATAGGTTTCTTCCCATGCCCAACCTGAATAACGTCTCATCCCCTAGCTTGTGGCAGCGCATTTGGCAGGGTTTCTTGACCACTGTGGGTACCAAGCAGTTTTTTCGTATCTTTAGCCCTTGGGTTAAGTGGTTAGCGATATTAGCCAGTCTCTGTTTGCTCATAGGTAGCGTATGGGGCCTTGCTTTTGCGCCGCCTGATTATCTTCAGGGCAATAGCTATCGCATTATATTTATCCATGTTCCAGCGGCCAGTCTTGCCATTTCTATCTATTTTTCCCTTGCAGTTCTAGGGGTGATTTATTTGGTGTGGAAGATTAAGACGGCCAGTTTGGTCGCGCAGGCACTTGCCCCGATGGGGTTTTTGCTGTGTGTCATCAGTTTGCTTACAGGCTCTATCTGGGCGAAACCAACGTGGGGTACTTACTGGGTATGGGATGCACGCCTTACGTCAATGTTGATATTGGCGTTTTTATACGCTGGCGTGATGGCACTGTTTGCCGCTTTTGAGCATACGGCCAATCGTGGTAAAGCGGCCGCTATTTTATCTATTGTGGGCGCAGTGAACCTGCCTATTATCAAGTACTCAGTAGAGTGGTGGAATACCTTGCATCAAGGCGCGACCTTTAGTTTGACCGCCGCACCGAAGATGTCGGCAGATATGTGGATGCCCTTGCTACTGATGATTATCGGCAGCTATTTACTGGTTGCGACATTAGCGATTTATCGTACCAACACGCTGATTTTATACCGTGATCAAGGCAAAGCGTGGGTCAAAGAATACATTCGTGGTCAACACAAATAACGGCTAGGAAAATACTATGCAGCCTTACTTTTATAGCGTATCTGAGTTTTTCGCCATGGGTAAGCATGGGGTTTTTGTGTGGTCGTGCTGGGCGATAACGATCGGCGTGATGCTGGCGTTTATTATCTATAGCCGCAAACAACGACAGTCACTTATCAAACAGCTGACTATTCAGCAAGCGCGTCAAGCACAACGAACCACCAAAACCTCAACGCCTGTAACCAAACAAGCTGAATAAAAATCATCTTAATATCAGGGTTTTAGCGTAAGAAACCGTATCTTTACACTGACAAAAATATGACCTTATAGGCAGTGATGAGGCTTATTGATTCGGCCGAAAAATGCTACCATATAGCGATTAGAAGAGTACGATTAGAAAGACATTTTCAGAACGTTTTTCTAATGGTAGTTTCTTCAAATTTTTCTGTTTTATAGATTGATTATGGTTTATAAAACAGTGACTCATTAATGGGGTAGTGGTATGAATGCAGTTCGTCGGAAAAAACTGACGTGGGTTATGTTTACGCTGGTAGGTGCGGCAGTAGCAGTTATGTTGGTTATCTATGCTATTGGACAGCAAACTGACTACTACTTTGATGCAACCGCTATTGCCCAAGGTGAAGCGCCTCAAGACAAACGTATTCGTGCTGGAGGTATGGTGGTTGCAGGTAGTGTGCAGCGTGCAGCAGACAATCCATTAAATGTTGAGTTTGCGATTACTGATTTTCAGTCAACCGTGCCAGTAACTTACCAAGGTATCCTGCCAGACTTATTTGCTGAAAATTCAGGTGTCGTGGCTACGGGTAAAATGCAGGGCGATACTTTCGTCGCTGGTGAAGTACTGGCTAAACATGACGAAAACTATATGCCACCAGAAGTCGCCAAATCTATGAAAGAAAACAATCGCAGTGGAGCGATACCTACTTCTGAACAGTATAATCCTGCTGAAAAAATACATGAGACTGAAACGCTGCAACAGTAATGATTGTGAGTTTTTATACCACATAAAAAAGCCACCGATAATCGGTGGCTTTTTATTGAGCTTTGTTTAGCTAATCAGCTAATCGTAATTATTAACCCTGTTAGTCATCCCATACTGGACTATAGTCAGGATGTTCAATTTTACGACCGTCAGAGCTGGCTAGGTTACCGATTTTTTCTAACTCATCTGCACTTAACTCAACTTTAATGGCATCTAGATTGCCTTGCAAGTGATCAGGGTTAGACGTTTTCGGAATAGCCACACGATGCTTGTCTGATAAGATCCATGCTAGTGAGATTTGTGCTGGCGTTACGTTGTGCTTATCTGCAATCTCTTTAATTACTGCGTTATCAAATACATCACCACGCGCTAATGGCGAGTAGGCTTCTAGTAGAATATGATGATTATTTAAGAAGGTCTGCAATGTGTTTTGTTTAATGAACGGATGAAACTCTACTTGGTTGACGACGATAGGCACATCAGCATATTTCTTGGCTTCAATGATATTAGCAATATTGAAGTTTGAAACACCAATATGACGCGTCAAACCTTGCTTTTGGAGTTCACACAGCGCAGGAATGGTCTCAGATAACGGCACGCGGTCATCAGGCCAGTGCAACAGCAACAGATCGACATAATCTGTACCCAAATCTTCCAAAGAACGCTTGGCTGCTGCGACCAGTTTTTCCGGTTCAAACTTCATATCATCTGGAAAAATCTTGGTAGTCAAAAAGAACTTATCACGAGCCACGCCTGATTGTCTGATGCCTTCGCCAACTTCTTTTTCGTTACCATAAGCTTGAGCGGTATCGATATGCTCATAACCCATTTCTAATGCTTTTTTGACCACATCTACGCAATCTTGGCCAGTTGACTGCCAAGTACCTAGCCCTAGGATAGGGATATTTGCTTGTCCAGCGGTACGAATATTATAGTTTTCAGCGCTCATATTATTATCCTTGTTATATGTATCTTATAATTTTCATTAGTTTTAAATGTCATCAATAGTATGGTTTAACGAGTAAATTACTATTAAGCATGTCCACTATAAGAAAAACCAAAGACAAGTGGAAGAGTGAGTGACGGTTTCCTACAAAGGGCAAACAGGCTGTAACGTGATTTTTGATAGTTATTTAATGCACAGTTAGTCTTTTGATAACGGTATTGGAAGACAGCACTCCCAAAATTAAAGACAAAAAAACGCCCATCACTCTAAGCAATGGGCGTTTCTATTAATCATAACACCTAAAAAACTAGGTACTTTTGATTTAAAGTCTTATTGAGCAGCTGCTTCTGCAGTTTCTGGAGCGTCAGCGCTTTCAGTTTTAGCAGCAGTGTCCGTATGTGCGCTATGATCAGTACCCCAGATTTTTGGGTACTTGTAGCCAGGGAACGTTTCATGAGCATACTTTTTGAAAGCTTCTGAGTTATAAGCGTTGGTCACATCTTCAACCCATTTTTTACCAGTATCAGCAGATTTGATTGCTGACCAGTTTACATAAGCAAAGCTTGGCTCTTGGAACAATGCTTCGGTCAATTTGATACCAGAGTCAGTAGCATAGTTACCGTTGATAACTGCAAAGTCAACTTCATCACGCGCGCGTGGTAATTGAGCAGCTTCTAGTTCAACGATTTCGATATCGTATTTGCTGTTATCAGCGATATCTGCTTTTGATGCTGTCAATGGATCGATGTTGTCTTTCAATTTGATCCAGCCAAGATCGTTCATCATAACCAAAGCACGTGCAAAGTTACTTGGATCGTTTGGTGCAGAGACACTCATACCTTTAAATGCATCATCAAGGCTAGTCTTTTTACCTGAGTAGATACCAAGCGGAGCCGTTGGTACTTGGAATGCTTCTACTAGATCAAGATTGTTTTCTTTTTTGAAATTATCAAGATAAGGTTTGTGCTGGAAGATGTTGATATCCAAATCGCCTTCAGCCAATGCAAGGTTAGGACGGACATAGTCAGTAAAAGCAATCAACTCAACTTCATAACCTTGAGCTTCAAGCGTGCTCTTTACTTGGTTACGAACCATATCAGCAAAATCGCCTTCAGTCGTACCAATAACGATTTTGGTATGATCAGGATCGATATCGCTAGCGGCAGTTTCTGCAGTGGCACCTTCGGTTACTGGCTCTTTAGTCGCTTCTGGCGCTGATGAATTGCTGCAACCAACTAAGACTAGACCTGATACACCAACAGCGGCAAATGCGGTAGCTAACTGACGGCTGATATCTGTTAATTTCATAATATGTCCTTAATAATGAATGGGGTTGAGTAAAGCGTTTATCGTCTGAACATTAAAAAAGCAACATTATAAATAGTAATGCTGCTTTTGTTGTAAGAGCTGAGATAAGGGTTGAGTGTTGCCAAAAATAAACCTAGTCGCTCGTAAAGTCAAGTATTCTCTAAAGCGGTTTAACGTTTGTCTAAACGATTAGCGAGCCAGTTACCAGAGGCTTGAATCGAGATGACCATGATTGATAATACAATCACGATAAAAATCATTACCTCGGTTTGATAGCGATAATAGCCATAACGAATGGCTAGATCACCCAAACCGCCACCACCGATCATACCAGCGGCTGCTGAATAAGAGAGCAAGCTGATACAAAGAATAGTGACTGACAATACTAAACCTGAGCGCGCTTCATTAAGTAGTACTTTAATAATGGTAAAAGGTCGTGCCCCCATCGATTCAGTTGCTTCGATAATACCGCGCGGCACTTCACGCAAATTTTGCTCGACCAAACGCGCAAAATAAAACGAACCAGCGATAGCAAGTACCAGTGATGCAGCGATCGGTCCGATACCCGTACCAACGATGGCCTTGGTAAACGGACTCATCGCAATCATCAAAATCACGAAAGGGAAAGCACGCATAAAGTTGGTAATACCGCCAAGCACGCCGTACAACGTCTTGTTTTGCAAAAACTGTCGATCACTAGACAAAAACAAGAATACGCCAAACAGTCCACCGATGACGATTGCGACCGTGGTCGAAATACCAAGCATCACAAATGTATCAATAAACGCGCTCACGATCTCTTTGCGTAACACAAGTAGCTTGTCTATAGAGGCGGATAATTCAGTACCAGTTAACATATCTATTTCTCCTGCCTCATTAGTCCTCGACGACTAGGCCTTTGCCAATCGGGGTGGTTGCTTGAATCAGACCGTCTCGCACATCCGCAACTTCTAATAGTTGTCCTTGATGCAATAACGCTGCGCGATCACAAAGTCTACGAATAACACTCATCTCATGGGTCACGATGACGATAGTCACGCCAAGTTGCTCATTAATATCGCGCAGACAAGTCAGCAAACTACGGGTCGTGGCAGGGTCAAGCGCACTGGTTGGCTCATCGGCCAACAATACTTTTGGGCTAGGGGCAATCGCGCGAGCAATACCCACACGCTGTTTTTGTCCACCTGATAACTGCGCAGGGTAGTGGCCAGCACGATCGGTCAAATCAACAATCGCAAGACAATCCATGACGCGTTTATGAATGTCACGACTTGGATAACCAGAGATTTTTAAGTTAAATGCCACGTTGTCAAAAACCGTTTGATTAGACATCAGATTAAACTGCTGAAAAATCATACCGATATTATGACGGGCAATGCGTAGCTCACTGGCAGACAGCGTGGTTAGGTCAGTACCGTCTATCACGACTTGACCCGAATCTGGACGTTCAAGCATGTTGATTAGGCGCAATAAGGTAGATTTACCTGCACCTGAATAACCCATTAGACCAAAGATTTCGCCTTGTTTGATAGTCAGAGATGTCGGCTCAACAGCGGTAAACCAATGTGGTTTGCCGTCTTTGTCTTTGATTGATCGGTCGCTTAAAAAACTTTTGGTCACATCGTTTAAGACAATCATGTCATTCATGGAGGGCTCAAAATTTAATAAATTTTTTAATGGTTAAAAACGCGTCATCAGGCCTCTTTCAATATGTAAGAAGCTCGTCAAAACGACAACAGTCAATAACCGTATAATAAGGGGCGGTAATATAGCATATTATCAGGCACTTTGGATATGCACATACGTGTCCGGCTTATGATTAATAGCTATTAAGAATAAGCAGTTAAAATGGCAAGTGTGAAGGTGACAGCGTGATAGCTATCTATATAACGATAGGGATTGATTACTCGTGATAGTTGTAATGAGGGTCATGATGAATGGGGATGGTCACCAAAAATCTAGTATGACCATTTAACGTATCTGTAATAATTCGTCCTTGATGAGCGGTAACGATTTGTGAGACTAACGATAACCCTAATCCAGAGCCTTTGTTTTTCTGCTGCAAACGTACAAATGGGCTAAAGACTTCTTCTCGCTTACCTTCAGGGATACCAGTGCCTTCATCGATTACAGCCAGCACGGCATATTTTGGCAAAGGACGTTCAGGTTCAGTTTTGGCTTTCTTCATATGCTTAGCAAATAAGCCTTCTTTACGCACGATTGCGCCTGAGTTCTCATTATTTGAGCTATTAGATTTAGCGTCATCTTTCGTATTATTTGAGCCGTTGTTTTTAATAGCGGTATCAGTAATAGATTTATCTGATTTTTGAGCGCTATTATCGACAAGAGTGCCAGTATTCTCGCTTTCTACGTTGCTTATAGAGCTTATTGGTGTTACTTCAGTCACATTAGCATTGTTGGTATTATCGGCGTCGTTAGTAGGTTCAGTAGAATCTGGAACAGCTCTCCAAATAACTTTCTTAATTCTGTCAGTCAACTCACTGGTAAAGCTGTAATAGTCAGCAAGTAGTGATGTTTCGCCAGTAGTAGGTTGGGGTTTGCTAGCACTGTCTATTAAGCTGCCATCTGAAAGGTCGTTATCAATACTAGCGTCATCGTTGCTCTCGTTGTTTTCGTTGCGAGCAGCTATGTCTTCACCGTTTTTGTAGATGATAGGCGTCGGTAGCTCTGCTATTGAGTCAGTCGTTTCGGATTTATTTTTATCAACCGAACTAGTAGCTTCATGTTTAGTAGTATGGTTTTCAATTACCTTGGCATCAGCGTTTTCTTCATAATCGTCAAAATCTAAACTGTTGTAATCGACAAAGCTACTGCATAGCACGGTTTGTAATAGATAGTCAGGCACAGTTCCAGCTTCTTCTATGCTCTGAACACCATATAACAATACCGTAACAGGTGGCTTGCCATGTAGCATAGCGTTGGTAAGTAAATTACGAATCAAATGAGTCAACATTGATGATTGACCATCTATCACGATGTGCTCACCAATGAGCGTGGCTTCAGGATAGTGCTGACGTTCTTGATTTACCAAATCGTATAAATCTAAGTTTTCAACTTGCTGTAAGGCATGACCTGCATCCAAACGGCTAACCAATAATATGCTTTCTACTAAGTCATTAAGACCTGACAAGTCTCTATTGATTGCTTGTGCACGTTTATCGAACTTTGCTTTGGTATCAGTTGGCAGCGCACCAGCCAACATATCCATCATCTCAATCTGTAGACGAATACGTGTAATCGGTGTACGCAGCTCATGAGAGGCATGTGCCAGCAGCAAATTATTGGCATCAATTAAGTGTTCAATTTTTTGCGCCGCTTGGTTGAATCCGCGTGCTAGTGCAGCGATTTCATCATTACCACGCGCATTCACTCGCACCGTAAAATCACCATCACCCAATTGAGTCATTTGCTGGCTTAACTGGTCAATACGCCATGTCATCGTCCGTGCAATCAACCATAGTACACCTGCCATAATGAGCAAGAGTAGTAGCGTACCAGTGAACAAGTTCAAGGCTGCAGAAAGGACAGGTTTTTTAGGCGTTAGACGTGATTCGTATAATAAGGTATAACCCGTACTGCTATACACTTGGGCTTGTTTGATAGGTGATGTATCTGCAAGTGACGGAAAAACGCGTGAAAATAAAGACGGAGTAGGGGGAAGCTCTAGGGGTAAGTCACTGTTGTCAGTTTGCATGAGCAGTCGACCTTCACTGTCATACAATCCCATTTTTGCTTGCAGTGATTCATCAAAAATATCAAAGCTTTTCTTAACGACAGCCAGCATGAAACGCGACTGCAAACGATTGTCTTTGCTGATGGAAATATTCAATTCGTGCAAGAATGGATCGATTTGCCCCAAAATCTGCGTGGCTAATATCTCTGAGCGAATACCAGCGTCTTTGTCATGAACAAGTTGGGTCAACAGCACCATTGCCACAGCAAATAAAGTAAGTGCCAGCATAACGCTGGCAAATAGTTTGGCAAATACGGAACGAAAACCCAATTGCTGCATTAAACGATCTCTATTATTAAACGCTTGTACCGACTCATGATATAGAGTTTACACCATGAGTCAGCTAATTAGGCATCCTTTGTGATTACACTTGATCAGTGGCAAATTGATAGCCGACGCCACGTACGGTAATAATACGTTTTGGTTGGCGTGGATTGTCTTCAATTAAAGCACGTAGACGCGAAATATGTACATCAATTGCACGGTCAATGTTGTCTGAACTGTCATCATTTGGCATCGCTTGCCAGAGCTGTTCACGATTTAAGACCTTGCCAGAATGAGTGGCGAAGTAATGTAACAACTGAAACTGATGCGTGGTTAGACGTACCGGTTGGTCATCGATAGTGACTTCATGACTATCAGGGAACACACTCAAACGGCCAAAGGTTAAGCTGTCTGATTGGCTATCGGCTTGATTTGGTTGCTCATGACGACGAATAACCGCACGAATACGAGCTAAAAGCTCACGTGGCTCAAAAGGCTTGGCGATATAATCGTCAGCACCCATCTCCAGCCCCAATACGCGATCGGTTGTATCGCCTTTTGCGGTTAGCATAATAATAGGCACTTTATTGGTCATGTTGTTCTTGTTGCCACGAATCTTTTGACATACTTGCATACCGTCCATATCAGGTAGCATAAGATCCAATACAACCAAGTCAATATCGCGCTCTTTGGTGTCTAATAAGTCGAGACCTTCTTGACCAAGACCAGCATGATGCACGTCATAATAGTTCATGGTCAAATAATCGCTGATCAGCTCAGCCAAATCTGGATCGTCTTCAATCAATAAAATCTGCTTACTCATGGGATGTCCTCTAATTGTTATTGTGATTTATAAAAATATAACGTTTTCGGTAATGATGAGCTGTTGGAAATAATAAATAATTAAACTATTAAGCCTCTATGTTTTCAAATATACAGAATAGCGCATAATTAAATGTAATCGTATTTTAATACTCGGATAATGCTATATATAATAGGGCCATATTGCCTAATTATGCTGTTACAAAACAAGAGAAGCTTTGTTAATGTTTCTACGCAATGTAACTGTCAGCATAAGCTATTATGACACAATGACTTTTTTACCTTTAGAATCAACAGGTAAGTCCGCCAAACAAATCAAGCTATCATTGCTCACACCTGCTATCAAATACTGCTGCGTAGTAGGATCGTATTCCACTACCTCAATAGGTTGACGCGTTAGACGCTGATCTTGGCCTATAATCCAAACATTCGCAGTCAATGGTTGTAGCGGCATATAAGGAGGAGTTTGCAACTCTGTTAGGTCGACATCGTGTAGCGCGCGCTTAGGTACGATAGTGCCAACATCTATTTGACCATAATTGACGCGCCCTGTGACTTTCATATTTGGCAGTAACTTATCACGACTTACTTCGTTGTCGATGACATTAACATAGACCAAGAGCTTTTTGGGCTGACTGGTCGATACCAGTTTGCTGACCTGTCCCGTAAACTTGTCTGAGATACCTTCGGCGGTAAAATTGACCGTTTGTCCCACTGAAAGCTGCGGTTTTGCTTGTATGGGCAGGGTAGCCATAAAATGTAGCTTGGTTTCGTCACTGATCTGTAGTAGAGACGCGCGCGCCGCTAGCTGTTGTCCTGCACTAGCAGATAAGTTTTCTACCCGCCCCGAAAAGCTGGCATGAATGGTAATCGAATTATACGGTGCATCTTGTTTGGCAGTATTAATGTCTGCATCTTGATTAATAGAGTTCTTGCTATCAGCATCTATCGCAGAGTTTGCTTCTAACGTTTTATTACTGTCAGTTTTTCTTACAACAGCGATATCTGTGTCTGGCGCAGCTTGTGCAGATTTAGCATCAGAGTTTTGCGTATCTTCTGGATTGGCTTTGTTAACATCGTTTGATTCTACATTACCTTGTTCAGGCTTTTTCAAATCTTCAGCTTTGCTAGCCGTACCCACACGCCTAAAGACAAGCAATGGCGTGCCTTTTTCAACCCATTGACCTTCACTAACCAGTGTCTTTTCTATACGAATCGGATGTACCGCAACAAATGTGGTCTGCTTGATAGGTTCGATATTACCTTGTAATCCGAGACTCGGCTGATACCTTGAAGGTTTAATACTCAAGATATGTTCTGGTGTCATTGTGACACTGTCGCTTGTGATGATAAGTGGCGTGTCTGCGGTCTCTTCTTCAGTGTCAGTAACAGCTGATTCATTTATAGGTGACGGCTGACAAGCAGCGATAAATAGCACGCTGAATAAATAGAGGCTTTTTCTTAAATATCTAGAAGCTGTCATAGCAGTCACCATTATAATCGTCATATCATTATATAGTGAATTGCAATGTGGTGGAACGACTGTAAAATATTTACTAAACTTAAGAAAGTTGATGATCCAAACAATAGGCAGAGTTGCAGTTACACCTTTATAAATAAGAATAGCTATTTATGATACTAGCGAGTTCGAACATAATTTCACTAATCACTGGCAAAGTGAAAGTAACTGTGCTAAAACAAACACTATAGAATATCTTGATACATTTTTATTACAAATGAAAATTATCCTGCAATGTTTTCATCGTTTATATATAATGCAGAAATATCATATAGTTGTTTGTCTCGTTAATTGAACCTTTTATCTTTAACGAAGGTTGTTTTGAAAGTACTTTGTATATGCTTAACGTCAATATTATTTCACTTGAGGTTTATGAATGTAGAGTATTATGTCCAAAACTATAAGCTCAAAACCTGATTTTTTGAGTTTACAAATAATAAAGTGCGTATAGTAGCTCATGTTTACACTGTGCTTAGTAGGCAGATACTAAAAGCAAATACTCGCTGTTGTGGTGAATTTTAATGTAAATCCAATCACTCATATTTGTCTAATAATATGTGATATAGCAGTTTAGGATAGTTATTTAAAATTTATATTAGTAGATAGCGTTACGAATAAATAGCCGTTTATAGGACAATGAGAATGGAAAATAATTTTGATGGTTTGAAAGTAATGGTGATTGATGATTCAAAAACCATCCGCCGTACTGCAGAAACCTTATTACAAAAAGCGGGCTGTGAAGTAGTAACCGCTATAGATGGTTTCGATGCATTAGCAAAGATTGTAGATAACAATCCAGATATCATTTTTGTTGACATCATGATGCCACGTTTAGATGGTTATCAGACTTGTGCACTAATAAAAAACAACCCTGATTACGCAAATAAGCCAGTGATTATGCTTTCATCCAAAGATGGATTGTTTGACAAAGCACGTGGCCGTATTGTTGGCTCTGATGAATACTTAACTAAGCCGTTCAGCAAAGATGAGCTTTTTGATGCCATTAATCAATACCGCTAATCGATTAAATATAGACTTAAATACGTTGGTTGTTATTATTGACATAGATTGCTCAATACTGAGGAATCATGATTAAGAAATTGCTAACAATAAAATTTTAGGTAATCGTTTTAATCGTTTTAATTGAACAATATATCCTCGTGGTATCTTAGAAAATAAAGGAAACTCCTATGGCTACCGTTTTAGTCATTGACGACTCGCCATCAGAAATGGCGAAATTTCGCGATATGCTTGCCAAAAATAACTTCCAAGTACTGGAAGCGACAAACGGTGAGCAAGGCTGCCAAATGGCAGCTGATCATTTACCAGATGTTATTTTGATGGACGTGGTAATGCCTGAAATGAATGGTTTTCAAGCCACACGTAAGATTACTCGTGGTAAAACTACTGCTCATATTCCTGTCATTATGATTAGCACCAAAAATCAAGAGACAGATAGAGTTTGGGGCAAGCGTCAAGGCGCTAAAGAGTATATGAACAAGCCAGTTGATGAAAGTGGATTGGTCAATATGATTCGCAAAGTGATGGAGTAACTTGTGGCTTCTAGAGGGTTTATTGAGCTTCTGCGTCTAGCAGACTTGGCACGTGCACGTAAAAGTGGCCGCCGTGGTGGACAAGAGTTTGACTGGCAAGGTGTGGTATTTGAAATAGGGGGTCAGCGCTTAGTTGCTCCTATGGGTCAAGTATCAGAGGTATTAACTATGCCAGAATATACTAGCTTACCTCTAGTCAAGCCATGGATGCTAGGTATAGCTAATATTCGTGGACGCCTACTGCCTCTAACGGACTTATCACATTTTTTGCAAGTACCTAGTCGCTTGACACAAATGAGCCAACGAAAGGTTATTGTTATCGATTATGACAATATTTTTTCAGGACTGCTGGTTGATCAAGTACTTGGTATTGAACAGTTTACTCATGACCAATACCGTCCAGAAGCCATCGATCATGACTCGCCATTTGCGCCTTATAATCATGGTAAGTTTTTTAAAAATGACCAAGACTGGTATGTTTTTATGCCAAGCTTGCTTGCGCAGGATACTCAGTATTCAGATGCTGCAATATAATTGTCGATAATAGAATACCTGTCTTTTAAGTAACGACAGAATAATAGCAACTGACAAGATACAGTTTGATGTCAGCATTTATACAGGCTTTGCTAATCATTGTTTAGATAACAACAAGATTTTCAAAGTCGGTCACGATTAGACTTTGACGATTGTTTGAAAGGAATATGCAAGATGAGTGATGTTATAAAGAAACCTGTAGCTGGTATGGCTAACACAACAGCAGACAGCAAAGATGCTGATGGTACGTGGAAACTATTATTAGGATTTTTTGTTTTATTAAGTTTGGCCTGTCTGATTTGGTTGATTAACTCTCTATCATCAGTAAGTCAGTATTTTAGTAGCTTTAATCAGTCGGTTATCATACCAGCGGCTATATTTGCCCTTGGGGCGTTAGGTATTTTATTTGCTTCGTATCAGCTATTGAAGCAGCGAGGTGGTTCAGAGCGATTGCTTATTGAGAAAGAAACGCTGCGTCGTCGTCAAGAAGCAGAAGCTGAGTCTGAACGAGCTCGCCAAATTCAAGAAGAGAACGAACGTAATCAGATCGCTATTCTACGTCTGCTTGATGAGTTGGGTGATTTGGCAGAAGGTGATTTGACCGTTAATGCAACTGTATCAGAAGACTTTACAGGGGCGATTGCCGACTCGGTCAACTTTGCAATTGACCAATTACGTCAGTTGGTTTTGGTTATTAACAGCACTGCTGATCGCGTATCGCAATCTTCAGATCAAACGCAGATGAATGCTGTTGAATTGGCTGAAGCTTCTGAACACCAAGCACAAGAAATTGCTGGTGTATCGGCTGCTATTAATGAGATGACTGTTTCAATTGATCAGGTTTCGAACAATGCTGCAGAATCTGCAACGGTTGCCCAGCGCTCAGTTGCTATCTCCCATAATGGAGCAGAAGTTGTACAGCGCTCTATTGAAGGTATGAACGTTATTCGTGATCAGATTCAAGAAACGTCAAAACGTATCAAACGTCTCGGTGAGTCTTCGCAAGAAATTGGTGATATCGTTGGACTAATTAATGATATTGCCGATCAGACTAACGTTTTGGCATTGAACGCCGCTATTCAGGCATCGATGGCAGGGGAAGCGGGCCGAGGCTTCGCGGTTGTTGCTGATGAGGTTCAGCGTCTGGCTGAGCGTTCAGCGAACGCTACTAAGCAGATTGAAACATTGGTAAAAACCATTCAGGCCGATACCAATGAAGCAGTTATGTCAATGGAATCAACAACTTCTGAAGTTGTGCGCGGTGCACGCTTAGCGAAAGATGCGGGTGAAGCACTAGAAGAAGTACAGAGCGTTTCTAATACTTTGGCTGACTTGATTCAAAACATCTCAAACGCTGCATTACAACAAGCTGAGTCTGCTGGTCATATTTCTCACACCATGAATATCATTCAAGATATTACTTCACAAACCTCATCTGGTACCATGGCGACAGCCCGCTCTATTGGTGAGCTAAGTGAAATGGCAGCAGCGCTACAGGAGTCAGTGACTGGTTTTAAAGTAACGAATGATGACGAGCTGTTAGATGATGAAATGCTAAATACTGAGCATGAGTTATCAGAAAGTGTCTAATGCTAGCTTTTACCATAAAGTAATGCTGTGAGAAGTTTAATTATGTGCAGCACAAATTATAGTAGGTAACGTGAATAAACTTACTAAAGCAGATAAAAAGCCACTGAGTACAGTCGAATTTGCATCGAGCAATGCCTTAATGCAATACGATCATTTTGACGTACAAAAGTGGCAAAAGTACATAGAGAAAGAAATCGGTTTTGTGCTTCCAGATATACAGCTACAGTGGTTCATTAATGCAATTGAGTGTGTGGCAAAATCGAATGGATCAACTGCTGAGCAGCTATGGTATAACCTACCGAAGGACAATGAGTTACGTCAGCGACTATTAGATAAGGTACTGATTCATGAAAGTCGTTTTTTTCGTCATAAGCCTTCTATAGATTTTGTCATAAAATGTGCATCGCAGTATCGAACAGTAGACAATAATAAAGCCTTGTTCCGTATTTGGAGTGTGGGTTGTGCAAGTGGACAGGAAGCTTGGTCATTAGCTATGAGTCTATCAGCACAGCAATTTTCAAATTATTCAATACTAGGAACGGACGTTAGTGAAGAGGCAATTAAAAATGCACGTCTTGGACAGTATGACAAACGCCAACAGTGCTTAATTCCGCAACTGTGTCAGCAATTTATTCAACCGCTTCTAACTAAAAGTGAGACAAATAATACGAATGATAGTTTGTCTCCTACGCCAGAAGTGAATGATAGTATACAGCCAAACTGGCAAGTAGAGCCTAAATTACGCCCACACGTCAGTTTTTCTGTACATAATATTATTGAAAAAACCCCACCTACCGCTCACCCTCAACATGTGATTATTTGTCAAAATATGCTGCTATATTTTCGAAAATTCGATCAGCGTGATATTTTGACTCGGCTAGCAGAGCAGTGTACGTTAGGGGGATATATTATATTGGCTCCAGGTGAGGCGTTGTTCTGGCGTCCTTCAAATATGCGCCGTATTGCGCACCCACAGGTTAATGTGTGGCAAAAAATTAGTGCCTAAATTAGTGCATAGACGAGTTAGGATAACCCTATGAAGAAACAGCCCAATGACATAGTGACACTTGAATGGTTACTACCATTATTTAATCAGCAATTATCACAGGTATCTGATGGTTGGCAATTGGGTGAGTCCAATATTGATCATAAGCAACTGACATCACATTATCACCAGATTAGTGGTGCGCTAATCATACTTAACCTTCCTTTGTTGGCAAGTATCGCTAGCAATTTGAGTCAACTTGCAACACTAGCAAGTAACGATGACTTTTCTATCAAAGAGCGTCGTGTAGGCCAGTTTTCTCACCGGTTATTGCAACGTGAGATCAACCAATATGCACGTACAGGAAGTTACCATACTGGCTTAGTCACTAAAGCTACTCATGAACTGACTCGAGCTTTGTCTCAACGAGATATAGAAACTAACTTATCTATAAAAGTTAATGATATTGAGCATGAATATGCTAATAACGAAAATATTATCAATAGTATTGAAGTGGTCGTACCAACGGGTCCAGCTACTTCTACTTTAACCAATGAACAGTATCAGCAGTTGCTACTCGTATGGCGTCAACAAGTACAAGAGTTATTGATCACTAATACAAACCAATCATCTTTACTAAGTACTCTAGAAAAAGTTAGTCAATACTTATGGCAGACTACACATGATAAGGGACTACAGAGACTTTGGTACTTAACTGAACTGTTGCTAAGTGATCTTACTCACAATGAAACACCGATACCTGAGCATTACTCACCATTATTGAGTCAGCTTGATCAAATTATAGAGTCCTATATCTATTCAGATGTGTTGCCTTCAGGTACGATTTTCAGATTGACTACGGAAATATATATAGAACTAAGCTATCTAACTTATAGTAGCAAACGCACTCAATCTATTTTGGATGAAGTAACACGAAATGCAACGACAGCCCCACGTTTTTTACCAAGATTATTGAATGAACTTGAAGAACTTATCTTCAAGCTAGATGAGCCAGATACTTTGGTAATACCTCTAGAACGCATCAAGAGCCAACTTAAAAACCGAGGCTGGACTTATTACGTGTCTCAAGTGGAATCAATTCTTGCAGATTTAGAACAGGCTTTTTCATCCGAAATGGGCTTTGCGCAAGAGCAATGGCAAATTGAACGCAAGCTGCAAGAGTTATATAACGCTATTTATAGTACTGAAAAAACAATTTCACTCAAAATTGGGGGGGCGACTTCTTTTACTACTTTGCCAGATATAACGGATGGCGAAGAGAGCAATTCGATAGGTAAGAGTGAAATTATTCCAACCGATGATGGCATACGTGAGCTGCGAATCGCAGTAGAAGAAATAAAGCAAAGTTTTAATGAGTATATACAGCGTCAAGACATTCTATTAATACCAGCTAATAATGATTTTATTAGTATTGGTCAAGCTTTTGATGATATGGGGCTGCCAGTAATTCGTAAAACAATAGAAGACATAGGTAGCATATTTGAACGATTGAACACTCATCAAATTACGACACCAAGTTGGAGTTTGGTTCAAGCATTGGCTGAGAGCTTAACCTCTATTGAGCTATTACTTGATTACCTCGCACAGCAGGTTTTCGATCAGCAGTTACTTACACTGGCAAATGAACATACAGCCAAAGCAACACAGCTTCTAAATACTTATATTGAAACACCAGAGATGCTTGATCAGACAGTGCCTACTCAAAAACTGTCAGCGAACGATGTTGTGCGTTATGACGATAGTGGTGAGGTTGAACCTATTGTCAATGGAGATGCGGAGCAGGTGGCTAGTCAAAATAGTGTGCATTTATCTAATAATATCGAAAGTGATTTGTTGAAACAGGCTCGTCAGCAAGTCAAACCTGACAGTTTTGAGACTGATGTAGAAATTCATAATATTTTCATTGAAGAAGTGACAGAAGTAATTGCGGATCTCAGAGACTTTTTACCAATTTGGCAGCAAGACTCACAAGATTTGACACCACTGACCGAAGTGCGAAGAGGGTTTCATACTCTAAAAGGCTCAGGTCGTATGGTTGGTGCTTTTAGTATCAGTGAAATAGCATGGTCAATCGAAAATTTACTCAATCGGTTATTGGATAAGACGCTGCCTGTAACAGATGAAATTGTGAGCCTAGTGATTGATACGACAAAAAGCTTACCAACACTGGTAACAGATTTTGAAGCGCAGCGCTTACCAAGCTTTGATCCTGCGATTACTATCTTACAAAGTAGCAATCTAATGCGCCAACAGCCTCTTAATACTGGACTGGTGATAGCTGAACTTGCTCCTAAAGAGATTATGTCGGATGATGCAGAATTAGAAAAGGCATTACTAGAGATCGATGATGCTGATAGCGATTCTAATAACGATATTACCGAGTTGGTTACCGACTCGAATAACAAAGAAGCGAATATCAACGAGCATCTATCTACATTGGAAATTCCAGAAGTTCTTACACCTTTTATTAAAGAAACCAATCAACTACCAGCTGATGCCAACGATGCAGATCTTGATATCAAAGAGATATTTATAGAGGAAGCCAGTGAAGTATTGGCAGAAATTGTGCCATTGTATGAAAGCTGGCAGAAAACACCGAGCGATCTAGAGGGCTTAAAGGATATTCGCCGTGGTTTCCATACCTTAAAAGGTTCGGGTCGCATGGTAGGCGCTAACTATACAGCTGAACTAGCATGGTCTATAGAAAACATGCTTAACCGTGTTTTGGATAACAGTGTCGCTATCTCAGCTGATATGCGTCAGTTGATTATAGATGTACTGGCAGCTTACCCCAAGATGCTTGTAGCATTTGAACAGGGTACTCAAGACTATCCAGCTGTAGTTCCAGTGTGGATTGCGTGTGCTGATGCATATAGCAAACAGCAGGGTAATGGATTTAGCTATTCTACTTTGTTTGCACAATCAGTAGATAGTTCTATAGATGAGATGGAAGAAACGAAGCCATGGCCTGATACGGCTAATACTGGCAATGCTTACGATGACAACAGTAATGAAGCAATAGATTCTACCTTACAGACCTTTCATTCAGTTAACGAAAGAATGGCTGAGGCAGCGGTTGTTCTTACTCCTCAAAGCGAGGAAGAGAAAGTATTTTGTAAGATATTTATTGATGAAGCAGAAGAGTTGCTTGATCGTATCGAACAGTTTGTCAAAGACAACAGAGAGCAACATTGTATAGAAATCACAGATGAAATCGTACGCGCATTCCATACTTTGCGTGGCGCCTCTGGTTCTAGTGCTTTGGCCGCTATCAGCGAAGTCAGTGCAACTATTGAACATAGCCTAGAGTTATTACAGCAGCAGGATACTGGGATGAATGCTCAACACCTAGAGGCGTTGGCTCAGTCAGCGAAACTAATAGATGGCTATTTAAATAATTATAAACAAAATACAGAACAGCATGATGTATCAGTAGAGAACAAGGATTCGCAAAGTCAACAAGATATAGCATCATTACAAGCAATGCTAGACGAACAATATGTTGTCAGTGATACTACCGTGATGACAGATAGGAAGCCGTCGATAGAAGAGCTATTAGATAGTAATATTGATGCCTTGTTAGATGCTGAATGGGAATTGGAAGATGCACTTAACCATACTGAAATAGAGCATGTCCAGAGCTATGTAGAGCAGCAAGTTTCACAAATAGCTGCTCTCATGGAAAAGGCGCAAGCATTTCCAAAATTTGTCACAATCCTTGATGAACTTGGCAACACATACCGTTATTTGAGTAATTATATCGATAAGGCTCAAGATAAAGACATTCAAGCAGTATTACATGCAGGTCACGCTCAACTGATAGGCTTGTTCGATGCTTTAGCCGGAAGTACCTCCTTAAAAATAGATAAACAAGTCATTGATGAGCTACGAAGTATTTATCAAGAAAGGGATGAAAACGAAGACGTTGGTTTTATCGTTAGAGCCGTTCCAGCACCTGAGCTACAGTTTGAGACTATTGATACTGATATCGAGCTGTTAGAAATATTTTTAGAAGAAGCACAAGAGCTTGATACTGCACTAGATGAAAGCTTTAATAAGTGGCGTGCCGATATCACAAATACCAATGCTCTAAAGGTTCTACAGCGCCATTTGCACACGATCAAAGGCGGTGCACGGATGGCTGGTATCCGTAGTATTGGTGATTTGACCCATGAAGCAGAAAGCGTCTACGAGTCATTTGTAGAGAACCGAAGAGCGCCAACAGCGCAGTGGCTTGAAATTATGCAAATGGTGCAAGACACGATGTCACTGCAAGTGATGCATATTGTGAGTCATAAGAAATCTTTCTTTACCCCAGAGCTGATTGAACAGTTGCGCCAGCTTGAAAAAGCAAAAACGTTACCAGAGGTAGTCGATCTAGTTATACCAGTACCAAAAAATTATTTTGAACCTACAGAGCGTAGCATTGCTGCCAATGTTGTTGACAGTGATAATGAGGTATTGAGTACCCTAAGTCTGGATAGCATGATTAAACAATCATGGGCTAACGGACTCCCTGATCCTGATATATTAGCAGTATTTTTGGAAGAGGCAGAAGAGCTTACCAATCGTAATAAGTATCTGCACTTGTTCTTAAAAGACACGAATAATACCACAGCGTTACAAGCGCTCCAACGTGACTTGCATACCATAAAAGGTGGCGCACGAATGGTCACTGCCTCTGGTATTGCTGATTTGGCTCATGAAATGGAGTCAGTTTATACGGATTTTGTCAGTAATCGACGTCCAGCCACCAAAAAAGTATTAGAGTTGCTGGTTGCAAGTCATGACTGGCTAGCTGATGCAGTATTTATTCTTCAACAACATGTTAATCCACCAACGCCTACGCTGTTGATTGAAGCATTGGAGCAGTTTGGTAGAAACCCTGATAGCCTAAAAACGATACCCAAAGAGTCTTTACAAGCCCAGCGTGAAGCCATTTTAATTGCCAAAGAAAACCAAGATTCACAGTATCTTGCAAAAGATATCAGTGAAATGCCGTCTATGCTTAGAGATACTCATGAGGAAGATCAGAGCGCTAGTAGTAATGAGATGATTCGTATCTCAGGTGGTTTGATTGAGCACATGATTAATTTATCTGGTGAGTCAGCGATTAACCGTGCTCGTATCGATATGGGTATCAGTAGTTTAACAAACAGTATTGAAGAGATGGGTACGACAGTACAACGTTTGGCAGATCAGCTACGTCGTATGGAGATCGAGCTAGAAGCACAGATTTTGTCTCAGATAGATGAGGAGCTCATCGATAATGAAGACTTTGACCCTCTAGAGATGGATCAATACTCATCTTTAAATCAGCTGTCTAAATCTTTAACAGAGTCGGCCTCAGATTTGGTTGATATTAACCATACATTATTAGAAAAGACACGTGATAGTGAAAGCCTACTGCTACAGTTGTCTCGTACCCAGACTGAACTGCAAGATGGTTTGATGAATTCACGTATGGTGCCATTTACACGCTTGACGCCACGTTTGGAACGTATCGTACGTCAAACAGCTAACGAGCTTAATAAGTCTGTTGAACTGACCATCATCAATGCTGATGACGAGATGGATAGAACCATCCTAGAGCGCATTACGTCACCGCTTGAGCACATGTTACGTAATGCTGTCGACCATGGTATTGAAACTACGTCAACCCGTCTGAAGTCAGGCAAAGAGCGTAGTGGCCGTATCACCCTTGAGGTCCGTCGTGAAGGTAGTGAAATTGTTATTCAATTAACAGATGATGGGCGAGGTATTGATGTTGAAGCAGTACGTAGTAAAGCCATCTCTCAGGGTCTAATTGATGCAGACGATGATAGTCTGTCAGACCTTGATATTATGCAATATATTTTCAACGCTGGATTGAGTACGAGTAAGCAAGTAACTCAGATTTCTGGACGTGGCGTTGGTATGGACGTTGTTATTAGTGAGATTCGCCAACTAGGTGGGGCGGTATCCGTCGTCTCAGAGTTGGGTAAAGGCTCAAGTTTCACAATGCGTCTACCACTGACGGTAGCCGTGTCTGACGCGTTGGTTGTTCGTGCTGCAGATCGCTACTATGCGATTCCATTGGTACAGATTGAGCGCGTGGTTCGAGTGAATCCAGAGAAGCTTTATGACTATTATCAATCAAATGATGCCACATTGAATTTTGAAGACACTGAGTATCGAGTACGTTATCTAAATGAGATTTTATCAGGCAATAAGTTAAATGAGTTGGTCGTAAATACCAATACCAGCTTACCGCTTATCATTATTAAAAACCGTACCGGACAGAATATTGCTTTGCAAGTGGATCAGATTGCAGGTTCGCGCATAGAAGTTGTTGTCAAACCTTTAGGCCAACAGTTATCAAATATTCCAGGGGTTTCAGCTGCTACTATCATGGGTGATGGCTCGGTCATGCTCATTTTAGATCTGATTGCTCTTATGCGTAATGCGCAATTGGTCAAGAATATTACGAAAGCTGCTGATGCTAAAAGAGGACGTATAGAGTCTAAATCTACCATTCTAGTCGTCGATGATTCAGTGACAGTGCGTAAAGTAACCTCACGCTTCTTAGAACGCCAAGGGTTCAATGTGGCAGTCGCTAAAGATGGTATTGATGCAATTGAGATATTGCAAGATATGACACCAGACATGATATTGCTTGATATCGAAATGCCTCGTATGGACGGCTTCGAGGTCGCCACTCAAGTCCGACATAATAGTCGTCTAAAGCAAATTCCGATTATTATGATAACGTCACGTACTGGCGAAAAGCATCGTGAGCGTGCCTTGGAGATTGGTGTGAATGACTATATGGGTAAACCATTCCAAGAAAAAGAGCTGCTTGATAAAATGCAAAAATTACTAGGTGAAGGGGTCAGCCTGACTAATGAAGGATAATGCACGTGTTTTAGCGCTGCGAAAAAAAAATAGAAACGATATTAAAGTGATGGTGGTGGCAGAAGACCACCGCCAGCGCATGGCTTTTTCAGATACGGTACGTGGGTTCGGCTTTATGCTAGTCGGCTGTGTGTCACGAGCACAGTGGCAGGAAACAGGTGAGCTTTTTAACTCAGCTATCGATATTTGGCTGATAGACAGTGATTATGATGACAGTGTGGCAATAGCGACGGTGGCATCAAAACCAGCAGCAGTACTGGTGGGCTTCAGTCAGGCTCCGTACCTAAACGAATCACAAGAATATGCAAAGTGGCAACGTAAGTTAAAGCGTAAATTTGCCCAACTGCTTGACTTGCCAACACTGATAGATGCTCCAGTTTACAAGAGTGCTGATACTGACTGGCATTATGTCGTATTTTTGGGTGCTTCTATGGGTGGCCCTAGTGCGGTTAAAGAATTCTTAGATAACGTACCAGCCACACTGCCAATCTGTATTTTATTGGCACATCATTTTAATCAGGCTATGATTGGTACGTTGCCCCGCATACTTAATCGTCATAATGACTGGCGCTGTAAGATTATCGCTTCTTCACAGCGATTACGAGCAGGAGAGTGTCTGATAGTACCTATTGATAAGCAGGTTGTCTGTGATTCAACAGGTCGCGTGATACTATTGGATCAAGATTGGCATGGTGAATATAAGCCTGCAATCGGGCAGCTGCTCAAAAATACCAGTGATGTTCATGGTAGCGAGCTTATTAATATTATATTTTCAGGTATGGGTAATGATGGCTCTCAGTACTTGGACCTAATCCAAGACAATAACAGTCAATTATGGGCACAAGATCCGAGCTTGAGTGCATGTCCAAGTCAACCTCAGGCTATCATTGACTCAGGGTATTGCAATTTTGTTGGTAGCCCTACCGATTTAGCAAAAAAACTAACCGATTACATTGGTGAAAGGGCAGCTAGCCGTTCACATTAACTTATTGCGAGTGACGTATGACACAAATTTTGAAACATTCGTTTGAGGCTGTGAGTCTGTTGACTACCAACAACGGTATGCTTGACGTCACCATTGTTCCAGCCGTTAACCAGCCGGACTGGATCATTCCAAGCAGCCTAATTTTGAGTGTGGATGATTCCCAGCAGCAGGTTTCTAGATACGACTGGCAACAGCAAGATTTGGCTGTATTTCATTTGCTACTGCAAGATCAAGCTCCAGAAAAAATGATTGTTTTGGAAGGTAATACGACTGATCACCGTTTTGCCTTACAGACGGCAGGTGATCTGCGTCAGCTGCAAGCACGAATTTCTGAAGTGAAAGATGTAGAGACACCGGAACAGTTTAGTACTACCAATGGCAAAGATAGGGAAGAGTATTTCGATAAAAATGACGTCTCATCCTACCTATATCAAACAGTGATGATTGATGACGAAATCTATTTAGTGCCAGATTTGGATAAAATTGCCTATCACCTGGTTGACTTAGATGGCTAGATTCTCACCTGTATTTAAGGTATTCTCCATTCTATAAATAGTGAGCCAGTAATGTTAATGACTTCATCTGTTGAAGAGTTATTAACTGGCTTATAAAACTGATTAGAGATAATTCCTGATAAAGGTAGTAGAGTCACTCATGAATAATGCCAACTCGAATGTATCAAAGTGGTCGGTTAGTAGCCGTATTTTTCATTGGATTAGTGCAGCTTTACTGTTAGCCACATGGATAATGATCCTGCTATATGAAAATTTAGATAGCAATATGTTTATTGGATACCATAAAGCGTTCGGCGTGAGCCTATTATTTTGGATGATTGCCCGAGTCATCAACCGCATTTTTACTAAGGCACCACCACCGTTAGCCATGCCAAAATGGCAAATGCTCATATCTCAGCTGTCACATTTTGCTCTCTATGCCATACTGATTGCTATGCCAATGGTTGGCTTACTGATGGCAGTATATGGCGGTCGACCGGTTGATATTTTCGGTATTTTTCAGATCCCTGTATTCGTGACCCCAGATAGAAGCTTGGCTCGTTTTTATAATAATTTGCATACTGAGATTATCTGGCCAATGATTATTGGTTTTACGGTCTTGCATATAGCAGCCGCGTTATATCATCAGTTTGTCAAAAAAGACAATCTCATTGCCCGTATGAAATAATCTGTAATCGATAAACATTAAAAAGCCCCAAGTATCAAACTTGGGGCTTTTTTTATTTATTGTAGAAATACGTACTGTTAGAACGCTATTTCTTATGCTCAGGCAAATTAATATTCATCTCTAACACATCTAAGCTGTCTTCAGAACGATGGTTAATATTGACATCATCAATCTGCACACCGTTAACGTATTTGTTCACAACTTCTAAGATTTCACGTTTCATTTTCTCGATACGATCAACCGTTAAGCGATTGTTCAATCTGTTTTCGCTAGCAACGATAACTTTTAAACGCTCAGTTGCTAAATTTGCGCTACCTGCGTTACTGTTGTCGTCAGTACCGAATAGGCTACTCCAAAATCCTTTTTTCTTAGTCATCATTATCCTCCAAACCAGCGCTGTAATAGACTCTTTTTCTTCACGTCAATATGACGTAGTGGGCGCTCTTCACCCAAGAAACGGGCGACAATGTCCTCATAACATTGACCAGCAACAGAGTCGGTATAATGAATAACTGGTTCGCCATGGTTGGACGCTTCAAGCACGGAATGGCTCTCAGGCACAACACCAAGTAGTGGAACTTTTAGGATATCGTTCGAGATAGTGTCAATATCCATCATTTCATTGGCAGCCGCACGTTCAGGATTATAACGAGTAATAATCAAATGCTCACGAACAGTACCTTGGTTCTCTTCTACCTTTTTCGTCTGACTTTGCAGAATACCGATGATTCTATCTGAGTCACGCACTGAAGAGATCTCAGGGTTAGTAACAATAATAGCTTCATCCGCATGATACATCGCTAACTGTGCACCGCGCTCGATACCGGCAGGTGAGTCACAAATAATATAGTCAAACTGCTTTGAGAGTTCAGCCATTACCTCTGATACCCCTTCGTCTGTCAATGCGTCTTTATCACGCGTTTGACTGGCGGGCAGGATATACAGGTTTTCAAGCTGTTTGTCTTTGACAAGTGCTTGCGACAAGCGCGCGTTTCCAGTGATGACATCTACGAAGTCATAAACAATTCTGTTTTCGCAACCCATGATTAAGTCTAGATTACGTAGACCTACATCAAAGTCGATAACAACTGTTTTATAGCCACGTAACGCCAAACCAGCGGCAAAAGAAGCACTTGTCGTGGTTTTACCCACACCGCCTTTACCTGAAGTGATTACAACTATCTTCGCCACAATGGCACACTCCTATGAATCAATGGGATATCTTTTATATAAATAGCAAAATTACATGTTATTTACCTAACATATATATACTATCTTCGAAGCTAGCCTAGCATAAATAAACAAAAATTTATAGCAGCTCGATACTAAAGCAGAAAAACAACCTATGTATCGCTCAATTAGCCTCTCTGCGTGGTATTAGTAGGGTTATAACTATGCTTTTTGGCTTGTCGAATAGAGCAGCTTAACTACCTTAGTTTTCTATAAAGTCACTTCACGGTGTATTATTTTTAATGGTGTCTTAAGCTTCATCCATCACGGTAAACACTAAGCCTTCGCCTTCTACAAATTTTACTTGCACGGACTTGTCGATAACATGCTCAGGTAAATTGTCTCGTAAGCAATATGTCCCTGCTACTGACACCAATGACGGATTAAAGACTTGGCAGAATATACGGGCATCTTTATCACCTGTTGCGCCTGCCACCAAACGCCCTTGTGCACGGCCATATACATGCAAGCTATTGTCAGTAATCGCTTCAGCGCCGCTATTAATACTACTGGTCAAAATCAAGTCGCCGCCAACGTGATTGAGGCTTTGTCCTGAACGCAGCATTTGATCATAGATTAAGCTAGTAATATGCTGAGTACTTACCAACGTCTCGGTGGGCATATTAGATAGTGTGGTTTCAGTGGCAGGTTCGCTCGTGGTAGAAGCATTATCGACTTTGTTAGCACTAACTGCTTCAGCGTTGTCATTCTCTGCTGATAGTTGGGTAGGAACGGGGGCTTTTTTACTTGGTAATATACGCTCAATACGCTTACCATCTGCTGGAAATATCGCTAAGCGCTGCTCACGTGCTTGCGCATCAAGCATACCTGTCACCACGCCAATAGGCTGCAATCCCCATGCCCATAACAGCTCTACCAATGCTGATAAATCCTGCTCAACGTCACTATCAATAAGGATAGGGATATTGCTCGATTTATTACTGAGCGTTTCAGTTAGCTGAGCTTCTATAGCTGCTAGATCGCTTGTACTAAACTGTACGCGTGAAAACGTCAGCATCTTGCCATAGAAAGCTAGCGCTGGTGCAGTCTGGTTATCGTTAGCTGAAACTGTCATATACAAACCCTTAAAAATAATTCTGTCACGGTATTATGTCTCTTATTACATCATGCTATTAGATAGCTAAACTATAGATTTAGCATATCTTGGTGCTTCCATTGCTGCACTTTTACTTGCGCTTCAAACGCAGTCAAACTGTCATCAATGATACTAGAAATCAAAGTATCTAGCGCTGTATTATTGGTATCTATTTGCGCAATACCGCTAGCAATTTCCATCATTAATATATCCAAGCGCTTAGGGTCTAAAAGTCGCTTGTTTAATGCATTTACGACGTTCTCACCGATATTGTGCCCGACGTGATGTAGCTGTGATTCAATCAGACTGCCCGCGATAGGTATCATGCGTAGATAGCGGCGCAACTCAGGTGTGTTGGCCAATCCTTCTTCAATAGCATTGCCCATTTCGCTCGCCAATATACTGCCACCACCTGATGAGGCAGTCAGTTCCTGCAGCTTCGGTGCAAGCTCTGTACGTAGCACGGACAATACGGCCGCTTCAATCTCATTTCGATTTTTTGCAATCGTCGACTCGATGAATGATTTATGCGTGTCTGAACTGGTTAGCTCTTGTCGAAAGTTTTGTATCGCTGTCAAAATAACGCGATCGGAGAGCTCTTCTAACAGTAGGTCAATGTAGAATTTGATTCGATTGATCCACGTCTGGGGCAGTACTTGGTAGCCAAGCTGATATAGACGTCGTCCAATAACGACCGCTCGCAGTAGTCGCAAAGCACGTAGCTGCGGAAAACAGCCTAATACTTCGTACCAATGAACGAATGGGAAAAAGAACCAGCGATAATAGACTTTTTGTTTGATGGCAATCGCCCAACGCAACAGCAACTCAACGACCAAAAAGATAGTAAAAAAACCTCCAGCAGTGCGTAGAGGATCATGTAGGGTTGTTTGATACCAATTGAGCGCTTCACTAATGGTTAGCCATTCTGCAGCATTGCTACTAAAATTGCTCATCAAAATAGCATCGATACTGATCAATAGCAGATCAATACTGATGGCAATAATCATGACGATATCGTAAGTGAGCTTAAAGCGACTCGGCTTTGGATGGTTCGGTTTTGGTGGCTCATCACTTATTGGATAATGAGGCTGACTCAAAACAGATTCGGTAGCTAACGGCGAGCTAGTAGTAGAGGTGGGCACAGTCATACCTTATAAGTAATAAATGGCACAAAAAATAGGTAAGAATTCGATATTTACTACCATTTACTATGAAAGTAGACATCGAAAATCTATGGGTTCATGATTAGTCACATTATCAATGAATAAGGTTAAAAAACAACCCATCTTTGATTAAAATTTACTTATGATGCATGGCTGTTTTAACAGTAAACATCATAAGTAAGATATGACTATTGTGACACCTGTACCCGTAACTTTGTTGCCCAATAACTTTTTATCTCGTTATCGATACTTACTACTTAGTGCGCTTGCATAGACTGTGCTTGGTATTTGATAAGGTCTAACAGTCAGCCAGTTTAATATGGCTGCTCATGATTGTTAGGTATCTTGCGTTTTTGGGTTGGTTTCAAAATCTGTCAACATAGTGCTAATACGTTCATCTTTTTGACGCCACACTTGCTCAACCCAGTCGAACATTTGAGCTTTTGTCTCTTCGTCATTTTCGTAGCCACCTTGCTTGATACTTTCGAACAACGTATCCGGTATGTCGATGTAGCGCAAGTCAACGCCCAAGCGTTTGATATTACCTTTCCAAAGATCTCCATAGCTTGGCACACCATCAGGATATACGATGGTCATGTCTAATATGCCATCGATATCTTCACCTAGCGCGCTGATAGCCAATGATAATCCGCCTGCACGAGGTTTCAATAAGTGCTTATAAGGCGATTTTTGCTGAGCTTGTTTGGCTTTGGTGAAACGAGTACCTTCCAAATAATTTAATAAGGTAAACGGTTTGTCTTTTAGTAGGGCGCAGGCACGTTTGGCTTCTTCGATGTCCTTGCCTTTTAACGCAGGATTTTTGGCGATGGCTTCTTTTGAGTGTCGGCGCATCATTGGAAAGTCTAAAAAGTAAAAAGCTTGACCAACGATAGGAATGTAAATCAGCTCAAACTTGGTAAAAAATCGCGTAAGTGGCAAACGTTTTTCGCCAATATACTGCACGATGCTAGTATCGACCCATGATTGGTGGTTGCTCACTAGCAGGTATTTACCATTGGTATGGATATCGTCCGGTAGGTTGATACGCCAATCTTTGCGAGGCAACATGTTATCGATCAAGGCACTGTTGCTACTGATCCAGTGAGTAGCAATTTTTATGACGGCTTTGTCTGCAATAGAGGCGCCAGTAATGACTTTACCGACGCCCATTAGCCATAAAGGAATACTACCACCGAAGCTATTGGCGGCGATGACACCAGTAGCTGTTGCAAGCGACACAGCTTTACCCAATTTAGGCGAACGTTTATGCATTTTTCGAATGGTAGATGTCAATCGCATGCTCAATCCTTTTCAGTCTATCTGATTAATAATAAGCCGTATGTCGCTGAATCTGTCCTAGTCAAGTCAGGAATATTATGAACGTAAAGCTTTAAATCATGACTATTTAAAGCCGACAAATTCAGCGATATAATTTTAGCAGAAACGTGTTGTAGTGTACGGTTGTAAACGTGACTAGTGGTAGCAAGGCGCGAAGATTTGACCTATAAAATCATTGAAATATAACCTGCACTTCTCATACATAGGTATGACAAAATATTACACAGAGATAGATTGTAGTTGCCATAATAATGGGGAATGTAGATAAGTACTTAAAAAAGATTAACGGACAATCTTTATAAAAAGCACGATTTTTTAAACTTAAGAGGAAATATTATGCGTAATACTTTAATGATTGCAGCAGTAGCATCAGGTCTAGCACTTAGCGGTTGTACAACAGATCCAAACACTGGACAACAGCGTCTAAATAAAGCTGCTCTAGGTGGTCTAGTTGGTGCAGCAGGTGGTGCAACTATTTCAAAAGCAACAGGCGGCGACAAAACTGGTCGTGATGCAGCTATCGGCGCAGCACTAGGTGCAGGCGTTGGTTACTACATGGAGCGTCAAGCTCGTCAGCTTGAGCAGCAAATGGCTGGTACAGGCGTAACTGTTGAGCAGAACCCAACCACTGGTAACATTGATTTGGTTATGCCAGGTAGCATTACGTTCTCATTTGATGATGCAACCCTTAGCTCATCATTCAAGCCAACGCTTGATAAGCTTGCTTCAACGATGAACCAGTACAACCAAAACACAATTACTATCGCTGGTCACACTGATAGCAAAGGTTCAGCATCTTATAACATGGGTCTGTCACGTGATCGTGCTTACTCAGTTGCTAACTACTTAACAGCTCGCGGTGTTGCTTCAAACCGTGTAAATGTTGTTGCTTACGGTGAGTCACGTCCAATCGCAGACAACAACACTGAATATGGCCGTGGTCAAAACCGCCGTGTTGAGCTAACAGTTAACGCACCACAGAGCGTAAACTAATCAATAGCTATAACTAATAAATAGCTATATAGCTATTAAGTATGTGCTGGATATTTGAGCACATATATTTCAAAAAGAGTCAGCAATATGCTGGCTCTTTTTTTGTGTTTTAAGTTTGAATAAAACAGTGATGATTGATAGATATAGTTAATATTAAATTAAATATTGATAATGATTATCAATAACACTATAATTTGTCAGTGTTTGCTATCAATGCAATATTAAACGTCTTATCGTGCGCACTGAGAGTCAATGTGCATGGCTAGGATAGCCTGCTGTAACATGGCTTGATTATCAAAATAATTGAGGCTACTTAACCAAAACGAATTTTTTGCTATATTTCTTGAGGATATGTATGACGATTACCACAGTAACGAGCCGTAAGCTTTTACCAACTACTTTAGCTGTTGCACTTGCAGGATTGTTAATGGTGTCGGGCTGTACAAAGCAAGCCGATGAAGACACCAATGCTGCGACAGAGACGCAAACAGAAGTAGCAAACACAGAGACGGCTGATAATACAGAGATGACTGCTGCCGAAAAAGCACATATTGATAGATTGATTATCAGTTATGCAAATATGGCACACGCCGCTTATGAAGATTCGTTGGACACGGCCAAAGCGCTGCAAACTGCGGTAGAGACATACGTAGCCACTCCAACACAAGAAAACCTTGATGCTGCAAAGGCTGCCTATAAAGCGGCACGCCAGCCATACTCACAAACTGAGATTTTCCGTTTTGATGAAGGCTTTGTGACTGCCAATGACAAACGTGCGATCAACAGCATCGATAGCTGGGAAGGGCAGATCAATGCTTGGCCACTTGATGAAGCATTGATTGATTATGTTGGTGACGACTACGAAGGCGAATACAACAGCCAAGAAAACATCATCAATAGCGACAGCATTACTGTTGGTAGTATCAAGCAAGATACCAGTACGATTACACCTGAGCTACTAGCAGAAATGAATGAAATCGGCGGTAGTGAAGCCAATGTAACGACTGGCTATCATGCGATTGAATTTATGCTGTGGGGTCAGGACAACAATGGCGTGAAAGAAGGCGCAGGTAATCGCCCAGTCACTGACTATGCGACTGAAGCTGGACAGTGTACTAGTGGTGAGACCGTCAACGAAGATGCCGGTATCTGTGAGCGCCGTGGTGAATTCTTAACCGCTGCAACTCAACTATTGGTTGATGATTTGACCGCGATGAAAGCCCAGTGGCAGCCTGATACTGAGAATACCTTGCGCAGTGATTTGATAGCGCGCAAATATGACAATGGTCTGCGCCAAATTATGTATCAAATGGGTAGCCTAGCATTAGGTGAGCTTGCTTCTGAGCGTATGCAGGTCGCTTTTGTTACTGGCTCTACTGAAGATGAGCACGAATGCTTTAGTGATTTGACTCATTTAAGCTATGCCAATAATGCGCGCGGTATCCAAAACGTCTTTAATGGTAGCTATACAACAGTCGCTGGTAAGACAGTGGGCGGCTACGGTATCAAAGACTATCTAACGGATAATGGACATACAGAAGCCGCTGATAAATTGGCTGCTGAGTTCAACAAAGTAGAAGGCGCGTTCAACGTTATCGTTGAAAAAGGCGAAAAAGACGGCATCAAGATTGACCAGATGATTGCAACTGTCGGTCAAGCCAGCCAAGAAGGTATCTCTGCCGAAGAACAAAACGTCCGTCGTGGATGGGTTGAAGCGGGCATCACTAGCTTACAAGAGCTGACGGCCAGTATTGAAAACGCTGCAAAAGCAGTTGGAATCGATAATCTAGATGCAGATGCCGGGTCACAGTTTTAAGAAAAATTTAAGCTAGCGGCCCTTATTTAAAAGCCTTTCATTGGCTTTGCGACGTTTTATTAGTCGTTATAGGTCAGTAGCCGCTGTTTATTAGATACTTAGATTAGATATAATACGTGCGTTGTCAGCCACCGTTGGCAACGCATTTTTACGAGCATTAAATGAGCCAATTGGCTGGTGTACCGTCTCATTATATGTCGATAAGCAATGATTGTGACGACATATAATGAAATGGTATGACAAAATTTTCATGGTTCTACTCTAGCGCTAAGGCAATTAATTTCTATGAACGCCAATTATGTTAACCCCTCTGATTCTCCTCTTGCTACTCAAATCCTACGACATATACCCTCTAAGATTGCGCTAATTATCGCCAGTGCAATGGCTATCAGTGCGTGTCAACCATCTGATAGCGTTTCTGACGACACTTCTGACGATGTTTCTGATGTTACTTCAGAGCAGGCCTCAAGTAATGAAAGCAGCAGTGAAAAAAGCCAATCGCTGTCGTCCGAACACGTCAAAAATATAGAAACACTGGCAGGCGTGCCGATGCAGCAACTGGTGAGCTTTGACCCTCAAGAGATCAAGCAGGGCGGTGACTCTGGTATTAGCATTAGCAGTGCTGAGAGCTACTCGAAGCCCTCATCAAACCTAGCAGCTTCTCGAAAAGGATCGTTCTTTATTGGTAATGCATTTTTCAAGCAGCCATGGGTCGTTGCACCTGCTAGTACTGATAGTCGCGATGGGCTGGGCGCATTATTCAATGTGGCAGCTTGTCAGTCTTGTCATGTCAAAGATGGGCGAGGCCATGCGCCGATGACTGCCGATGACGATGCTGATAGTTTATTGATTCGTCTGTCTATGCCAGCGACGACTGATGAGCAGCGCCAACAGCTACAGGATTCGCTGATTGAAAAGGTAGCTCATCCTATGTATGGTGGCCAGCTACAAGATCGCGGTATTCAGGGCGTGCCTGCTGAAGCGAGAATCGCAGTGCAGTGGACGGACAAACCAGTTACCTTTGCTGACGGATATGTCGAGACGCTGCGTGCGCCAATGTTTAATTTGACCAAACCTGGTTACGGTGCTTTTGACGATGACATGATGGTATCACCGCGTGTGGCGCTACCGATGATTGGGCTTGGGCTACTAGAGCAAATACCTGACGATGACATTAAAAAACAAGCCAGCGACAGTAGTAATGGTGATATCAGTGGTAAATTTAACTGGGTCATGGATCCACAAACCGGCAAGCGTGCGCTTGGACGATTTGGCTGGAAAGCGGGTCAAACCAAACTTATTACTCAGAACCAAAGTGCCTTTAACGAAGACATGGGTCTGACGTCGAACATCCGTCCTAACGAGTCATGTATGCCAACGCAGACCGCTTGCCTAAATGCAGCGACAGGTGCTGATGAGCAGGGCAATGGTAAATCACCTGTGGAAGTAAACGATGAGGTCGCTAAGTTTGTAGAATTTTATACTCGCAATCTAGCAGTACCGCATCGCCGTAATGCAGATGATAAGCTTGTGCTGGCTGGCAAAAAGCGTTTTTATGACATGGGTTGTCAAAGCTGTCATACGCCAAGATATCAGTTGCCAAAAACCGACGATGATCACCTTGAGCAGCATGGACAAGTGATTTATCCTTACACAGATTTGCTATTGCACGATATGGGCGATGATCTCGCTGATCGTACGATTGCTGGCAAACTACCACCAAAAGATGCCCAAGTTGAATTTTTAGCCAACTCTTATGAATGGCGTACGCCAGCACTTTGGGGCGTAGGGCTTGCGCAGACAGTTGATCCTCAAGCGACGTTTTTGCATGATGGCCGTGCCCGTACGTTGATGGAAGCTGTTTTATGGCATGGCGGAGAAGCCGAAAAGCAAAAGCAACAAGTATTGAAGTTAGACAAACAAGGTCGCGCAGAGCTTAATGCGTTCCTAAAGTCGCTGTAATAAAGTTGCTATTATAAAATTAGTATAAAAACGCTATAAATTACTACCTATAACATTACCGAGAAACCTATGAAAATAAACCACGCTTTGGCAATGGCGCTATCTGCATTAAGTGCTGGACTGTTGATCAGTTGTGTCAAACCTGCCGATGACAACAAAACTGCAAATGTAGACAGCCAAAAAGTTGTGCAAGACAGTGCAGCTACTGACAGCTCAGTAGAGAACAGCAAAGCAAGTACTGAGCAAATCGTTGCAGTAGATATCAGCCCTGAGACTGCAAAAACGTATTTGACGCATGTGGCAGACGATATCGTGATTCCTGCGTATGCTGATGCGGCCAAGCAAAGCGATCTGTTGAACGAATTGGCGCAGAAGCATTGTACCCAAGCTCCAGTAAGTGGCGATGAGCTACAAGCATTACGTGCACAGTGGCTAGTGTTGGCACAAGCATGGTCGAGTGCTGAGATGGTCAACTTCGGTCCTGCGACTGCTAGCATGAGCAATCTATACATTAACTATTATCCTGACGAGCGCGGACTCGTACATAGTGGCGTGGCTGATTTAATCGCTGCCAATCCAAAACTAACGCCAGAGCAGCTTGCTGGCGAGAGCGCGATCGTACAGGGCGTTCCTGGATTAGAAGAGGCTTTGTTCGCCAATGATAGTTTAGACGCTGGTCAGTGTGCTTACGTGATTAGCGCTAGTAGTGCGTTGAGCACGCGTCTAAAAGACATCGAGAAAAACTGGCAGCAAAACGCGACTGATTTATTGGCGATAGACAAAACAGCAGAGAGCGATAGAGGCCTAAATCAGTGGATTAACTCTCTACTGTCATTGATTGAGACCATGAAGTCTAATGCTATTGATCAGCCACTCGGTCTGACAGGTAAGGCAAAAGGTCATTTGCCTGCTGCTACTGCTGGTCAAAGCCGCGCTATCATCAATGCTAAGTTAGATACGATTAATAAAGCCATGACTGACCCAGTACTGATAGCTATTCTTGGTAGCAATGATGAAAACAAAGTTTCGGATAATCTATCAACTGCATTGGCTGATACAACCGCATTATTAGCACAAATGCCAGAAGATTTATCAGAGGCTAGTAAGGACGATCAACAAGCGTTATACGATCATCTGACTGATGTCACTCGTCTGATTAAACGCCAGTTAATCCCAGCACTTGGTATTCGCGTGGGCTTTAACAGCACTGATGGCGATTAGACAATGTCTACTATCGAAGCGAGTACAGCAATGTCAGCAGCCCAGACTCATGACCAGATGAATAGGTCTAATCGGTCTGGGAGAACTTCGTCAACTCATGAGCTTTTGACGACTTCAGTGCTGACAGCAGTTGGTACGGCGGCGCTGGTCGGTATTCACCATCGTTATCGTAAGCAGCAGCATCCAGATGCCAGTCTACAAGATTATGTAGATGGTATTCGTACGCAGTTGCAAGCATTAAGTGCGGCACCTGTTTCAACGCCGAAGCTTTCGCGCTTACGTTATGCTTGTGAGCAAGCAGCGGTAACCTGGAAGCAGGCTTATCATGCTGTAGGTGATGATAAAAGTAACACGCCTGACTTTGCTGCTGTACATACGACAACGATGCTAGCGCGCCCAGTCAGCTGGGTCAGTGGCGTTGCATCACTGCCAAAAGATCAGGCTACATCAGGCCAGAGTGAGCACGACTTTGGCGTGGTAGGTATTGATGCTGACAGACAAATCGTTTGGCAGACAACTATGCCTGAGCGTGTCCACGACATCGTTGTTCAGCCTCTACCTATCAATGTATCTGAAGCTCAAACTCAGCATAGCACTGTGGATCAAAGACGTGATGTTGTTGTGATGGGTCGTCGTCCAAGCGAAAGATTCTGGGTGCTTAATACATCAAATGGGCAAGTACAACATGCGATTACAGCTGATGTAGACCGTCACTTTTATGGTCATGCTTGCTATAGCTTAGATGGCAGCTTGCTCTACGTAACTGAGAATGACACGGTGAGTTTGGCAGGCAAAATTGGTATCTATGATGCCAATGATGCTTATCAAAAAGTAGCAGAGTTTGATTCATATGGTATTGGGCCGCATGAGCTGATTATGCATCCTGATAGCGAAACGCTCGTCATTGCAAACGGTGGTATCAAAACCGAGCAGGCCTCACGCGAAGAGCTAAATCTAGATACCATGCGACCCTCACTGGTTTATTTGAATCGTCACGATGGCACACTGCTTGAGCAAGTGACTCCCGAACATAATCAGATGAGTGTGCGTCATTTAGCCATGCACGATGATGGCACAGTGATGATTGGTATTCAGTTTCAAGGTGAAAAACATATCAATGTTCCATTGGTATTAACCCATAAACGTGGTGATGCTAGCTTTACCCCACTGACCATGCCAAACAATCAATGGCAACGCTTTCACCAATATATCGCTAGCGTGGCGGTAGATAGTGAGCGTAACCTACTGTGTGTGACTACACCGATTGGCGGCTGTGCAGCAATTTATGATTTACATACCCGAGAGCTGATTGATGATGTAAATCTGCCAGATTGTGCAGGGGCTTCGGTGTTAGCTAGTTCTAGTGCTTCAATGAGTACAATTGATAAACATACCGAGCCGACAGGATTTATCGTTAGTGATGGTCAAGGGCAGTTAACAGCGCTAAAAGTAACTGTTTTACCAGAAGTAAAATCGAACGTAGACGATGTTGAACCTCATGAGCGGATTATCAAAGACAGTCAACTGCATATGATGTCGTTTGACAACCACTTACAAGCACTGTGATCCATGACGTTCAGCAAGAGCGACAGCTGAATAGGCACGGCGATTAATAATGACTATTACTAGAATGGCAGTAATAGTCAGCCAAGGAGGTAGAGCATTAGCTTAAACACCAATTTAGATACTGTCAGACAGCAGCTTGCACAGGCAGGCATCGAGCTACATATCAGTAAAAAGCGTGTTAAAAATATTAATTTTCGCTTAAAGCCTTATACGTTGATGGTCTCTGCACCGATGCATGTCAGCGCATCACAAATGTTGCATGCTGTGGCTAAGCGGGTGCCGTGGGCTATTGCAAATCACCAACAAGTATTAGAGCAATACAAACGTAGACAGAATACGTCATCAGACTTTTCAACTGCTAATAATTCAGTGTTATTATGGGGTACAGAGCAATCATTTACGCTCAGTCCTGATGAAAAAATCACCTACTATCGGCAACAACTCTCCGAAGTCGCACCTGCACTATTTGAAAAGTGGCAGCCAATCGTTGGCGCTTACGCCAATGAAATACGGTTAAAAAAAATGCACACACGTTGGGGCAGCTGCAACACGCGCGCAAAACGAATTTGGCTATCGGTTTATCTTCCTGCCTATCCTATCGAATGCACCGAATACGTAATCGTTCATGAGCTGTGCCACTTGCATCATGCCAACCATAGCCGTGTGTTTTGGCAAACGGTTGCGACAGCGATGCCAGATTACCAGCAATGGCATAATATCCTAGCGGGCAAGACAGGACAGCTGGACTAAACGTATCATCTAACTATTTAACCATCTAATCAGCTAAATAGTTCTCGTAAGCACCTCGATATCATCTGTGTAACTTTCATTATGCAGAGCATTAAGTCCTATTTTTATCATCATTTTTAAAATAGGGACACACCTGAATAAGCCTGATATGATAAGGAATAACGGTACAAATCGTGTCGTTTAAACAATGGTTTTATATACAGGGATGTCATATGGAAAACGTCAACCAAGCGGAGTTTTGGCAGCAGCGTTATGAGAAGAACAGCATCGGTTGGGATATGGGGCAGGTATCGCCACCGCTCAAAGCTTATATCGACCAGTTACCTGAGAGTGCAAAAAATCAGGCGATACTAGTGCCAGGTGCAGGTAATGCTTATGAAGTGGGCTACTTATATGAGCAAGGTTTTACCAATATTACGCTAGTTGACTTTGCCCCTGCACCGATTGAGACGTTTGCAGAGCGCTATCCTACTTTCCCCTCTGAGCACTTGATCTGTGCGGATTTTTTTAGCTTGTCAGCTGAGCAGTATCAATTTGATTGGATACTTGAGCAGACGTTTTTTTGTGCGATTAATCCATCTCGCCGTGATGAATATGTGCAACAGATGGCAAGGCTGTTAAAGCCACAAGGCAAATTAGTTGGGTTGTTATTCGACACAGATTTTGGACGGGAAGAGCCACCATTCGGCGGCAGCAAGGAAGAGTACCAACAGCGCTTTCAAAGTCATTTTGATATCGATATTATGGAGCCTAGCTATAATTCACATCCAGCGCGGCAGGGTAGTGAGCTGTTTATAAAGCTGCGAGCAAAGTAAGCTCGCGCTTGATATTATCTCGAGCTTGCGTTTCTAACTGATTGTAGTAATGGTCAGTCAGATAAAGTTTGGGATGTGCTAGTAATCCTTGTAACACTGCAGTGCGCCCATCACGGTAGTTGTCATCTGCGATATGCTTATATTCTTGGCGTATCGCCTTTGCATACTGCTTGTAGGTAGGCCAAGGCGCACCCAACATACTCAAATCCATATCTAATAGATACGCAGCATCGTTATATTTGTCACTGTCTACCAACGTATCTAGCTGATGATTAGCCGTCATCATAATGAGAGCATGAGTCTGTTGGCATTGCTCTTGACTGAGATACGAGCTCAGGGCATCTGTTGCAAATTCTGCACTTTTTAGCTCGTTATCGGAGCGTGTTGGGTCATATATCACATCATGATAGTACAGTGCCAATGCAATGATATGTTGCTCAGACAGAATGTGCTTAATACTCTCAAACTGTACCAAGAGCTGTTCAATATGATTGAGTGTATGATAGGCACGTTGTGGTTCACCATAGCGCGTCACGATATTTTGCCAAAGTCTATCTATTTGCTTTGGCGAAATATCGCTAGTCATAGTTGATAAATGTTGTGCAAAGCACTTGCCAAGCTCATCATGCTTATTTGAGACAGTTTTCATATGTCATTTTTCAATATGACCGTGGTAAAGATGGTTTGATTATTCTTTGTTAGCTACCGCATCTTTAAATGCTTTATTAAACACCTCACCAAGCAAGCTAACATCATCGACACGCGCATAGTTCAGACGGGTGACAAAGGCAATATGGCGATGCGGCCCGTCTTCAGCCAATGGTATGGCGACGGCATTTTGGTTTTGCAGGTGTAGCTGATCGAGCGCCATTTCAGGTACTAGCGTCGTGCCCATATTGGCAAGCGCCATTTGAATCAAAGTATTTAGACTGGCATCTGAGAAGCTTGATTTCATTTGTGCACGGTCAAAATGACAGACAGACAGCGTCTGGTCGGTTAGGCAATGACCTTCACCAAGTAACATCAGGTTGGCAGTCGCCAGTTCATCAGCATTGATGGTCTCAAGCTTGGCATGTATGTCATCTTTTGGAAATACAGCAAAGAAGTCTTCACTCCAAAACTCAAAACTGTGTAGCCCATCTACCGCATAAGGTAGCGCAATAATAGCGGTGTCGATATGACCGTAGCGTACCTGTTCAAGCAAACGCTCTGTCTGTTGTTCGACGATGGTCATACGGAACTCTGGATATTGTGCACGCAGCGCAGGCAGTACTTTTGGCAGCAAATAAGGCGCAATCGTTGGAATGATACCGACAGTCATGGGATAGGCAAGCGGCGTCTGATGGCTATGAGCACGCGTGGTCAAATCGCTGACTTCAGAAAACACTCGCTGCGCCCGCGTGAGAATGTCTTGACCGATAGGGGTAATCAATACCTGCTTATTATTGCGCTCAAAAATCTGAGTATCTAACTGTTTTTCTAATTCTGCGATACCCAAACTCAGTGCAGATTGCGAGATATTGCAATCTTCAGCCGCACGTTTAAAATGACGATGTTTGGCGACGGCTAGGGCAAACTCAAGTTGTCGTAAAGTAATCATAAAACCTCTCTGTTAGTGGGTTTTTAATGCAATTTATTATGTTTGGTCAACCTTTACAAGGTAGCAAATTACCAATTAAGCACCAATGATAAAATGTAGAGATAATAGTTTAACAAGTTTAATAAAACAAAACATCACATTAAAAACTTTTAACTGGATTAACCGTAGAATTCGCGTATAGTTTGTCAGGTAGCCCAGAGAGCTGGAGGGCTAATTGAAAAAACCACATAATTAATTTCCAATTTACTTAACTATAGAGGAGCCAACCATGGCGTCTATCATCAATCAAGAAATCCCAGAATTTTCAGCAGATGCATACGTAAACGGTGAGTTCAAAACCATTACTTCAGAAGACGTAAAAGGCAACTGGGCGATTTTCCTATTTTACCCAGCTGATTTCACGTTCGTTTGCCCAACTGAGCTAGAAGACATGGCCGCTCATTATGACGAGCTAAAAGGTCTTGGTGTTGAAGTATACTCAGTATCTACTGACACGCATTTCACGCACAAAGCATGGCATGATTCTTCAGAAGCTATCGGTAAAGTACAATACCCAATGATCGGCGATCCTACTGGTAAAATCACTCGTGGTTTCAACGTCATGATTGAAGAAGCAGGTTTGGCTGAGCGCGGTACATTCTTAGTAGATCCTGATGGCTTGATCCAAGTCGCTGAAATCCATGCTGGCGGTATCGGCCGTAGTGCAAAAGACATGCTACGTAAAGTAAAAGCAGCACAGTATGTTCGTGAAAACGATGGCGAAGTTTGCCCAGCAGCTTGGGAACAAGGCGGCGACACATTAAAGCCAAGTCTTGACCTAGTTGGTAAAATCTAAGTAGGTATTTCATACTTAGATAAAAGTAGTGCTGTATCTTAAACATCTGATTTAAGTCAGTGCTACAAATAAAGACCCCATTAACATAAGTTGATGGGGTCTTTTTACGTCTTAAGCATAGATATTGTTAGTACTATTTTTTCAGCATATCTCTAAGTATAGGCGCAATATTAAGCGCGAGACTGTGCTTTATTTTTATCAATGGTTTTATAAATCTCGTCTTTGAGCTGTAGCTTTCGTCGTTTCATCTGTTCGATTTCTTCGTCGCGACTGGCATGCTTGACTACATCGTTTTCAAGCTTATTAATTTGCCTATCTAGAGTCGTATGCTCGTCAAAGATACTCGCAAAATGCGTGTCCTTTTGCTTGAGCTCATCGATAATATCACTGTGATCTTGCCATGTGTCTGTCATTGTCATGTTGTCATCCTTGTTATTTAGTGCAAGCTTAGAATAAGCGTAAGCACGTTATGGTTAAGACGCTTATGATGGTGAGACTTTGTTTGGAAGGGGTGAAAGTTTAATGGTAATAAAGATAGCTACTTCACGATATTGATAATGCATATTGCTATCAATACCATTCGATTGTAGCGAAAAAATAGACCATGTACCATCACTATCATTTGTTTGTGTATTTGTATTTAATTATTTAAAGCAATAAACGATTGGTTTTATAAAACATAAAGTTTGAGTTTCTCAGCTTGCCGAAACTCGCTAAACGCTTGATAATAGACACATCAAAGGGCAAGAGCCCACTATATATAACCTTTTATACAAAATTATTAACACCAACTATTTCATATTTAGACGCGTGGCTTGATAGCTGCCGTTACATATTCAGTCATAATGAGGAACAAACATGATAGATCAGAATTTATTAGATGCCGTTAAGAGCTATAGCGAAAACATGACACGCCCAATTACTTTTGTATTAGGTAATGGTACGCATGCAAAACGTGCAGAATTGGTAGATTTTTTGACCAAGATTGCTGGAACAACAGACAAAATCAACTTCGATGCAGAAGCAACTGACGATAGTTTGCCTAGTGCGATTAGTTTTAAAGTAGTCAGTCACATTGATGGCGCATCAAACGATACTGGTATCGTATTCAGCGGTATCCCAGGTGGTCATGAGTTTACGTCGTTGATTTTGGCGATTCTGCAAGCCGGTGGTCATACGCTAAAGTTGGATGAAGGTATCCAAAAGTTAGTTAAGCGCTTTAATAAGCCATTACAGTTCCAGACCTACGTGTCATTGTCATGCCATAGCTGCCCAGAAGTCGTTCAGGCATTGAACCAGTTTGCGCTACTAAACGATGGTATCAGCAATGAGATGATCGATGGTGCATTGTTTCAAGAGCAAGTAGAAGCGAACAAAATCCAAGGCGTACCAGCTGTATTTTTGAACGGTAAACCATTTGCTAATGGCCTAATCGACACCGCTAAATTGATCGGAAAATTGCAAGAGCAGTTCCCTGATTTATTGTCAGAAGTAGAAGATGATGCTGAGCAATTAGAGCAGCAAGACGTCACTATCATCGGTGCTGGCCCTGCAGGTGTGGCCGCTGCCATTTATACAGCGCGTAAAGGCTTAAAAGTTACGATGGTCGCTGACCGTATCGGTGGACAGGTAAAAGACACGCAAGACATTGAGAACTTGATTTCAGTGCCGCTAACCAATGGTACAGATTTATCGACCAACTTTGTTAAGCACTTGGCCGAATATAATATCACGCTAAAAGAGCATGTGAGCGTTAAAGAAATCGGCGAGACTGAAGAAGAGAACTACAGTATCCATCTAAATACTGGTGAGACGTTCGAGACTCGTAGTATTATCTTGGCGACAGGTGCTCAGTGGAGAAAGCTTGGCGTACCGGGTGAAGAAGAAAATATCGGTAAAGGTGTGGCTTTCTGTGCGCATTGTGATGGTCCATTCTTTAAAGGTAAAGACATCTCAGTGATCGGCGGTGGTAACTCAGGCGTTGAGGCAGCACTAGATTTGGCAGGTATCGTCAATCACGTTACTGTACTCGAGTTCGCTGATGAATTAAAAGCTGACCAAGTACTGATCAACAAAGCCAAAGAGAAAACCAATATTGAGTTCATTACCGGTGCAGCGACGCAAGAGATCAAAGCGACTGATGGCAAAGTATCGTCTATCGTCTACCAAGATCGCAGCACAGGTGAGACTCATGAGCGTGATTTATCAGGGGTGTTTGTACAGATTGGTTTAGTTCCAAACACTGGATTCATCAAAGGCTTCGTTGATCTAAACCGCTTTGGTGAGATCGAAATCGATGAGCGCTGCCGTACAGATCGTAAAGGTATCTTTGCTTGTGGTGACGTAACCACCGTACCATTTAAGCAGATTAACATTGCGATGGGTGAAGGTAGTAAAGCAGCATTGTCAGCCTTTGAATACCTAGTCATGCAGTAAGCTGTTCAGTTTAGTTTCAGTATAAAAGGCCACCTCGGTTGAGGTGGTTTTTTTGTGCTATTGCATAAATACGTCTATATAAAAAATCCTGATATTTAGAAAATGGACTCTTAAGTAAACAAATAACGCGTTTTCACTCAGAAAATATCAGTATTTACGTTACAAATTCGACATTTGCATTACAAACTCGTGTTGTTGATGCAATAATGTATGCAATAAAACCTATCATAGCGTCATGAACTATAAGGAAAATAGGCATGGAATACATTGAAGCTTTTTTTGCCCTAGTCGGGGATCTAACGTGGGGCTGGGCGCTCGTGCCTATGCTAATTATCTTTGGTTTACTATTCACCATCGTAGGTAGGTTTGCCCAGTTTAGATATTTTAAACGTATGTTCCGTGTGTTCAAAACGGATGAAGTAGGAGACGACGGAATCTCTGCCCGTCAGGCGTTGCTCGTTTCTATCGGTGGACGTGTGGGCGGCGGTAACATTGCTGGCGTTGCTGTTGCCATCTCTTTAGGAGGACCGGGAGCGGTATTCTGGATGTGGGTTGTGGCCTTAATTGGCATGATGACCAGCATTGTCGAGTGTAGCTTAGCCCAGCTTTACAAGCGTAGAGACAATGATGGTAACTTTCGCGGTGGCCCTGCGACCTATATTTTACATGGGTTAGGTAAAGACTATCGCTGGCTCGCTGTCATCTATGCGATCTCGCTACTACTGTCTTTTTCTATCGGGTTTGTGGCGTTTCAGGGCAACACGGTAGCAGGCTCAGCGCTTGAAAGCTTTGGGATTGAGCGTTGGATATCGGGCGTAGTATTGGTGATTACAGGTGGCTTTATTGTCTTTGGCGGCATCCAGCGTATTGCTAAAGTCGCCGATGTGGTCATTCCGGTGATGGCGCTCATCTATATCGCTATGGCGCTTATTATCATAGGGCTGAACTTTACAGAATTACCGGCATTGTTGGTTTTGATTGTAAAAAATGCTTTTGGTATCGAGTCTGTCGTGGGCGGTGGTATTGGTGTGGCGATTGAGCAGGGTATGAAGCGTGGTTTATTCTCTAATGAGGCAGGTCTAGGTTCTGCGCCTAATATTGCCGCCACCGCTTACGCCACTCATCCTGTGAGTCAAGGTATCTCACAGTCACTGTCTGTGTTTATTGATACGATAATCGTATGTAGTGCCACCGCATTTATGATTTTACTGAGCGGAGTATATCAGCCAGGCGCTGAAGTTGATGGCATTGTACTGGCGCAGCAAGCATTGAGTAATCAGCTTGGCGATTGGTCACAGTATATCTTGACCATATCGTTATTGTTATTCGCCCTCAGCTCTATTATGTATAATTATTATATGGGCGAAAATGCGATTAACTTTTTGGTCAAAAAGAATATCAAAATGGCGACTTTGGTCTTACGCGTTGTGGTTATTGCGATATTATTCATCGGTGCAGTTGCGCCAGCGGCAACCACTGTGTTCTTCTTCGCTGATCCTCTCATGGGTGTACTGGCGCTAGCCAACTTATTGGCATTGATTATGTTATTCCCGCGAGCCAAGCGTTTGCTCAATGACTTTGCAAGACAATTAAAAGCTGGGGTCAAAGAGCCTTTATTCGATGCGCAAGAGTATGAAAAGTTGGATCTCGATTTGAGCGCATGGGGTAAAAAAGCAGTAAAAGAGGCATTAGAGCAAAAGCAGTAAAACGTTATGCTCGAAGTCTTATCAAACAAAAAACCACTTTAGCTAAGCTGAAGTGGTTTTTTTATGCAAGATATTATTTATGCCTAAAATGAATGGTTATTCGCCAATACGCCAACGACAGACAGTATCTCTCCTGCTTCGTCTTCTTCAATAATTCGAGTTTCTGTCAGTGCTGATTGTTGCCACGCCTGTATGTGTGGATGATTTAGCATAGTTTGGCAATACTGCTTGGTCATTGGCTGCAAAGCAATATTGGACGCATCAGCATAAGTCTGTAATCGCAGCACCACTGGAGCAAAAAACACATCGGCTGCTGTGAAATCTCCGAATAAGAAACTGTCTGCTGAGCGACCTTTTAAACAATCGTCAAAGATGTCTTCGATACGAGTGATATCTGCTAAGCAAGCACTACTTGGCTGTATCTTAGCCGTTGCTCGTATATTCATCGGCATTTCATTACGAATACCTGTCAATCCTGAGTGCATCTCCGCCACGATGCTTTGGCAATAGGCGTTATTTATTCTACTTTGATTATTATTTCGTTTTTCAGCGTTAGATTTATCAATGCCTGTCCAAATATCAATATCCGTAAAGTACTCATTAACATGCATCGCAATCGCTAAGGTGTCCCAAACGGTTACTTTATTATCTTTTTCACCATAGACTAAAATAGGTACTTTACCCGTTGGTGAATGCGTTTCGAGCGTTGGACGTGCTGATGGATGAAACAACTCAACAAGCTGCTCATCAAAATCAACATTGAATGCTTTGAGCAACAGCCACGCTCGTAGCGACCAAGATGAATAGTTTTTATTCCCAATAATTAATAGCGGTTTTTGCATCATAGAGTCCTATTAAGCGATAACAGTAGCATTTTATTATGTACTCAATGTTGAGTATTGACCAGTCTATAACCCGAGCTATATTTCTATCATTTAAATCATATTACAAAAAAACGCCCATCTAATATTTAGAAGTGCGCTTTTTATTTCTCGTACTTACTACAATCAGTTTTTGTTTTTGATTAGGAAAATAACGGGCAGCGCAACGACATACATCAGCACACCGTACAAAGCAGCAGGCAGTGCTATAACTGGCAGTGTGCTCACACCCATGATGATAGGAGCTAAGGTAATAGCCGTTGTACTATTTTGGATACTGGTTTCTATCGAGATGGTTTTGGTATCAAACCAGCTAAGCTTTAGGACTCTAGAAATTAAGATGCTAATAGCAAATAAAATAGCAATGATAAAGATAAGTTCTAAACCAATTTGAGTGAACTGTGATTGTAGTAGTTGCCAGTTAGAGGCAATAGCAGCAAAGACAATTAAGACAAAAAACACGCTGGCCAAGCCGTTAAGCAGACTGCTACGACGTACCATAAAGTCAGTAAATTTGTGGCGAGCAAGCATACCAAGAGATACGGGCAATGTGGTCAATAAGAACATGACTAGGCCAATCTTTATGGCGCTAATAGAGTTCGCCTGATCTTTCATAAAATGATCAAAAGCCAACGTAATTAAAATGGGCAATGTAATGACCGACAATATGCTGACTACACCGGTCAACGCGATAGAGAGAGCGACATTTCCTTTGGCATAGTAGGTCAGCATGTTGCTAGTGACGCCACCGGGACAAAAACTAATCAGCATAATCCCAAAAGCAATCGCTGGTGGCGGAGCCGTTACTAACACGACTGCTAGCGCAACCAACGGTACCAACACAACTTGATTGATTAAGCCAACAAAGAACGCTTTTGGATATTTGGCAATGACCTTAAAATCACTAAGTTTTAGCCCTGCTCCTAGAGTGAACATAATGTAGGCAAGGGCTAGTGGCAGTAATGCTAGCGCGGTATTATTCATCAAACATTCCTTGTAAAACTAAAATGCCATATCAAGATGGCGTTTTGAAAGTAAATAGCAGCGGGGCAACCTTGTCACCATACAGCTGCTCACATTCCATGTGTTTAGGTATTTAATCGTCTAGCTAATGAGGTGTCTTAACCACTAAGCTAGATCAAGCATATCAAATGATAATAGCGGTATTACGCTCGTATAGTAACCCACTTGTCGTGACTATTGAGGTTGCTGTGCAGCTAACGGGAAGTGATTGGGCTGTGACTAGGTAGTGATTGGGCTGCTTGTGGCTAATGACACTTCGAGCATAATGATAAGCGCAGTAAAAAGCCCACAAGATTCTGTGGGCTAAATACTCTAACTGTCTAGTCTGTTCATGCTGCACTAGTCATCTAGTAAATCCATTTGCTTAGCTGCTTCATAGATACCGTTTGAGCGGTTACCCGTGCGGCAAAAAATCAGCATTGGCTGCTCAGCTTGATTAAAGAAATCTGCAAACGTTTCGACGTGAGTTTGATTCAGCTCATTACCTGCAAAAGAAATCTCTTTATAAGCAAGTCCAGCTTCTTTGGCTGCTGCTTCGATTTCGGCACTGGTTGGCTGATTTGGCTCTTCACCATCAGGACGGTTGTTGATAATGGTTTTGAAACCATTTTCGGCAATCATAGGCACTTGGTCAGGCGTGATTTGTCCGGTAAAGCTAACTTCATGGCTCATAAGAGCTCCTTGTTTTTATTGGTGTTGTTGGGTTTATAAAACGTGTGAGTTCGTGCGACGGTTATCGTTATAACAGACCTTGCATCAATGCACTTTGGTACAGTAGCTTGGCGCGTGCCCCAGTACCGCAAAACATTAATATAGGCTTGGGCATTGAGTGATAGAAATCGGCAAACTGCTCGACCGTCAGCATACTTAAACGCTCATCATCAAATGGCAGATGCTGATACGCTAGGTTTGCCTGTTCGGTAGCAGTCGCCAAATCGCAGCTATTAGGCTGTGTTTCAATTTCGGCATCTGGGCGAATATTAAGCACTGAGCGATAACCAAGCTCAGCAATCTTAACGCATTGGCTTGGGTATATTTGCTTATAAATCGTTAAATCATCGGTCATAAAATAGGTTCAGTTATATTTGTTAAAGTATATTTATTATTGAGGGTTGGGCTAAGAATATCAAAGGACTATACACCAGCATTCTTTAGGCGGATTTATAGGTTAATTGATTCCCTATTTAGTGCGTCTAGCATAACACAGGCGCTATCATAGCGATATTGTGTTGTAGACGACAATAGTAATTGAGGTTGAGAGAAGTTAATGTCGCAGCGACTTTGTTGTGGTCAAACTATAGATTATTTTAATGCATCGACAGCATCTAAAGTACTCAGATAGACCTGCCCTGATAGCTCACTAATCAATGGGGTGTGACCGATAATGTCCATCACAGGACCTTTGATAAAGCTAAAATGTAAGCGCTTATTCTGTAACGCCAACTCGTGGTTTAAGGTACAAAGCATTTCTTGAGCAGTCAGATCTATATGATTGACAGCAGCCATAATCAATATGATTTCATTGGCATTGGGATATTGCTGCATGGCATTTAGGATGTGTCGGTGTACGGATTCACTATTACCAAAGAACAGACTCTCATCGATACGTAACATCAATAAATTGCTAAAAGTCACTACATCATGGCGATTAATATTACGAAAATGCCCTGTGCCGCCCAACTGTCCAACGACAGCCACGTGCGGCTTACTCGACTGCCAGATGAGACTGGCGAATGACACCATGAGACCAATGACCAGCCCCGTGTTTAGTCCAAATATAAGCACACCGACGAACGCAGCCAAAAAGCTAGCACCATCTAAGCGATCACGCTGCCATGCAGATTTCAACGTCGCAATATCTATCAGGCCAATGATAGAGGCCATGATAGTTGCGCCCAGTAGTGCATAGGGTAGTGGAGCAAGCGCATTGCTAAAGGCTATGAGCGCGGCAATCATTACCAGTACGGTAACGAGACTAGCTAGTGGTGTCTTCGCGCCTGAGTCGGCATTGATAGCCGTACGCGAAAAACCTCCTGCAACCGCAAAACTTTGGAACAGTCCACCAGACAGATTGGCCAGCCCAAGTCCAGTTAACTCACGATTGGCATCAAAGCTTTCACCACGCAAGCGCGCATAAGTACTGGCAACTGAACTGCTCGATACAAATACGATCAGTGCCATCAATCCTGCGGTTGGTAAAAGCTTCAGTGCTTCTTGCAGGTCTGAGATATGCGGTAACGTAAAGCTTGGCAGCCCTTGTGGAATACGACCGATGGTCGCCACACCATGTGTGCTCCAATGCAGTGCCATACTGAGTAGGATAGCGATGCCAAGTAAAATAAGCGGGAATAAGCGCTCTGCCCATTTGGCATATGACGATGATAGCCACGTCTGCCATATCCACTCACTTGCATAGCGATTGGCAACCAATAGCGCAAATGCGGTAATACCGATAGCTAAGGTTAATGGATGCAGCTGGCTGGCATAGCGTTGCATGGTAGATAGATACCCAATCAAACTATTGCCAGTGACCGGAATGTCGGTCAGATATTTGAGCTGACTGACAAATATAAGTACCGCTGCGCCGCTTACAAACCCTGCGGACACGCCGCGGCTGATAAACTGCATGATCCAGCCAAGTTTTAACCGTCCTGCTATCCATAGCAGTGCACCTACCATCAGTGCCAATAGGCTGGCCATCAGTGCATACTGTTCAGTGCCTTGCTCAGCATAAGGCAGTAGGCCACTGGCTGTCATGATGGCGGTAATGGCAACCGGTCCTACGGCTTGCACGTTGCTAGAGCCGAGCCAAGCATAAACGAGGACAGGTACGATCGCTGCATATAGGCCATAGACAGGCGGCAGTCCTGCCAATACGGCGTAACCTAGGCTCTGCGGTATGACCAACACGCCCACCACTATGCCTGCGACGAGATCAGTCGGCAACGCTGAGAGCTGGTATTGACGCAGCCAAGCTGGAATCAGACGAGCGACGATAGAGGACATATCAATCACCACAGTAGATAGTACAAATAATTAGGCGAGGGCAGATTTATTCTGCTTTGGCACAAAAACGTTGATACAGTAGATCGAGTACAGCTAGCGCATCCTCGCTTGCGATACTATAGTAAATTTGCTTACCTTCGCGGCGTGTGGCGACCAGCTCGTCTTTACGCAATATACCCAATTGCTGCGATAAGCTCGGCTGTCCAACCCCAACCAAGTCTTCAAGCTCACCGACGCAATATTCACCTTGGGTCAATTGGCACAGAAGAAGTAGGCGATCAGGGTGCGATAGCGACTTTAATAGTTGGCTGGCTTGTAGCGATGCTTGCTGCATTTGCTTAGCAAGATCGGCAGGTACTAAATCTGCAGTATCAGATGACCCATCGTCAGTGGTACTGCGAGTAGGTGTACCTTCGGCTGAAATAGAAATAGTCAGAACAAATTCCTTACATTAGATGGTAACAAGTGCCATGATGTTTTGAACAATATATAGTTGATTATCAATGATATCACGCCACATAGCAAGTTATCATTAATTACATTATATAAATTGATAAATTGTATAGTGGTTGTTATATTGGTGGCATCAGGTAAATCGTAGGAACGCATTATATACGACTGAATATCATACTTAAGGGTTAATTAAAGATAAAAATCCCTATGTCCAAAATATGTATAAATAACTTATGTATAAATAACTAAAGAGGCCGCCATGCAAGTTCATTCTTTTTTAGATAGCGATACAGAAACCTATACCCATGTACTTGCTGATACTGAGCAAAAATTATGCGCCATTGTCGATCCTGTATTGAACTTCGATGCTAAGTCAGGCAGAACCAATACCAGCAGTGTCGATGAAGTGATTGAGTTTGTACGTGAGCAGGGTTGGGCGCTCAAGTACATTATTGAAACCCATGCGCATGCAGATCATTTATCGGCGGCCATTCATGTAAAAGAAAGCCTTGGCGGACAATTAGTCATCGGTCAGCATATCGCCGAAGTACAAAAAATCTTTAAGCAAATTTTTAACTTTGACACGAGTTTCCGCACTGATGCCAGCCAGTTTGATATCTTGACAGACGAAGGCGAGACCTTAGAGCTTGGCAATATTACTATCACTGCGATGTATGTACCCGGTCACACACGTGCCGATATGGCTTATCTAGCCGCTGATAATGAGAAAACAGTGGTATTCGTTGGAGATACATTGTTCGCACCTGATGTCGGTACAGCGCGCTGTGATTTTCCTGGTGGCGATGCCAAAACGCTTTATCAGTCTATTCAGAAGCTGCTAGCACTTCCTGAAGATACCGTCATGTATCTGTGTCATGATTATCCAAGCAAAGGTCGTCAGCATTGCCCAACGACGACAGTAGCCGCGCAAAAACTAGAAAATATCCATGTTAAGGACAGTATAAACGAAGCAGAGTTTGTGCAGATGCGTGAGCGCCGTGATGCGACTCTAGATATGCCTCGCCTTATCATTCCTGCTGTACAAATCAATATCGATGCAGGACATTTTCCAGAGCCAGAAGACAACGGTACACGTTATCTAAAAGTTCCGATCAATGTCCTCGGTGGATAGGTTAAACAGTTTAATAACTGAAGATCATTACCTGATGCAGCTCTACGTAAGTATCGTATGATCAATATCTATAAGAATGCTAACCTATAGACTGTTCATTTTTAGATGCTATGTATGACCACCTGCAAGCGCTAAGTGCGGCAATAACTGGAGAGAGCAATGAACCCTTACGAGCGCTATGTGTTGCCAAAGATGATAGATATTGCCTGTAGTACAGGCAATGTGATGAAAGCACGTTCCAAAATTGTTCCGCAAGCGCTCGGTAAGGTGTTAGAGATCGGCATTGGTAGCGGTCTGAACTTACAGTTTTATGATGCTAACAAAGTCTCCTCTATCATCGGTGTGGATCCAGCGGCTCAAATGCAGTCGCTTGCACGTGAGCGTGCGGCTAACATTGGCATTCCAGTTGAAGTGATAGCCGTCGATGTACAAGGTATCCATGCCGATACGGATCAATTTGATACGATTGTGATGACTTTTACCTTGTGCAGTATTGATGATCCAATAGCGGCGCTTCGGGAAATGGCGCGCGTGTTAAAACCTAGCGGACGCTTATTATTTTGTGAGCATGGACTGGCACCAGACTCTTCTGTTGAGCGTTGGCAGCATCGATTGACGCCTTTTTGGAAACCTATAGCGGGAGGATGTCATTTAGATCGCGATATTCCAGCGCTTATCAGAGAAAGTGGGTTTGTCATTGACGAGTTGAGCGAAGCGTATTTGCCCGGCCCAAGACCAATGAGCTATGTATATAGCGGTGTGGCACAGCAACTGGCATAAAGGATAAGCCCAATTAACTATGCTAAAATTATTTACCAATCAACGCGACGACGACTATAACTACAGCAAGCAACGTAACTATTTTTTAGATAAGAGCGTTCATGAAGAGTATTTGAAATAACAAAATAATTAGAATAGGAATTAAATAATGAGTGAGCAAAGTTTTCATCTAGTATGCCCACATTGCCAAGCAACCAACCGTGTACCTGCTGCACGATTAAGCGCTGCGCCAAAATGCGGTAAATGTGGTCAACCATTATTGACTGCTAGTCCGCATGAGCTAAATGCGCAAACAGCCAATAAGGTTATCCAAAAGAACGATGTACTGACTATCGTGGATTTTTGGGCGAGTTGGTGTCAGCCTTGCATTATGATGGCGCCAGAGTTCAAGAGCGCTGCTAGTCAATTGCCACAAGTGTTCTTTGCCAAGGTACAAACGGATAGATACGAGCAGGCAGCCGCTCCTTACAATATTCGCAGCTTGCCAACGATGGTTGCTTTTAGAAATGGTAAAGAAGTCGCACGTCAATCAGGCGCGTTACCAAGTCATCAAATCATCCAATGGGTGCAAAGCTTACAGTCGTAGTATTAGTCAGGCTAGATTACTTTTTCTCCAAGCTATCTATCCAAGCAATCATGTTTTCTTATAAAAAACCGTAGCAATAAAAAAGCCAATATGCGATCTGCATATTGGCTTTTTGCTATTTCATGTACTATTTTACGGTGTCATACACTGTTTTAGCCGTGTAGATAGCTTTGCACTTGCTTAAGCTTATTCACCATAAATCTTGATGCCATTGGCAAAGCTACAACGCTGAATGCGCGCCGACTGGACAATTGCATCACGCTCACCGTAGAGACGCGATAATTTTGCATCGCGTGCTTTGGTATTGTTGCTCTTGCCTAGACCAAAGCTGATATTCGGCGAAATACCCCAGCGTCCTGCAGAGACGCCTACACCGACGCCTGATGCCGATAGCGTAGATTGCTCGTTGCGAGCCGCTTCGACATAGCGGTTGACGCGAGTGTACTCTTGGCTAAGGGCTTGGCAATTGTAGTTTTGATAAGTACTTGGCGGTACATATTGCGGGGTGATGTTACCAGTAGAGGCACAGCCTGAGAGCGCAAAAATGCCAGCTAGTAGTGTCGCTGTCGTAAACGTTTTCATAATGGCTCCAGTGGCTAAGTGATTGTATTTATATCTATTTAAGATAGCAAAAATAGCGCGATTAAGATATTGAAAATCCATCGATGATGAAAAATTTTCGTATCATGTCATCAACATATCGACAGCTTTCTAAAACGGTTGCTTATTAAAACAGAAAATCGCTTATTAAAATAAGTTTGCTGGTTTGGCAAAGGCAAGTATTACGATCCCGATATAAGCAACGGCAGCGATAAGAATACCTGTTTTTCTTTGCACAGGTGTCGCATCAACTTTAAACGCTTTGATACTTGAGCTAATAGCCGCGATAAGTAAGATGATTTTGGCAAATACCCACTGTACAGGAGCGTTGGCACCCATCAATTGCATTAGCATCATTGCCCCTGACAGGATAAGTAGGGCATAGATAACATGCGTGGCTATTTTGACCACACGTGGTGCGCGTCTATCCGCGCTGAGTACTAAGTAGCTTTGATATAAAAATAGCACAACAGTCAGCGCTGCCATCAGCATATGTAGATGTTTCATTGAATATTGCTCCCTCTAAAACTGCAGTATATAGGCTAATTTAAAATATGTAGTTGCGATTCAAATCCAGTCGCCTATTTGTTTTGACCAGCACATAATGGACTCTCAGGGCTTTGACCTTGCCATTCTGTCGGAGTATAGGCATGGATAGCGAGGGCATGCACTTGGCCGCCTTGCGAAGTGAGTAAAGGCGTGACTAGGCCATATATCAGCTGATGACGCCCGACCAGTCGTTTGCCTTCAAAAGCATTGCTAACAATAGTAAGTTTAAAGTGGCTTTCTTTACCTTCAAAGTAACCAGCATGCGACATCGACTCATTGATCAGTTCGATATGCTGCGGCTCTAGTGCCTGTAATTCGGTATGAAGTGCGTCGGCAGTAGGTGTGGTACTCATAACAATCCTTCAGTGTGTTTTGCGCAATTTGATTGAGCAATCTGCAAATAATATTTATCGGCATTATAACAGACACGATAAGCGGGATAGCGTGCGATTGCCAAATCGAACAATTGCAAACCCTGTCGATTACAATGCTTATCAACTGCAATGCTTGTCAATTATAAAACCTGCCATGTATGGCTATAACTAAAAAAGCAAAGCACAACGCTTTGGCTGTACTTTGCTTCTATGATATCTAAACTCGCACTGTTAAAGCGTAAAGGTAGCTAATTAGCTACTTATTAGCGGCGCGACTGTTGATATAGAGGCGTAACTTTTGGCATCAATGACTGTAACTCTGCGATACGGCTGCTGCTCGTTGGGTGAGTGCTAAGGAATTGTGGCGGCTCACCTTGGCTTGCTTTTTGCATTTTTTGCCAAAGCGTAACAGCCGCCTGAGGGTTATAACCTGCACGTGCCATCAGCTCAAGACCGATCTGATCGGCTTCGCTTTCTTGAGTGCGACTGTGGGGTAGGCTTAAGCCTAAATTACCAGCAGTACCAGCTAACTCAGCCTGTCCTTGTGATAGGCCAAATATACTGGCAGCCAGACCGATACCAGTTTGGGTTGCATACTCGCGTGATAGACGCTCACGTGAATGCTCACGCAATGCATGAGAGATTTCATGACCCATAATGGCAGCAATCTCATCATCAGTAAGGTTCAAACGATCGATGATGCCTGAATAAAACATAATCTTACCACCCGGCACCACAAATGCATTTAAATCGTTAGACTTGATGGTGTGTACTTCCCATTGCCATTTGGCTGCATCAGCGCGGTAGACGCCAACTTGACCAACCAACCGATTCGCAATATTTTTTAAGCGGTTTAGCTGAGCGGTATTGGTATCTAACACACCTTTTGATTTTGCGTCTTGTATTGTTTTGGCATAGCTTTGGGCAGATAGCGCCAATACTTGCTCACTAGACACCAATAGCAACTGCTGACGATCAACACCAACTGCGCCAGAATTGGTAGTACTGGTACAACCAGTTAAAGTCAGTGCTGACAACGAAGCGGCCATCACTGTCGTGGTTAATAACTTCTTCATAAAAATATCCTCTCTATAAGATGGAAAAACGTAAAGTCAAACAAGTTGAAAAATAGTGCAGCAGATGTGGGAGCCGTGTTTATTGATCTTTTAGTAGTGCTCATTGATCCGCTTAAACAGTAAAAGTTTACCTTAACTGCCATTGGACATAAGTATAATAATGTTAACCACCTAAAACCAAGATAGGAAAAGTAACAATAAAGCGTATGATTGTAAGTGTGATATGTTTTTATTAGAGTGAAAATAGTGCGTTTTTCCTTTATCGATTGTCTTATGACCGTTATAAAGCTAAGGGAAGTAAAGCTCAGACTTAAATTTCTATAATTAATGTGAAATATTTTTTATTTAGCTAAAATTAATTCCTGTTTTTAAATCAATTGCTTATGTTGGTTTATCCGATAAAAAGGGTATTTAGCTAAAAATATTAGAAATAAATTCTAAAAAAGGTGTTGACACCCACAGAATATTTGCTAAAATAGCCAGCCTATCGAGACGGAGTAGTTGTTAACAACGCTACGGATTGATACTAAGCGGGAATAGCTCAGTGGTAGAGCATAACCTTGCCAAGGTTGGGGTCGAGAGTTCGAATCTCTTTTCCCGCTCCAAATATGGCTTGAAAAAGCGCAAAAAGCCTCACTTCACAGTGAGGCTTTTTTTTATGTGTAAAATCTGTCCTAAGTCAGCTAATAGCGAAAACATAGAAATCAAAAACTAAAGCTAACTATCAGCAAGACAGAGATTATCACTATTGAAAAACAGATGCGCACCCCCGAATACCTGAGCAAACTAAACCTATAGCAACATAAGGGCATCCAATGCCACCAAAACCCCTCACATTAATCAGTGCCAAGCTCGCCTTTATTATATCCGCCATCGTCATCGGTATCATGGGCATCACCATGATTGGCTTTGGCTGGGTGCCGCATCTGTCTCTTATATTGGCTATCTGTGTGCTACTGGCTATCGGTATGTATAAAGGACTCAGCTTTGATGACATGCAAGCGCAAATGGCCTCAGGTGTCATGCGTGGTATCGGTGCCATCTACCTATTCTTCTTTATTGGACTGATGGTTGCGGCTTTGATGATGTCGGGTGCGATTCCCACACTGATGTATGTAGGCTTTCAGCTGATCTCACCTGAGTACTACTATATCTCTGCCTTTATCTTAACCTCTATTATCGGTATTGCTCTAGGCAGTAGTTTGACGACTGCAGCTACTTTGGGCGTGGCGTTTATTGGTATGAGTAATGCTTTCGATGCCAATGTGGCGATAGCAGCAGGGGCAGTGGTTTCAGGGGCGTTCTTTGGTGATAAGATGTCGCCCTTGTCTGATACTTGTACGATTGCGTCTTCAGTAGTCGGTATCGATCTGTTTGAGCACATTCGTAATATGATGTATACGACAGTACCTGCGTGGATATTGACGGTGATCTTGTTTTGGATGTTCTCAGGACAGACGACTAGCGCTGATCTAAGTCAAGTAACCATGCTACAAGGACAATTGATAGATAGTGGTTTGGTACATGGGTATTCGGTATTACCCTTTGTGGTATTGGTGGGGTTAGCCCTGTTTCGGGTCAATGCGATCTATACGATTATCTGTACTATTGCTGCGGCACTAATCATTACTTATGTACACAGTTCACCAAGCTTTGGTCAATTAGGTGGCTATCTATTTGCAGGCTACGCTCCTGCTGAGTCATTGGAGCTAGGTGAGGTAGGTGGTATGCTGTCACGTGGCGGTGTACAGAGTATGTTCTTTACCCAGGCGATTGTGATACTGGCATTAAGCTTAGGTGGTCTATTAACGGCACTGGGTATTCTGCCAGCACTGCTATCTGGTATTAAGGACACATTGACGACATCAGGCCGAGCGATATTCGCCGCAGCGATGTCGGCACTGAGCATTAACGTGCTGATCGGTGAGCAGTACTTGAGTATCTTGTTGTCAGGTACAGCATTTCGATCAACGTTTGAGCGCTTGAATTTACATCCGAAGAATTTGTCTCGGACGATTGAGGATGCAGGAACGGTGATTAATCCATTAGTGCCTTGGAGTGTGTGCGGGGTATTTATTAGTCAGGCGCTAGGGGTGCCAGTATTAGAGTATTTGCCTTATGCGTTTTTCTGTTATTTGTCATTACTGCTGACACTGCTATTCGGGTTCACGGGGCTGACGATTAGTAAAGTGAAAGAAGGGACGGCGCCCCAAAATCAATAGCAATTGATATCGTTAAGGATAATAAGAGTGTTGATTAATACTGATCCCAGTACGGATTATCACCGAATTGCTCGGCAATAAAATCAATCAAGTAACGACAACGCTGCGACAAAAAACGATTCTTTGGATAAACAGCATAAGCGGTTAGGGTTGGCAATTGATAGTGTTGGAAGACAGGTACAAGCTCGCCCAGCGCCAGTTTTTTATAAGCAATAAAAGTCGGTACAAAGGTAATCCCATGCCCTTTGACTGCCAAATCCACTAAAAACTCACCATTGGTGGCTTTGATTTTGGCATCTATCGTACGATGATGACTTCTGCCTTCAGTATCCACCAAGTTTAAAATATTGGTTTGACCGAGACTGTATTGCAACAGCGCATGGTTGTCTAAGTCGTCTAGCGTTTCAGGAGTGCCCATTCTTGCCAAATAATCGGGACTGGCGCAAATCACACAACGAATCAATGCCAACTTTTTTGCTTGATAGCTAGAATCTTGTAGCTCTCCGATTCGAATGGCCAACTCATAGCCTTCTTCAATCAAATCGATACGCCGATCAGAAAAATCCAGATCGAATCTCAGATTGGGATGCTGATTGGCGTATTTATCAATCACATCGTTCAGATGCATGAGTCCAAAGGACAACGGCGCTGTCATTTTCAATGTACCTTCAATACGCATGGGAGCGTCAGTAGCATGCTCATTGACAGCGTCAACCGCGCGCAAGATATTGTTCACTTGCTGATAATATTGCTCACCAGCTTGCGTCAATTTAGATTGGCGGGTAGTACGGTTGATTAATTGACTGCCTAAACGCTCTTCCAATTCTTTAAGTCGGCGACTGACGGCTGATTTTGCAATATTTAACTGCTCAGCAGCCTTCGTAATACTACCTGCCTCAACAATGCGTACAAACATCGCCATATCTTCTAATTGACCCATTATCGATGCCTCATGATTGTTCTTACACCAAGAACTTATATTTGTGATTATTGCTATTTATCCCATGCTAGTCAACGCCTATAATCGCGCTATTCTCTACTTAGAGACATGATTAAACACACTTTTAGAGTATCATTATGGACAAATTACAGTAATTTAGCGCAACGCTCGGTCTTCTATTGTTATCAATCATTTTCATCTTTGCAGGCGTTGGTAAAATCACAGATTATGTGACTACTCAAGGCTATATGGAGTCAGTAGGTGTGCCTGGTATGTTACTACCATTGGTAATCGCGTTTGAGGTACTAGGTGGTATCGCTATCTTGCTAGGTTATAAAGCTCGGCCAATCGCTTTCTTGTTTGCTGGGTTTAGCATCGTGTCAGCTATTATTTTTCATCAGTTCTGGACTGACGAATCACAGATGATCTCATTTATGAAAAATATTTCGATCGCAGGTGGGTTTTTGATGATTTTTGCTCATGGTGCGGGTGCTTACTCAATAGACAATAAGCGATAAACAGTAAGTGGCTGAGTTACCTTTTATACGTTTACGAAGAACAATCATAAAGGGGTACTTTCAAATAAAGAGCGTCATGAAATTTTCACAGAAAACCTCAACAGCAGACAGTTTTTATATAAGCATAACTTAAAGTAATTTATATAAAGTTAGCTGTGCTAATATATGTAAAAAATATATATTACGTTAAAACCGCTCTGATTGTTCTATAAAAAAGAATAGTTAATTGCATTTAGCGTTGTTTATCTATGTAGAATTAATAATTATAATAATCCCATTGTTTAAATAGATTAATCGATAATAAGTATATAGAGGATTAATCTGTTGATAGCTAAGGACGAATTATGAAAACAATCTATCACGCAGCAGACTCACGTGGCGATGCCAATCATGGCTGGCTTAAAAGCAGACATACTTTTAGCTTTGCCAATTATCATAATCCCGAACGTATGGGATTTGGGGCCTTACGCGTTATTAATGATGATTTTGTCATTGGCGGTCAAGGGTTTGGCAATCACTCGCACCGTAACATGGAGATTATCAGTATTCCTCTATCCGGCAAGCTCGCTCACGGCGATAGTATCGGCAACGAGGGCGTCATAGAAACTGGTGAAATTCAAGTGATGTCAGCGGGTACAGGCATTACCCATAGTGAAATGAACGGTGACGATACAGAGGCTGTGAGGTTTTTGCAAATTTGGGTGATACCAAACAAAATGGATGTCGCACCGCGTTATCAGCAGGTGCATATGGGCGATATCATGCGACCTAACGAGTTTAGCCAAGTGCTATCACCTAATGCTGATGATGCAGGGGTTTGGATTCATCAAGATGCTTGGTTTAGCATGGGTGGTTTTGACGAAGGCATATCGCAAACTTATCAGTTAAATAATCCTAACAACGGTGTCTACGTATTTGTCCTCAGCGGTGAAGTCGTAATAAATGGCCAAGTCCTGTCTACTCGTGACGGCCTTTGCATTTGGGATACTCAGAGCTTTATGATGGACGCAACAGTAGCTAGCCGTGTGCTAGTGATGGAAGTACCGCTATTTACGTAGTCATTGAGAAGCAAAGCGATTTATCAATTAAAGTACTCATACCAGTAAATATTGACGCTAAACATTATTTTTATTAACAACTATTTTACTAACCACATGGAGAAACACTATGTCAGATTTAACAACATTACAGCAGCTAGCAGAAAAACGTCGTTCTATCTATGCGCTAAGCAACCAGCTACCAGTAGCTAATGACGAAATCGTGAAAATAGTTGAACATGCTATTTTGCACACGCCATCATCGTTTAACTCGCAATCAACGCGTATCGTTGTATTGTTTGGCGATGACCATCGTAAGTTGTGGGATATGACCGAAGATACATTACGCGAAATCGTTGGTGACGAAGAGAAGTTCAAATCGACCAAAGAGCGTGTCAATGGTTTCCGTAACGGTGCTGGTACTGTATTGTTTTTTGAAGATCAAGCAGTCGTCAGAGGTATGCAAGAAGCCGCGCCACTATATGCTGACAACTTCCCAATCTGGGCAAGTCAAACCAGCGCCATGCATCAATATGTTATCTGGACGGCACTAGCCAGTATCGATGTTGGCGCAAACTTACAGCACTACAATCCAGTAATCGATCAAAAAGTAGCTAGCGCTTGGGATATCGATAAAGACTGGACGCTAAATGCACAATTGGTATTTGGAACGATTGAGCAGCCAGCGGGTGAAAAAGCATTTAAGCCAGTCGAAGAGCGTATGAAAGTGTTTGGTGCGTAAGATAGGGGAGTCTATTTTATATAGCCCTAAAATCTTAATAGCCCCAAAAGCTTACGTAAACAAAGCGCCACTCAGTAATCTCTGAGTGGCGCTTTTTTATTGGTGATATTATTTTGTTAAGGGTAACAGTTGTAGATGTTATCAATAGCCTACAGCTAAGATGAATTCCTGCAAAAATTACGCATAAATTGACAACTATTTACGCTGCATCAAACTATTAGCCACCCATGCTGGACCGATTAATAAAAACTGTAGATCCTTAAAGAAAGAAGGTTTTTTGCCTTCGATTTTATGACCAATGAATTGGCCAATCCATGCAACGACAAATACCGCTGCCCACGCTTTAAAGCCCCATGGCATCGCTGCCATCACTGATAGACAGATAAGAATAAACATCCCCATCGCTAAAAACAGTGGCGTAGATAAGCGAATATAAAACAGTAATACCAGTGCGCTTAGTACTAAGGTAAACCATACGGATAGTGACATACCCATACCTAGCAGACTAACAAAAATGGTTGGCACACATAGCCAATGGATTTTTTTATTGACCAAGTTTTGGTGACTGACCGAGTACTCACTAAGCCATTGCTCTAGCGTACGTTTGGACACTTTTGGTTGACGAGACATACTAACCTCCCTGTTAGTAAATAAGATGAGTAACTCATACTAGCTAATGGACTCGCTACTAATCTCAGTATGAAGACAATTGTTAATATCAGTTGTAGCACTAATTGCGCCTGTCTACCATGTTATCTGATAGACGGCACAGTCAAGTTCATTCGTACTATGGGTGCTATATCAGCAAGATTTTATTCAAATTCCCAAGGGGTTTTTCTATAAGAGACGCATTATCCTTGCTCGCTACGATGCCACTCATAAAGGCCGATAAAGGCGTTTACTTGATACACCATAGTTTGAATAGCAAAGATATAGTTGCCAGACATCAGATTCACAATGAGCCAGACAAAGTTGACGATAATCCACAACCACCAATTAAATGAATAACGCAGAATCATAGCTGCCTGAGCGGTAATAGAAAGCACAAAGGCAATCACATTAATCCAAAAGAAAGAGATAAATCCCAAAAACAGACTACTATCATCTTGTACGACCGCATAACCATAGCTTGCTAATAAGTCATTTACCGTAGGGAACAGTGCAAGTCCAATAATAATGAATGCAGCAGTGATTAACCAGACAGCTTTGCTTGCTGATTTAGGTATCATATCGCCATCAGGATCAGTATGTTTTGACCAATAAAAAATACCGTAAACATGGGTAAAAAAGTTAAATAGTGGAGCAAGCATCAAACCAACTGCGCCAGACGTTGCCTGTACGATGACTTCGCCAGCCGTTGCCCCCATACCAAAGCCATTGCCCATGACGTTTTTGCGGAATGATAGCGAGACCACGCAAACCAAACCAATGAACGAGACCACTAAATAAAACCAATCAAGCGTGGTATGGTCTGTCGTGAGCCAAAAACCTGCGGACAAAGCAATAACACCGCAAATAAACCAAATGATAATCCATTGCATCGCCCATTTTCCGGTGATGTTGTCCAATAGCTGAATACGCATCGCTTTTCCCCTAAAGTAAATACTGATATCAATATAGTGCTAACTGTCATGTATTAGTTAAATAAAGTGTGCTAGTTAAATAACATGTGCTAATTGAATAAATTATTATAAATATGCTCAGTACAGTTTATGATTTTTTGCCATAGATATATTGATTAATCAATAGTAGTGCTTGTTGATAGCGAGCGTCATAGTCGGGCTGATCAATCATATGCGGCGTAATATCGTGACGCGCAAAAATATCTATCAAACGCTGCTCAAAGCGTCCACGCGCTTCAGGCGTACCCAAAGATCGCATACCATCATCAACCCATGGCGTATTGTTATCTAACATAATGGTGTGGTCTAAACGAAACTCATCAATACAAGCAGTCACGAAAGGATGCGTGCGACCCTCGTACTCTTCACAAAATGCTTGCGTAGTGACAAAGTCAGTATCAACGATGGTGATAGGGGCCGTCGCACGGGCTTTAGCTTCTCGGATTGCCTCAGCATGATCCAGACAAATAGGGCCATAATCACTGTACTGTAATCCAACCTCGCTACCACCCAAATCGGTGCCGACATATAGGCGTCCCATTTCTAGGGCAAAGCTAGCACCATAATAATTGGCAAGCTTATGGACTAGCGTCGTCTTACCTGAGCTTTCACCGCCGACGATAGCGACAGTCTTGGTATAGTCGGCGCGTGCTTGCGGATGAAGTGCTGACCAATGGGCGACTGGATTATGAGCGATGGCATAAGAGTCAAACTCAGACTGTAGCGGCGTAGTGACCACTGGCAAAAGCAGCTGCTTCTGTAGGTCATTGCGGGTGAGCGGATGGTTTTCCGCCATAAATAATACAGTCTCTGCTGATAGTGATAAGGCGTCTATCAAACGTTGCAATTTGGCATTACTAGCAGCGACATCGATACTGACATCATCACTGGCACTATACAGATGTTCGTGCAGCGGTAGCTCTATCTCATGAGTAGTATGAATATGAATAAATGGCAAGTCGGCACAGGCCATCTGTAGCCAACGCGCTTTGTCTTGTAAGGTGATGGTAAAATCTGGATGCGGCAATGGATGCGCCATAATGACGATATGTAAGGTTTTGGCTTGTCCTGCTGCATCCAATATGCTGCGCATCTGTCCTAAATGTAGGGGCTCGAAATGTCCAATCATTAATCCAGTATCGTACATAGTTATCCTTATTATTTTTTTATTCTAATCTCAGCGTTGCATGTCTATTCCAAAAAATACGGTCGATGCTGTCTAAGTTAGATAATCCAAAGCAGAAATCTATTAAGAATCGTAATACCAAACACGTTCCTTACTTCTAATATTCTTCGTAAAGGTACTTTTATCTAATAGTTGAGCAGTGTCCTAGCTTTCATAGTAGAACGTCTAAAAACCTAAGTTGCTTATCAGCACAGTATACTTATCAGCATGGTATAAAGGTTTTAGATGATTTGCAGGTGGGTTATTGTAAAAATAAGGTATATCGGACGTACACGGAATCGCAGTTTTTTTAATTGAGAGTTCTTTTAATCGAGTAAAATTGGTCAGCTAAAAGATTATTCAGACTATCAAAAGTTTGACTCGATTTTAGCGTTATAAAGCGAGCTTATCTCTTTGATTAAATTAAAAATAACAAGATATGTAAAGCTAGATTGCAAGGTTATAGCAACAAAGATGATTCTGAAACATTTTGAAATAACTATTTAAAATCAGGGGCTTGCATGGTGCTATGACAGATTAGGGTAAGCTTGAGTAGCATAAACTCACAAAGTACTGCTATACCTTCAACAGATAAATCCTGAATTATTGATATACTGATTCGTAAGTTAGCAAAGCAAGATAATGTTTTAGTTAAATACGTAAGACAATCAGAAAAATAGAATAAAAAATAAACAAGAATAGAAAATAGAGGGGTATTTGATTTGGCTAAGTTAGCAAAATTACATCGCTCACCAAATAATCGCATGATAGCAGGTGTGATGGGTGGCATTGCAGAATATGCTGGTTGGTCGCCAACATGGGTGAGAGTATTATTCGTCATTATCTCATCGTTAAGCGCAGCAGTACCAGGCATTTTAATTTATATCATCCTATGGATAATTATGCCAAAAGCCAATAGTCAGTCTTATCAATAATAGAAGCCTGATAGGCATTTTTAAAATTAGGTTTTCTGAACCAGTTAAAGAATCAAGTTTAAGTTAGACGTAGTTGCTAAAAACAGTAGACCTCCAAAAAATAAAAAGCCTGATCAATCAGGATGCCCAAGATACAATTTTCCTCCTGCCCGAATGCTAGCGCATTTGGGTATTTTTTTATTTATTATATTAGTGCGACTTCCATGATGATTTGCCTGAAAATACGCTATACAACCGAGGTTTTATGCTCACTATGCAAATTTAGTTGATGTAAATATGGATAAAATAGTCAATTTTTAGTAAGGTGAGCAGGCAGATAGAGTCGTTGCCGAATAGGTCGCGCGTGCGCTATCAGAGATTTATTTAATAATACTCATTTCACAGTGGCTTTACTATGAAAACCGAAACTATGACATCCCAAGCGATAACCCCGATGACACAAGATAAAGACTCTCAACCGATGACTTTTCAAGATTTAATCTTAACTTTGCAAAATTATTGGGCCGATAAAGGCTGCGTTGTATTGCAGCCTTACGACATGGAAGTCGGTGCAGGTACTTTTCATACCGCGACGTTTTTGCGCTCGTTAGGTCCTGAGCGTTGGAATGCAGCGTATGTACAGCCATCACGTCGTCCTACTGACGGGCGCTATGGTGATAACCCTAACCGCCTGCAACATTATTATCAGTTCCAAGTCGTGCTAAAGCCGAATCCACCGAACATCCAAGAGTTGTATTTGGACTCACTACGAGCCATTGGTATTGATCCATTGGTGCATGATGTGCGTTTTGTAGAAGACAACTGGGAATCGCCAACGCTTGGTGCGTGGGGACTTGGTTGGGAGATTTGGCTAAACGGTATGGAAGTCACGCAGTTCACGTACTTCCAGCAAGTCGGCGGTATCGAGTGCTTCCCAGTCACTGGCGAAATCACTTACGGGCTTGAGCGTTTGGCCATGTATGTACAAGGCGTTGATAGCGTTTATGATTTGGTCTGGGCAGACGGTGAGTTTGGCCGTGTCACGTATGGCGATGTCTTTCATCAAAACGAAGTCGAGCAGTCTACCTACAACTTTGAGCACGCTGATGTGCCAATGATGGGCGAGATGTTTGATTTTTATGAGCAACAAGCCGACAAATTGGTCGATGCAGGATTGCCATTGCCAGCTTATGAGATGGTATTAAAAGCATCTCATGCGTTTAACTTGCTTGATGCACGTGGCGCTATTTCAGTGACTGAGCGTCAGCGTTTTATCCTACGTGTGCGTACACTTGCTCGTAAGGTTGCTTTTGGTTATGTCGAAGCTCGTGCCAAATTGGGCTTCCCATTGGCTGATGAAGAACATCGCCAAGCCGCGCTTGATAAGTATTTGCCAAAAGAAGACGTGGCAGCAGACAACTTAGCAGCAGACGGCATAACAAAAGAAACTACCGACACTAACCAATCTACTAACCATAAATAGGAGCATCCCATGAGTACTATTCTATTTGAACTGGGGTGTGAAGAGCTACCTCCAAAGAGCCTAAAACCACTACGTGATGCGCTACAAGCCAGTATCACTGAGCAATTAACTGCAGCAGATATCACCTTTGATAGTATCAAAGCTTTTGCTGCTCCGCGACGTTTGGCCATTCAGATTCAAGGTATTAGCGATAAGCAGCCTGATCGCACAGAGCAAAAACGCGGACCAGCGATTAAAGCGGCGTTCGATGCAGAGGGTAATCCAACACGTGCGGCCATGGGTTTTGCCAAAGGTTTGGGTATTGAAGCTAGCGAGCTTACAACGATTAATACCGATAAAGGTGACTATGTCGGTTTTGAGCAGACTATCCGTGGTCAAGCGACAACTGAGCTACTGCCTGCTATTTTCCAAACCGCGCTAGATAATTTGCCAATTGCTAAGCGTATGCGCTCAGGTGCTAGCCGCAACGAGTTTGTACGTCCAGTACAGTGGGCAGTATTGATGCAGGATGATACTGTCATTGATGCCACTATCCAGGGTCATCAGACTGGTACGCAAACGCGTGGTCATCGCTTCCACAGCCCTGATTATCACAATATTGCTCATGCCAATGATTATGAGAAATTGCTAGACGGTCTAAAAGTGGTGGCAGATTTCGATAAGCGTCAAATGCTGATCAAAAACCAAGTCAAAGCTTTGGCAGATGAAGTCAATTCTGACGCCATCGTACCGCAAGATTTGTTGGACGAAGTCACCGCATTGGTCGATTTTCCAATTGCGCTACGAGCAAGCTTTGAAGCACGCTTTTTACAAGTACCGCAAGAAGCGCTTATCTCGACTATGCAAGCGGATCAAAAGTATTTCTGTTTAACTGATAAAACTGGCAAATTGCAGCCGTATTTCATTTTTATTACCAATATTGAATCAAAAGATCCTAACCAGATTATCGAAGGTAATGAAAAAGTTGTGCGTCCACGTTTGGCTGATGCAGAGTTTTTCTTCTTACAAGATCAAAAGCAGCCATTATTCGCGCTCACAGAGAGCCTAAAAAATCGCGTATTCCAAGATAAATTGGGGACGATTTGGGAGAAGTCTGAGCGTATTGCTAAGCTTGCTGCGTTTATCGCCACGTTGATGCAGCAGCAGGGTCACGATATCAATGTCGATGAAACCGTACGTGCGGGCATTTTGTCTAAAGCAGATTTAGCCAGCTCGCTCGTCGGCGAGTACCCTGAATTACAAGGTATCGCAGGTACTTATTATGCACGTTTGAATGATGAGCCAGAAGCGGTCGCTGCCAGTTTAGAAGAGCAGTATCTGCCGAAATTCAGCGGTGATGTATTACCACAAACACCGATTGGTATTTGCCTAGCATTGGCGGATCGTTTGGACACATTGGTTGGTATTTTTGCGATTGACCAAGCACCGACGGGTTCAAAGGATCCGTTTAGCTTACGTCGTTCTGCTATTGGTATCTTACGTATTTTGATCGAAAAGCAGTTGCCGATTAATCTGGTAGCGCTCGTTGAGCAAGCGATTAAAGGCTATAGCGATGCTGAAGGTAGCAAGATTGCCAAAATGGGTGATACTTTTACCCAAGTCATGGCATTCCTAAACTCGCGCTACCGTGCGATGTATACGGAGCAGGGCGTTAGTGTCGATACGATTCAAGCCGTACAAGCGATTAACCCGCATATGCCGCTAGATTTTGATCAGCGTATCCGTGCAGTTCAAGCATTTAGCGAGCTGTCACAGGCGTCGATGTTGGCTGACTCAAACAAACGTGTTGCTAATATATTGGCCAAGTCAGAAGTGAGCGTTGCTGATACAGTCGATGAAACTCTACTGTCTGAACCAGCTGAGCAAAATTTATATGCAAATGTGCAGCAAGCACAGACAGTGGTACAGCCATTGCTGGAGCAAGCGGACTATACGCAAGTATTGCAAACGCTGGCTAGCTTAGATGAGCCGTTGACACAGTTCTTTGATCAAGTAATGGTCAACAGCGAAGATGCTGCGCTTAAAAACAATCGCTTGGCATTGCTCAAACAGGTTCGCGCCTTGTTCTTGACGGTAGCTGATATCAGTGAGCTACAGCTGTAACCCTGCTAAAAGCTGATTGTTACTTTAACCTGATTGTTGTTTTAACTTGACGGTTACTTTTGATAAAAAACCTGGCTTATCGTGGCCAGGTTTTTTTGTTGTACAGTTGACTGGTTTACTCATACAGCTATACGTTGGATATAAATCCGTTAGTGCAATTAGCAATTAAACGGTAAAGGCATTGTATTATCGCTATTATTGACGGTAAAATTTATGCTATCAAAACGTCTTAAATAATCTTATTTAGTAGATTTTATTATTTCTCACGTTTACCCGTAATCGAAGGAGCACTGCCGTGTTTGCTGTTATTATTGTCATCCTTATTATTTGGGCTTCAATGTGGGCTTTTTATAAGTTTATGTACCCACGTGCGCCTAAAAGCATGATGCCAAAAGAAGGGGATGTGACCACTCCGCGTCAGTGTAATTTCTGTGGCAACAGCTTGGCTGAATATCGCGGCGTACTCGAGACCAAACCAAGTATAGCTACCGATGGCAATGTTGAAGCGAACCAAGAGTTATTCTTTTGCAATTATGAGCATCAGGCAGACTTTCACGCAGGCAAGACCTACACGCCTTATGCATAAATAGATAAATGATTGACCATAAAAAAGCGCCTAACTTCATTGGCTAGGCGCTTATGAGTTTAGTACAGTACGATGCATCTATAGAATAGAATGAGCATCTTTCATAATTTTATTCAGCAATGCTTCGGACTGTTTGTCTTTCTGCAAGCGATCTTCATCACTTCTTTGATTGGCATGAATTTTTTCATATAGGTTCAAGCAGCACAGTACCAGTATGCTTTCTTGGCTAAGGCTTGGCGCATCTCTTTTTAAATCGAGCGCATAGTTGTTGATATACGAAACCGCTGACAGTAGCTCTTCTTGCTCATGTACTGGACAAAAGATTGGATAAGTGACCCCAGCAATCGCGATATCAACTTTTTTGATTTGTGGTTCAGGCGCTTTAGGTGTTTTGGTATTAGATTGTGCCATGGCGCTTGTTATATTTGACGCTGCTGGTGTCATTTTTTGCGCTGGTATTGGCACACTTGTTGCTGGCGCACTTGGCGCTTGAGTATTTTTTGGTTGTTTTTCTATCGATTTGCTTTGGTCATCGGTCATGATAAATCCTACAATGTCTGGTCAGTGAAATGAGTGATATCAGATTTTACAAATAGCGTTGGGCAGTTTAATAAGCAGTACGTCTACTATCTGCTACAAGAAAACGTTAGCCTTCTGCTTGATCGATACGGGTTAGGCGCTGTAATACGACTTGCGTACGCTCGGCTGCCAATTGGTTCTTCTTTTGCAGCTCACTGTTTTGTTGTTTGATATCGCTATACTGCTGCTTTAGCTCATTATTGTGTTGTTGCAGCTCGCTGTTTTGTTGTTGTAATTGGCTGATCTGTTTTTGCAGTTTGTCTTGTTCTTCACCGATCATATGGTGCGCTTCTGCAAGACTCTGATAGCGCTTGTCGAGATCGTTCAGTTGTTTTTTGGCACCGTCACGTTCGTTATGGCTGTTGTCTAATTTGGTTTTTAGTGCGGCAAATTCTTTTGAATCAGTAACAGGGTGTTGTTTTAAGCTGCTAAGTTCAGCACTGACAAGCTGATACTGTTTTTTGATGTCGAGTACCATTTTTTCTAATATTCTAAGTTGATCATACATAGTCAGTTTTTATCCTTAACAAGTAAGCGTGAATGAATTTTGTTCGCTGCATTTAATAATGCCATAGGTGACCGCATAATATCTATATCAACAAAGTAATTACAAGCATCAGGCTTTGTCTTTTCACTTTTATTTATCGATGATTTGTCTATGACATTTTATCGCGACTATTTTTATTTTATGAGCAGTAATCAATTACTAGGACATCTATTATGAATGATAATATCTCTGGCTGGAATACTTGGCTGACTGCGTTTGATGATTGGACGGACGTGTCTATCAGCGAAGTGCATGGCATGATGACAGGGCTTATGACGGCTTGTAATGCGCCTGACGAAGCAACTTGGGCCAAGGTGTTTGAAGAGCTCAGCTTTGCCCCATTACCAGAGCCTGCATTGACCTTGCTGACAGAAGAAGCGGAAGACATCGTTTTTCAGCTAAAAGACAAAGATGATGCCTACGCGTACATGCCGCTCATCCCAGATGATGAACATGATTTATACGAGCGCGTGATGGCGTTGAAACAGTGGGCAAACGGTTTTATGACCGGTTTTGGTATTACCGATTGTGGTTTGACCAGTGAAGAAAACGAGATGCTATCTGATTTGGCTAAGATTGGCGCAATTCGTCTCGAAGATGATGAAGATTTTGAAGGTGGCGAAGAGTCTTATCTTTATATCTATGAATTTGCTCGTATGGTACCCGTAAGCTTTGCTACGCGTAAGCGTAAGGCTGTCAAAGATATCGCGCTCATCGCTGGTTTGTCTATCGATGCCAAAACAACCAAAGAGCTACAGGCAGAAGGTAAGTTACCAAAACCAATGCCGCCAGTGGTGGATGTGATGAATCATAACAATCCATCGTAAGCAGCTCTGACACATCATAGTTCTGAAAATTGTAGTAAGGATATTTTATGATCCAAAATAACAGTAGTAATAGCGACAATGTCAGTAATAGCGATAATGTTGATAGTAGCAGCGATGTCCAGCTGAAAAATGCTGAGCATCCTACTCAAAGCCTCGATTGGTTAACACGTCTCATCGCCTTTGATACGGTCAGTCGTCATTCTAATTTGGCTTTGATTAATGATGTAAAGTCGTACTGTGAGCAGTTGGGTTTGACGGTAGATTTGACCTTTAATGAAGCTAAGACCAAAGCTAACTTGTTTTTGACTGTACCAGCTGGTGAAAACGCTGATATTATCAATAACGGTCTGGTCTTATCAGGTCATACCGACGTTGTGCCAGTTGATGGGCAAGCGTGGTCTTCAGAGCCATTTACCGCGACGATACGTGGTGATAAGCTATATGGTCGCGGTGCGTGTGATATGAAGGGCTTTATCGCTTGTGCGCTAACGATATTGCCGCAAGCCGTGCAGTTATCGAACAGCGGTCAGCTACGTCGTCCATTACATTTAGCATTGTCGTTCGATGAAGAGGTTGGCTGCTTGGGTGCGCCATTGATTTTGGCAGACCTAAAAGCACGCGGTATTACGCCTGATTATTGTATCGTCGGTGAGCCAACTAACATGGCTATGGTAGTTGCACACAAAGGCATCGCAGTTTATCGTTGCCGTGTACATGGCAAGTCGGCGCATTCGTCATTGATTGCACAAGGTGTCAATGCGATTAGCTACGCTAGCAGATTGGTTGGCTATGTAGATACGCTTGCTGAAGAGCTGAGCGCTCGTGATGATAACGATGCGTTATTTACAGTGCCATACTCGACATTGTCTGTAGGTACCATACATGGTGGTACAGCGACCAATATTGTACCCAACTTGTGCGAGTTTACTTTTGACTATCGTAACCTGCCGCACATGACGCAAGACGATATACTAGCGCCCATTCGAGCCAAAGTTGCTGAGCTAAATGCCCAAATGCAAGCACGCGCGCCAGAGACTGGCATTGAGCTGATGCAAGAAGAAAGCGTACCAGCAATGACTGATGACGATAGTGCTGAGTTGCAATCACTAATCGCTGCACTGACAGGAGATGATGAGCGTCATAAAGTGGCTTACGCGACTGAAGGCGGTCAGTTTACCAATGCAGGTATCCCAACGATTATCTGTGGCCCTGGTAGTATTGAACAGGCGCATAAAGCGGATGAGTATGTGGAGCTTAGCGAAATTGAACGCTGTGATGCATTCTTAAAGAAGCTGTTAGATAGCTGTACGACTCAGCCGTTTATGCAGTCATAGTTATTTAGAAGAATGCGTGTCGTTCCTTTAAGAATTTTTGCGAGACTTTTTTGACATATAGGTATAAGTAACACCGTCTGAATGGCGGTGTTTATTTTTTAGTCGCATATTTAAGTCGTATAGCCGTTCGTATTAGAACCATTTACACATGACAAAGTAGGGGTGGGTTGATGTCTTGGCATCTGTTTGCAGTGTTTTTCGCAAGTACGTTTTTTATTTCAGCGACCCCTGGTCCTAATATGCTACTGGCATTTCAGTATGGCATGAACTATGGCGTCAAACGAACCTTATGGACACTGGCAGGTCTGAGCCTTGGCTTGTTTGTATTACTGCTATCGACACTGCTTGGATTAGACGTAATCAGTCGCCAGTCACCGTGGCTACTGACAATCATTAAAGCCGTGGGTGCAGTATACTTAATCTATTTGGGTATCAGCTCTTGGCGCGATGCTGGTGACAGTAGCTTGATGAGTGATGCTAAAGAGTTGAGTGCAGAGGTAGCAGCAGACTATGCTGCTACTGATGGATTGCCTACACCACAGCCGCGCTCACTCTCTAGTGCTGCTACTAAAATAGCGCCGAGCAACACGACCTTGTTTCGTACTGGTGTTTGGGTGTCACTATCTAATCCGAAAGCTATCTTGTTCTTTGCGGCCTTTTTCCCTAAATTTATCAATTTCAGTGCGCCACTATGGCCACAATATGTCCTATTGACCATCGGCTTGTTTTTGAGCGAAACGATTTGGCAAATCGTATATACGCTAGGTGGCAAAAAGCTGGCAAGTTGGCTCGATGTGGGTAATCGTTTAGCGTGGCTCAATCGTGGTTGTGGGGTGATATTTATAATTATCGCTGCTGCTTTATTGGCTGAAGTGTTAAATAGTTTTATGGTATAAAAACTACCGATAAGATTTCAAATTAAAGTGATTAATTAAACACACGTTTATTAAATTATTTTCTATACAAACCAAATTAATTATTGACTTTAATTTTTAAATCGTTATTATTGGCTCATTGATTTATATCGCTTATCTTTCATAAGCGATAAATCGTTTCAATTAATCTGCTATTGTCGCCCTGACATTAGCCACAACCTATGGAGGAATCATCGTGTCCTATATAACTACCAAGACGTTTTTAAAGATTGAATGTGTAAACCACATGACAGCAATGACACCTTCGAAAAGGTTTGGCTAAATTTTTATATAAGCTATTGAGTGATATCCCATTCATCGATATCAGCGAATAGCTTTCTGTATCTACTTGCGCTATCTCTTTTCTAAGTCTACTGTGCCAAATTTGCTCTGCGATTGTGCTAAGCCATATTGCGCCTGCTGTTATCTGTTTACCTAACATTTTTCTTTACCGTTATTGCTAATAAAGCGACTCAGGCTATGATTTAGCTAAAGCTTTTCTATGCGTATACTATTTACGCTGTGGCCGACGGTTTTGATCTATATTATATTTCTTTAAAATGTCCATAATAAATTAACCATGAATTTTTATTGATTTTTTAATTGATAAGAATACGGTTTTTTATTGCCTAAATTTTATAATTTATTAATTTCATTTCTTATTAAGCTTTTCGTTTAATTGAGATAGATAAGTAATATCTAAAAATTATAAAAACTGGTAATTATAAAAAATGCATGGTTATAAAATAATAAATGGAAATAACAAATTATGAGCATTCAATTAGTATTAAATGAAAATCGAAAACACGGCGTACCAGTCAAAATTTACACCTCAGATGTTGAACAAGGTGCGATGCAGCAACTACGCAATCTAGCTCAGCTAGAGTTTGTACATTCGCACATTGCAGTGATGCCCGATGTGCACGTTGGTAAAGGTGCGACGGTCGGCAGTGTGATACCGACCAAGTCAGCCATCATTCCTGCCGCAGTCGGTGTGGATATTGGCTGCGGTATGAACGCGGTGCGTTTGTCACTGACGGCGAGTGATTTGCCTGACAGTTTAAAGTCGTTGCGTTCGATCGTTGAACAACAAGTGCCAGTCGGCTTCAACATGCACAAGCAAATCCAAGCCAAGGACTCAACGATTGACCCACTAGGAAAACGCCTAAAACCGATTACTGATAAACACCCGGGTTTACTCAAAATGCTCAAAGGTTTTGAGCGTACTTGGGCGAAGCAGTTGGGGACATTGGGCGGTGGTAATCACTTTATTGAGCTGTGCCTGGATGAAAACAACGATGTCTGGGTGATGCTACATTCTGGCAGTCGCGGTATTGGCAACTGTATCGGTCGCTATTTCATCAACCTTGCAAAAAAAGAACGTCAATCACGCTTTGGTCATGTGCCAGATCGAGATTTGTCTTACTTTGCCGAAGGGTCTGATAGCTTTGCCGATTATGTCGAAGCAGTAGGCTGGGCGCAGGACTACGCGTTAGAGAACCGCCGCGAGATGATGCGTCTCGTCATTAAGTCATTGCAGTCGCCACAAGCGGGATTGCCACGATTTCAGCTGACCAAAGAAGCCATCAATTGTCATCATAATTATGTCAATGAAGAGGTGCATTTCGGTGAGCAAGTCTATGTGACCCGTAAAGGCGCAATCAGTGCCTATGCAGGTGAGCTTGGGATTATCCCAGGATCTATGGGCACAAAGTCTTTTATCGTACGTGGTCTAGGCGCGGCAGAGTCGTTTTGTTCTTGCTCACATGGGGCAGGGCGACAAATGAGCCGTGGTAAAGCGATACGCGCGTTCACCATTGATGAGCTAAAAGCGCAGACAGATGGTGTCGAATGTCGCAAAGATAAAGGCGTCATCGATGAGATACCCGGCGCTTATAAAGACATCGATGAAGTGATGGCCAATCAAACGGATTTGGTTGAAGTGGTGCATACGCTGAAGCAGGTCATGTGTATTAAAGGCTAATACCAAGCCTGCAAATCATCTTAGTATCGTCAAACTCGTTTAATGTACTGAATGTACAATTAGCACTCCTTTTCCTCGCTAAGATGATTTTCGGCATTGGTATCTCAAAGAAATAAAAAAACAGGTAACAATATGAGTTTAAAACAAACATTAAAAAAAGCCAAACAAATTGAACGGCAGCTAGAACAGCAAGCGCAGTTAGAACGTCAAAATATGACAGGTGTGAAACACTCGCTAGGCACTGTCAAACCACGTAATTATCTAGCGCTTGATCCACTATTAAGGAAAGGTGGTATTCACGAAAAGGAAGATATAGACATCGTGCGCAAAAAACGTCGCCGCGAGACTAAGCAACAATTGCGACGGACAGATTGGTTATCGGAGTAGCAATCGTTCATCTTAATCTTAAATTTAAACAACAAAAAAGCCGTTCGCTATGATAGTGAACGGCTTTTTCTTATTCTTATTCTTATTCTTACTCAAACTTATAACTTAACCATTGTTACCTTAACCACTATGCCAATACTTCGATCAGCTCACCTTTGACCATGTGCGGGCTGACGAAATCAGTAATACGTACACTCACGAGTTTACCCAACATCTCATCCATTTTTTCGACATCATGAGGGAACATGACGGTACGGGTGTTATCTGCAGTACCGATTAAGCAGTCAGGATGACGATTGGCAACTTGTTCAACCAAGACACGAGTCGTAGTGCCGACCATCTCATGTGTTTTCGCAAGTGTCGAATCAATGATGACTTTTTGGAATTCTGCCAAGCGCTCTTTTTTAGTTTTGAAACTTACATCATCTGGCAACTCAGCGGCTGGCGTGCCTGGGCGCTTAGAGTAGATAAAGCTGTAAGAGTGATCGAAGTTCAACTCTTTTGCCAAGTTCAAGGTATCTTGGAAGTCTTGATCAGTTTCACCAGGGAAGCCAATGATAAAGTCGCTCGACAAGTGAATATCTGGACGAATGGCTTTTAGCTTATTAATTTGATTGATGTAAACGTCGATCGTATGGTTGCGCTTCATCGCTGCCAAGATAGCGTTTGAACCACTTTGAACCGGTAGATGTAAGTGCGATACCAGCTCTGGCAATTGTGCATACGCATCAATGATGTCATCAGTGAACTCTAGCGGATGGCTGGTCGTATAGCGAATACGCTCGACACCATCGACATGCGAGACATAGTGCAACAGCTCAGCGAAACGGCAAATGCTGCCGTCGTCTTTTTCACCGCGATAACCGTTTACGTTTTGACCCAACAGGTTGATTTCACGGATACCTTGAGCGGCAAGGCTGTCAATCTCTGCCAATACGTCATCAAGTGGACGGGATAACTCTTCGCCGCGCGTATAAGGTACCACGCAGAATGAGCAATATTTTGAGCAGCCTTCCATGATAGAGACAAAGGCTTTATAGCCTTCTACTCTTGGCTCTGGCAAAAAGTCAAACTTCTCAATGCTAGGGAATGACACATCAATCGTACCAATACGGTTTTTAGGCGCGATTTCACGTTGTTCATTTGATTGATCGTATAGCTCTGGTAGGCGATGCAAGGTTTGTGGGCCAAATACCATGTCGACATAAGGCGCACGCTTTTGAATGTTATCGCCTTCTTGTGAGGCCACACAACCACCGACGCCAATGACGAGGTCAGGGCGTTTTTCCTTTAGTTTGCGCCAGCGACCCAATTCTGAAAAGACTTTTTCTTGTGCTTTTTCGCGGATAGAGCAGGTGTTCATCAGTAGTACGTCGGCCTCATCGATATCATGGGTCACTTCCATACCATGTGAATCGCCTAGCACGTCTAGCATTTTGCCAGAGTCATAGACATTCATCTGACAGCCTTGGGTCGTGACAAAGACCTTTTTTGTCGCTACTTTTTCGACAGGCGCTTGGGCTGAACTTGCTTCTTTGAGTGCAGTGACAGCACGTGCGGTGACAGTCGTCTCAGCAACAGCATCGTCATCGATGCGGGGATTGAATACAGTAACACTCATAAGGATAAGTCCATGATTGACCAAAAATATAGCGGAGTAGCCGATTAACAGGTGGCGTATTTTATCACAACCCTGTGCCAATGTGAAAAATTAGCACGAGCGATGGGGTATCAATATGATAAATAATTCATAGCAGTATCAATTATTTACTGTCGTTCATATTACTATTCATAAAAACTGCGGCTCGTTATCACTTCTATGTTACACCGTGCTGTCCTATTTATTAACAAAAGGTAAAGGAGATAGTTGAAAGCACAATGAGTATAGTATGATGATTGCTATACCCTTGGCGGTACTTAGCGAACCGTTATTCACATGTTTATAGAGATATCATAAAGAGAGTCAGTATGACAAAGTTGCGTGTTGCGCATAGCATCAAGGATGAAAAGTCTATCAGTCAAAAACACGCGTCAAAGCGAATTACAGTAGGTACGCTACGGTTGAGCGCGTTGAGCGTGGCAACAGCGGTAAGTGCACTTGGTGTGTCACAAGTCGCTTGTGCCGAGTTGACATGGGGCGATGAGGAAAGCTACCAACAAGAAAGTAACTATCAACAAGATTATCAGAAAGACAGTAGTATTGACTCATTTATGGCAGCCGCTATCGCCGCAGATCGTGGTGATGTGAGTGCGCTCTATAATTATGAGCAGGTCATGAGTGGCGGCTTGTTTGCGATGTATCCCACTTATTGGCGTATGAATATAGACCTCAATTCACAGAGTTCAGCAGCTGTCTCGCAGTTTGTGCGTCAGTATCCAGATACGGTTATGGCTGAGAAATTGGTGGCTGATTTTGCGGAGACCAAAGCGGGGTCGAATGATTATGCCTCGGTTAGACAGGTAGCCAATTTGATTACCAATGCGGATGCCAGTGAGCGCTGTGCGGTTGCGCTTGGGTTCAATAATGGTGGTGACACCATGCGTGCTATGGCAGCCAAATCTGATGTGTGGCTGACCACCAAAAAGCAACCAGCATTGTGCGATCAGCTAGCGATGGAGATGAACAACAACGCGCTAATTAGTAATCAAGATCGTGCGGATCGTCTCAAGCGTATGCTACGTAAAGGCAAGACTGGTGATATTATGGCATTGTCCTCACGTCTTGGTACGCCAATTGCTTATTCGGCGCTCAGTGAAATTCAGCTAAATCCGTCTTCTTTCTTTAGCCGTTTTGGTCGTGAGCCTGCAAGCCAAACCAATCAATACCTATATATGTATGCAATCGGCCGTATGGCTGATAAGTCTTATCGTGAGGCGGCGCTACAGTTAGACTTTGATATCAAACAAGACAATCAGCGCGCGGTCAGATTGTTGAATGACGAAACCCGACGCTATGCTTATCGTACGCTTGGCGTACAGCGTATGAATCACAACACTGACGATGGGTTTAACGCTGAAGCAGTCGATTGGTTCCGCAATAGTTTGGACAATGACTTTAATTTTGAAGAAGCTGAAGATTACGCTATGGCGGCGATTCGCTTCGGTCGTTGGGATGATGTGGTAGAAGCTATCTCAAAAATGGATGGCGAAACGCAAAAAGAAGCCCAGTGGCAGTATTGGCTAGCTCGTGCGTATGAGCAGTCAAGCGATAGTAGCAAGCGTAATACGTCCAAAAAAATGTATCAGAACCTAGCAAAGAGTAATGACTACTATGGTTTGATGGCAAAAGATAAAATAGGGCAGCGTTTCGATGCCAGCCGTTTAGGTGGTAGTAATTTGCCTAATGTTAGTACTGCTGACCGCGCGCGTGTCATGCAAGACGCTAACTTCGCTCGTGCGTTTGCGCTATACAACTCTGAGGCTAGTCGTGCTTATGCCAATCGCGAGTGGAACTGGGCGGTGAAGCAAGCTCGTGATAATCGTGATGACAATTTAATTATTGCCGCTGCTCGTCAAGCCTATGATATGGGTTGGCTCGATCGAGCGATTTATGCCGTTGATAATACTGATAGAGTGGATAGCTTAGCACTTTCGCATCCGATGCCGCATCAAAGCGCAGTTGTGCGTTATAGTGAGTCAGCAGGTATTGATCCAGCATGGGCGTACGGTATCATGCGTCAAGAAAGCCGTTTCGTATCTTCTGCGCGCTCAAACGTAGGCGCGAGTGGATTAATGCAAGTCATGCCTGATACCGCAAAATATATCGCTCGCAACCTAGGCGAGACGTATAGTGCGAGCCGTGCCAACAGTGGTGATACCAATATCCGCTATGGTACGTGGTATATGGGTGATATCTTGGGCAAACTCAATTATCAGCCAGTACTGGCAACCGCAGGCTATAACGCTGGTCCTAATAACGCCAAACGCTGGCAGCCAGTTTATGGTTCACTGGCCGCAGATCAATATGTAGAGTCGATTGCATTTCCTGAGACACGTAACTATGTCAAACACGTAATGGAAAACGCCACTATTTATAGCAGTCTGTTGGGTCGTGGTCAGCCGATTACTCAGCGTATGGGTACGGTGCCAGCTGGATTTTGATCACTGAACTTGCATTTGATAAACCACTAATGATTCATTGTTAGTGGTTTATTTTTATCTGCTAATTTGCTCAGGCAGCACTAATCTGGCCAAGGTAAATTTCACAGTCTTTATCCTTCAGTACTTTATCAACATTTATCGAGATTCCTGACGATGTCGTCAACGTTTACGTTTTTGCTATAGATTAAAAAAAACGTTTTGTTACCATTGCCTTAATGGGAAACCCTATTTTTCAGTCTTGTTCTTAGGTCAATGCGTGTTTTATGTATCGCGTCTAATGATTTAAGTTATAGCCTATGTCTTATCATTGCTAACTAACTGCCTTCAGTCCTATGATCAAAAAATATTTTAGTCTGTCTACGTCGTCAAAAACCAAATATTCGTTATCTAATCGGATATGCTTTTTATCGAAGGCAAATACAAAGACAGATACAAACCTGAGCAACAAGGCTGCTAACTCTATGATGCGATTGCGTGCAGAGTTGGCTAGCAAACACCGTGTAGGTAGTATCAAAGCGACATTGAGCTTCGGCGCTTTACTGCTTATACAAGGCGTTATACTGCTACCAGCACAGGCAGCTAGCACGGTTAAGACTGGTCAGCGTGTACTGATGATTGAGATGACCCCAGCATTATGTAATATGCAGCCAACGCGGGCACGTATGCGTCAGTGTTTAGAAGGGTATTCATTGACCGTATCTGGTCTGGACATGGGATATGGTGAGCGCTGCGGTCGCGGTAGTGAGCCACGCCTTACCCCGCTACAACTAAAAGTCGTTAACCGCATCATGCCTGACACAACGGTACGTAGCCAGACGTGGCAACGTTACGGAGCCTGTAGTCCGCTTAGCGCCAGCAGTTACTTTCGGCAGATTACTAACTATGCAGGTGGATTGAAATTACCGAATGAGCTAAATACGGGTAATAGTTATACCGTTTCCAAATCACGGTTTGTCAGTCAAATGACCCGTCTTAATAGTGGTATGTCTTCCAATAGCGTGGACCTCATCTGTCAAGAAGGCAGCCGTCGCCAATCGATACTCACTGATATACACGTGTGTTATGAAGGTAGTGACTTTGGCACTTGTCATGACGTTGTAGACAGCTGTGGCAGTAAATTTATCATTTCAGGCGGGCGATAGCCTTTACTTAGTTATCTGCTTAAACTTCTTTTTTGATACTGTTTTTCATTTCACTTAGTCGAATTTAATAGTACAAATTGCCTGTTTTGACCATTATATCTACGCATAACATAGTGAAAATGTGCTTTAGTTATCATGTGATAAAGCTCTCTAGCACTTTATTCGTAAGCGCTTAGCCTCTACAAAAATCCTCTCGTATAAAATGTAACAATATAATCCCTGACGGGTCTATGACTGTATCTAGACGGTCACTGCGATGAAGTGCTACACTAGCTCTCGGTTTATACATGCTGCTATGCGGCAAACAAGTCGATATCTAAAATGATAATCGTTCATTAGAATTATCTAATAATTAATTAGGGAGTATTCAATGTCAATGAAACAGCCTTTACGTGTTGCCGTCACTGGTGCCGCTGGTAATATCAGCTACGCGATGCTATTTCGTATTGCATCTGGCGAGATGCTAGGTAAAGATCAGCCAGTTATTTTGCAATTACTTGAAATTACGCCAGCTCTTGACGCCCTAAAGGGTGTGGTCATGGAACTAGAAGACTGTGCATTCCCATTGTTGGCTGGTATCGTCCAAACTGACGATGCTAACGTCGCATTCAAAGATATCGATTATGCTTTACTGGTTGGTGCACGTCCTCGTGGCCCAGGTATGGAGCGTAAAGATTTGCTAGAAGCCAACGCTGCGATTTTCTCAGCACAAGGTAAAGCATTGAACGAAGTCGCTAGCCGTGATGTAAAAGTATTGGTAGTCGGTAACCCTGCCAACACGAACGCACTTATCGCTCAGCGTAATGCACCAGATCTTGATCCACGCAACTTCACTGCAATGACTCGTCTAGACCATAACCGTGCTATGGCACAGTTGGCTGGCAAGACTGACAGCACTGTAAATGACGTGAAGAAAATGATCATCTGGGGCAACCATTCGTCAACTCAGTATCCAGATCTAACCGCTTGTACAGTAAACGGCAAGCCTGCGCTAGATTTAGTTGATCGTGAATGGTACGAAGCGACTTATATCCCAGAAGTACAACAGCGCGGTGCTGCGATCATTAAAGCTCGCGGTGCATCATCTGCCGCTTCTGCTGCCAACGCTGCTATCGCACACATGCGTACGTGGGCGCTAGGTACTGATGAAAACGATTGGGTATCTATGGGCGTTTACTCAAACGGCGAATATGGTATTGCTGAAGGTTTGATCTACTCATTCCCATGCACATGCACTAACGGCGACTGGTCTATCGTAGACGGCGTTGATGTATCATCAGATTTCTCAAAAGAGAAAATGGCTGCCACTGAGCAAGAGCTTAGTGAAGAGCGTGATGCAGTAGCACATTTACTACCGTAAATCTAAGCTGCTATCCAGTAAGCTATGATTTAAGTAGTAAAGATAAGTAGTATAAAAAAGCCCTCTGAAATATGAGGGCTTTTTTGTGTCTATGAGAAGTAGGCAAGTGAAAATAACCTATGTTTCTTTCTTAAACTGGTAAAAGCGATTTACCGTTAATACAATTGATAACGTTAGATAAACGTTGATTAACAGCTATTAAAATAAAGCTTGTTACAATGAATATGTCAATTTGAATAATAAGCACATTAAACAATAAGTACGACTATATTCGTACCATTTAAGGAGAAAAATTATGTTGGGTGAACCAGAATACAGTATGAATGAGTTATTTGCTCAGTTAGGCCTCGACAGCTCTGATGAGGCAATTGATAATTTTATCGCAGCAAACCAATTAGATAGCGAAGAAAAACTAACAGAGGCTAGTATTTGGACGGATAATCAGCGTATGTTCCTGCAGGAAGAATGGCAAAAAGATGCAGCATGGGTAGAAACCATCGATGAGCTAAATGTCCGTTTACATCCTGACGCATAGAAGTTTATAACGATATTATAAAAAACCCCGCGATAGTCTTAATATCGCGGGGTTTTTTATGTCTGGACTAACACTAAACATCAAATTTGCTTTTCGCGCCACTCAAGTAAATCTGCGACATCTTGATGAATACCTGCTTTTAATGCTTCTATTCCATCATAGCGACGCTCACCATGCAAAAAGTGTAGGAAACGTACGTGTAAGTTCAATCCGTATAAGTCAGCTTGTAACTGTGGAAAATGGATTTCTAGTCGCCAGTCATCACCTTTATCAACAGAAGGTCTTTTGCCAATATTAGCCGTGCCGAACAAACTATGCGGACGCAATCCGGCAATACCTGTATGACTATCGGTGGCAAGCGCAGTCAAGCCATCAGCTATTACATTACCATTATCATCTAAGCTCACCACATCGACTGCAAAAATACCATGCAGGGCAGGCTTTATTCGTTGCAAATCGATATTTGCGGTAGGGAAGTCTATTGTTCGTCCTATCTGGTCGCCGCGCACAACCACTCCTGTGATTGCATAGTCACGACCAAGTAATCTGTTGGCCGCCTGAAGGTCACCTGCCAATAGTAAGTCACGAACACGAGTAGAGCTGATACGGGCAGCGTCGTTATCGGTCGTATCAATACTGTCGCTATCAGTAACCGTATGCAGGTTGGTCACATCCAAACCATAACTACGCAAAAACTGACTGTCGCCAGTACGATCATGGCCGAAGCGAAAGTCATCGCCCAGCACCAATGCTTTTACGTTCAAACGCTTGGCTAATATATCGGCAAACGCTTGTGCTGATAGCGAGCGAAATTCTGTATCAAAACCTGCTACGATCAACGCCTCAACGCCATATTCTGCTAGCAGTGCTTGCTTCTCTGCCAGATTCGTCAGACGCGCAGGCGCTTTAGCAGGTGCAAAAAATTCGCGTGGCTGCGGCTCAAAGATCATGACCGCCGCACCCAAGTTTTGGGTATGTGCAATCTCACGAACTTGGGCTAGCATGGCTTGGTGACCAAGGTGCACACCGTCGAAATTGCCGATAGTGAGCACGCAAGATGCCAACTCTACTGGGACAGTGTCCGTAGATGAAGTGTGTGGCGACGAAATCAGTTGCTCAAGAAAATAGGTTTTCATAAGTTTTCAGCTATGATGAGACCAAATAAAAAACGAAAAAACACATCTATGCTTAAAATTGATGTGTCTAAAACCAGCCATTATAAAGTAAAATAGCCACACTAACATCCTATAGTCTACGTGTAATGCAACTATGGCGCATAGGGTGGCTATTCTTTATTGCCAATGATGCTAATACCAATCCTAACAACAATCTCGACAACGATGGAGATCTTATGTCTGCTGCTGCCTTAAATACTATACCAACCGAACTATCGACATATCAGCTCACCGATCAGTTCGTTGTGCAGCGTGCAAGTAAAGAAGATTTAGCAGAAGTCTTAGCCATTTATAATCAAAGCATACCGGGCAAACAAGCAACAGCCAATCTTGCATTGGTTACGCTAGAGGAGCGTGCTGCTTGGTTTAATGAACATTTGGATAGCACAACCAGACCGATATATGTGGTCAAAGTACTACCATCAGATGATGGAGCTCAGACAAAGGCGCCAATAGTCGCATGGGGCAGTTTTAGTGATTTGTACGCACGTACGGCCTATCACATTAGTACCGAGATTAGCATTTATCTAAATCAAGATTATCAAGGCAAAGGGTTAGGCAGTTTGCTGACTCGTTGGATGTTGACGCAAGCACCAAGCCTAGGTATTCGAAATATCATCGCCCTCGTCTTTGCTCACAACCATCCAAGCTTAGGATTATTCCGTAAGCTTGGCTTTGAGCAATGGGGTTATATGCCCGAAGTTTGTGATATGGAAGGGTTTATCGCTGATGTTGTGATGCTTGGTAAATCAGTGACATCAGACGATATCTCAGATAAAGCGTCTGAAACAATTTAACTTAAAACGCTCTAACCCAAAATCTTCCATTGACCTTCTATCTTCTGTAGCTGGTAGGTCAGTGGTGCAGGTTCGCTCTGTCCTTTTAGCATCAGCTCGCCGGTGATGGTGGCACGAGTTTTATCATCGTTGTATTTGGTATCAGTAATCGTAACGCCATCCACCGTTTGCTGAAACGCAGACTGGGTATTGGCAAGCTCTTCTTCGAAGTTTGCCATATCAACTTGGTAATATGACGCCGCATCCTTCACGTCACCGTAATATAAGCTGTTTAGGGCTTGCTTGACAGTATCGTCTGGCGTACCGGCTTGAGTCGGATTGGTCACTAGGCTTTTTTGTTCGGCCGCTTCAGTGACTGGATTAAGATTATCACTATCAATCGCTGTCTTGTCTTCAGCGCTATCTGTAGTTTTACCTGTTTCGCTAGCACTGTCATTGGTCATTGCTTGGTCAGTCGTATCATTGTCTAATGTGACGTCTTCTGAGGTATCCACGGTCGCTGCCACATCTTCATTATCGATAGCAGTTTCAGCCGACTCATTATTGCTACAACCGCTAATAAGGAGTCCAGTGCTTAGTACACCAGTTGCTAGCAAAATTGGTAAGCGCTGAAAGATTGGCTGTTTCGTTGTCATATCAAACCTCAAATGTCATTTATTCATTAATGATCTATTATGACAATTATTAGCAGCGCGCATTGTCATTTCTCATAACAGGCTTGTTTTGGTTTCGTAAGCCTGCCATAAGTTTGCTTATACTTTGTCCTAACCGTGCTTTAGCTGACGCGGACGGAACCCTGTCGCTAGCAATACCACACCGTAAACCAGCGCTCCGACAGCACACATAATAATCAGCGCGACGATACGCTGCCACTGAGCCTGATCGGTAGGAAAGTAAGGTAGCATAAAATAAAGCACGCCAATCATAGAGCCAGTCGAGATAGCAAACTGCGTAAATAACTTTTTCCAATGCGGACCGAAACGGAAAATATCACGCTTGTGTAAGAAGTAATATAGTAAGCCTGCGTTTACAAAAGCAGCGCCAGTCGTAGCCAATGCTAGACCACCATGTAACGGTATCTCTAAGAAATAAAATATCCCGATAAAAATAACACTAAAGATCATATTGGCGATGACAGAGATGATGCCGATTTTGACAGGGGTTCTGGTGTCTTGACGCGCAAAGAATGCAGGAGCAAAGATTTTAATAAGCATAAATCCTAAGATACCACCTGCCATACTACGTAGAGCCAGTGAGCTCATTTGGGCATCACGTAAGGTAAACTCACCACGTAAAAACAGCGCTTGCATCAATACATCTGCGAGTACAAATAGGGCGGCTGAGGCAGGCACACCGACCAAGATGATAAGACGTGCTGCCCAGTCGATGGTCTTTTTAAAACTGACATCGTCTTTTTGAGCTTCACTTTTTGACAGACTTGGTAATATGACGGTACCAATCGCCACGCCAATCAGACCTAATGGCAGCTCGCTCATACGTTCAGCTGCGTAGAGCCAAGAGACGGAACCGCCAATCATTAACGAGGCAAAGATGGTGTTTAATAGTAAATTAATCTGAGTAACAGAAACACCAAAGATAGCAGGTAACATCAATTTTAAAATTCGACGAACGCCTTCGTGCTGGAAGTCGATTTTTGGCGCGACAAGCAGCTTTTGTTGCCAGAGCTGCGGCAGTTGAATCAAAAACTGTAGCAAACCTGCGATAGCAACGGCATAGCCAAGCGCCATGATGGGTGTATCAAACATTGGCGCAAAAATAAGAGCACCACCAATCATACACAGATTCAACAGCACTGGCGCAAAGGCGGGTGCTGCAAAACGACCGTAGCTTTGTAGAATACCACTGGCAAAGGCTGTCATAGAGATGAATAGCAAATATGGAAAGGTAAGACGCAATAACTCAGCGGTAATGGCAAACTTGTTGGGTTGATCGGCAAACCCAGGGGCAAACAACGTCACTACCCAAGGTGCGATTAAGATGACAACCACTGTCAGCATCGATAATACTAGCAATAATGCGCCCGAGGTACGACTGACCAAAATCTGCACTTGCTGTAAGCTGTACTTTTCTTTGTATTCAGACAGTACTGGCACGAACGCTTGGCTAAACGCACCTTCTGCAAATAGTCGTCTTAAGAAGTTTGGGATTTTGAAGGCGACCAAAAAGGCATCCATCAAACCACCTGCACCAAAAACCCCTAGCAATACAACATCACGTACCAAACCTAAAATACGCGATAACATGGTCATACTACTGACCACCATGGTTGAACGAAATAACCGACTTTTTGCCATGAGAACCTATCTTGCTAAGTTGTATATTGAGATTGAGTTATGTGCTGATGTGATATGGATAAAAAACTGACGAATTATATCACTTTCACCATTGAGATAAATGGATTGAGTGTGGAATATGATATGTGGAAAAATGAGACTTCTTATCTTAGATCGTTTTATAAATTTCGTTTAGTATTTGAAATAACTGAGCCCGCTTATCAATCATAGATTCTCTGTAGCTAGCTGCGTCATTTTCATCAAAAGGTATATCTAAAGATGCCACTCTTTTTCTGAAGGCTATCACTGTTTCACCATATAATCTTAGTGAAACTGAAGCTTCGCTATAACCAAATAGCAATAATAAGGATTCTGCTGTAGTCAATTCACTAAAGCTATTGAATAGATCATGTTGAGCATCTAATAAAATGTTTGATTTGGGAACAGAGCTATCTAGTATTAACCTTCTACGCCAATCAGAATATAATGACCAATACCTTAAAGCAACGTTATTGAAAGACTCTGTTTTTTCTGCCACTTCTTTTAGCATCTCGAATTCACGTGCAACTTTCGCCTTCTTGCGATCATTACGATGCTGAGTTGTAGACAGTACAAAAGCAATAATGCCTGTTATAAATGCACCCAAGCCAATCTTAACTGCTGAATCAACTACCTCGATTCAAGTCATAAATTCTCCATACAGTAATTCATATTAGACCACTTCCTGCTTTAATAAGTTCGAGATACTCTCACGCAACCTTGCCCATTCAAAATAATCACCAGGGTCAGTCTTACGCCCAGGCGCGATATCGCTATGGCCTGTTAAGTGGCGACGTGTTTTGGGATAGGCCTTATAGATGGCGGCAATTACTTCGGCTAGCTGCTCATATTGAGCAGAGGTGAAGGACACAAAATCCGACCCTTCAAGCTCGATGCCAATGCTATAATCATTACATTCAGGTCGACCCAAATAGCTAGACCGCCCAGCATGCCACGCCCGTTCGTTGAAATTGACAAACTGAGTGATAGCGCCATCACGCTCGATAAACAAGTGCGCTGATACTTCCGCACCTTTGATTGTTTGAAAATAAGGATGAGCATCCCAGTCTAGTTGATTGGTAAATAATGCTTTTACATAATGCGTGCCACTAGCGTCGCAGGCACCGAATTCATTCGGTGGTAGACTGATATTGTGTACGACGATTGCGTCAATACTTAAACCTTTTGGCCTTACATTGTAATTGGGTGAGGCTAGCCAAGTGGCTGCTGATAGTAGACCATCTTTGATGGACATTGGTGAGGTAGATGCTGAGTTTGGTGATAATACGGGCATAATACTCTCTTTTTATACTAGTATTGATAATGGTGTGATAGATAATCTATCTAAATAGCTAAACGATAGTGGGCGACGTGTTTGGTTTTTTGACCCAGAAACTTTAATAACGCTGATAGCGTATGAATAATAACGTGCGAGATTTTAACTCATGTCTATAAAACTGACGTCCATACCTATCGATTGTACGCTAATGACCATTGGCCTGCGAGCACGTCTGCCATTAGCTGTAGCAGGGTTATTGCTCTCGGCTCAAACACAGGCGTTTTTACCAACGCCGCTCTCTGTCCTTGAATCAGATACATTGTCACCTGAGGCATCTAGCATAGCACCTACTAGCACAGCACCTACTTATTCTAATTCAGATGCATTATCTGAGTCGGGTAGCATCAGTAGTGCTGAACCTAATATTCAAAATAGTACTTTATCTGAATCAAGCTTAGCGACAGAGCAGCTACTATCAACATGGCGGCAACAAGTAAAAGCAGACAAGTTGGCACAGCATACAACATGGCGACGTTTATTATATTTTTACGATGATAAAAACAGTGTATTGGGTAAAAAGAAAACCGAGAGTTTGGTTGATGATCCGAGCTTTTTTTTAAGTGAAAATGGTCAACGAGATTCAGGTGCAGAGTTGGATGCAATGCTCGCGGCACTTGCACAAGAGTTGGTGTCATCATCGGCGACTGATAATGACCAAGCAAAAACTGATACCAATAACAATTCTGTCTTATGCCGTTTTCCAGCGCGAGTGGCATGGTTGACAGAGGTGCTAGCGATCGATGCTGCAAGTCTATCTGCTGAGTGTCCAGAGCTGGATGAATGGATGCAGACCATTGCACCTGAGCAGCTATCTATCATGTTTGCGCAGGAGTATTTGGACAATCCGCTCTCTGCATTTGCTCATACGCTGTTACGCATTGACTCAAAAGCGAGCATCACCGACCCAAATCAAATCGATAAGGCTTATGCGCTGAACTACACGGTAGACGGTGATCCAAACGACAGTTTCCCGATCTATGCTACTAAGTCAATGATTGGTAGCTACAACAGCGCTATCGAAATTGACCCTTATCCAGAGATGCTAGCGAAATACCTGCAAGACGATGAACGGGATACGTGGACATATCAGTTGGGTCTGACGCCGAAGGAAGTTCAGCAGATTATGCGCCACGTTTGGGAAACCAAAGCATTGAAGATGCCGTATTACTTTACCACGGACAATTGTGCTTCTGAGATTCTACGTCTTATTGATGTGGTCCGTCCGCAGCAAAACCTACTGAGTCAATTGTCTTACGCAGTCGTGCCTTCTGATGTGATTCAACTATTAAATGATGAGCAGTTGCTGGCAAGTACGATTTATACGCCTGCTGATAATACCTTACGTCAATCTCAGCTCAATGAGAAAAAACAACAGCGCGCGCAGTTGGGCTATCATAATAGCGCTAAACAAACCGTGAATGAGATCAAGTCTGCGCAGCTCAATCCTGTATCGAGCATGTCAGCTGATGGGCAAACACTACTCAAGCGTCAAATCGACGTATCGGATAATAATCCGATAGACAGGCATCCGCTACAACTGGGTACGATAGGTATAGGGCAGCGTGGCGATGATGACTATATGGATATTGGGTTTCGAGCGGGGTTTCATGATACGCTTGACCACGCCTCAGGGTATCCACAATTCTTTAATTTAGAAGGGCTGGCTGCGACATTACGATTGTATGACACAGATGACAGTAAGCCCAATCAGCCAGACAGTGTGGTCTTGCAAAACGTCACGTTGATTCGTGGCCGCTCTTTTAACCCTGTTAATGCTGTCAAAAAAGGCAATACTTGGGGCGCCAGTATTGAGGCGACGCGAGTAAACGATGGATCGCAAGAGGCAGGTACGGATCATTTGGTCGGTAGCGTGGGTTACGAAAAAGGCTGGTCATGGGCATTTGGTACACCAGCTGCAGGTACTGGTGAGATGCCGCCGCAACTGTGCTATACGTTTTTGGCAGGTACGGGGCAAGTAGGACGCGGTATCAATAAAGGCTTTCGTCTAGGCGCAGGTATCAATGCTGGCTGCCGTTATCAGATTAACAATCAGTTACGCGCGCAAGCTGAATTGCAATTGCCATATTGGTATCATGGCAGCAGCGATGAAACCTACGTCCGTGGTCATTATTGGCAACCAATCTCAAGCTTAGGGCTGCAATACGACATTGATGAAAAACAGGCATTACGTATCAATGCCAATTACGAATGGCAAGAACGTATCGATGCCAATGATAATATACAGCTATCGTACAGACGGTATTTTTAGACACTGATTTAGGCGTTAATTTAAACAAAATGGCTTCTAAGTGCTGTAATGGTTGTATAAAGGAAGTTGTATAAAGGAAAAGATGCTTTATGAGTACGCAAAATTTACTAATTATCGGACAAGGTGATATCGGCCTGCCAGTGACCAATAAACTTGCCCAAGATGGCTATTGTGTGACTGGGCTTGCTCGTAGTCAGCGCGACCACTATGATTTGGTAGATAGCGCAGATTTTTTGCAGGCTGATGCATTGACGCTGACGGTCGATCAGCTACAAGCGTTTACTCATATTGCGATTATCGTCACCCCTGATGAGTATTCGACCAGCGGTTATCACAACAGTTATCTAGCGATTAGTCAGCATTTGGCAGCGCTTACTCCACAGCTCGCCAAACTTGAGCGTGTAGTATTTATTTCTTCTACTGGTGTCTATGGTCAGGACAATGGTGAGTGGATTGATGAGCATACTGTACCTGTTACGCCTGCGCGTGAAGCCTCGAAATTCATATTGCAAGCAGAACAAGCGCTGCAACAAGGCTTTGGTGATAAAGCCATTATTATTCGCCCCAGTGGTATCTACGGTCGCGAGCGCTTAATGCGACTACGCAAGGCTCGTGAGCCAAATAAAGATCCAGTGCCAGCTGAGCATTGGAGCAACCGTATTATGGATTGCGACTTGGTCAATATCATCGCCAAAGTGTTGACGATAGAGACACCAAAGTCTGTCTATCTAGCAACGGACTATCGACCTGTTACTACGTTTGAGCTAGGGGTTTGGCTCAGTGAGCAGGTTGGCGAGACACCTCCTACTATTGATAATACAAAAACCTCAGTGACAGGAAAACGTTTGCACAGCAACATTCCGTTAGCTTGGCTTGATTATGCTGACTGGCAGACAGGCTACCGCGATATTTTAAATCATCAAGAGTAAGCCTTTAGAGTTAAGCCTTAAAGAGTAAAATAGCCCTTGGTATAATCGTTTTTATTTGTTTCATATTTTATGGAGATTTCATGTCCCAGCCTTCTACTTCTGATGACCGTTTGTCTCATGCTAATCTGGCAACAGAAAGCGGGCAGCTAGCAGAAGGTCATGTCCAAAAAAAGGCTGAGCAATCGTCTATATTAGCTGATTCACAGCAACCTGCGATCGTACATCCTAACTTTGATCCCAAACAATCTCCTCTTGACCCTGCCAGACCATTGAGTGATATTCCTGAGCCTGCTCGTCGCCTGAATGGTCAACTGCGCAGGCTCTACGGTAACTCGACTCGGTTCTATCAGCCCAATGCAGACAGCTTATCGAAATGGTCGCTGATTGCTTCAGAAGCACTGGCTGAGCATTTATCATTGCTGAATGCGGCACAGCTTATCGAATTGCCGGATAGCTTTTATCAAAATCATAGTGAGCAGCCACTAATATCGACATTATCGGATATGACGTTGTTAGATATGTCAGATATTCAACAGGCGATTCGCGCTTATCCAAAACTGAACCGTTATGGGTTTTTGCCTACTCATAGCGCTACAGGAATTGAGTCAAACAACGATTCAGATAATGACAGCAAAGCTCAAAATTCTGCATTATCTATGCGCGCATTGACCAAACGCTATAATCCTGATGAGCTACTCAACAGTCTGTATGCCGACGATTGGCAAGTGATACTACAGCCGCAGCAGTTTGAGACAGGCGAGGGCAGTTTGGCCACGGATATCATGGCATGTAGCGTGGCCGTCCATGTGCTAAAGCAATGTAGTACCCGTAAGAGTATCAATCATAGTTATAGCGCCGCAGAAATATGTCAGCATGTGCGTAGCTATTTGCTGAGTCAGATCGTTTGTGAGCCATCGCAGCGCCACGCATATCGTCAGATTCGACTATTTGCTGGTCATATTATTGTTGCCGCTTATCATTTGGGTTGGGAGATACAAGTCCGAGCAGATGGACAGAGCTATTTTAATATCTCGTCGCGTAGTGGTTTGTTGACTCGCTATGCCAATATGCAGGATTATGAGATCAATGGTTGGTCAAGCTGATCAATAATGCGTACAATAATGCAAATTTTTTGCCCCCTCTTTTTGCTGATAGGAATGTCATAATGTCTCATGTAACACGCCCTCAAGACCCTACATTTTCATCTCATCAATTTATTCAACTGGCTCTAGACAACCAAGTGCTCAAGTTCGGTGAGTTTGTCCTAAAGTCTGGTCGTATCAGTCCGTACTTTTTTAATGCAGGCTTGCTTGCGACTGGTGAGATGTTGTCGTTACTAGCACGTGGTTATGCAGATGCCTTAGCTGAACAAATGGGTGCAAATAATGGCGATAATGAGCAAGAGCTAGTCATCTTTGGTGCGGCTTATAAAGGTATTCCTTTTGTCGCAGCGACAGCGCAAGCGTTATGGTTACACTATGGCATCAATGCTAAATGGGGCTACAACCGTAAAGAAGCCAAAACTCACGGCGAAGGCGGTAATTTGGTAGGTGCTGACGTAACTGGCAAGGCCGTTTGGGTACTTGACGACGTCATCACAGCGGGTACAGCCATGCGCGAAGTGGTCGAGATTTTAGAGCAAGCAGGCGCAAGCGTTGCTGGTATTATCGTTGCACTCGATCGTAAAGAAAAAGGTCAAGCCGAGCATTCTGCTATCCAAGAGCTTGCCGCGACACTAGAAGTGCCTGTGCGTGCATTGGTCGATATCGATGATTTGATCAGCTATCTGGCCGATGACCATGGTGCACAAAACAGCCAGCATAAAGACGCGACCCAGTTAGCCAAAATGCAACACTACCGTGAGCAGTACGGCGTATAGTTGGGCACTGAGTTCGTTTCATATCAACAATATAACGTAAGTGAGTCTTATTATGAGCCAACAAAAACAAGAAAAATCGCTAAAAATACTCGTTATTATGGATCCTATCGAGCGTGTCAATTATAAAAAAGACACCAGTCTCGCTATGATGTGGGCCGCTCAAGACCGTGGCCATCAGCTTGGTTATTGTCAGATTCATGACTTGTGGTTGGACCGTGGTCAGTTGATGGTCGATACGCAGCCACTGACAGTAAAGCGTGATCCTGCAGATTTCTATACATTGGGTGATAAAAGCACAGGGCCAGTCGGCGACTATGACGTGATTTTGATGCGCAAAGATCCACCGTTTGATATGCGCTTTATCTATGCCACTTATATGCTTGACCATGCCAAAGCAGCAGGCGTGCTCGTAGTCAATGACCCACAGGCGATTCGCGACTGCAATGAAAAGTTATTTGCGACGTGGTTTAGCGATTATATGAGCCCAACGATTGTGACTAGCAAACAAGCACACATTCGTAAATTCATCGCTGAACAGCAGGACGTCATCGTCAAGCCACTAGATGGTATGGGCGGCACTGGTATCTTCCGTTTGACTGCTGATAGCCCAAACATTGGAGTGACGTTAGAGATACTGACTGAGCTTGAGACTTTGCCCATTATGGCGCAGCGTTATTTGCCAGAAATCAAAGAGGGCGATAAACGCGTATTGATCGTCGATGGAGTCGTGGTAGATTATAGTTTGGCTCGTATTCCAACCAAAGGCGAGACCCGTGGTAATCTAGCAGCTGGTGGTAGCGGTGTTGCCATGCCATTGACTGATATTGAACGTCAAGTAGCAGAAGTTGTGGCACCAATCGTCAAAGAAAAAGGCCTAATGTTCGTTGGTCTAGACTTGATCGGTGGGCGTATCACTGAGATTAACGTCACTAGCCCAACATGCGTACGTGAGATTGATGACCAGTGCGGTACAGATATCGCAACCGACTTTATTATGGCGATTGAGAACAAATTTACGGCGTAGCTTTCGCTATGTCCAGGAATGCTTTGAGTTCAGGAATATTTTGACTACGTAGAACCCGTATTTTGAAGTATTGTTAGTCATTGATTTTCCTTACCGTTTATTAGCATTACACGACGCCAAGCCGTGACCGATCATGGCTTGGATTTTTGTTATTTTTGCTGCATAAAGTACTGTATATAAGACAATGATTTCCTCTATACTATGCGGGCTTTGGCTAGGTCATTATTTTTCATAATTACCACCGCCGCAGTGAGATAAACCCTTCATATAAATAAAGTAAAGATAGGCAGGCGTTCATGAAAACACCGCATATATTGATGATGGCAGCTGGTACGGGCGGGCATGTTTTTCCAGCGCTTGCAGTGAGCGACGAGCTGACCCAGCGCGGTGCGGTGATTCATTGGTTGGGAACGCCAAATGGTATGGAAAACGGTTTGGTTGAGCCAACAGGTTATCCCTTTCATGCTATTAATATGCAAGGGCTTCGTGGCAAAGGCGTTGGTCGATTATTGAAGCTACCAATGACTCTGTTGTCCGCGACGATGGCAGCTGTAAAAGTGATTCGCAGTAATCAGATTGACGTGGTTGTTGGGTTCGGTGGTTATGTCACTGCACCTGGCGGTATCGCTGCGCGTATGACTAATACGCCTTTGATTATCCATGAGCAAAATGCCATCGCTGGCATGAGCAACCGCTACTTATCTAAGCTGTCGACCAAGACATTACAAGCGTTCGAGAATACCTTTGCTAATAGTCAGCAAGATGCCAAGCTTGAGACAGTGGGCAATCCTGTGCGTAATGCTATCACTGGTGTCGCAGAGCCAACGGTACGCTACGATGTAAATGACAGTTCACCGCTTAAACTGTTGGTAGTAGGCGGTTCACTTGGCGCTCAGGTATTAAATGATACAGTACCAAAAGCATTAGCATTACTAGATCAGCCGTTTGAAGTCTTACACCAGTGCGGACGCAACAATGAAGCAGCCACGCAAGCGGCTTATAGCGCACAAGACCTAAACAACCATCAGTTTACTGTACAGCCCTTTATCAATGACATGGCTGCATCTTACAACTGGGCAGATATCATCGTTTGCCGCGCAGGTGCATTGACCGTGACGGAAATTCAAAACGTCGGCATCGCCGCTATTTTTGTACCGCTACCGCATGCAGTGGATGACCATCAGACGGCTAATGCACGCACGTTGACCTCGCATGATGCGGCAATTCTATTACCGCAGTCAGAGCTAACTGCCAAGAGTCTAAGTGACGAGCTTGGCGTACTCAATCGAGAGAAGTGCTTAGCGATGGCAAAAAAAGGCCACGCATTGGCCAACCGTAGTGCGAGCAAGCAAGTTGCTGACATCATTTGGCAAGCACTATAGTCTGTCATCTATCCCCCTTATTTGAATTTACCAAGTTTTATTGACCTTTAATAAAGAGAGATCCTTATGCCTACCTCTGCGAAAGCTCTACCTAAGCGTTTGATTGAAATACCAGAAATGCGCCGCATTCAGCATTTGCATTTTATCGGTATTGGTGGCTCAGGCATGTGTGGTATCGCTGAGGTAATGAACAATCAAGGCTATCAGGTCAGTGGTTCTGACATCGCAGAAAGCTTGGTGACTAAACGATTACAGCAGATTGGTATTGAGATATCGATTGGCCATGACTCCAAAAATATTGCCAATGCCGATGTTATTGTTGTTTCATCAGCGATTGATCGTAGCAACCCTGAAGTAAAAGCAGCGCTTGAAGCTCGTCTACCGGTGGTACGCCGCGCCGATATGCTTGGTGAACTAATGCGCTATCGTCATGGTATCGCAGTTGCTGGCGCACATGGTAAAACGACGACAACCAGTTTGCTAACCACGATGATGGCAGAAGGACAGCTAGATCCTACTTATGTTATCGGCGGTAAGTTAAATGCGTCAGGCAAAAATGCAGCATTGGGTAGCAGCCGTTTCTTGGTAGCAGAGGCTGATGAGTCTGATGCATCGTTCTTGTCATTGCATCCGATGGCCGCGATTGTGACCAACATCGACCAAGACCATATGGAAACCTACGAAAACAGCTTTGATAAATTAAAAGCCGCTTATATCCAGTTTCTACAAAACATGCCGTTTTACGGTCTGGCAGTGGTTTGCGGTGATGACCCTGAACTGTATGCAATGATCGATGATATCGGTCGTCCAGTATTGACCTTTGGTCTTGAGCCGTTCAATGACGTGCAGGCTGTAGACTTGGTGACAGAAGGAACCAAAACTCACTTTACCGTACTGCGCCGTGACCGTGAGCCATTACGTCTAACGTTGAACATTCCTGGTACACATAACGTTTATAACGCGCTTGCTGCCATCACGATGGCGACCGATGAAGGCGTTGATGATGCAGCGATTGAGCGCGCCCTGCAAAAATTTGAAGGCGTGGGCCGTCGTTTTGAGCAGCATGCTTCTGTCGATATCGATGATGGTAATGTCTTATTGATTGATGATTATGGTCATCATCCAAAAGAAGTCGATGCGACCATCAAAGCCGCTCGTCAAAGCTTCCCTGATCGTCGTTTGGTGATGCTATTCCAGCCACATCGTTACAGCCGTACCCGTGATTGCTACGATGATTTTGTAGAAGTGCTATCGAGCGTTGATGAGCTATTATTATTAGATGTTTATTCAGCAGGTGAGAGTCCGATTACCGGCGCTGATACCAAGTCACTAGCGCGCAGTATCCGTTTGCGCGGTGAAGTTGAACCGACTATTATTGATAAAGACAATCTAGCTCCTGTTATGCAGCGTTTGTTAAAAGCCAACGATATGCTGATTACCCAAGGCGCTGGCAATGTCGGGCAAATTGCTATCGATTTGGCTGCCAATAACCTTTATATTAAGTAAGCTAAAATTTAGGGACGATCCTCATGACAACTGATAATAAAGACAATAATAGCACTCAAAGTGCAGCTACCAATGATACATCTGTAGACACGACGACTCATACAAAAGATGCCAGTCAGTTTGGCAAAGTAGCCGTTATTTATGGTGGCAGTAGCAATGAGCGTAGCGTGTCTTTGGACAGTGGTGCGGCAGTATTGCAAGCGCTGCAAAACCAAGGCGTTGATGCCACTCACTTTGATCCAAAGCACCAAGACATCACTGAGCTACGCAAATATGACCGCGTATTTAATGTGTTACATGGTCGTGGCGGCGAAGATGGTTTGCTGCAAGGCGTATTACAGTGGTTTGATATACCGCAAACTGGTTCAGGAATTCTAGCTTCTGCACTAGGCATGGACAAAGTACGTACCAAGCAATTGTGGCAAGGCTGCGGTTTATCAACTGCACCATTTTCATTATTGACGGCTGATACGGACTGGCAGCAAGTGGTTAACATGCTAGGTCTTCCACTTATCATTAAACCAGTTCATGAAGGTTCGAGCATTGGCATGACAAAGGTCAATCATCTTGATGAATTGCCTGCCGCTTATGCAACTGCAGTGGAATGTGGTGATGCGGTGATGGCTGAGCGCTGGATTACAGGTCGTGAATTTACGATTGTGATTATCGATGATGAAGCCTATCCAGTCATTCGTCTCGAACCAGCTGATATCACTAATTTCTATGATTTTGAAGCCAAGTACAATCGCAACGATACCAGTTACTACATCCCCTGTGGATTGAGCGCTGCTGATGAAAAGCACTTGCAAGATTTAAGCCTTGCAGCATTTCGTGCAGTAGATGCAAAAGGCTGGGGACGTATCGATGCCATGCAAGATGAAGCAGGCAACTTTTGGTTGCTTGAAATCAATACCGTACCAGGTATGACCAGTCACAGTTTGGTGCCAATGGCGGCTAAAGCGCGCGGACTAGATTTTGATGCGCTATGCTGGCATATTTTGACGCAAACACTATAATTGTCAAATCAATCAAATTGAGCAGATAGTGATGACTCTTTGTGTCACTAGAGCTGCTATACCACAGCTTCGTGTAAACTTGTGTAAATTCGCTGCTGCTAGTTGGTGTTTGGCTATTGTTTAACCACAAAATACGTTAATATTGTAAGAATAGGTCTATTTCGGTGATATTTATGTTCTTTTGTGAATACAACTGATAACTTATTCATAATTTAAGAAAAATGTTACGTTTAAATCAACGTAATCGCTGTATATAAGCTATATTTTTAATAAAATTTGATAACATATCGATTTAATAAGCTTCTGCCAAAAATACGCAGATTTATATCAATAAATAGCATGATCAGTTTTATGCAAATATAGGGACAAAGGTCGTTATGGCTCAAACTGTCAACGAGGTAACTGACTTGATGAGTGATAAAGCCGGTCGCCCAAAATCTAAGATCCAAATACCGGCAACGGTAAAGTATCTATTTATGGTACTGGTCTTAGGTTTGCTAGTGCTAATATTAATGATGGGCGGCAAAGCGTTACGTGATGCACCGCCAGCAAATATTTATGTCAGTAATCAAGGTTTGTCTGCTGCTCAATATCGCTCATTACAGACAGTGATGGAACAACAACAAGTAAGTAGCTTTTTTACTTCTGATTTGCAAGCATTGCGAGATATTACGATGGGCTTAGCTTGGGTAGACCAAGTAAGTATCTCTCGGGATTGGCAACGTGGTATTGTCGTCAACGCATTACCCAAGCAAGCAGTTGCCAATTTTGGCACGGAACGTTTGGTCGATGCAAAAGGGGCTGTGTTTGTTCCTGCTGATAGTAGAGATTTAACACAAGAACGTTTTGCGACCCTACAGGGCGAGATGTCTCAAGCACCAGTTATTATGCAACAAATGCAGCAGGTCAATGATTGGTATGCACCGCTTGGTATGCAGGTCGAAGACATCATTCTGTCACCGAGAATGACTTGGCTAATCCGCTTTGACAATGGGCTACGTGTGATTGTAGACAATGAGAATACGGCGCAAAAACTACTGAATTTAAGCCAGCTGCTTGGCAATCAGCTAAGTACGCGTCGAGATGACATGCAGTCTGTAGATTTACGGTATAAAAATGGCTTTACCATCGCTTGGAACGTAACACAGACTGCTGAATCAGAATAGCCTAAGTAAGCAATACATCTATGCATAATCGATGTGAGCTAATACGGTTTATTTAGTTTGAAGAAAATATGTACAACATCATAGCGTATTAGTAACGCTTTTTTTAATGATTTAATAGAAGAGCATCACTTGCTCTTCTATTTAGCGATAATTTGTCTGGTACCATGAAAAATAATGAAAATCTGGTTGTTGTCCATCTAAGTGCCACGGCAGTATATGTCGTCATAGGCAATGTTGTCTCTGCAAAAGACATTCGTATTTTGGGCGTAGGACAAGTTAAAAACAGCGATTTTTATCAAGGTCAAATAAAGCATCGTGAACGTCTGCAAGGTGCTATCAAGCAAGCCATTCAAGAAGCAGAAGACACCGCTAATTGCCGTGTGCATAGTGTTTGGTTAACGCTTGCGACACCTGAGCTATCTAGTAAAAACAGTGCTGGAGAGGTCAAAGTAGAGGATGAAGTTGTACGTGCCAAAGATATGGTACAAGCATTGGCCAATGCAAAATCGCGTGATTTATCATCTGACTATTATTTGATGCATTGCTGTCAGCAAGGTATCTATGTTGATGAGCAAGACTTTATGGTGGATGATGTCATCGAGATGATGGCACACAATATCACCGTGATGTACCACATGATGATGATGCCTGTTGCCAGCCGTCAGAATATCCAAAAGCTATTACAAAGTTGTGACGTCGGCATTGATCATATTGTTTTCGATGCAGTGACCAGTGCTGAGTATAGTTTGATGACTGAGGAACGCCAGCAAGGGGTTTGTTTAGTAGATATCGGTGCTAGTACGACCAGCATTTGTGTATATAAAGAGAATAAGCTGATTTTTACCCATTGTATAGCAACGGGCAGTCATGAAGTGACAATGGATATTTCAGCTGATTTTGGTATTTCCATGATTGAAGCTGAAAAGCTGAAGAAGTCTCATGGTACAGCTGATGTTAATAGTGTCGATCCAAGCGCATTCTTTTTGTTCAAGCCTCAAGGCTCGGGCGACGAAATCAATATTGGCATCTATAACCTAGCACGCATCATTGAGGCTCGTTACGTTCAGATATTCACTGAAGTAGCGCGTCAATTACACGAAGCAGGTTTGATAGGCTATATCGATAAAGGGATTGTGTTGACTGGCGGCGGTAGTACGATTAAAGGTATGATACCCTTTGCCAAAAAGCTACTAAAAATGCCTGTCGTACTGACCAATACCCATCCTGCTATCAGCGCTTATAATCATTTTGATAATGATGAGTCGTTTAAGCTACTAAATAGTCAAGTGAATGACCGTGCTTATCAGACGGCTTTTGGCACATTGTTATATAGTCAAAGTGAGCAATTCCGCCGTAGCGAAAAAAGCGAACCTGAAGCGATTCAAAACAATCGAGTATCAAGCGTATTTCGGAGTGCGGGTCAACGGTTTGCAAATGTTTTAAAGAAAATATTATAGATCTGTTTAACCTCATATCTAGAGCATCCATATATTATGGAATGTCTCTAAACTAGTTAAGCAAAAAATAAAGTAACATTGCGAATAAATTAGTTTTAAAAATAAAGTATTAAGTAATAATGACATATTATTGTCTATACTGATCGATTTTAGCCATACCCTGTTTTATTTAAATACATTTATATATAGTATGTCGATAGCGCGCCACATGAGTGCGTTACTATGTATCGACTTACACGCTATCTGCAACTGGAGAATCTTTTTTATGTCAAAATACACCATGCCAGATGATAATCAGCTTCAAAACAATGGCCAAGCAAGCTTCACTGTATTCGGTGTTGGTGGCGGCGGCGGTAATGCAGTTGAACATATGGTACAGCAAGGCATCAGAGGTGTAACGTTCGTTTGTGCCAATACAGATAAACAAGCGCTAGATCGTCTTACTGCACCGCACAAACTGCAATTAGGTGCAAAAACGAACCGTGGTCTAGGGGCAGGCGCAAATCCAGAAGTGGGTCGTGAAGCAGCAGAGAGCGAAGAAGAAGCGATTCGCGCATTGCTTGAGCACTCGGATATGGTATTTATCACTGCTGGTATGGGTGGCGGTACTGGTACAGGCGCAGCGCCAGTTGTTGCTCGTATTGCTAAAGAAATGGAAGTGCTGACAGTTGCGGTTGTGACCACGCCATTCAAATTCGAAGGTGGTAAGCGTATCAAAGCTGCTAAAGCAGGTATTGAGCAGCTGACTAACTTTGTCGACTCAATTATCACGATTCCAAATGATAAATTAATGAGTGTATACGGCAACATCTCTATGCAAGATGCTTTCAAAAAAGCGGATGATGTATTGCTGCATGCTGTTCAAGGTATTGCGGAAACCATTGCTAGCGAAGGTATGATCAATATTGACTTTAACGATATCCGTACGGCGATGACTGCTAAAGGTCATGCAATGATGGGTATTGGTCGCGCCAGCGGTGATGATCGTGCACGTCAAGCGACTGAAAAAGCCATCAGATCGCCACTACTTGATGATTTGCGTTTAGAAAATGCAAAAGGTCTACTGGTTAACGTTATTTCTTCAGAGTCATTGTCACTAGATGAGATGAGCAAAATCAGTGCAATAGTCGAAGAAATTACTGATATTGATGACGCTCATATTTTCTACGGTTCTGTGATTGATGAAAAAATGGGTGACGACTTACATGTGACCGTTATCGCAACTGGCTTAACGTTAGATGAAAACGCAGGTCAAGAGCCAGAAGTAGTAGAGCAGCCAGTACCTTCTGTTAATAGCACGCAACCTGTTGATCCTAACGTGCATACCAGCGCTTTAAATAGTCAGAAGCAGTCACAAGCTCAGCAGTATCAAGATAGCGTTGCACGCCCTAGCGCAAGTGCACCTCAAGAGCAGCCTAAGACTAAAACAAACAGTATTCAAGACTATTTAAAACGTCAACAGAATAAATAGTACTTCTAATTTACTGTGAGTAAGAAAAAGCCAGCGTTTTAACGCTGGTTTTTTTGTGGTTAAGGAAAAATGAAACGTCTTCTATAAGAAAAATTATGACAATTTTCTATGTAATCTATATGTATATGATTGTCGAAACGTATATGAGCCTCGTTGTTTTATAGCATTAGGTAGGCCATATAAAGTAAAAATCAGCAATAGGATATTGACGATAAGTGTTATCAATCAAGGAGATAAGAAAATTAGCGCTTTTTATATATAGCGAATAAGGGGTCGGTAATGGTACACTATGTCAATTGTAACAAAATATGTGAGAAGACAACCATGAACCAAAGAACCATAAAAACAGCAATAGCCGTTACGGGTACTGGTCTACATAGTGGTCAGCCTGTTGACTTGGAGTTTCATCCACAGCCGATTGACACTGGTATTGTTTTCGAGCGCTCTGATATAGAAGGTAGTCAACCAATTCCAGCGAGTGCGTTTTTAGTACAAGACACGATGATGTCATCGAACTTAGTGTTTGGTGGTACGCGAGTGGGCACGGTTGAGCATCTGCTTAGTGCCATCGCTGGTCTAGGAGTAGACAATCTGTTAGTTCGGGTCTCTGCTTCAGAGATACCAATTATGGATGGTAGCGCTGCGCCTTTCGTTGCGCTCTTACTAGATGCAGGATTTTGTGAGCAAGAAGCGGCCAAAAAGTTTATTAAAATTATACGTCCAGTACGAGTAAAGCTAGAAGATAAGTGGGCAGAGCTACGTCCTTATGAAGGGTATGAATTAAATTTCGAAATTGATTTTGATCATCCTGCGTTTGATAAGAACTTTCAGCATGCACAGTTGCAGTTCTCTACACAGAACTTTATCGAACAATTAAGCACTGCGCGTACTTTTGGATTTTTACGTGATATAGAAGCGCTACGTCAAAATAACCTAGCATTAGGTGGCAGTATGGAAAACGCCATCGTTATCGATGATGCCAATATACTTAATGCAGAAGGCTTACGTTTTAACGATGAGTTTGTCCGTCATAAAATTTTAGATGCTTTGGGAGATTTGCATCTGATTGGCTACCCAATTTTAGGTCGTTTTAACGCCTATAAGTCTGGTCATGCTCTAAATAATTTATTAGTACGTGAAATACTATCTGACGAAGATAATTTTGAAATTGTAACTTTTGATGACAATGTAACCTGTCCTATCGAGTATTTACCGCTCAATGATTTGGTTATTGAAGGATAAATACAGGAATATACAGGAAGTATCGAAACATTTACGCAATATTACATAGGAAGCCCATAATTACATTTATATAATATGCTATACTTTGAATATATTATCTATATGATTATATGAATTTTCTGTTAAGGCATATAATACAAAAGCTGTAGATGGTTTTTAAATCCTTCGTTAGCTATATCCATAATCTGGATGTAACTAACGAAGGATTTTTTTTATCTGATACATTACAAAAATCCATCTTTACCAATGCCATCACCTGCTCTTATTTACATAACTTTACATTTAATGGTCAGTATTTTTAATGATTAATCAAACGCAAAAGAGCTTTTTTGAGATTTTCATCAGTGGTGACATGCTCTGCGGCCTGTGATATAGTCCGTTTTGTGTTCTGGCTAAGCGCCTGATTTTCATTGGCTTTACGAGAATTTGGCAAGTGCAGTGATGATGTTGATGATTGTTTAGATGAATAATTATCAGTAGAGTGTTTAGCCACAACGACGCGAATTTGCTTGAGTTGTTTAAATGTAATTGACTGCTCTGTTAGTATTTGCAAATACGAGCTATGTAAATAGCGAATATGATTTGCTGCTGTCATTGAGCTAACACTTAATATCAACTGCTCAGGTGATAAGCCTACAACCCAACAGGTATTGAGTATTTCTTCAGGTAGACAGTCTACCAATAGCTCTTTTATCTCGTTGGTTGCTTCTATATATAGTCGCATGTTGTTAGCAAGGGTTTGAGGTAGCGCGCTACCAGCAAATGCTTGATGATCTATAAGCTGGGCAAGCCGATTAGGCTGTTTTTTTGACATCGTAAGTACTCATCTAATAGGTGACAAACTCGATACTCATAACAGACATGCTAAAAGCAATATATAGCAGATGGCTTATAAGATAGTTGACTAGGTGGGAAGTACTACTGGCACTAGTCACTATTTGAAAAGAATGAACCGTTGTAATAGGGATTTTATCACGTCTATTTGATGATTATATCCTCTAAATTAATTGATGCTTCGTTACGGATGACGAGCAGACTTGTATTAACAATAGGTAGTAAATTTATGAAACAAGCTTTATTAATTTTGTCAGTATTGGGAATGGGTATCGCACAGACGAGTGGTGCTGCCGAAACAACCTTTCAACCAAATAATACCTTGAGTCATACCATCACAAATATTTCTACTTCTGCGAACTATGGTTCTAGTCGCAATATCTATAGCACTAACAGTGGTGCACATGTATATAGCAACGATGAGATCAGTCAAGCAATTGACAACCTAAGCGCTCATGCTAAGCAAAAAGAATATCAGCTCGCTTCACTGACCAGTCGTTTGTCTTACGAGCAGCGTCAGCAGCAAGCAAGCCGCGTACCTGACCGCAACTCTGCTCCTGCTATTGCAGCAGCAAATGCCTCTCGCGTCGCTCTATCTAGAAGCTCTGGCTACTGTGCTCGCTATGTACGTAAAGCGTTACAATCTGCAGGTTACGAATTTACGCCTAACCCTTCAGCCTATCAGTACGCTTCTCGTGGCACGCTAGCCCAAGCTGGCTTTACCAAAATCAGTAACGACATGGCACCACAAGTTGGTGATGTCGTTGTCTATAACCGCACGTCAAGCCGTCCACATGGTCATATTCAGATTTTTGATGGCAATGACTGGGTATCTGACTTCCGTCAAAATAGCATTAGCCCTTATAGCGGTACATACAGCTATACGACATGGCGTGATTCGCAGTATGTTGATGATGCATCAGATCGTGGTATCTACCTTGCGATGGCTGACAAATAAACATCGGTTAAATGAAGTAAGTATCAGTTAAATAAGACTAAAGTTTTCTCCAAACTCAGTAATGCTCTTTGTGACATTACTGGGTTTTTTTTGTGCTTTAAACTGGGATGTCTAAGTAAGTACAGCTCATTTAACAAAATCAAAGCTCAAAATTTGGCCAATAGTCGCGATTGTGAAAATCAGGCGGGGAGGCATGGCCCGAGGCAAAGTATAAGTCAGTTTTGCCAAACCATAAGATGACACAAGGATGTATTTGTTCAATCATTATGTTTGCAATAGCGTATTGTTGATTCGGTAGTTGAGTTATAGGCAGGCTAAAGCTACGCCCATAACGGAAAGGTGTCTGCACTACCGTTGGAGTGCTAGATAACGGGTTCTCCCCTGATATATCTGCTAGCTCTTTACAGTTACGCCAATTAATAGATGCGCGCGTGGTTTCATCGGTCTCGTACAACGGTAATGGCGGTAGTGCCGCAGGGTTACGATAGCTCTCAAATTGATAAAGTGCGTAACGACCATCAGGGTTAGCATTAATCTCTATATAAGCGGTTGCTTGCTGAAATGGTATCTTGTAAGGTTCTGTCTGATGGCGTGCTACGATATCTTCATCATCAGTCTTACAGCGCACAATCTTGCTGCCAGCAATAAAACATTCAAGGCAGGTTTCTTCCCATAGGTAATCAGTGAAATTTACTTGAGTTTGTTGCCATGTTGGCCAATTGAATTGATTGGCTAGAATTTGGCTAGGCAGAGTCACTTGATAGGTCAGCACTAGTTGCAAAGCTGGTTGCTGGATGATCTCTGCACTTACTTTGATAGAGATATTCTCAAGCTCTTCTATAGACACGCCTAATTCCTGAGCATCTTTCGCTATCGTCTCGGTGGCTAGACGGAGGTTAAAAGCTTGTTTCATTATAAGTACATCTCGACGGTAATAATAAAGAGGTGATAGTGACAAGAGAAATTATACTGATTCAGGGAACTAATACTATATGTTAAGTATAACCGAGACTATCGGAGAACATAAAAGCCGCGAGCAAGATGCGTCGCGGCCTTTGTATTTCATTATCGTTTGGCTATGATATAAGTGAACATAAAACCCAGTCACTTAATGCCAGTCTATCATGACATATTACTGCGCGTGACGTGCTAGGTTAGACAGTTTTGGGTTGGCATTTGGGTTTTTGCGTAGTAATAATGCCATACGACCAATAGAATGAACCAAAGATGCATTAGCCGCTTTAGCAAGTTCAGCGCCAACGATGTCACGCTCTTCTTTCGTGCCAGCAGGCAATTTCACTTTGATAAGCTCATGATCTGTTAGCGCGCGATCGATTTCTTCAGTGATGGTTGGAGTAATACCCTTGTTGCCGATCATAACGATAGGCTTTAGCTCGTGACCGATGCCTTTTAGACGTTTGATGGTAGCGTTATCGAGTTGCATAGAATTCCTAAGTGTTGGTAAAAATAAAAATGGTACTGTCAAAAACAGTTATTGATCATTATAGATAATCTGTGACCATCTTGCATGAGATCAGCAGGATTTTGCACGATTTTACGTGACGAAAATGTTAAACTGAATGTTTGGTACATTATAAACGCTACTGCCTTATAAAACAGTTATTTAACCAATAGAATTTGGTCAGTTTGCAACCAACCATGAATAAAAAATCTGATTAACACCGTATTTAGAATGATCCGCAACGGATTAATATCAGTTTGTAAGTGATAGAGCAATTAAAGCAGCTAGATTTAGTAAAGCAATAGGAGCAGGTATTTTGGCCACGCGTATCGAAAACAAAAAACTATCAAAGAGCAGCAGTGCTTGGATGAAAGAGCATATTGACGATCATTATGTGCAAAAAGCTCAAAAAGATGGCTACCGTGCCCGTGCCGCTTATAAATTATTAGAGATTAATGAAAAAACCAACCTGATCAAGAAAGGCATGACGGTCGTGGACTTGGGCAGTGCGCCTGGTAGCTGGTCACAAGTCGCTGGTCGATTGGTAGGTGACGATGGTATCTTGATTGCCTCTGATATTTTGGCCATGGATACCTTGCCTGATGTGACCTTTATTCAGGGCGATTTTCGTGAAGCTGAAGTGTTTGATGCCATTATGGCAGAAGTGGGTGATAGACAAGTCGACGTGGTATTGTCTGACATGGCACCCAATACTGCGGGAAATAGCGCTATCGATCAGCCACGTATGATGTACTTATGTGAGCTAGCAGTAGACTTCGCGCTCGCAACCTTACCAGAAGGTGGCGCACTTATTATGAAAGTGTTTCAAGGTGAGGGTACACAAGAATTACGCAAGCAGATGCAGCAGGATTTTAGTAAGATTCGTAGTATAAAGCCAGGTGCGTCACGACCACGCTCAAAAGAGATGTTTTGGATAGCGATTAAATAGTTTTAACATCAATAGGTTGCTGCTCTTGTAAGCGTGAGGGTAAACCACCATAAAGTGTTATTATCGCGATATAAAAGCTGCGTCAATTGTTAAATGAATAATCGTAAAACCTGCTTGAATTATGCGGGTTAGCACCACATATCATGGTATATTACCTTTGTTTTTAGCATACGTTTTAGGCAAAGTCGTCTGATAATAAGCGTTTTACAAGCTCAGTGATCGTATATCTATGTTTATCTCATAATGATTATTTATAAAAACAATTTTTAGGCCACCTATAAATCATATAAGTTTAATTTAGCAGTTTTTTATTATCGGGATATTCGTTAAAAATGAGCAATACGTTTATAGACGTCACGTGTTTAATAAACACACCAATAAGTAAGGGATGGGAATAACTAGTGAGCGACATGGTAAAAAATACCTTATTGTGGCTGGTGGTAATCGGCGTTTTGGTGCTGGTGTTTAGCGGCTTTGATCAATCCTCTGAGCCGGATAACCTTAACTACTCTGAGTTTGTGACCGCAGTGTCAGAAAACCAAGTAGCCAGTGTCGAGATCGACGGCGAACAGATCACCGGCGAAAAGAAAAATGGTTCATCTTTTGAGACCATTAGACCAGCTGTGTCAGATGACCAGCTCATGCCAATGCTACGTGAGAACCAAGTCGAAGTTCAAGGAACTGCACCAAAGCGCCAAAGCGTACTAATGCAACTACTGATAGCCAGCTTCCCAATTCTATTGATTATTGGTCTGTTCTTATTCTTTATGCGTAATATGCAAGGCGGCGCTGGCGGTAAAGGCGGTGGCCCAATGAGCTTTGGTAAATCAAAAGCGAAAATGCTGACCGAAGATCAAATCAACGTTAACTTCGAAGATGTGGCCGGTTGTGAAGAAGCCAAAGAAGAAGTTGTTGAAGTGGTTGAGTTCTTACGTGATCCAGACAAATTTACCAAACTGGGTGCAACGATTCCTCGTGGCATCTTGATGGTAGGTCCTCCAGGTACAGGTAAAACCTTGTTAGCGAGAGCTATTGCTGGTGAAGCTAAAGTGCCTTTCTTCTCAATTTCAGGTTCTGATTTTGTTGAAATGTTCGTCGGTGTTGGTGCATCACGTGTCCGTGATATGTTCGAACAGGCGAAGAAAAGCGCTCCTTGTATCATCTTTATTGATGAGATTGATGCAGTCGGTCGTCATCGTGGTTCCGGTATGGGCGGCGGTAATGATGAGCGTGAGCAGACATTGAACCAACTATTGGTTGAGATGGATGGTTTTGAAGGTAATGAAGGCGTTATTGTTATTGCCGCAACCAACCGTGCTGACGTGCTTGATAAAGCGTTACTGCGTCCAGGTCGTTTTGACCGTCAGGTACAAGTAGGCTTGCCGGATATCAAAGGCCGTGAGCAAATCTTGAAAGTCCATTTGAAGAAACTACCAAACACAATCAGTGTAGATGCAAGTTCTCTTGCTCGTGGTACGCCTGGATTCAGTGGTGCACAGCTTGCCAACCTTGTAAACGAAGCTGCATTGTTTGCCGCGCGTCGCAACAAGACCAGCGTCGATATGAATGACTTCGAAGATGCGAAGGACAAGCTATATATGGGTCCTGAACGCAAATCAATGGTAATCCGTGAAGAAGAGCGCCGTGCAACTGCATATCATGAAGCGGGTCATGCGCTAGTAGCTGAGTTATTGCCAGGTACAGATCCGGTGCATAAGGTCACTATTATGCCGCGTGGCTTTGCCCTTGGTGTCACTTGGCAGTTGCCTGAGCATGATCAGACCAGTATGTACAAGTCGAAAATGCTGAGCGACATTGCTATTTTGTTTGGTGGTCGTATCGCCGAAGAAGTGTTCATCAATCAAATGTCGACGGGTGCTTCGAACGACTTTGAACGTGCTACCAAAATGGCACGTGCTATGGTCACAAAGTACGGTATGTCTGATGCACTCGGTATTATGGTATACGAAGATGACGATAACTCACAAGGGTATTTCGGTGGTGGTGGACGTACTATCTCTGAAGCTACTCAGCAGAAGGTCGATGAAGAAGTGCGTCGTATGCTAGAAGAGCAGTATGATATCGCTCGTGAATTGATTGAAGCCAACCAAGACAAAATGCATGCGATGGTTGATGCGCTTATGAACTGGGAAACTATTGATCGTGACCAACTGCAAGATATTCTAGCAGGTGAAGAACCGCGACCACCAAGAGTTTACCAGCATAACGAAGTAAACTTGTCGAAAAACGATGTCAAAACAACGGGTGCTACACCGCCACCATTACCGGCGATGTAAATGCTAGCGTACTCATGTTTTATAAAAAGCCCTTTATGATAGAGGGCTTTTTTATTGTCATCATTTTATGAAGGATTTAGAACCCCATAAGATTTACTGGTATCATAAGCATAGATAATAAATAGGGCGTGTTGAACATTCACGAATAAGCACTGCTAATCGCTAAAACTGTTCCAGACAAGGTATAAAGTGACGGTAATGCTCCAGCCTTAACTAGGTTTGCAACGTACTGCTTGTATGGATCTGGGGGCAGTTTTAGGCTCAGCTCTAATATCAACAGAAGAAAACAGGACTCTTTTTTGCCATTTCATTGTTAAAAATACACACTTAGAATGACTAAACTTACTATTTCTAACGTCGAACTGTCTAAAAAATAGTCTCTGTCAGTGCCATGGTCGAATGTTCAACACGCCCTAAAGCTGCATTATAAATTTTATTTGCGATGGATTATTCATGTCATTATTTCAACCTTTACCCAACTACCAAGTATCTAGCCGTGATAAAACCTTAGATTTGTCGCAGCCGCATGTCATGGGTATCTTGAATGTGACGCCAGATTCATTTTCGGACGGCGGGCAGTTTAACGCAGTAGATAAAGCCGTTGCGCACTGTCAGCAGATGATAAATAAAGGTGCCACTATTATCGATATTGGTGGTGAATCTACTCGTCCAAATGCGCAAACTGTGGCGACTGATGATGAGATACAACGAGTTGTGCCAGTGGTCCGAGCTATTCGTCAGCATTGTGGTGATGCTATTTGGTTATCGATTGATACTAGCAGCCCTGAAGTCATGCAGGCAGCATTTAATGAAGGTGCTGACATTTGGAACGATGTACGAGCACTGAAACGTACTGGTGCGGCAGAGCTGGCTGCTAAACTTAATATACCTGTTATGCTAATGCATATGCGCGGTGAGCCAACGACAATGAATAATCTAGCACAGTATGATGATGTGATCGATGAAGTGCGTACAGAGCTGCTCGACCGTATTAACGAAGTAGTTAGCATCGGCGTCAAACAAAGCAATATCATTATCGATCCAGGTTTTGGTTTTGCTAAGAACTATGAGCATCATTGCGCGTTATTAAGTCAGCTGAGCTGCTTGCAAACACTAGGACTACCATTGATGTTTGGCATTTCTCGTAAGCGGTTTTTAGCAGAAGTATTGACCAAAAGTAGAGCTGAAGCTGTGAGTACGACGCAAGCGGTAGAGCGTGATTCGGCAGGAACGGCAGCTGGGTTGTTTGCGCTACAGCAAGGAGCAAGTATCATTCGTACGCATAATGTGGCGATGATGCAGCAAGCAGTTGCCTTATGGAGTCAACTGTCAGCATATCGTTGTTAATTTCATTCTACATGTCCGAATGCATAGTGAGATTTCAAGACTATAAATATTCTATACGCTATGCTTAACGTCTATTTTTAAACTATCTAAACCAATAAAACTATCTCAATTAATAAGAGTAAATCTATGACAAGTACAACTCAGCCAGAACCAACCAATGAACAGCGCCGTATCATTTATCAAGCTCGCCGCGGATTAAAAGAATTGGATTTTTATATTGATCCTTATGTTAAAGAGCTATATCTGACAGCAGATGCTATTGAACAAGCAACATTTGCAGAAATGCTCACTCATGAAGACCCAGACTTGCTTGATTACTTTACCAATCAAAATCGTCCAGAAGAGGACGACATCTGGGCATTGGTCAATAAGATAAAAACATGGCGCCACACCAAAGACTTGGTTTAGGTCTTAAGGAACGGGTCAGCACAATATCTAACGTTTCCCATGGTACGCTTATATGACGCTAGTAACCTCGCTACGTATTGATACAGCTATCACGCCTGCCAGTTATTTACGCGCGCTGCTGTATGTAGGCTTGACTGGGGTTATGATGATATTAGCATGGTTTGCATCTTTTGCTTTGTGGCAGTATTTACTAATCTTAATAGTCTCGGCAGCAGTTGCAAGTTATCTGATTATATCGAGACCAATACTATTACATATTAGTCAGCCATCGCTCAGTCAGCGTATTGATAAAGAATGGCAATTACTGATACGAACGGGCCGCGGCGATGAGTTATGGCAAGCAGAGTTAGTTGATATAAATCGCTATCAGTGGGCAATGAGTGTCGAATTCAATATTGTTGAGCCTTATCAAAAAACGTTTTCGACTACTATATTTCGCGACCAAGTAAATCACGAGCAATGGCGACAGTTAAATATTTTAGCCAATACCAGTAAGGATAATGCTAGATAACTGGTTATCTACTGGTCTTAGACTTCTCCTTTTACGGTGAAAAATCTCTACACGTCATAACAAAATAGCTATCTCAAAGGACAAAGAGGTTTGTTATATTAAAATCTGTTATATTAAAAATAGAAAATAAAACTCGTAATTCTGCTGTCCCGTTATTAAAGAACATGTATGCAGATATGGTGTTTCATAAATTTTAGCAGTATTTTTGTACTAAACAATACGATAAAAAGAGGAATAGATAATGAGCTTATTAGGGAATTTAGTGAGCCAAGTGGCACGTAGTGCAATGAATCCAGACGACGCTCAGCGCAATCCAGTTAACCAACGTACTGAAACACGGCAGACTGGCGGACTAGGTGATATTTTAGGTAGTGTGCTGGGCGGTGGCAGTCAGGCAGGTGGTTATAGCCCTCAACAAAATAGTCGTCAAGCAGATAATGGTTTTGGCTTAGATGACATCATTGGTGGTCTCACGGGCGGTAGTCAGCGCGGCGGTATAAGTTCAGGTGCTGGCGGACTAGGTGATATTTTAGGTAGTGTATTAGGTGGTCAGCGTACTAATAATGGGTTTGGTGGTAAAGGTATGCTCGTCGCTGCGTTGATGCCTATGGTACTCAGTTGGATCAAACGTAATGGTGGTTTGAGTGGGGCGTTGTCAAAAATCACTGGTATGGGCTATGAAGGTCAAGCACGCTCTTGGATGAGTAATAACGAAGCAAACGATAATTTAAATCCAGACGAAATTAACCGTTTGTTTGACGAAAATGAAATTCAGCAAGTGGCCGCTCATACTGGTGCTAATGAAACTGAGGTAAGACAGGGACTCGCTGAGCTGTTGCCTGAGGTCATGAATCAGCTAACGCCTAATGGTAATCTAGATAATGAGTCTGAAGCTAATGAAGAGATAGATCAAATCATTAGCCAGCTATCTAGCCGTCTTGGTAATTTTAAGTAGTTTGTTCAAGTAGTTTGGCAGCTTAGAATTTGAAACTTTCTAACTGAATACTTAAAAGCCGCCTCAATTAAAATAACTGGCAGTACTGTTTCTGGCAGTATTGATCAAAGGGCACGTTATATAACGTGCTCTTTTTTACGTCTATCACAATAGTATGACTGTCGATAAATACCGTTTGGTAGTGACAGTGACAGCAAGGCGTTAAAATCGCTCGTCTAGCGACTCTGTGGTATGATTAAGTGCGGCAAAGCAGATATCGGTATTAAACCCTCTATACTGCAAAAATCGTAGCTGTTTGGCTTTTTCTTTTTGCTCAACTGGTATGTCATTACCGTATTTTTTGGTACGAGCTATCACCGCCAGTTTTAGCCAATCTACACCATCGACTAGGTTATCTGCATCATCATCTACAAACTCACTAAATTCATCAGACTCAGTATTTGCCATATCGATTAGCTCATCGATGTTACCTGGCATAGCAATCTTCTTACGATAGAATTCTTGTTTGATCCGACCACGTCCACGACCTTTGCGAATGTTCTCACGTATCAGCATTAGGGTAGTGCGGTAATCACTTTGATAACCTTTTTCTTCAAACTCATCAAGTAGTGCGTCAATTTTCTCTGGGTCTTGTTCTTTGTCGATCAGCTTTTGCTTTAGCTCAGCCTTACCGTACTCACGGCGTGATAAATAATAAAATGCGAGCCAACGCAATCGACTTTCTGCTTTGATCGCATCGATTTCTGCTTGTTTTTGTTCAGGGGTTCGTAAGTAGGCTTTGAGCGCGGCTGGTATGTTATCGTTTTGGCTGTCTGTTTCACTACCATTGATAGCAAAAAGCTCAGCTTCATGTTCTGAGTTTTTGGATAGCGGCTCAGTGCTACGACCATTATCTGTTGCTAAGCTGTTGTCAACTTCGTCATTCTGAATGTCGAGTTTAACTTCTGCCAGCATCTCTTTGATGGTTTGCGCTTCGGGGGGTTGATATGTAGTGGTGTCACTAGGCTCAGCGGTAAAATTAGCCGCTGGATGAAAACGCTTTTTACGTTTTTTAGATTTAGAAGTTTTCTTTGACTTAGGAGAGGAGTCTTCAAAAAACGTTGTATTAATAGTAGCGTCATTCGTGACTGAATCATCTTTACTTGAACGAATAGTCCGTTTACTAAACTTCTCTGATTTTTTAGACTCTTTCGTATGAGAATTTTTAGGCAGTTTTTTTGATTTTCTATCAACAGAACTAGCTGAGTCGGGTGCCGACTCAGCTAGAATTTCAGCTAAGGTTTTAATTTTCATAATGAATCATAGTTACTGACAACGGTTAATCGTTAAACCATTATTGTACAGGTTCAGAAGCCTGTTCTGCTTCTTCAGTTTCGTCGGCTTTGCTATTTTTCTTTGTACCAAGCTTTTCATCACGAATCTTGTCTTCGATTTCTTGAGCAATGGCAGGATTCTCTTTTAAGAAAAGCACAGAGTTAGCCTTACCTTGACCAATTTTTTCGTCGCCATAGCTGTACCAAGACCCTGCTTTGCCAACGGCTCCAATCTCCACACCTAAATCAATAACTTCGGCTAAGTGGTTAGTACCTTCACCGTAAGTAATTTCAAACTCAGCTTGGCGGAAAGGTGGTGCCATTTTATTTTTGATGACTTTGACACGGGTCTGGTTACCGATGATTTCATCACCGTTTTTGACCGCACCAATGCGGCGAATATCCATACGTACAGAGGCGTAGAACTTCAGTGCGTTACCACCAGTTGTGGTCTCAGGACTACCGAACATAACACCGATTTTCATACGAATCTGGTTAATAAACACCACCATACAGTTAGAGCGTTTGGCGTTACCAGTGATTTTACGTAGGGCTTGGCTCATCAGGCGCGCTTGCAGACCCATGTGCGAGTCACCCATTTCACCTTCAATCTCGGCACGTGGCGTCAAGGCGGCTACTGAGTCAATCACGATCATGTCTATTGCACCTGAGCGTACCAACATATCGGTAATTTCAAGTGCTTGCTCGCCATTGTCAGGCTGCGAGAGCAATAAGTCGTCAGTATTTACCCCAAGCTTGCGTGCATAAACAGGGTCAAGCGCGTGCTCAGCATCGATAAAGGCACAAGTACCACCTTGCTTTTGACACTCTGCAATAGCTTGTAGGGTCATCGTCGTCTTACCTGAGCTTTCTGGGCCGTAAATTTCAACGATACGGCCTTTTGGTAGACCACCAATGCCAAGCGCAATGTCTAATCCTAGAGAGCCTGTAGAGACCACATCGACATCCATAATGGCCGAGTCATCGCCTAGATGCATGATGGTGTTTTTACCAAATTGCTTTTCGATTTGACCTAATGCCGCTTTGAGGGCCTTGGCTTTATTGTCGTCCATATTGGATTCCTTGTTTTCGGTAGTTAAGTTGATGCTATAAATAAAATATTGGTACTGTTAAAACCTTTGGCAAACGCATACTGACTGTTATGAAGTCGGCAATTATTGTTTGGCTGTTTTATCGAAAAATAGGTTGTCACGTGACTGGTATAGGTAGTAGTATCGAATGTATCGTTCTACTATACAGTAAAATTAAATAGCTAGAGAAGTAAAAATAAGTCCGTAATACACTGTCGTTATCGTTGTTTTTAGTCAGACTTGGCGTGCTCATTACTTGACTTAACTTCTTAACACTGTTGATTTGATAAGGTAATTATAACAAAAGAAAAGCACTATAATGCTCATTGAGGGATGCTAGACGACACTATCTGTCGCATGTTATAAGGCTGAAAATCTACAGAAATGATGCGATAGGTCGCTGTTGTTTTGAACCTGATAATGACTATGCTTGTCAACAGATTTAGGAGTTGTCCACAATAAATAAAAGGCTTATTTTTGCTAATTGTGAAACATTATGAATAATTAAATTATTTTAGAAATTATTTAAAATAATTTTTTATGTGTGTAAATTTAATGTAAATTATTGATTTTAAATGCTTTATAAATTGTACAAAAAATGAACGATTTTACCTTATCCTTTAAGTTGCTTAGCTATAAAGTTGTCAAGTGGTGACTTATGCACAGGGTTATCCACAGCTTATGGGGAGAACTCTGTAAAGCCTTATAATACATAAGTTTACGTAGATTATTAGTATTAGGAACGGATTCTATATTTCGTTTCTAATCACTTTAGAGAAGCAATTTTGTCTACAAACAACGCTATGAGCGCTATGTTTCACAAATTATAAATTTATCTTTTTTTATGCATAATCATACTATAGGCATTAAAAGTCAGGAGTATGACTCAAGATATACACCTAAGATGTCAGCAGACATAGTTATGCATAGGATGTCTAGTATTTTTAGAGATATTTTCTATGACATATGGAAGGCCAAAAAAAGCGGCTACATCAGATAGCCGCTTTGTCAAAATTATCAAAAGTAAAGCTGTATTAATCAGTCTTTGATATAGATCAAATCCCAAACACCATGCCCACGGTCGAGGCCACGACGTTCAAACTTAGTCATTGGACGAAAGTCAGGACGCTCAGTGAAATTACCTGTACCTGCTTTGTTGGTCAATCCAGCGAAACCATCCAATACTTCAACCATCCAAAATGCATAGTGCTCCCAGTCAGTTGCTGTATGGAACCAGCCGCCTTGTTTTAAGCTGCGCGTAACAATGGTCATACGTTCAGGACTGACGAAACGACGCTTATAGTGGCGCTTCTTTTGCCATGGGTCAGGAAAGTATAGCTGAATACGGTCGATATGGTTTTCTGGTAGCTGCTTGAGCAATTGAATGGCATCACCGTTAATGATTTTTACGTTGCTCAAATCTTGGGTGCCAGCCATATACGCACATTTACCAATACCAGGCTCATGCACTTCTACACCGACAAAATTACGAGTAGGGTCAGCGGCTGCCATCTCAATAAATGAATCACCCAAGCCAAAACCAATCTCTACTGTAAGCGGCGCATCTGGGCCGTTAGGGCTATCAGCGAATAACGCACGTAGGTTGTCAATACCGGTAAGATCGCCATCACCAAAACTGTTATTGACCAAATACTCAGAAAATTCTGGAGCAGTTAGTGCAAGCTCGGCGTTTTTGTTCATGTGCGTACGGCGCTTCATAAACGTATTGACGATGCGGATATGCTTGTCAGAGGTCGGTTCTATCTCTTGGCTAGTGCTGTTATCGATATCGATAGGCTCGCTTGTGCTATTAAGGGTTTGCTCATCAGTAGTATCGGTACTATTGACGTTGTCATTGATATCAGAATGTTGACTCATAGGATTCGTAAGGCTTAATTAGGTGGGTGATGTTTGCTTATTATAAGTTAAATCCATACAACTGTGAACGGACAATCCTATTTTCGCGTATTTGCTGGTCAGTGCTGTGGTTTCTCTATGTTACACACGGGTTTTAGCGTTATCATATAATGGTATTTTTCAAATGCTTTTTCTAAGAGTCAGCAAGTAGAGCGTGTTGCCATGTTATTTATCGAGACATATTCACCGCCACCATTTTATCAAGAAGCGCTAACACCTACTAAACGTAAGCAGTTAGACAAGTGGTTCATCGGTAATCGTAGCCAGCGTTATTACCTCAAACGTTTTGAACAATTCGATCAGCAAGGTTATCTGTCGCCAAAGTGGCATTGGGCTGCGTTTTTTATCACTTTTCCTTGGCTGCTATACCGTAAGCGTTATATGGATGCGATTGTGTATAGTGTCGCAGGGTGGTCTTTTATTCAGCTAAATGTGGCACTGGTGCTAGTCGCCTTTGAGTTTGTAGCGATGTCTTACGTACCTGATGCTTATCAGATGGCAACACGTATCGGCATTGCTGCCGTTATTTGGCTATTTTGGTCGTTTATGGTGGCACGCTGGACTGATGCGTATTACTATCGAATGGCAAGGCGTGAGATCGCTGATGCGATAAATGATCATTCGCGAGATGAGGCAGCACAGAAGGCGCATCTGCAAAGAGAGGGTAGCGTTAGCTTGTTTGGACTGGCATTAGGGTTTGGTTTTTTTGCGTTTTCGCTATTAGTGATTAAGGTGCAGTTCTTACCGATTATTGCCAAGCCAAAAGCAAACGAAGTATTGTTTGATGCTTATGATATTGCAAAGAATGCCCAAAATCGAGTGGCGTTGATTTATCAACAGACAGGGCAGTGCCCAGTAAATTTGCCCCTGAGTACTGAGCAGCAGCAACTACGCATGCATGTCGATAGTCAGGCCGCTGGCGTAACAGAAACCGACTGTGCGGTAGTGGCAACGATTCAGAACGTGACGTTTCCAATACGCTACTTAAACGAGCAGACGCTGGTCTTTTATCATATACCAGACAGTGATAACTGGGATTGCACCAGCTCACTGAATAAAAAACAAGCCCCTAAAAACTGCATAGCTGATTAGGGGCTGTATTTCACGAGTGCTTGTAGATGTTGCTAGTACTGAGAGCTAATGCTTAGAGTCCGTTGCAGTATCATCTTTTTCCTCAACTGGTGTTGCTTGGCTCTTTAACGCCTCATAAAAATCGGTTAAATCCATTTTTCGTGCTTTACCAATATCTTCATCAAACAAGCTTTCAAGCTCAGCCATTGCTGATTGTGCGGACTCAATCATGCTGGCTTCATCATCGTAAATTGCTTGTTGGCGTTCGATCAAATCATCATCATAATCACGGAATGTTTTTACTGTTTCTCGCGCTTTTTCTGGTGAGATGCCTAATAACTGTAGTGATTCGCGTGACATGTCCAAAGACGACAAGTAAGTCTCACGCCAAATATGACGCACGCCAACTTCACGCAAGCGATAATAGTGCTGACGATCACGTGCTCTTGCCAATACAATCAGTTCAGGATAATTCTTACGAAGATACTGAGCGGTAGTGATAGAGCGTTCTAAGTCATCGATGGCAAGAATAAATACCCGCGCTTTCTGAATGCCTGCCGCTCGTAAAATCTCAGGATTTTTCGGATCGCCATAATAGACTTGGTTACCAAATTTTCTTACAAAATCTACTCGGTTTGCAGAGCGTTCGATGGCGGTAAATTCGATATTATGCATGCGCAGTACACGGCCAATAATCTGACCGACGCGGCCGAAGCCTGCAATAATGACCTGATGTTCATGATCGGGAATGGTATCGTATTCGCGACTCGGTTTGCTCTTGGCAAATAACGGTTCGCCCACTTTTTCTAATAACAAGAATGCCAGAGGTGTCAGCGCCATCGAGATAGTAACGACAAGATTGAGAGTATTGGCAAGCTCGGGACGTAAGACGTTTTGGGCAGTAGCAACACTAAACAGGACAAAGGCAAACTCACCACCTTGGGCTAGGGTTACGCCCAATCTGATACTGGTCGGCCAGCGGTTGCCTGATACTTTGGCAATACCTGCAATCACTGCAAACTTGATAAACATCAAGGCGAGGGCGCAGCCAATAATAAAGATGGGCTCTGCCAAAATGAGCTTGACGTCGGTAAGCATACCGACCGACATAAAGAACAGACCTAATAGCAACCCTTTAAAAGGTTCGATACTGGCTTCTAATTCGTGACGATATTCGGAATCTGCTAACAATACACCTGTCAAAAATGCACCTAACGCCATTGATAGACCGATTTGACCCATCAAGATAGATACGCCCATCACGATAAATAGCGCGACCGCTGTCAGTAGTTCTGATGCACCACTGGAAGCCACAAATTTAAAGAATGGTCGAACCACATAACGGCTGGCAAAAATCAGACCGGCAAAGACAGCAAATACTTTACCAAAATAAATCAAATCGTAGCTTTGCTCACGCACCCCTGATAAGAACGGAATGACTGCTAACAAGGGAATGACCGCAATATCTTGGAATAATAAGATAGTGAAGGCTTCTCGACCATGCGTGCTTGAAAGCTGCTGTTTTTCAGTCAGTATCTGTAGTACAAATGCAGTAGAAGACAGGGCTAAACCAAAACCAACAATAAAGGCAGTATCTAGTTGTAAGGAGAAAAACTGGTGTAGGAGCCACATCAGTAGCGTACCAGTCAAACCGACCTGCAAACCGCCCAATACAAATATAGAGCGGCGCAATGCCCAGAGCCGCGAAGGCTGGAGCTCAAGCCCGATAATAAACAGCAGCATGACCACGCCAAACTCTGAGAAGTGCAATAAACTTTCAGCGTCGCCTGCCACATCCAAGCCACTTGGGCCCAATATGAGTCCGGTGATGAGGTAGCCTAAAACTGTTGCAATGCCGAAGCGTTTACCGAGAGGGACAAAGAGCAATGCTGCTCCCAAAAAGATAGTGGCTTGCAACATGAGATTTGGTGAGCCGGCGGCGGCAGCAAACATCTGGGCTCCTTAAAAATTTGAATAAAATATACAATATAAAATCAACGTGGCTAAAATCAGTATGGCTAAAACTACATCGCGCTAGTATCTATTATTTTTTGCGATAAATTTTCCACACACCATTGTCTGCAAGCGGATTATTATAAGCATCGTTGCGGCGTTTACGTGGTGTCTGGCGACTATCTACAATCTTAAAATCAGGCAGGGCATGTACAATAAGACCAGTACGATAAAACCGTACCCGCTCAGGCTCTAGCATCTCGCCCTTACTATCGCGACAAAAAACATAAGCACGCAGATCGATAAATTCACGATGCGCCACCAGTCGCGTTTCATCATCGTTGTCTAACATTGCTGTCATACGCTCAATTTCATCATCCGTATATTGACCACATTTATCGGTCAGAGCACCTACTGATCCAAAGCTTTTAGATTCTTTGGCGCGTGTCTTAGTCAAATGTAGACGCTGAACGTGATAAATAAATTGTGGTATCTCAAGGCTGGCTGGGAGCGGTAGATAGTCAGGTGGCATATTGGCCGCTGGATAAAAATCCTTGGCACGCTCAAGCAGATTTTGCCAACGTTGCTGATAGGTTTGGACTTCCGCTAAATTGCCCTCGTAGATAGGCATATCGCGGATTTGTCGCAAAATATCAGGTGGAAACTGTTCATTACGAAAGTTTGCAATGTCTTCTTGCAGCGTTGATAACAAAACTTTGGCGTGTTTTTTGCCATCTTTTGATGCAGGATCATCGATATAGTCTGGGGCGACAAAGGGTGCTGAGCGTCTAGACATAGTGTTGTATCATCAATAGATAGAGTGAAAATACCAAAAAGTATGATTATAAAAATTAACTGGGGTGCTAAACAAAACTTTATAATAGTTATTATAACCACATAAGCCGATTCGGACTTAATTTTTTTGAATGGAATAAAGCAAAAGTTTGTCGCAAATCACGACTGTCTTAATGTGATCTAGATTCTAGTTTTAATTCCATGTAACTTTTAGTATGAGCCAGTATCAGATGCCTATACTTGTATTTTCTAGGACGTGTTTCAAGTTACTGACTTCTTTATTCAGTCACTTATCTGATAATGTATCGTTAATGGTTATGACCAATATGACTATTACCATCAGGTAGCTGTCCCGAAATATCACAGACCAATGCATCGCTATGTGCGATATTCTGCGGGTGAGACGAGCTTTCGACCTGAATAGTAGCATGATGAATACCAAGCTCTAGCAGTCTTTGTTCGAGACTGGCAATTAGAATATTTGATTCATAGATACTCATTTCACCATCGACCACTACGTGACAAGAGAGTGCATTGAGACCGCTAGTAATACTCCAAACATGTAGGTCATGTACTTTTTGTACTTGAGCATCTTCGAGTAATTTTTGCTCCACATCGACTAGCGATATATTGGCAGGCGTCCCTTCCATTAATATATGCACAGAATCACGTACGACGCGGTAGCCACTGATTAAAATAAGTACAGCAACGATTACTGATGCTACTGCGTCTGCCCATACCCAACCAAATCCCATCATCAGTAGCGCAGCGATAATCGCAGCTACTGACCCTAATAAATCGCTCAATACATGTAAATAAGCACTTTGCATATTGAGGTTAACGGGTGCTTTATTATCAGATTTTTCCTCTGTTATTTTGGGATTGTCTGTTCCATGACTATGACCATGTGACTCTTCACCTTGACTGCCTCGGTGCATCAGCCATGCCACCAAAATATTCACCAGCATACCGATAGTCGCAACGATAAGCATGCCTTGGGTGGCAATTTCTGGCGGTGAGTTAAAGCGTTTGATCGCTTCATAAAAAATCATCAAAGCAATTATGACAAGTGTCGCGCCATTTACCGTAGCGACTAATATCTCAAAACGCTTGTATCCGAAGGTTTTCTGGTGAGTGGCCGCTTTTTCGCCGATTTTAAATGCGACCAAAGTGGCGCCAAGCGCTATCGCATCGCTTAACATATGTCCTGCATCGGACAGTAAGGCTAAACTACCGGTAAGCCAGCCACCAATGGCTTCGATAAACATGTAACCAGTAATGATAATAAAGCTGAACAGCAAGGTACGCTGATAGCCCTTGGTATCTCGTGCTGTAGTTGTCTGTTCTAGATGCTCATCATGATCGTGATGGCCTTGGTTTTCCTGAGTGTAGTTATTTTCTTCATCTTCGCGAACGTACTTAGGCACATCCGTATTATCATGCTGCTGGCTATGATTGTGCTCGTCAGAGTTTGGATTATTTGGATTCATAATAATACTCAAATTCGCTGATAGTTGCGTTCGATAGATGATGCTTACTGACAAGTGACGTTTGCTATGGGTAGAGTAGGCGTAAAGCCTTTGCCGCATATCATTTGATGGTTATAAATTTAACATAGCCAAGCATGAGAAGCTGTAACGACGAAGTAAACATGATGAGGAGATGAGTAGAAAGATATGCGCCCATTTGTTGAGAGCTGCGTGAGAACTACCAACCGACAGGATCAATATCCAAAGTAAGCTTAAGGTATTTAGCGCTTGGTAGGGCAAGCACTGGTTGCCACCACTGTCCCAACACATGGTGCAATTGACGACGGTCTTTAGCCAATAGCAAAAGTTGTGCATGGTAGCGGCTGTTCTTTTTACTCATGGGTGCATCAATAGGACCGAGAACAGCGAGGTTATGAGCATTCGGCAAATGCGCAATAGCATCCTTGAGTGCTCGAGTAGTAGCTGCTAATGTTTTACCTTCGCAGCGTATCAATGCAGCATGTCGATGAGGAGGTAAGCCCATCATTTGACGTTCTTGCAGTAGCTCGCGTGCAAATGACAAGTAGCCGTCTTTGACCAGTTTTAATAGTAACTCGTTATCAGGCTGCAACGTTTGAATCAATACGCGGCCAGCTTTGTCACCTCGACCAGCACGGCCAGCTACCTGAATCATGAGCTGTGCGGTATGCTCTGGTGAGCGAAAGTCTGCTGATAAAAATCCGCGATCAGCATTGGGTAAGCAAACCAATGTAACGTTGGGGAAGTGATGTCCTTTGGCGACCATCTGCGTACCGACCAAGATAGCAGGGTTGCCTTTATTAATTTGCTCGTAAATATTTTCCCAGCTGTCTTTACGTCTTGTGGTATCACGGTCTATTTGAATAATCGGATAGAGCTCTTTGCTGGTTTGAGGATTAGCAAAGATTGCGTGTAGATTTTCGCTGAGCCTTGTCGTTCCCATGCCTTTGGCGTCTAGATTTTGACTGCCACAATCAGGGCATACGGTAGGGATATAGGCTTGCCAATCGCAATGATGGCATTTCAAATAAGAGTTGCTTGAATAACTGTTTCGCTGGGATTGGCCGTTATAGTGAACGGTCAGGTGCGCGTCACAGCGCGGACAATCTGCTTGCCAGCCACAAGCCTCGCACAATAGAACAGGCGCATAGCCACGACGATTCAAAAATATTAGTACTTGATCACCAGCTTCTAGCGTTTGCCGTATCGCCCCGATCATGGCATCCGTCAGCCCTGTATCATAGCGCGCACCGTCATCTTGGGCTTGTTGATGGGTGCTTTGCAAGCGAGCATCGATCAGTTGCATGGTTGCAGGCTTGGCATTACCTGGACGAGTAAGCAGTTGGTATTCTGCTAGTTTGCCATCATCGACCAGTTTTAAATGCTCAAGAGAAGGTGTGGCAGTACCGAGTATCACTGGAATTTTATACTGCAAACCTCGATAGAGAGCGACATCAGCGGCATGATAACGTAACGTGTCTTGTTGCTTGTACGAGCCATCATGCGCTTCATCAACGACAATCAGGCCTAAGTCTGCGAAAGGATATAGCACAGCTGAACGTGTACCGATCACGATTTGTGCATGACCCGTGCGGCAGTCTTGCCAACCTTGTAAGCGATAAGTGTTGGTCATGCCAGAGTGCAATAGCACAATATGGGCGGCAAACCGACTGGCAAATCTTGCCCGCGTTTGCGGTGTGAGACCAATCTCTGGCACTAAAATAAGGACTTGTTTGCCAGCCTCTAGTACGGCTTGCATCGCTTGCAGATAGACTTCGGTTTTACCACTACCAGTAATACCGTTGAGCAGAAAACCAGTATAAGTATCGGATTCGTGTGCAGCAATAATAGCGTCGACAGCAAGTTTCTGCTCATCATTGAGATCAAGTGGCATTTTTGCCAGTTTGACTGGAGTAGGTGCTTGTTTTGGCTGAATATAGCGCTCGACTAGCCCTTTATCTTCTAGCGTCTTTAAAAATGCTCGTTGCATCCCTTCTAGTAGCAATACATCTTCGCTTGCGCCGTGCTGACCATGTAGCTTTAGCATGTCGAACTGCTGCTTTTGTTTCTTGGCATTGGCTCGAAAATCATCATCAGTGATATGAGGCAAAATTCGCCAATGGGTAATCAGTAAATCTAATGGTTTGCCTTGACGAACAAGGCTTGGCAGGATAACTGCTAACACGTCGCCAAGTGGATAATGGTAATAGCGGGCTAACCAGTAGGCAAGCTTGAGCATGTCCGCGTCCAAAATAGGCTCAGCATCTAGACATTTATTAATAGGTTTGATTTTATTAACAGGTACGCTGCTATCGTCTTGTGAAATATGAGCAATCACAATGCCAATCAGAGTCTGACGACCAAACGAAACTTCAACACGGCTGCCAATTTGCGGTATCGCACTGTCTGGCAAAGCAAGCATATCAGCTGGTAGGCTATAGTCAAACACCCGATAAAGGGGAACGGGCAGAGCAACTTGTACCAACATAAACGGCTTCGCAGTCTTATTAGGTGAATATGAGATCAGAATAATAGAACGGAGACCAATAAGCTTAGCATGATGCTAAGCTTATTGTGATATGACTTATAGGCTGTTGCTAAAATGAGCACTTAATAATGATGCTTAACAATTAGTACCTAATATTAAGCATCAAATATCATCTTACTCGATATAAAGAATAGACTCGATTTCTACCACGCCACCTTTAGGTAGAGCAGCTACTTGAACGGCAGCGCGGGCAGGGTATGGCTCGCTTAGATTGGCGACAAACACTTCGTTCAAGACAGCAAAATTACTCAAGTCAGTCAAAGATACATTGAATTTGACCACGTCATTTAGACTGCCACCAGCGGCTTCACAGATAGCTTTGATGTTTTCAAATACTTGCTCAGCCTGTGCTTTAAAACCTTCTCTTAGCTCCATCGTGTCAGGATCAAAACCAAGCTGACCTGAGATATAAACAGTATTGCCGACTTTTACAGCTTGTGAATAAGTGCCAACTGCTGCAGGTGCTTTATCAGTTTGGATGGTTTGACGAGTCATGGGGTATCCCTTTTATATTTTATGTGAGTGATTCATTGCTACTAGAATAGCAGTTCTATTTTAGCTATTTGCATCATGACTATACCAGTGATACAAATCAGCAAATGCGCTTATTATAATTGATATAACCTTATAATGTTAGGGAAACCTAGCAACGAGCGTAGTTCACGAATACCCTGTGCTAAGTGGTTGCGACTACGTACCACGATATGAATGATGGTATCAGTATTGCGAACATCAACGGTTTCAACACCCATATTGAGCTGGCGCAAGTGATAGATAACTTCACTGATTTGCTCATCACTAAGCGCAATAGAGAGCTTCAAATAAGCAGGAAAACGAATCTTGCCGCTGTTTTTTAAGTCATGCTCGCCGATGTCACCTTGTTTGACCGCATTGTCATTGCGCCAACGTAATTGGATCACCTGATAAGGATTGTCTTTACGGATATCGTCAAGTGAGAAACACTTATGACGATGAACGACCAAACCATGACGTGATAAATGCCCTACGATAGGGTCGCCATATATCGGATGACAACAGTTGGCAAAATCAAGCTCGACGCCAGCAGCATTTGCAATCAGCTGTTGCGGTTGGGTCATATCATCGCTATGTACTTTTGCCTGTAGATCGCTCAGTTCATCGCTAAACAAACGTGTCACGACTAGCTGAGGAAGTAGCGTACCTGAGCTTATTTGTTCAAATAACGCATCTTTTTCTGTCAGACCGCGCCATTCAGTCAGATCTTTCCAATCAGCATCTGTCAAGTCATCAAAACTTTTCTGATGCGTTCGGAGCGCACGATCCAATGCCTGTCTACCATGGTGTTGTTTGTCAGCGACAGATAAATCTTTGAACCAACGTAAAATTTCTTCACGGGCTTTGTTAGTCACTACAAATCCTAACCACTCCGCTTTTGGTTCTGAGTGACTGTTCACTTCTATCTCAACGGACTGTCCATTTTTTACCACGGTGCCGAGCTTTGCAGCTTTGCCATCGATATTTGCACCAACGGCAACGTTACCAATCATAGGCCCGACCGCGTAGGCAAAATCTAGAGCGGTTGCCCCTTGAGGTAGCTCGTAAGCACGCCCTTGAGGACTGTAGCAAATGATTTTACTAGAATGCAGGTAATCCATCAGCTCATTAATGGTTGAGACTGCCGCTGAGAAATCAGGACTGTTTTCATTCAGATTATCTTCATCGACCAAATCTTTCATATTGCGCAATGACGCTTGGATAACCGATTGACTCACATCAGATGCATGCTCTGCCCCGATGACCCCAAGTCTTGCAGCGCTCTGCATTTGCTTGGTCAATATAGTGACCTTTACCACGTCATTGTCACGCTCATAGATGAGGGTGAGGGACTGGTTACCACCTGGCAGCGGACGACGAATATTATCCGCAATATGGGTATCATCAATCTGATATTTTTTGATTAAGTAATAGGCCAGTTTGTCGCATGCTTCGATATTATCAAGGACGATTTCAAATGCATAGTGACGCAGTAGCGCGTTAATCTCACCGCGATTGCGGAAAAACTGACGATATATGACCACGCGATTGTCTAAGACTTTGACCAGACCATTGAGATCCAAGTTGTTTAGTACGATACTCAAATAACGATGAATCGACTCTCTTTGAAAATTTCGTCCAAGCCCATGCTGTAGCAGTTTATCAGACAGCTTGTTGTACATATCAGAGTCTAAATTGCGATAACACAATACTTCGATATAGTCAGCAATATCATTCAGACCCATTAATCGGGCAAATGGCACATAAAAATCTAAGGTTTCTTGAGCTGTGGTACGCTGTTTTTCAGGACGTACCGCGTCAAGCGTAGACATATTATGTAGACGGTCAGCAAGCTTGATAATGAGTACACGCGGGTCGGCGAGGGTGGCGGTCAGAATTTTATGAAAGGTGGCCGCTTTATTCTGCTGCTTGTTATGTGAAGAGGATTTTAGCTTAGTCACACCATCGACCAGTCTTGATACAATTTCACCATAACGCTGCTTGATTTGTTCATCGCTGACTTCGGTGTCTTCGACCGTATCATGCAAAATTGCTGCAATAATAGTATCTCGATCTAAGCGAAAGCCCGCTAGTATCTCAGCGACAGCGATTGGATGCGTGATATAAGGTTCCCCTGATTTGCGCTTGTCTTTAATGTGCGCAATATCTCCGAACTCACAAGCATCAACAATATCACGGCGCTCAGCAGCAGTGAGATAACCTACCGAACGTAGTAAATTATATTGAGCATCATCGACGAGGTGATGACTGAGTTTGGGTAGGGTTTGACTCATAAAATGATGATCCTATTTTCCATGACCTACTTGTTGGGCCACTTACCGAAGCAAATGGAGGCTAAATAATGACCTACCATACAAAACTTAAGGATGAGTACGCCATTCTCTAATTAATCGCAAATCGCTTTCAATGTCAACTGATAAGCGTGTGGGCGATGAAAAAATTTCACTCAGTGGTCTATTTTGGGGATAAATGGTGACCAAAATAGCCAATACACTATTATTACAACCAAAAAACCACAGCCTATGCTGTGGTCTCTATAGTTGATCAAGATGTGTATTTATTTTATAAAAACCCTATTGGCTCTATAAAATACATCTTATCAAAACAGCCTACTAGAAGCTGTGGTCGCCTGACAATGCTAAATCTAATGAGCTAGTAGCAAAATTATGCTCTGGCTGATTTAGGATGTCGCGTGTGATTTTGCCAGCGGCAATTTCACGTAGTGCCAATACTGTAGGCTTGTCGTTATCAACGTCAACCAACGGCTCGGCAATACCTTTGGCCAATTGACGGGCGCGTTTGCTTGCGACCAAAATTAGCTCAAAGCGATTATCAACATTATCCAAACAATCTTCAATCGTCACTCGTGCCATAAATAGCTACCTCGGTTGTTTTTATTAGTAACGGACCTTGCCCGCCACTCAATAAAAATAATATCAAAAATATAAAGGGGGATAGCTAAATATTATAGCATTTTTTGCCAAGCCGCGTAGTTGCTTTTTATATCTACTTACGAGATTAGCTGCTTGTGCGTAGTTTACTCTTCTACCTGAGTGTTTAGCAAGTTGCTAATCGTGCGATGATAGCGCTGCTGCTGACGACCAAGTGTCTGCCTGTCGGCCACGATGATGGCTTTTAGCTCAGCTAAGGCTACATCAAAATTATCATTGATCACTACATAGTCAGCATTCACGTATTGTGCCATTTCGGTGACCGCGCCAGCTAGACGGCGCTCTATAACTTCTACAGAATCCTGCGCGCGGGTTGAGAGACGTTGACGTAATGTCGCAATGCTAGGTGGTAGAATAAAAACCATAATGGCATCGGGAAAAATATTTCTGATTTGCGTCGCGCCTTGCCAGTCAATCTCCAAAATAACGTCGATACCCGCCGCTAGTTGGGTACGGACACTTTCCTCTGACGTGCCATAATAGTTACCAAATACTTCAGCATGCTCTAGAAATAGACCCGCATTGATACCATTGGTAAAACTATCGGTATCTGTGAAATGATAGTGCTGACCATCAATCTCGCCTGGACGCGGTGCGCGAGTGGTATGAGAGACGCTGACAGTCAAGTCATTGGTGGTAGCAAGCAACTGCTTGACCAGTGAGGTCTTGCCAGTACCTGAAGCGGCAGTAACGATGAATAATGAACCTGTCATACAATTTATCCTAATAGAAGGTGTCTTGGTAACTTGTAAAATGTATCGTAATAAATGCGTGTTGATAAAAGGTTAAGCAGTGCCTCAGTCAAAAACAAAGACTGGAAAAAATAAAAAACGCCATCATGTATGGCGATAGAAATTATAATAGATGCATTATTATAAACTGCTTTTATACAAGTTAAAGCTGGTTTTGCAATATGTCGTAAGCATGCTGAGATTCGCCCACAAAATATTGCTATGAGTAGACAGCTATTTTAGAGAGCGACAAAAGCAAATTATGCTAAAGTAGAGCATTGATTTCGCCCCAACTTTTGAATAAAAAATTCAAAAATACGTTTTAACTATAAATTATCCAATGATAGGCCTTTTTATGCAAATTTATCTTGCCAATCCCCGTGGATTTTGTGCTGGTGTGGACCGTGCAATTGCGATTGTTAATGAAGCATTGACACGTTTCGAGCCGCCTATTTATGTCCGTCATGAAGTTGTGCATAATAAGTTTGTGGTGTCAGACTTGGCCAATCGTGGTGCGGTATTTGTTGAAGAGCTTCACGAAGTGCCAGACGGCTCCATCGTTATTTTCTCCGCTCATGGGGTCTCCAAAGCAGTCGAAGATGAGGCTGAGCGTCGTGATTTGACAGTGTTCGATGCGACATGCCCGTTGGTAACTAAAGTACATATCGAAGTGGCAAAGTTTGCGCAAGATGGGATGGATGCAGTGTTAATAGGACATGCAGGACACCCAGAAGTCGAAGGTACGATGGGCCGCTTTAATCGTCGCCATGGTGGGCATATTCATCTGGTCGAAGATGAAGGTGATGTGGCCGCATTGACTGTACAAGATGCTGAACGCTTGGCATTTGTGACTCAGACAACTTTGTCGATGGATGATACTGCGCGCGTTATCGATGCGCTACGTGAAAAATTTCCTAGTATCCAAGGCCCTCGCAAAGACGACATTTGCTATGCTACTCAAAACCGCCAAGATGCGGTAAAAGATTTGGCCAGTCGCTGTGAAGTCGTACTAGTGGTCGGTTCACCAAACTCATCAAACTCTAATCGCCTGCGTGAGCTGGCTGAGCGTATGAATTGCCGAGCGTATTTAATCGATAATGCCAGTGAGATGGACAAGCGTTGGTTAGATGGTGTGCAGAGTATAGGCGTGACCGCTGGTGCATCCGCGCCCGAAGTGTTGATCCAAGAAGTATTGCAACAGCTGCAAGACTGGGGTGGTGATCTGCCTAGTGAGCTATCTGGTATTGAAGAAAATGTGACGTTTAGTCTGCCGAAAGCGTTGCGGATACCTGTTACTCAGGTTGGTAAGTAACTAATATTCGTGTTTGTATTTGTATGAACCATCATTGATATGGATAAGGTCGCATGAAAGAACCAAAAGCCAGATTTGTATTGGCAGAGGCCACGCTCGCTGAAGTCAACAAGCAACTAAAGCTCAATATGCTAGTGATGGTAGCAGTGGTTTTCGTATTGTTTATGAATATTATGAAGTTTATGGCAGATAAAAGCTTTTTCTACGCAATGCTCGCAGTAGTCATGATCTGTTTGTTATTTTTCATACAAAAAGCTCGCCGGATTCTCACGCTCAGAAAACAAGAGCTTATCCATAAATAAAAAGTACAAGCCTAAATAAAAAATACAGATGAAAGTACCAAATATAGGATAGCTATGACTGCTTATTACAAATTTGTTAAACGAGAATTGCAAGAAGACGGTGTTAGTGTGGCGCATTATCAGCCAACCAAGCATGCTCAAGGTGCTTGGAATGAGCATGAGCAGCACATGGCGCCAGCAACAGGCCTATTAACAGCCGAGATTAACAGCTTCGCGCCACAACCTAATACCCGTATCGCACGTGTGAGCCTCGATATCTTGGGGCTAATACCGCTTGACGATTTTACTATCACTACTCGCTGTATCCGACCGGGTAAGACTATTGAGCTGGTCGAAGCGGTCATGAGTAGCCGTGGCCGCGATGCTATCATTGCAAGAGCGTGGCGACTGATTACTCAAGATACCAGCGAGATTGCCGGACTTGAAGATCAACCAGCAGAATACAAACCTGAAGGACTACCAGTTTGGGAAGGTATGAAAGGCTGGCCGGGTGGTTTTATTGAGAGCGTACGTCTAGTAGCGACAGAAGACCGTCGTTCTGGTCGCGGTATGGTATGGATTACCAATGATCTCGACATGGTAGAAGGCGAGCCGACTGATGATTTGGTGCATCTGTTAGGTATGGTCGATACTGCCAATGGTGTTGTACCAAGATTGGGTCTTGGTTTATCTAAGTTAGAATGGATGTTTCCCAATACTGATTTGCAAATCCATATGCATCGCTCGCCAAAAGGTCGCTGGCTGGGTATCGAGGCTGTACAACAATATGGTGATGATGGTATCGGGTTGACCAGTGCGGTATTGCACGATGTGTCTGGGCCTTTTGGTCGTAGTGAGCAAATCCTTACTATTCGCCCTATGCCACGTTAAAAGGCTAAGAGTCAGTCAGGCTATAGTTTTGAAAAATGAAACTATACGTTGTAATCAATTAATTATACAAATAATAGAGAAATGGTTTTAATAGTAGCTAACAAGACAATATTACTAACAAGCTGATGTTAATCGACATAGAGGTTACTATGAAAACCCGTACTCAATTTTCAAAAAAGCTGACGACTCTCTGGGATATATTGATAGAAGCATATTCAGAATAGTTGCTGTTGTTTGCGCGTTGATTGTTATATCAGAAAATAACTGAGCAATTAAATGACGAAGCAAGTAAAAACCAAGCAAACAAATAACTGATACCAGAACACCGCCTTGGTAAACAAGCGCGGTGTTTTTTATGGAATAAAACTTTTGAGCTTGAATTTTTTCTCAATGCCCCTATTAGTATAGACAGTTTAACGGTATTGCATACGGCAAGTTCTCTAACATTATGAGAACGGCTTTAGTGAGTATATCGTTATCTGATAATAGGTCTTTCATAGAATTTAAAGGAGTTTTTATGAGTGAAGCAACTCAAGCTGAAGGTCTGAATCCAGAATTAAAAAAACATACGTTTGAAGCGGAAGTGGCGCAGTTACTGCATTTGGTAACGCATTCACTATATTCTAACGCTGATATTTTTGTCCGCGAATTGGTATCTAATGCGTCGGATGCTTGTGATAAGTTGCGCTTTGAAGGCACAAATGATGATAGCCTCTATGAAGATGATGGCGAATTAAAAATCCGCATCGCCGTCGATGAAGCCGCCAAAACTATTACCTTTACCGACAATGGTATTGGTATGAACGAAGCCGATGCCATCGAAAACTTAGGTACGATTGCTAAATCAGGCACTAAAGCATTTTTAGACAAATTGTCTGAATCACAGAAACAAGACGGTCAATTGATTGGTCAGTTCGGTGTTGGTTTTTACTCAGGTTTTATTGTGGCTGATACCATCAGTGTCGAATCACGCAAAGCGGGCGAGCCTGCTGATAAAGGCGTGCGCTGGGTATCAGATGGTACTGGTAGCTTTACTGTTGAGCCTATTACCAAAGACACGCGCGGTACGGCGATTACTTTGCATCTAAAAGAAGAATATAGCGAGGGTGAAGATAACTACTTGGATCGCAGCAAAATCAAGCGCTTGGTTAATAAATACTCTGACCATATCAGTTTGCCGATTCAAATGCGTAAAGAGATCTGGCAAGAAGATGTAAAAGAAGACGAAAATGACAGCTCTGATGATCAGGCACCTGCTGGTGGCCAGATGGTACTCACTGATGAGTGGGAAACAATTAACAAAGCCAGTGCACTATGGACTCGCTCAAGCTCTGAAATTGAAGATGATGAGTATGTCGATTTTTATAAGAATATCTCTTATGACATGGATGCGCCGCTTACTTGGACGCACAACCGTGTAGAGGGTCGCGTACAGTATACGCAGCTATTATATATCCCTAAAAAAGCGCCAGTTGATCTATACACTCGTGAGCAGCAGCATGGTCTAAAGCTATATGTGAAGCGTGTCTTTATTATGGACGAAGCTGAGCAATTGCTACCGATGTATTTGCGTTTTGTGAAAGGTGTGATCGATTCAGCAGACCTGCCATTGAACGTGAGCCGTGAGCTATTACAAGAGTCACGTGATGTAAAATCTATTCGTGATGGTAACGCTCGCCGTATTTTGACCTTACTCGCCAGCCTTGCGAATAGCGAAGACAGTGACAAACAAGAAAAATTTGCCCAGTTCTATGCAGAGTTTGGTGATGTTATCAAAGAAGGCCTAGGCGAAGACACAGGCAATCAAGAACGTATTGCTAAGCTATTGCGTTATGCAACTAGCACCCAAGACGGTCTAGTGACGAGCTTTGAAGACTACAAAGGCCGTATGAAAGATGGCCAAAAAGCCATCTATTACCTCACCGCTGATAACCTAGCCGCTGCAAAAAACAGCCCGCAACTTGAGCTATTCAAGAAAAAAGGTATCGAAGTTATCTTGATGACCAGCCGTGTCGATGAATGGGCAATGAACTTCTTGACCTCATTCGATGAGACACCGCTGCAAAACATCGCCAAGGGCGCAGTAGATTTAGGCGACTTACAAGATGAAGCAGAAAAAGCGGAAGCGGAGAAAGCCCAAGAAACGCTAAAGCCTGTTGTTGATAAACTAAAGGCTGCATTGGGTGAGCGTGCTAAAGACGTCAAAGTATCGACGCGTTTAGTCGATAGTCCAGCTTGCTTGGTTGTAGGTGAAGGTGAGCTATCACCACAAATGATTCAGATGCTACAGCAAATGGGTCAGGATGTACCAGCAAGTAAGCCAACGCTAGAAGTAAACCCTGATCATCCACTCATCAAGAAGCTTGAGAGCAGTGAGCAATTCGATGATCTGGCACAAGTGATCTTTGATCAAGCATTATTGGCAGATGGCGGTCAGCTAGACGATCCAGCCGCTTACCTAAAACGCGTCAATGAGCTATTGATGAGATAATGTTCAGTAATTAGTAAGAAAGGGAGGCTTTATATAAAAGGCCTCCTTTTTTATTTGAATTTTTGGTTAAATTTGAGTGAATTTTACAAATCAGCCTTATCCTCTTAACCGACAATCCGTTACAATCGCGATAGATTAGCGAGCTAAAATATTAGGCAGTGCTAGTCATCTTCTATAATCACTCCATCGTGAATTCAATATAAATCGATGTCTGCATGCTGTACAAAAAATCGTCAACTGATTGCACCGCGCGGCTGTTACATTAAGATAATTATCATTGAGTCATTTTATTTTTCTCGACTGGCTAGAGGTCTAAGTCTTTGTCACTTACGTCGTTAAAAACCGTCTCGCTTCAGCGTTTTTCGCTCAATTTCGCTGCCAATATTATTGCAACCTTGTGGATGCTGGTGGGCTCAACACGGGCTTTTTCTTGGGTTAAACCCACTTTTGTACAGTTTGCCGTATTTGCGCTATTGGCGCTTGGTAGTAATGTCTTATTTTCATGGTTAGCTGCTGAAAGTGGCAGCATATTCAATGAGCAAGGATTGGTCAGTTATTTGATCTGGCCGATGATTATTTTGCTTGGTGGTATCATTTTGGCTCGGCGAGCGAGCAACCAAGCATTGGTATTTGTACCAGTAGTATTATGGTTGGTCGCTGATACATTATCAGCCCTATTGCAGAGCTTGGTGCAGTTTTTTGGTAGCTATGGTTGGTTGCCAAATTGGAGTTATTCGTTCTTACCAGTACTGTTTTTAGTATTGTTCTTATGGCAAACGCTAGCGTTACTTTGGATTTTCTCCCGTCGTCTGCGTATACCATGGTGGGAGCGAATCATTGTATTGGTTGGCGCGGTGGCGTTGCTGACCATCTGGCAGCGTAATGTCGCTGATCAGCCAATCTTTAAGCAAATACCTGTAGAGCCTGTACTAGAAGAGGCGGCATTGTATCAGCAGCCACGTCTGTTACAGCAAGCATTGGATAGTATAGACCCGAGTATCGATGGCAAAACCGACTGGTACTTTATGGGAGTCGCAGGATTCTCTGATCAAAACGTCTTTCGTTCCGAGATTAACAAGGTACGCGAGTTGTTTGATGTGCGCTTTGGTACTAGCGGGCATTCACTATCGCTGATCAATAATACTTATAGCTGGCTCGATGAACCAATTGCTACTAAGACCAGCATTTTGCGCGGCCTAAAGAAAATTGGTCAGCAGATGAACCCTGATGAAGACGTGTTGTTCCTGACGTTGTCTTCACATGGTAATCAGGATATCGTCCAGTTGGCAAATCCACCGCTTGCGATGGACAATTTAGATGCCACCTGGTTGCGTGACGCGCTAGACGCATCTGGTATCCGCTGGCGTGTGATTGTGGTGTCTGCTTGCTACTCAGGTTCGTTTATTGACGAATTGGCATCGCCAACCACGGTAGTGATTACTGCATCAGCTGCTGACAAAGCATCGTTTGGCTGCACGAATACAGCTGAGATGACCTATTTTGGCCAAGCGTTTTTTGCTGAAAGTCTACGAGGGAATACCAGTTTTGAGTCGGCTTTTAAAGATGCCAGTATACGGGTCAATGAGCGTGAGAGCGCCATGGGCTTTGAGCCATCAGAGCCGCAAATGGTTATTGGTAGCTTAATGGAGACAGCATTGCCTGCGTTTGAGCAAGTATTGTTTGATAAGGCACGCCCATCCGTTGCTAGTATTACAAATAATGCTACTTCTACAACGGTTAATACTCTACCTGAAAGCGCTACTAATCTGTCGGTAGACGAAGTAGAGATAGCTGCTGAATAGCTGAATAAATACGAAGTATGATCTAGCATTTTATAAATGCCAATATCAGATTTACTATTAGATGATGAGTATTTATTAAACATCGTCATTGGTTCTATTTTGAATAAAAGGATATCACTCATGCAAAATTCCTATAGTCACAGTTTATCTACCAATAAACAGCTTACCCAAAAGAGTGTGAATCGTTGTTTTAATGGTGAGCAGCATTATTATAGCCACGAGTCGACATCTACCAAAACCTCTATGACGTTTAGTATTTATCTACCTGATGAAGCCTTGGCTGGGCGACGTTGTCCTGCGATATTGTACCTATCAGGTCTGACGTGTAATGCTGATAATGTCACTCATAAAGCGCATTTTCAGCAGAAATGCAGCGAGCTTGGTATGATACTTATCGCACCTGATACTTCGCCTAGAAGTAGTGAGGACAGCGATGTACCAAACGACGATCGCTATTTTGTCGGTCAAGGTGCAAGCTATTATGTTGACGCGACCCAAGCGCCTTGGTCAGACAATTTTAATATGCAAAGCTATATTGTCGATGAGTTATATGACTTACTACGTTCAGAGTTTCCTATTCACAGCATCGGTGTCACAGGACACTCAATGGGTGGTCATGGCGCGTTATTGCTAGGGTTTAAGTTCCCAAGTAAGTTTGTCAGCGTATCGGCTTTATCGCCAGTATGTGCGGCGAGTGAGTCTGCATGGGGGCAAGCTGCCTACACAGAGTATTTCGGTGATGATAAGTCTCTATGGGCACAAGCGGACGCCTCACAGATGATTGAAAAGGTTGGTCAGCAGTATTCGAGCATTTTGGTTGATCAAGGCGCGGCTGATAACTTCTTAGCAGAAGGTCAGCTACAGACTTCTAAACTACAAGACGCTTGTGCAAAAGCCGAACAGCCCTTAACATTACGCTATCAAGCGGGGCATGATCACAGCTATTATTTTATCCAAACAGTGATTAATGATCATATCGAACATCATTGGCATATGGCTCAAATGAGCTAAGATGTCTTTTAGATGACCGTGATACATTTTTCGCTATTCCATTCATGCTCAGAAGGTGATTTTTATGGCAAGTTATCAAGATTTGACAGCTTCTAATTCAAAGAATAAGTCAGCAGATACGAGCTCTACAAAAGCGACTATGCAGGCTGATATGGATGTTGCTCTACAAAATAAACAACGTAACATTGATTATAATGATGAAGTGTCTCAAGTTAAGTCAGACGAGCTGATTGCAAAAACCGTCAACGACGCTGGCGATAGAGTACTTGATGATGTGCAAATATCTCGCGTGATAGAGATGGCATGGGAAGATAGAACGCCATTTGGGGCTATAGAGCATAGCTATGGTCTCGATGAGACTGGGGTTATCAAACTCATGCGCCAAGAGCTAAAGCCGTCATCTTTTCGCTTATGGCGTCAGAGAGTGAGCAATCGCGCCACCAAACATGAGGCAAAGCGCTCTTTCGAAGTTGGCCGTGCTTATTGCAAAACTCAATATAAGCAGCGCTAAACCATTAAGTATTTAGCATCAATATATAAAAGGCTCTCAGCATATGTGAGCCAATTATAATTTCCTTTTTAATTTATTAATATCTTATATAAACATGAATTAGGTAGCTCAATTATGAACAGTCCTGCTAAACCTTATCTTATTGCACCGTCGATACTCTCAGCTGATTTCGCGCGGTTGGGCGAAGAAGTGGAGAAGGTACTAGAGTCGGGTGCCGATGTGATTCATTTTGATGTAATGGACAATCATTACGTACCCAATTTGACGTTTGGTAGCATGATTTGTAAGGCGTTGCGTGACTATGGTGTTGAAGCGCCAATTGATGTGCATCTGATGGTTTCACCTGTCGATAGTATGATTGAGCAGTTCTTGGAAGCGGGTGCTAGTATCATTACCTTCCATCCAGAAGCCAGCGCTCATATCGATCGCTCACTTCAACTTATCAAAGATGGCGGCGCGGAGTGTGGCTTGGTATTGAACCCAGCGACCCCGCTGCATTATCTTGATTATGTTATGGATAAAGTAGATCAGATTTTATTAATGAGTGTGAACCCGGGCTATGGTGGACAGTCGTTTATCGATAGTACTTTAGATAAAGTCCGTCAAGTACGTCAGCGTATTATTACTAGTGGTCGAGATATTCGATTGGAAGTTGATGGCGGTATCAAAGCCAGTAATATACGTGCGATTGCTGAAGCGGGCGCTGATATGTTCGTTGCGGGTTCTGCGATTTTTAATCAAGAAGATTATAAAGCGGCTATCGATGAGATGCGCGCGGAGTTGTTGTTAGCCAACAACAGCTAGCGAGTGTTGTATGGTTAATAAACGCTATTAGCCATACAATAATAATATTAGAATGTGCTGTATAACTTATGACTATGTATAACGGTCAGTCACGTAAAGGTGAAATATGGACACAAACAATTCTACCCGTTCAACAGAACCTTCTGAGCAAGCAAGCTCTCATGAAGCGTTGAACCAGCAGGCTAAGCAATCACTTGAAAGTGAAACACCGCAGCGCAGCTTGGTGCCTAGAGGCATTACCATTGGCTTAGCGATGTTTGCACTGGTACTTAGCTTGGCAGGTTATGGCTTTCGCCTGATGGTGGGTGATGATGTTGAAACCGTGCTGCGTCATGCAGCGGTCATTGTGCCTGCATTTATGCTAGGCATTCCGCTGTTTTTTTGGGTAGGCTCTCGCATACTTAATAAAGTTAAAGGCCTGCATATCGAAAGTTGGAATGCGATTAGTTTGGGTTATTTGACTTCTTGTATATCGATGCTATGGCTGATGGGTACTTACAGTTAAGTTGTTTAGCTGTAAATATAAGGCTTCTTCGCGTCTGTATCGTTGATTCGTGCTTATATTGTTTATTCACGCCTATATAGTGTCGTAATATTTTATATTTTTAATCATTAAGCCATGTTCTACAAGCATGACTGGAATTTTATATGAGAATCGTACCAGCCAGTATTGCTAAAATTATCTATCCTAAAGACTTACCAAATGGCTTATTTACTAGTTTAATTATCGCTTGTTTGTTAATGGGATTGGCGTCATTACGTCACGGAACCGACTTACAAGGTTGGCTAAATGTCATTGAGAATTGGCTGCTTATGCTGCTGATATTGCCCACTGCGACTGCCACCGTTGCACTACCATTTAAGTATCGTGATCCTAGCCTTGAGTTAAAGCTGGTTTATTATCTTGGAATGTTTGTGGCATTCTTATTTACATTAGGAAAGTTACGTTATTGGCACTAATATATACAAACGACATGGTATTCAAGTTTGCTTTTATAGCGAAGACTTATGTGACAGCCCTTGAATTCGAGTGTTAAAGCGTCCATTGTATGAGTAAGACAGATTTACCCGCGTTACTGTAAGACGATAGATTTGCCGAATGAGTTTATTTTTAAGAAATGACTGCTTTGCAATGACCAGTTTCTCTACCAGTACTAAACGGGATAATAAGGAACACATTAATGCCATATGATATCGATAATGATATAGAAGTAGATAACGAGAGTAGCGATCAGTTTGCAGGATTTGCCAAAGAAACCACGTTAGAGCTGGTGGAAGCAGATGATGGTAGATTGTTGTTACGTGATGCTGAACAAGATGAAGCGCCGCTGATGACTATTGATTTTTCTGACAAGCTAAAAGAGCTACTTGGTAGCGATACTCAAGCCATTGGTCAACATATGATTCATGCTGCGATTCAGGTCATTATGCAAAAGCAGATGAGTAAATGGCATGCGCATGTATATGATAAAGAACCAACACACTACAGCTAAGCTTTGGTTTGTTAGCGAGCTGAAGATAGCTAGATATACAAGCATAAAAAAAGGGTTTATCAATTGATAAACCCTTTTTCTGTTCAAATAATACCACTTATAAAATGAAGATTATTTGATTTTAGCTTCTTTAAAGATCACGTGCTGGCGTACTTTTGGATCAAACTTTTTGATTTCCATTTTGCCAGGCATAGTGCGCTTGTTTTTAGTAGTGGTGTAGTAATACCCAGTACCAGCTGTTGATACTAATTTAATTTTATCTCTCATGATAGCTTTCCTGTAAATGAGGGGTCTTCAAACGATAGGTACGTGTCTCAAAGAGTGAGTTGCCACAATTAATGTAGCAAAACAGCAGCCTAAATGATGAGAGTCATCACCCAGCTGCTATTTTTAACTTAAACTTTTTGACCTTGTGCGCGTAGATCCGCTAACACTTTATCGATACCAAGTTTGTCAATGATGCGCATACCTTTGGTAGACACACGTAGACGTACAAAGCGGTTTTCAGACTCTACCCAAAAACGATGGTTGTGAAGGTTTGGTAGAAAGCGACGACGGGTTTTGTTGTTTGCATGCGAAACATTATTACCCACCATAGGGCGCTTTCCAGTCACTTGGCAAACTCGAGACATGGCGAACTCCTAATCTATGAGGTATGAGTTTTTCTCATACCAGTCTGGGCAAGTTGCACGTTTTTGCGGCATGGACACAGCAAGCGGCAGCTTTGCACCAAACAAAACTATATGAAGGTTGAGCTGGTTTTGCTGCTATCTAAAGGCAAATAACAGGCTGACCAATTCAGAAAATTTTAAAGCCGACATTTATACCATAAAACAGATGAATACTCAAATATTTTTACAATAACTGTCGAATTAAAGGAGGGCTATTATACCCTGAAATGAGCGCTCTATGTTGTTGATTGTTTAATAGTAAAGATTAATTTTTAGTTGTAAGTTATAACAAAAGTCAGTAAAGTTGCTGTTATATATTTAATACAATCTGTTAATACACCAGTATTACTGTAAATCTATGTATCATTACCAATCTCTTTTGATTCTGGGTAATGATTTTTTGCTTATTTGCTCAGATAAATTACTGCTCATGCGGAGTTAAAACATGTCATATACATCCCTGCCCACTTCTAAGTTGTTTCAATTAACAGCACTCACATTATCATTAGCCCTAGCGGGCTGTGGTGGCGGCGGTGACGGTACTGATACTATCGCGCCGGAACCTGACCTAGGAGTGCAACAGCCAGGTACTGGTGATGGGGGCGTTGAAACACCTGCTGCAGAATTAAATATTAGCAACAGTGGGCTAGTAGATGTAGATGGTAATACCATAACTTCTATCGATCTAGAAGGTGCTTATTATGAAGTACAAGTTATGGACGGGAATGATGAGCCTGTCGCAAATGCTAAGGTAACATTCTCGATTGATGCTGATGGTGTTGTGTTATCTCAGACAACATCAGGAGCTAAGTTAACAGATAGTGAAGGTAAAGCTCGAATTTTCGTGAAGCCTAATGCTCCTGAAGTTTCTGGCGCATACACCATCACCGCTAATGCAAGTAATAATGACAATACGGCAATTAATAATTTAACATTTTCCGTACAAGCAACAAATGTAAATCTAAGTGCCCTAACTGTGGTTGACTCGCAGCTTTCTGCAGGTGGTCAAACAGCTATATCATTAATGGCAACTGATACGGAAGGTAACGCTATAAGTGGCATATTAGTCAGTTTGAATGCTAGTTGTGGTCAGCTACCTACTCAAGCAACTTCAGATGAAAATGGTATGATTACATTTGTCTATAAAGCTATAAATACAGACAATACTTTATGTAGTGGGAATGTTCGTATATCGGCTAGTACAGGCAGTTCGGCTACTCAGACGGCCAATCTTACTGTTCAAGCGCCTGAAGCTACTTCTATTGTTTATACTTCAAATGAGCTTACATTAGGTATTCAGAATAGCGGATCATCAGCGACGGGTGAAGCTGAATTTGCAATATATTCAAATAAAACACCGCTCGCCAACGCAGAAGTGACTCTCTCATTAGAAAAGTCTCCTCTCGGATTGACTTTTGGTGTATTAGGAAACAAAAATAGTTTTAATGCTATTACGGATGAAAATGGTAAGGTTTCAGTTAATATTTATCCTGGCAGTACTCCAGGCCCTGTAGAGATAAAAGCAACTTTAGCAACTGATGCTCGTATTAATGCTTTATCAAAAGGCATATCTATTGCTAGCTCTCGTGTAACACAAGATGGAATAAGCTTGTCCTTCGGTAAAAATGTGCTGGATTGGAGTTTGGATGGTGATGAAACTTCAGTAGTTGCACGTCTAGTCGATCGTAATGGTAATAAAGTACCTGATGGGACAGTAGTTAACTTTACTGCTGAAGGCGGTAAAGTATCTCCTTCTAGTTGTACAACATCTAATGGTGCCTGTGAAGTTACCTTCTCAACTCAAAACCCTCGCCCTGGTGATGGTCGTGTTAGTATTCTAGCAGTTGTTGAAGGTGAGAAATCATATATAGATAATAATGAAAACAATGCTTGGGATGAAGGAGTTGATACATTAGTCCACAATATTGGAGATACTTTCCGTGATGACAATGAAGACGGCATCTTCCAAATAGGGGAGTTCAATTACCCACTAACTACTCAAGCCAATCAAGTGTGTGAAAACAATATCCAGCAATTTATCCAGCTTAAGTTTCCAACTTTTGCTCAAGATAAGAAAGATCTCTTTGAAAGTACCTTTATTGGTAACTTTGTATCGCCAAATAAACCTATGACCTGTAACTCAGGGCTAGATGCAGTAGTACGTTATGAAGGTATTCAGTTGCTATCGAATGGTATTCCAAATATCACGTTATTATCTCCTAATACACAAATCATTACTGCAGCAAATAAAAGAGTAGTTACTCGCATCAATAGCGGTGGTTTCTATGATTTAAACCCAATGCCATCTGGTACTACCATTTCAGGCTCAGTTGTTGACAAAACTAGCGGAGAAGGCAGTGGTAGCTGTACTGTAGAAATGATTGGAGGCCCTGAAGAAGTGCCAGCAATAGTATCTCCTGGTAAACCTGGTGATAATACAGGGACTATTAATACTTTTGCATTAGATGAGTGCGAAGCAGGTGACTATTTCAAAATTTCTGTGACTACTCCTAAAGGTGTGACCACTAATGTTATTTATACTGTTCAGTAAATTCTCATAATTTGTAAACCCCTGACCACGTGTCAGGGGTTTTTGCTTTATCCTTTTAAAATAACCAAATCACCTTAAATAACCAAAAACAACCAACTCGCTCAGCAAAGTATTGCAAAAAAGATTAAAATAACCGGTTTACTACGCTGTCAGTAATTTTTCAGCGATAAGTCATCATTTTTATATTGGGCGAATTATGTCAGACAACACTAAAACGGTTTCATTATCGACCATAGCTTCTCAGAGCAAACAGACACCTAGCGCTATCGATACAGCCACGCTGCTCATCAAATGCAAAGATCAGGCTGGTATCGTACAAGCAGTCTCTGAATTTATTCATCGTTATGGCGCTAATATTATTACGCTCGATCAGTATTCAACGGCGCATGAAGGCGGGCAATATTTTATGCGTTTAGAGTTTGCTTTGGCAGGTTTGAGCGATATTATTGAAAATTTTGAAGCCAGCTTTGCGCATACGGTTGCTAAGCGCCACGATATGGATTGGCGACTACATAATAATGCAACGAAGACCAAAGTCGGTATTTTGGTATCTAAGTTTGATCATGCATTGTTAGATTTATTATGGCGACATCAGCGTGGACTGCTCGATTGCGAGATTACTTGCGTGGTCAGCAACCATCCTGATTTAAAGCAAGCAGTACAGAATTTTGGCATTACTTTTCACCATGTACCAGTGACAAAAGACAATAAGGCAGACGCAGAAGAGCAAATCCATAAGTTGATGGCAGGTAATGACTTGCTAGTATTGGCGCGCTATATGCAGATTTTGTCATCAGATTTTGTCAAACGTTGGCCGATGCAGATTATCAATATTCATCATTCATTCTTGCCTGCGTTTGTGGGTGCAGATCCTTATCGTCAAGCTTATGATAAAGGCGTTAAGCTTATCGGCGCAACTGCGCACTATGTCACAGCTGAGCTTGACCAAGGGCCTATCATTGAGCAAGATGTACACCGTGTGACGCATCGCCAAGGGGTGACAGAGTTGCGTGCTATCGGCCGTGATATCGAACGCAACGTATTAGCACGTGCTGTAAACTGGCATGTGCAAAACCGTGTGATTGTGGCGGGTAATAAGACAGTCGTATTTAACTAAGAAAAATGAGTAGTGAGTCTGCTAAAATATAAAAAAGGCGGTCAGTAACTAGTGTTGCTGACCGCTTTTTTCTGAACATATATTTTATAAGAGCATTTCTAAGACGAACTTGCTACCAACAAAGCCAATGGCTAATAGGATAAAGGCATAAATAGTGATATTAGCCGCACGTTTGCCTCGCCAGCCTGCACGCCAATTACCGAATAGTAGCACACCAAATAATAACCACGACAGTAGACTAAAAACAGTCTTATGCACGATATGTTGCGCCATCAGGTCTTGCACATAGATAAACCCAATCCCCAGTGCGATACTTAGCAATACAAAGCCTACCAACAGCATATCGAATAATAAACTCTCCATACTTTGCAAGGAGGGGAGTTTATTGACCCAAAATCGATGAATAGTATGATGCTTGAGCTCACGTATTTGTAGACGTAGAAATAGCGCTTGTACCGCCGCCATCAACAGCACACAATAGGCAGCTAATGATAATATGATATGGATTTCAAGCCCGATACTGACATCAGTGAGTGGTTGATAAGGGGCGCGGCCGACGTAGCCGACAGTCATACCTATTAGCGCAGTGGGTGCAGCCAAAATGCCAAGACTAAGAATAGGGCGATATAAACAGAACAACAGGTAAAAGAATAAGAAAAATAAACTGGTCAAACTGATTATATTGAATAAGTTGAAATTCAAACCATACAGCGTCACAACGTATGGATATAGTAGTGCTGCATGTGCAGACATGCCGACCAGCAACAAGCCCAAACTGAGGCTTTTGTGGATAGGTTTGTCCTGAACCAACGCCCAACCAATGTGGATGCTGACTAAGATATAAGCCATGCTAGCAAGTAAGAATGCAAAGTGCACAGATAAAAAGCCTCATCTTATACTGAGCATAAATTGCCGCTCAATGTGTCGCTAAAGTGGTATTATCAGAATGATTAGAATAATCGTCCAATTTATCATAAAATGGGTGCCAATTGAGCACCATCTTGCTTATAACTTATAAATGATCGGTAGTGCTGCATAGCGCAAAACGTAAAATATGTCATCTATAAAAAGTTGACTACAATTATAAGCGCTGTGTCCTTTGCGAAACGACTATAAGTTTAGAGCCATGTTAATGCTATAGTATTGATAATATAATTCTTTTATCATGTCCTTTGTCATGCAATATCCTAATATCTTATAGCGTATCCTAATATTATTTATGAACCATTTTAATGGTTTGATTTAGAGTTATTTTAATTGCGTATTATTTAATTGAAAACCATTTTAATTGAGAGTTATTTATGTTTGATACCTTAACAGAACGCTTATCGTCGAGCCTACGTAACATTGTCGGTACCGGACAGTTGACCGAAGACAATATCAAAGACACGCTACGTGAAGTGCGTATGGCGTTGTTAGAAGCCGATGTAGCACTACCTGTCACTCGTGATTTTGTAAAACGCGTCAAAGAACAAGCGCTTGGTGCTGAGGTGCTAAAAGAGTTAGCGCCAGGTCAAGCCTTTGTCAAAATCGTACACGACGAGCTGACTGAAATGATGGGCAGTGCCAACCAACAGTTAGAGATGACAGGCAAACCGCCTGTTGTCTATTTGCTAGCAGGTTTACAAGGTGCGGGTAAAACGACCACAGCTGGTAAATTGGCCAAATATCTACAAGAGCGCCAAAAGAAAAAAGTGATGCTAGTCTCTGCTGACGTTTATCGTCCAGCGGCTATCAAACAGCTTGAGCAAGTAGCCGGTCAAGTGAATGCTAAGTTTGTGAACTCAAGCACAGATGAGAATCCAATTGATATCGCAAAGCGTGCGATTGAAGAAGCCAAAATCCAATATCAAGATATCCTGATCATTGATACCGCTGGTCGTCTACATATCGACGATACCATGATGGATGAGATTAAGGCGCTAACTGCTGCGGTTAACCCATCTGAGACGCTATTTGTCGTCGATGCAATGACGGGTCAAGATGCCGCCAATACCGCAAAAGCTTTTAATGATGCGTTGCCATTGACAGGTGTTATCTTAACCAAGACTGACGGTGATGCTCGCGGCGGTGCGGCGCTTTCTGTACGCGCTATCACTGGCAAGCCAATTAAGTTCTTAGGCCGCGGTGAAAAACTAGACGAGCTAGAGCTGTTCCACCCTGAGCGTATCGCACAGCGTATCCTTGGTATGGGTGATGTACTGAGTCTGGTCGAAGAAGTTGAGCAAAAGATTGACCGTGATAAAGCCGAAAAAATGGCGAAAAAGATGCAAAAGGGCGGTGACTTTGACCTTGAGGATCTATTGACTCAGTTCCAGCAGATGAAGAGCATGGGCGGCATGGCAGGTTTCTTGGATAAGATGCCGGGTATGGGCGGCTCAGATATGCAAAAGGCCGTCGAAGATGCCAAACCAGAAGAAAAAGTACGTGAAATGGAAGCATTGATCAATTCAATGACGCCGTTTGAGCGCAAAAACCCTGATAAGATTAACCCAAGTCGTAAGCGCCGTATCGCTGCAGGTTCAGGGCGTGAGATTCAAGATGTTAACCGCTTGCTCAAGCAACACAAGCAAATGGCAAAAATGATGAAAATGATTTCAAAGCCTGAAGGCATCAGTAAAATGATGAAGTCTATGCAAGGGCTCATGGGTGGCGGTAGTGCTGGCGGTGGCGGCGGTCCATTGTTTGGCGGTGGTCAGCAAGGTGGCGCTAAGGACGTGAATCCAGAACAAATGGCCAAGCAAATGGGACTGGATCCAAATAACATGCCAAGTACCGAAGAGATGCAAAAGCAAATGCAAGAAATGCAAAACCAAGCACCAAAGAAGTTCAAAACCCGCTTTTAGATAACAATTAGTTCTTTTTAAGAAGTTCGATCAAAGCCCCGAAGCCAATGAAGCTTTGGGGCTTTTTATCGTTAGCAGTTGTAGATAAACACTGATGGATAAAGTGTGAAAAATATAGAAATTAATAAAATTCGTGTACCCTAAATGCTATGATAGGCGCTGCTTCACTCTGTCTAGATTATTACAGGACATGAATGATAGATCGTTATAAAAAATTAATAAAATCTGATAAATCAATTTAGAACGCCAAAAGTAAAAGCCGAGGTTGTGATGTTTTTAGCAATGGATACCGTGTTCGACCAGTGTTCGATCGCGATTTTAGATTCGAGTGGACAGGTACTATCGAGCCATACCGAAACAGGTAAGCGTCAGCAAACTCAACAGATTTTACCGATGATTGAAGCTGCATTGTCTGAGGCACAGTTACGTCTTGCTGATATACAGGCTTTAATATTCAATCGCGGGCCGGGTGCGTTTAGTGGTATCCGTATCAATACGGCAGTGGTACAGGCTCTGTCTGTAGCGCATGATTTACCTTGCGTTGGCGTCTCAAGCCTACAAGCAATCGCACAATGCGCGTATCAGAAACACAGGCTGACACACTTATATAGCGCTCTTGATGCTCGTATGCAGCAAGTTTACTTTGGACAGTATGAGTTGGCAACTGATGACAAATCAGGTCATAGCATTATGCAGCCAGTCTTGGCTAATGATAGCGATAGCACTGAGCAGCTACTAGATTATGATCGCCAAACTGCACTTAGCCTACCTATCGCGGGTAATGGCGCGCCGCTATTGGCACGACATGATCAGCAAGACTATCATGAAGATGTTTGGCCAGATGCTGTTGTCATTGGGCAGCTTGGTATTGCTCAGTTTGCAAACGATGGTGGTACGGAAGCGTCACAGGCATTACCAAAATATCTACGTAATCAAGCTTGGAAAACACTTAAAGAGCAAGGTAAAGCATAGCTTTATAAATATGCTTTTGCAGCGTCAATTGATAGCAGCTAGCTTTTTAGTGTTTAGCAAGCGCATACCAATATAAAATCAACGTTAATATAGGACAGCCAATCGGTCTGTTTTTAGGCCAATTTTTTAGGCCAATCTGTTTCTAGGAAAGTCACTGTGGATATAGTTTTATTTGTTCAAGCTGTCATCATGGGTATCGTTGAAGGTATCACTGAGTTTTTACCCATCTCTAGTACGGGATATTTGATCTTATCAGCAGATGTGATGGGTTTCTGGACTAAAGAAAAAGTTGATTTATTTGTCGTGGTGGTACAGCTTGGCGCTATTTTGGCAGTGATTTATGACTATTGGGGTAGATTGTGGCAAGCGTTGATGGGTTTGCTGACTGGCAAAGCAGAAGGAATGACCAATCCTAGACAGCTGGGACTGAGTCTGATTGTCTCTACTATCCCTGTGATGATTGTTGGCTTTACCTTTGCTGATGAAATCAAAGCGTATTTATTCAATCCTATTGTCGTTGCCATTATGCTCATCATCGGTGGTCTGCTGATATTTTACGTGGAAAAGCGTCCTAAAACGGTCATTGCAGAAGAAGCAGAAGATGTCAGCATAAAAACTGCGTTGATGATTGGTTTGTTCCAATGTTTAGCTCTTATACCAGGGACGTCACGCTCAGGTGCCACTATTATTGGTGCGCTGTGGTTAGGTGTCTCACGTAAGGCTTCTGCTGAGTTTTCTTTCTTTCTAGGTATTCCTGTCATTGTAGGGGCAGCACTGTTGGATTTGCTCAAACATGGTGACGTACTGACCAACAGTGAAGACTGGCTGGTGCTAGGTATCGGAACCATCGTATCATTTGTAGTGGCGCTACTTTGTATTCGCTTGCTAGTGGCATGGGTAAGTCACCGTGACTTTACTATCTTTGCTTGGTTGCGCATTATCACGGGTGTTATCGTGTTGGTCGCCGCTTGGGGCTTTGGTTATCAAATGGCTGGCTAGATTTGCGTTATGATTTAACACGCTAGTAATTTATAGTGAAAATAAGCAGCAACTAGGATGATAGTTATGACAGATGTGCCCCAAACGTATGACGAGACAGGTGCTTTTGTACATTGTCAGTTATTCTACGTCAATGACAGCCAGCAAGCACAGGTTGAGAGTCTACAGTCATTGATAGCTGAGCATACATTACCAATCATTTTAGATATTAAAGTCGCTACAGAGAAACTAACTCAAAAGCGCCGTCAGCAATTGAGCCAAGCATCTACTCAGCCTATTTTATTATTAGATGATAAAGACAAGCTATCCTGGCTAAGTGATGGGCTCAGTGTAGCACCTGAGTGGGACAAGTTGCAGCGCCGTGTAGTGAGTGCTGGTCGTAAGTCTGAGCTGCTATTACAAGCGGCTAAAATCACATCAGATAGTCACGTTATTGATGCAACCGCTGGCTTTGGGCATGATAGTTTGATATTGGCCAGTACTGGTGCCCAAGTTACTATGCTTGAACAACAGCCGTTGATGGCATTGCTGTTACTTGTAGAGCAGCAGCGTATGAGTGCGCTACCCAATTGGCAAAAGCTCATGAGCCGTCTACATATTATCAATGCTGATGCACTCAGTTATTTTGCGAATTTAGAAGCAGGCACCGTAATAGATAATGCTACGGCAATCGATGTCGTCTATTTGGATCCGATGTTTCCAGAGGATAGCTATCAAGATAGCAAAACAGGTAAAGGGGCAAAAGTCGGTAAGCATATGCAGGCACTGCACCAATTGGCTCGTCCACCAACATCAGATGAAGAGCGACAGCTGCTAAGTAGTGCACAGGCCGTTGTCAAACAAAGTATGCAAGGCCAAGGTCGCGTGGTCGTAAAGCGTCCACAGTATGCACCGCTGCTCGCTGACGAGCCTGCCAGCGAAAGCTGGCATAATGAAGCCGTACGCTTTGATGGGTATTTTGTCTGACAGCTGCTGTTTGTGATAACGAATGTACGAGTATAAATGTACGCAATTAATCAGCTTATGTGTTCAAAATTAATGGATTAAGGAGCAAGGAATGTCAGCGCTAATTATTTGGGTCATGGGTGCAGTTTTACTGTTGATTAATATCATGCTGCGTACTCGAATTCTTCGGCTTGAAGCACGGTTAAAAGAGCTGAGCAATCCACAAGAGCAACTGACATTTTTACGTCAACAAGCAGCACAAAAAGACAAAGTCCCAGCGTTAAAAGCTTTGCGCAAGCAATATCCTGAGCTATCACTGATCGAAGCGAATAAATTGTGGCAACAAGTTCAGTAACCAGTCCATTAAACTTAGTAGTTAGTCTATTAAAACTCAGTAACCAGCCCCTTCAAAAATTAATTTAGTTGTTCTGAGCGAAGTATATAAGCGCACATAAAAAGTATCCAATTAATGATAATAAAAAACCATGACATTTAAAGACAAGCTACAAGCCTATATCCAGCTAACCCGTTTTGATAAGCCAGTCGGCATTGAGCTGCTCTTATGGCCAACATTATGGGGCGTACTACTCGCTGCAATGGGTCAAGCGCAGCAGCGAGGAATGACGGCAGCGTTGCCAAGTATCAAGGTGTTCGCGATATTTGCCCTTGGTGCAATATTTATGCGAGCGGCTGGTTGTGCGATTAATGACTTTGCGGATCGTAAAGTAGATGGTCATGTGACTCGCACTAAAGGCCGCCCGTTAGCAGATGGACGCTTATCTGGCAAAGAAGCTGTTGCTGCATTTTTAGTACTGGTGCTGTTAAGTGCTAGTCTGCTATTTTTCTTGCCCATAGCTGTGTTCTATTGGTCGCTTGGTGCCGTTGTATTGGCGTTTATTTATCCATTTATGAAACGTTATACGCACCTGCCGCAAGTATTTTTAGCAGCTGCTTTTGGGTGGGCGATACCGATGTCTTATGTGGCGGTGCAAGGCGCTCCCGATATTTGGTGTTGGCTGCTATTCTTAGCGTATATGTGTTGGACAGTGGCCTATGATACTCAGTACGCCATGGCTGACCGTGAGGATGACTTAAAGATTGGCGTGAAATCAACAGCGATCTTATTCGGTCGTTATGACGTGATTATTATCTCGATATTACAGATGCTATTTTTGCTAATAATGGGCGTGGTTATGTGGCATTACTTTGCTCCGACCACATTAGGCGTAACGCCAGTATTTGGATTGGCGCTTGTTGCGATGATGTTTGCCAAACAAAACAGCGCTTGTGCCAGTCGTAACCCTTTGGCTTGCTTTCAGGCGTTCTTGGCCAATATCTGGGTAGGGCGCTATGTCTTTGCGCTTATCGCAGTTACTTGCATATGGACGACGCTAAATGGATAAGTTCGATAAGTTGCCGAGATTCAAATCAAAGAAACCGTCTGATACAAATGGCTCAGGCGTAGACTATCAAGCTAAACTTGCGGAGCATGGTCTGACTCGTGAGCAAGTTATTGCAACTGAGCGTAAACTGGCAAAATTTGCCAATACCATGGATTCACTAGTAAGAGTGCCTTTTACCAAGCAAGGAATGGGTGCGGATGCGGCGCTTTCGACCATTCCACTAGCAGGAGATTTGGCAGGATTGGCATTGACCAGTTATGCATTTATATTAGGACGTCAGTTAGGTGTGCCTGCTCATAAAATGACGTCAGCGGTTAGATTGGCACTTATTGATATGGTCGTTGGTATCGTACCTGGCATTGGTACGCTATTAGATATCTTCATTCGCCCTAGCCGTAAGACACTGGGTATCGTGCACGAGCATCTACATCATGAGTATGGTATTACCGAAACCATGCATATGGATCGACCGTTTCTGCACCAATCATTAGAAGACAAGCAGCAGCAAAGCCGCTTTGGTTTTTTTTGGCGCAATCCAATCGTTGCTTGGTTATATCTGCATATCCCTGATTTTCTTGGACTGCTCGTCATTGTATTTGTCGGTTGGGGGCTGTGGACAGTGATAAGCTGGTTGGTCGGGGTGTTTGGTCAATCGACTGGGTTTGGTTAAATACAATCACTCATTAGACAGCTCAGTAGAGACAAGTCAGTACAGAGCAATACACAGAAAAGAAAAAGGCGGCAACGATAATAACGTTTGCCGCCTTTTTTATGGTTTTAAATAGAGTGTTAAAACAGAAGGCGAAGCAGGTTTTATTCAGTGATTACTTCTGCTTCAGCACTGACGGCATCAAAGCTAGTGACTTTATTGTTTCGGATAAGGTCGATAGTGCCACCACCAGCATGACTAACGAGTTGGATACTACCGTCAGCTGATTGATAGGTAGGATTATTGCCTTGGCCTTCGGGTGCGCTTAAGGTCATTTTTGGCTGGTTGGGACGAGTAATGATAGCGTTCAGCATACCAGCTGCTGACGTCTCAAAGACCACAGATAAACTCTCACCTGCTGCACTTTTATAACGGACATCAGTGATTTGTGCGCCTTTAATAGCTTGCTCTGGGTTAGGTTTTTCAGCGCTATCATTTGCAGTGGACGTAGTATCACTAAGATCTTTATCTAACTCTGTTAAGCTCATATCACGTTCTGAATCAGTCTGCGCTACATTTTGAGCATCATCTGAGTTGCTACCTTCGGCTGCATCAACGTTTATATTGGTCGTTACTGGCGTGGTTTGCGTTGAGGTCTCAGCTGCAGTTGTATCAGTTGTATCAGTTGCTTCAGGTTCTGGATCTTTTTGACAAGCAGTCAATAGCAACAGACTGAAGAAAATAGCAGGAGCCGTACGATAAAGCAGTTTAGATTTTCGTAAGTTTAGTACTTTTGGAAGAGAGGTATTCATAATCAGCTTTATCCGTTAATAGCGTGCTACGTAAATGTGGTAATTGGCAAGGGTCAACCTGCTAGTTATTAACAGTATATTATTACGTATTTACCGTAATCACCAGCTTACGCTGCCCTCCATATTCTTGCAGGTTTCTATGCTCACATAAATAAATCCCTTGCCACATGCCTAGACCTAACTCACCATCGACAAGCGGTATAGTCAAACTAACCCCAAGCATCATGCTTTTGAGATGCGCTGGCAAGTCGTCTGAGCCTTCTAAGGTATGGCGATACTCTGGCTGATCTTCTGGTGCGATTTTATTAAGCCAATCCTCTGTATCTAGTCGGACCTCTGGATCAGCATTTTCATTGATCGCAAGACTGGCTGACGTATGCAGCAAAAACAGATGAACCAACCCTACCTTGGCAGAGTGAGGTAACAGCTGAGAAATCGCTTCTTCAACCTTCGGAGTAATGATATGAATGCCGCGCGCATAGGCGGGTAGAGTAAGGGTGGTTTGGTGATAGCTCATGGGGTATATCTCATTATTAGGGTCGACACCAAATTAAGATACCATAAGCCAGTATAAACCGCAGAAAGCGTTGCTGTTATTTACACAAGAGCCATTTATTCTTAAACAAGCGGCGTCTGTAAACGTGTGCGATTGGGTGATAGGCGTACGAGCATCGTCTCTGACAGTGGTGAAAATGACCCTAGCATCATATCTGCTAATGCTTCAGCACAAATAGGTGCTAATGCATAACCTTTTGCGCCCATCGCACTCATTGTCCATATCAGCTGACTATGTGCCAATTGTCCAACGATAGGATGGTAATCAGGAGTTTGGGTGCGAATGCCAGCTCGTCCCTGCCACAGACTCGTATCTGCCGGAATAATAGATACCATTTCAGGAATAGCAGTGATGAGCTTGTCTCGGCTAATCTGATGTTCCTCATCACGTATGTCAGTACTTGTGTCATTGCGGATAAAACTTGCGCCAAGTAATAAATAGGGCTCGTCAGCGACGACTGTATTTAACTCATCATCTCCAGTCTGTGCGTTGAACCGCGCACAGTAACCACTATATTTAAGCGGTATTTTAGATAGCTTTATTAATTGCTCCGCTGAGGGGGTAAACCAAGACAACTGCCCACGAATTTTACGACAGTCAAAAATACGCTGATCCAATTGATGACTTTCAAAAGCCGCGCAAATGACGATATTATCAGTAGTCATCGTGACAGTGTTACGGTTTCCATCGATACCTTCGATACGAACTTGCTGCTCAGTCTCGTTGATTTTAGTCACTTCTAATTGCTGAAAGCGAATGAGTGGATGAGTTAGTATGATGTCTTTTAATGCTTGCGGATTGACCAGACCAGACTGAGGTAAGTATAAGTTCTCTGATAAGTTCTGCTCTTTCAGGCCACTAGTAATCTGTGCTTGCTCATGCGATAGGGTGGTCGCCATCTCATCAGGATAGTCGGCAATTTGTTCTGTACCGATATTGGCTTTTATAAGCAAATCAAGGGCGCCAGTCAGTTCAAGTACCGGTGCTGTATTAAGCTGTACGGCTGTTTGATTAAGGTCTCGATATAGCCTGCTGCTATGGAGATAGCCTATGGTATGCAGATGCTCGTCAACATGGTGAAGTGGCGTCATTTTGGGCGCAAGTAACGCTCTAGGATTGCCTGATGCGCCTGCTAAGGGCGCTGATTTATCTAATAAGGTGACGGTAATACCACGATTGGCAAGCGACCAAGCTGTGAGCAACCCTGAGACGCCTGCACCAATGACGACAGTGTGATCGAATGTGCTGTAAGTCTTTTCCTTCTTCGCCTCGTGACTGTTGTTATCACAACTTTTGTTATCGTCAGTAAGGTTACTACTTTCTGCATTAGCCATAATGGCCGTTAGCATTTCTCGCTTTCGACCAAAACCTCTGACTTTCTTAATGTGAAAGCCATGCTCTCTTAGTCCACGCTTGGCGATACCTGCACAGCTGTAAGTAGCGGCAGTCGTATGAGGGCGTGATAGGCGCTGCATTTGTGCAAAGATACTGTCAGCCCACAAGGTGCTGTTGCAAGAAGGCGCAAAACCATCCAAAAACCAAGCATCAATACAAGGCGTATACTGATTGGAGTGATCTAATGCCAGTTTGCTTAGACTTTCTGCTGCATCACCAAGCCACATATCGACAGTTAAGTTATCATGAGAAAAACTTAAACGATGACAGCCTGCAACCAGGGGCGGATATGCAGCCAAAAGTGGCTCAATAAATGCCATTAGCTCCGGTGCGCGCTCACCCCATAACGCAAGTATCTGCGTCAAATCCGCTAGCGGTATAGGGAACTTTTCAGTAGTAATAAAATGCAGGCGAGCCGTTGTTAGTTGCGGATAGGTTTCACGTAATTGTCGCCACAATTGCCACGTCGCTAGTAGATTAAGCCCAGTTCCAAAGCCTAGCTCAGCAATCGTAAAGCATTGCTTTGGTGCAAGGTGTACCAAACGCTCTGGTAACTGATTGTGCTTTAGAAACACGTGACGCGTTTCTGCCAAACCATCCGCATGAGAAAAATACACATCCCCAAACTCACCTGATACTGGCACCATATTGCCAGTATCATCCATTTGCCAGTCAATCTTGGCAGGTGTGATAACGTTTAAATGTTCAGGGTTTTGATAGTTAGCGATAGACATGAGGCACTTCTTAGGAATATCAGGAACGGTAGCTAAACGGTCAGCAGTGACGGATCAATGATATCGACATTTGGTTAGACGTAGCGAAGTAGAGTAATGCAAGTCAGTGCTAGCAAAGCTTACACTACCAGCGCTCACGACGGACAAATACTAACCACGAGACAAAAATACCGACTAATAGGCTGATCAAAACGGTAAACGCACCGTATAGAAATAACTGTCCTTTACTTTCGTAAACCAAGACATTTACTTGGGTCTGCAAGTCGTTCACTTGGCGCTGCAGTTGTGCATTACGGCTGAGCAGTTCTTGATTGGCAGCTGACAATGCTTTAGTAGATGGTTGCAACTGTGCCGCCAAGGTATCATTGATATCTAGCGCTGAGTTTTTCGTTGGCAAAGCGCGCGCCGCTACTGGACCAGTCAACGGCAGCACTGCTGTCGGATCGGGTGCATCGACAGCAGGTGTTATGGGTGCAGCAGGTGCAGCTTGCGCCGAAACGGCTGTCACTAACATGAGACCAATCAGGGCACTTTTGTAGCAACAGGTAGGTGAAAAAGAGACTCTCTGGATCACGATGCAGCTACTTGATTATTACTGTCAGTTGGCGCTGGCAATGCTTGAATAAATGGTTTGATATCGACATGACTATAAACGCCATCACGTAAGTAAGGCTCATCGTTTGCCCATGCTTGAGCCGCTTCGATAGAGTCAAAGTCTGCAATGATTAAGCTGCCTGACATATCGCTCTTGCCATGTTCGATAGGCGTTGGGCCTGCGATAATGAGACGACCTTGTTGATGCAGTGCTTTTAGGCGTTCAATATGTTCAGTACGAGTAATCAGACGTTGTGCACTGCTATTAGCCACGTCGTGACCAATGATTGCAAATAAAGACATGAGACTTCCTTAGTGAATAATAAAAAAGTAATGATGAGCTTATATGGGCTTAGTATAAACGTCATAGCGACAAAGTGATTGCTGCTATGACCAGGCAACAGAAACTATTTAGTGGCTTTGTCTGTTAGGGCAGGGTTGAGATGCTTTTTTAGTACAGCAAATTGAGCCACAACAAAAACCAGCATAATTGGAATCCAGCCATAGGTCTTAAAGTTGATCCATGCTTCATCTGACATTGTGAACGCTGTGATATAATGTAGTACAGCCATTAGGGCAAAAAACAATGCCCAAGCAACGGTCAGCTTTTTCCAGCCGCTAAGCGTCAGGGTAAATACCTCTTTCATAGCAAGCTGCATTAATGGCTTATTAATAGCTGCACTGATGAATAGCGTCAATGCAAAAATACCATTGATAATGGGCGACTTCCAACGCAAATAAATATCATCACGCAGCAGTAATGTGCCGCCGCAGAATAAAATCGTTAATAATAAGACAACCCATTGCTGCTTATCAAACTTACCTTTTTGACGAATAAAATGAATGGCGTAAACGATAATAGTGGCGACTAGCAAAGCCCCTGCCGCTGCTAAAATACCGTTATAACGCGCCGCGATAAAAAAGGCAATTAAGGGAATAAAGTCTAATAATGCTTTCATAGCAAAGGGTATATCCAACAAAAACGTATGGGGTAGTTTACACGTCTACCGCTCCAAAAAAAAGCAATCAACACGATAATCATGCGATATACGCAACCTACAGAGTAATACTTTCTTATTGCGGCTGATGACCATGCCACTGGCCAAATATAAACACGAATACAGCACCGATAACTGCTAAATCTACAGAATCATCAAGACAAACTACAACGCACATAATCGTAACAATGACTGTCTGCTCACTAGCTTTTATTCCACTCTTATTTTATTTAACACTTTAAGGCTCAGCTTATGAAAATTGACTTACATTGCCACAGTACTTGTTCAGATGGTACCTACGCACCGACCGAGGTCATACAGCGTGCCCATGCAGCGGGTATCAACGTATTGGCATTGACTGACCATGACACGTTGGCAGGGATTGATGAGGCGAGAGACGCTGCCAGTGCCTGCGATATGCAGATTATTAATGGTGTTGAAATCAGCTGTGAACATACATTAAGCGGTGGTTACGGAAAGAATAAATCTACCAATAAAATTATTCATGTACTTGGACTTGATTTTACTGATCGCGAAAAAATGCACGCAACGCTACAGCAACTGCAAGACAGTCGAGCCACTCGTGGTCAACGTATCGCTGAAAAATTGAGTGAATTATTAGATATCAATTATGATGAGCTATGGCAAGCAGTGCTCGATAAAGCAGGCGGCAACCCACAAGCAGTCGGGCGCGCCCATATTGGACAGGTATTGTTTGAGCGCGGTGAAGTCAAAACCGTTCAAAAAGCTTTTGATAAGTACCTAGCAGATAACAAACCTGCTTATGTAGCAATTGAGGCGCTGACGATGCAGCATGGTATCGAGCTGATTCATGCTTGCGGCGGCAAAGCGGTGCTCGCCCATCCTACGCGATATCAACTATCAGCGACACGCGTGCGTAAACTGATCGAAGAGTTTGCGCAGCTTGGCGGAGATGCTTGTGAACTACCAGCTACTAGCGAGCCGATTAGTACTCGCAGAATGGTCGACCGTAGCCTCGCTGAGCATGGTCTTGCGGCTTCTATTGGTAGTGACTTTCATGGTAGTAACATGCCTTGGCGACGTTTGGGCGATGTCCCTATTTTAAATGATGATCAGCAAGGGATTTGGGAGTCTTTTGCAACGCTCGCTTAGTGAGTAGGATTTGCCTTGTTACAGTTACTTCTAATAAGGTTATTTTCAGTAGCGATAGGGCCTTATTTATCATGATGAATAAGGCCAAAAATGGGTAAGTAAACATAATTACATTCATAGAGAAATTATTGGGAAATAAATGCGTAAAATAGATTGATAATAAGGCAAGAACTTGTAACACTTGATATGAAAATTTCAGAGCGGATAATATGCTTTGGCTTTGATTTTAGCGCTTATATATTCAACGCACTTATACCTTTTAATGTATTTACACTCTCTGCGGTAGCCCTTCTATGGCTGTATCGATATCCCATCTAGGTTACAACAAAATCTCTCAAATGATTTTTGAGTGGCAGGCTGCTGACCGAACATCGCTGATGGCCTTATTTATCGTGTTAGAAGTGTCATTGCATTGGTTCTGGTGCTTGTATGTCTGGTGGCAGCAAGATGCGTTAAACACCTATGTGAACATACATTATTTATATCCATTATGGCTTGGGATTAGCTTCGTCGGGCTATTCTTTTTATGCATGGTCAAAGGCTTATTTCATTCGAGCAATGACAACGAAATTGTTTTAAGTCGATGGCAGATAGCTCTGGTTTTAGTTTACACCGCTTACATTTCTACTGTTATTGTGATGATAGGGTACAGCAGTTTGTTTGCAGGCGTGTCGCTCGTCGGCGCTGCTATGCTAGGTATGATGTTGATCAGGCGCCGCTATGCTTGGCGTATGTTTTGGCTGCATATTATCTTGATGTTATTAGCTATCATGTCACCTTACTTTGGTATCAGTTTGCCCAATTTACGCCAGTTTACCGTTATTCATCCCATGCTTGAGAGTCATAACTATCTAACTTACAACGAGATTATGGCCGCTGAAAATGCGGTTGCTGCGTTAGCTTTTGAAAACAACGTCTTAAATTGGGATAGTATCAGCGAGCTACAGCGTTCATCCGCATTTTTTTGGCGGTCGACGCATTTATATTTAGCGCTGCCAAAAGCGATTTTTATTGTTTATATGTTTCGTGCTTTGCTATTGGTGTTAGATGATAGTCGGTTTGAGACCCTTCTACATGCCAATCAGGACGAGCTTACCCAGCTTAAAAATCGTCGCTACGGTCTGAAAAAGATGAAGTATGCCTTGGCTACTGTGCGAGAATATCAAGACTTAAGCGTCATGCTGTTAGATTTGGATTGGTTCAAACAGATTAACGATAACTATGGTCACGATGTAGGTGATCAGGTTCTAATTGAAATCTCACAGACGCTATCGCAGTCATTAACAGATGAGTCGATCGTTAGTCGCTACGGCGGCGAAGAGTTTTTGGTTGTAATGCCAGATACGAAGCATGATAGTGCTATGATGATTGCCGAGCAATTACGACGAAATATTGCTGAACATGTCATGAAGATTGAAGGTCTGGCTGATTTTAATGTGACAGCAAGCTTTGGGTTATATACCTTAACTCACGAAGAGCGAGATTGTATCGCGCAAGGCTACAAAACGATCACACAGCAAAAGACCGTCGCTCGAACGTCACCTCTTATCAAGCCAATTGCTACTCAGCGCGCGGAAAGTAAAATAGCCTCAATGCAAAAGCTGCCTAGTGATATCTGTCAACGTTTAATTAGCACAGCAGATAAAGCCTTATATGAAGCCAAGCACCGTGGTCGCAATCAAGTTGTCAGTGCAAATGAGATGTGGGCCGAAAAAGAAGGCGGTAAGCAATCGCTTTACAAAAGCCGTTAGCCATTAATTTATTAACGATCAGCCATGCCGCTAACACTGTATAAGTATTATCGGCATGGCTAATATTTTATTGATTGGTCCAATTGAGACTTCGATTTAATCCAATCAAGACGCTAATTCCTGCACCAAGCTTGCGAGCACACTTGTGGCAAAGCTACCTGTAGTTAAAGTAAAGTTTAACACCAGTGTCTGATCGTCCGACCATTCCCAGCTTAACGCCTCAATCGGTAGACGTAGCGCTCGTCTTTGCGCCTTAATATCACGCTGCTCTAATCCAGTTGCTAGTTGCATGAGTAGGGGGCTGTGTTGTACTACCTCGGACTCTAAATCTGCAGCGCTACCGGTAACTTTATCGTTACCCGTGCCCCATAGCACAGCAGTTGGATGAATATCACCACTGTCAATACGAGCATGCAACGTATCATCTAGTGTCTCACTAGTAAATATCGATCCTGAGCCATCTAAATTAAAAACCTCGCCGGCCAGTCCTGTATTCCAGCTGCCATCACGTACTCGCGCTGCCAATATCTTATTAAATATCAAGCTACGTGCAGCAGACAATTCCATCGTATTTTGCTCGCGCGGGGCACGCTTACGTTTGCTCTTTTTTGGTTGCGGGCGAGGCTCTCGCGGTGGACGAGCAAACAGTGATAAGGCTTCTCTGACGTTATTACCCTGACGACCAAAACGCTGTGGACCAAAATAATTGGGTACACCGTTTTTGCCAATGCGTGTTAAATGCTGCTCGACGGCCTCTTTTGCAGATAGTAGTTGCTCGGGTGATGCGTTACTTCCGTCATCAACGTTTTCGTCACCATCGCTCGCAAACTGGATATCACGTAAAGTAATAACAAACTGATTGGCACGGTGCGTACCGCGATTGAGTTTTTTATTGTGCCAGTGCTGCGCAAGGATAGTGACAGTCTCATTTTCGCCGATGTCCACTGGTGCAAACTCAGTAGGCGGTAATTGTTTTTTTGGTATGCGTAGACTAAACCACTGGGTCGTCAACGCATGACGATCCTTTAACCCTGAGTAGCCAACATCACGCAATGGAATGTCTGCCCACTCTGACAGTAGTTTCGCCAGATAAGCAGTATTCATGCCTGATTTTTCGATATGCAACCATAAATGCTCACCTTCACCAGTGAAGTCTAATGGCAATAGCTCATTAACGATAAAATCAGTCGCATTGGCTTTATAAGTCGCTTGCTGTATCGGCTGCAAACTTGGCTGTGGCAAATTTGCAGTATCTGTAATAGCAGCAATATCCATATGAGTCATATCAATTTGCTCACTAGCTGTTGGATCAATAGTAGCAGCTTGGCTATCTAAACTATCTTGAGAAGTAATAGTTATTTCGTTTTGATTATCTTGAGAAGTCATAAGGTCGTCTTTTATTTTGTTTATTAATAATGATTAGAAATAAAAAGAGTGCGGAAAGCAAAGTCGCATAATTACGTTTTGCAACGCAGCAAACATACAAAAAAACATCGTGTGCGAGGCGCTCTTGCTACTATCAATGCATAGCATATTAAAAATAATAGGATAAGTTGAATTTGTCTGGTTGGTTACGGTCATTTTCAACCTGCTGTCATTAGACATTATTATAACTGTTAAGGAAGCATTATGACCGACGCAACGATCAACACAGTCACCATCAGTAAAGCGGATATCCCAAGCGGTGGCATGAAATCATATAAGCAAGAAGACGATAGTATCATCTTAATCACTCGCGATGACGATGAGTTCCGTGCATTCGATGGCAAATGCCCACATGCGGGCGCAGATTTGGGTAACGGATTACGCTGTGGTAATCGGGTAGTCTGTCCTTGGCACCATGCGACTTTTGATAGTCGCGATGGCTCACTAGTAGAGCCGATAGCGACTAAAGGCTTGACCCAGTATGAACTGACTCATGATGGTGATAATCTGACAGTCAATACCTCAGCTCAGGTAACCGGGCAGGTCGAAAATGATAAATTGACTGATACCCATACTATTATCGTTGGTGGGGGCGGTGCAGGATTTATGACAGCCGACCAGTTGCGTCAGGGTGGCTATGGCGGCAAGATTACGTTGATTAGTAAAGAGGATAAGGCTCCTTACAACCGTCCTTTATTATCCAAAGCGTTTTTGGCAGGTAAGATGGACGAGGATAAGCTGCTATTGGGCGGTGCCAATTGGGCAGATAATAACAATATTGAGTTACGCCTTAACCAAACGGTTAGCGAAGTGCTACCCAATAAAGCGACCGTCGTCATCGAAGATGATGATGGCAACAGCGAGCGAAAAAATGCAGACTTCTTGGTCGTCGCCACTGGTGCTAAACCAAACTTACCACCTATTACAGGTGCTGACATAGATGGCGTATATACGCTACGCAGCATGAATGATGCCAAATTAATTAAAGCAGCCAGTCATGATCAGCGCGTGGTAATCATTGGTACAGGTTTTATCGGTATGGAAACCGCGTCGGCGTTAGCACAAGCAGGCACGACAGCTTCTATCACAGTGATTGGGCAAGGTAGCCGTGTGATGGGCAATATTGTCTCTGAAACGGTGAGTAACGCCTTAATTAAGTTACATGAAGAGAAGGGCATCAATTTTGTGTTTGACGCAACCGTCAATGAAATTACTAAGGTTGATCGTCAAGTGGACAAGGATGGAGATAATAATAACCAAGCTTTCTCAAATGTAGGCGGTGTCACGCTGGCGAATGGTGAGCATATTGATGCCGATATCGTGATATTGGGTACTGGCGTGTCTCCACGTACAGAGATATTGAGCGGAGTTAACGATCCAGATGGCGTACAAGTTGATGCGCATCTACAGCTGCGCGATGGCGTCTATGCGTTGGGTGATATCGCTAAAGCCACCAACCAGATGGGTCGCATGCGTATTGAGCATTGGCGCGTGGCGCTGCAGCATGGCATGGTCACGGCAGCTGCAATCCTAAATGATGACAGTGTCGATTCACTGGAAGCGCGTATTCCTTTCTTTTGGACCATGCAATATGGCAAGAGCCTACGCTATAGCGGTCATGCCGCGACACCAGATTACAATATCCTATTTGGTACGCCAGATACGCATGATTATATCGAATACTACTTCGATGATGAAAGAGAGGATACACGAGCTAGTGCAGCAAGTACGCTTGGACGTGATAAAGAGCTGGTTGCCTTCTCCGAGCTATTACGCCGTGGTCATGCACCGACACGCGCTCAGCTTAATGCAGGGCTCGATATTATTGAGCAAGCGCATGCATTATCGCGCTAGTACTATAGACTGATAAGTATTAGTATCTGGCGCATGTCATCAATTAGCACATGAACACATTTAGTGGTCTTAAAATGGCTAAATTTGTGCTAAACATCGTCAGAAATCTTGCAAATATGTTCATATTAACGGCAATTTCTTCCTCGTTTATCTACAATTTTTCTCATTTTAAGCCTCACAATCTAATTAATGACATACCCCTAGACTGGCTTAGTAATCTAAGTCAGTTTTTTTATAGTTAAATCTATATAGATCCGCTACATCGTCATCCTTGTTAAGTATACTAATGTATCACTTGCACTCGGTTTTCTTGTATCGAAATTATTTGAATGCAACTGTACATAGACGGAAAAGGAAAAATTATAATATGAGCGAAAATAATATAAATAACAGCAATATAAAAACAGACCACTTTAATAAAGAGTTGGTATTTTTGCGTGAAGCGACATTGGATGATATTGGCGCACTTGAGCAGTTATTGAACTGCTGCTATCGCGAGACAGCAGGTTGGACTAATGAGGCTGACTTGATCGGTGGTATTCGAACCACACCAGCGGAGCTCGCTGCCGTAATCAATGATCCTAATCACTATTATTTTGTCTATCCGAAAACCACGACAGGCGACCGTGATGGAGAAGAAACGGGTGAAATACTTGGCTGTATCGCTGTCGATATCAAAACTGATGCTGTCTCAAATAAGAAAGCCTATATCGGCATGTTTGCGGTACATCCTGTGCTACAAGGGAAGGGTGTCGGCAATGTAATACTACAAGCGGCCGAGACCTTTGCAGATCGCCACTTACAGTCACTGAATCAGCCTAGCCGTCTGACCATGTCTATCTTAAGTCATCGTCCTGAGCTTTTGGCTTACTATCAGCGCCGTGGTTATCAGTTCAATGGTAATAAAATGCCGTTTCCAAACGATGGCAATAATGGCGAGCCAAAGCGTGATGATTTAGAGCTATTAGAACTAGAAAAAGTCGTTAGCTAATCAAGTTGGCCTAGTAAAAAACACTAAAAAATATTCTATCTCGCTCAACCCCAAAAATGTCCAAAAGTCATAAATAGACCAATACTCAGAAGAATAAATGCCACAATAATTAAGCGCTTGAACCAGTTAAATGCTGGCAAGCGCGTGGCATTATCATCCGACATCAGATAAGCGAACAAAAACAATAGGCTTGCTGCCAGCGTCATAATGCCAAGCCCAATTGGTAATATAAATAAGTACACCTGCCACACAGTCATCTCTCAACGGTCAGTATTAATCGCATCATAACAGCATCAGGATTGCGCTGTCAGTATGCCTTGCTTTAAATTTTTCAATGCAAATAATTTATAGAAAATACAGTAGTCATCAGTGCGATATAAAAGTAATGAGCCAGTTTTAGACCTACGAAGCTATATGCTTACGTCAAGACTGACAATAAAAAAGGACGCTCAAAAGGCATCCTTTTTTATAATAGCTAAGAATAAGAGAAATGTTAAACAGTGAGTCTAGCGCATCGTCACAAACTCTTCTGAACCAGTTGGATGAATAGCAACCGTATTATCAAAGTCAGCCTTAGTTGCGCCCATTTTAATCGCAACAGCAAAGCCCTGAATCATCTCATCGACGCCAAAACCAATACCATGCAGGCCAATGACTTTTTCGTCATCGCCCAAGCATACTAGCTTCATGGTGCATTTTTGACGATGTTGAGTGACCGCGCTATACATATCGGTAAAGCTTGAGGTATAACACTTGATGTTTTCTTTGCCATAGAGTTCTACCGCGTCGATCTCAGACAGCCCAATCGTACCGATAGCTGGATGGGTAAAGATCACGGTCGGTATCAACGTATAGTCTAAGTGCTCATTGGGCTTATTGTTAAACAAACGCTCTGATAAGCGACGACCTGCGGCAATCGCCACAGGCGTTAGATCTACGCTGTTCTCGATAATATCGCCAACCGCATAAATACCATCGACGTTGGTGTTTTGGAACTTATCGACTTTGATTTTGCCCGTTTCAGTCGTCTCGACCCCTGTCACTTGCAGATTGATACCGTCTGTTGATGGCGCGCGACCAATCGCCCAGATCAAGCAGTCAACAGTGTCGATACAGTCTTCACCGCCATCGTTGGTGGTTAAATCGAGGCTGTCATCGTCATTTTTATTGACTTCATTGATCACCGTGTTGGTGTGTAATTTAATGCCAGCTTGCTCCATCTCTATCAGCAAAGTCTCTACGATAGTATGGTCAAACGTACGTAGTGGCGAGTGTTTGCGTACATACAAATGCACTTCGGCACCCAGACTGTTTAACACGCCTGCGATCTCGACAGCGATATATCCTGCACCTACAATCGCCACGCGTTTTAGCAAATGATTCAATGCAAAAAAGCCGTCAGAGTCGATGCCGTATTCTGCGCCTTTGATATCTGGCTGAATCGGATGACCGCCCGTAGCAATCAAAATATGGTCAGCGGTAATCAGCTCGCCATTTACTTCGACGGTATTGGTATCGACGAACTTAGCAAAACCTTTGATCACTTCGACGCCGTTTTTGGCCAAGTTGTTATCATAAGCGCGGTGAATGTTTTCGATATATTGTTGGCGGCTCTGTACCAGCTTTTGGAAGTCAAAACCTTTTAACTCAACATCAAAACCATAATCTGGCGCATATTTATGGATAGCTTCAGCCACTTGGGCGCCATACCACATGACCTTTTTGGGAACACAGCCCAAATTTACACACGTGCCGCCCAATTGATTGGCTTCGATAATTGCGCATTTTTTGCCATAACTGGCTGCACGGTTGAGTGACGCGATGCCGCCGCTACCGCCGCCAATAGAGATATAGTCATAATGTTTGGTCATAATACGGTCTCTTTATTAAGTTGTTATTGGTGCTGTTTCTGACTCTACTGTAATGGGTCTTGTCATTCATCTTACAAGTTTTTTATGGTTAGCGTATGTTGAATCGCTTGACTATAAACGCTGCTTGGTTAAGAAAAGCCTAGCATTTAGATATTTAAATCTACTCAAACCCATTTATACAATAGGACGACGTCTATAAAATAACAGTCCCGGAATAGACAAGCCAAGTACCAATCCTGAGGTGACAAATAGTGCTTCAAACAAATACACCATCATTTGGCTAAACAACTCGTCTGAAAAGCCAAAGTAACCTATCTGTACCATACTGACCATCGCCTTATAAGCGGCGATACCAGGCATCATACAAATGACGCTAGGCGAGATGAGCGCTTTGGGCGGCAGAGTATATTTCTTAGAAAAGTACACACCCAAAAAGCTAGCAAGCATCGCGCCAAAAAAGCTAGCAACCACGATATGAATGTGTTGATAAACGAGTGCTGTCTTTAGTCCAAAGCCAAATGCGGTCATCAGTAAACACGGCAAGATATAGCGTTTGGGTACGCTAAACATTAGCGTCCAACCAAGGGTGATGATACAAGACAGTATGACGGTTTTAATAAACCACATCTTAAAACCCCCAATGCTGTATGCGAAGTAAAACCAGCGCCATCACGATACCGACGCACGCGGACAAGGTCAGCATATAGGTAAAGACCGCACGCCCAACGCCAATATTGACATAGCCTTTTAAGATATCGGATAAAGAATTAATCAAAGGAAAGCTTGGCACCAATAGCAGTACGCTAGAGGCAACAGCGATATCCGCATTGTTACCAATATCAAAATAGTAAGTCGTCGCCCCAATCAGTGAAGCGATAAATGCCGTCACAATGACAGTGATAAAGGGGTTAAAGTGGTGCTTGGATAGATAGATCCGAGTAAACATCGCTACCATGCCAGCGATAAATGTCACCGCCGTAATCGACCAACTACCGCCATTCAGATAAGCAAATGCGGCACAAGATGCGCCAACAAACACGCTTACTAACCATGTTGGATATACGGCCTTATCCAACTCATCAAAGGCAAGGGTAGTGCGGTCAATCAAGTCATGATGGTCGATAGTGGCTTCGGTCTTGTTGACGATTTGCTGGATCTGTACTAATAAATTGACATTGATGCTCTGATTGATCGTATCTCTGGTGGTGGTAATACAGCGCTCGTCACAGATAGTCGTTAGGGTAATAGCATTAAAGTTCAGCGAACATTCGACGCTATTCATCCCCAAGGCAAGCCCCAAGCGTTTGGATAAGTCCACCACCACGGCAGACTCAGCGCCATACTGCATAAGAAGTAATCCGCAGCGCACGCATAGTCGAGTAATACGCTGCTGCTTTACGTAGCTGATAGAGGTCATGGGTGAGATACGCAGATTGGTTGGTATTGATACACTATTATAAAGGGTATAGGTGCTGACGCGCAGACAATATCAGTCATTATCGAATATTATGTTGGCTGCTATTATAAAAATTTTTGGCAAGGAGTATAAAATGCATATCGCTATTTTGACATTGACGTTTTCATTGCCCGGCTGTGGTTCTCTAAAAGAGAAACGCCACCGTATGGGCGGCTTGCACGCGCGCTTTGGCAATACGCCAAGTGTTGCGGTCTGTGAGAGCGGCGAGCGTGATCGGCATGATGCCAGCGAATGGACGTTTGTGATCGTTGGCCTGTCTAAACGTGAGGTTGAGTCGCAATGTAGTCAAATTGAGGAAAAGCTAGAACGTACGGTAGATGCAAGGGTGATGAATATTGAGAAGGAGTTTGTTTAGTCTACGGCGTCTTCATAGAGATCCAATCCCACTTTTCGCTAATATCTTGGTCGCCCACTAGAGCGATGACTAATAGCCAGTAGCATTCCTGTTGTCTCGATATTGCTCCTAGCTAAGTCACCGCAATCCAGTGGTCAACCAAGGATAACTGTTACAGTCGGGGTTAAACCTCGTCTCAAGGCAACTATTTAGTATTACTGTTACATCTTCTCTAAATTATTCGTAAGTTCTAAAAGATGTTCGATAGCTGCTTTACTATTCGGCTTCTCTACGATCCGCTTTTGGAGCAACTCTAGAGTCCATTGCTTAACTTCATTTAATTTGCTTTGAATAACAACTGGTTGACGGATAAAAGGAGATAGCTTTTGAGCATTTACCAGCTCTTGATAATACCAAATCGCTGTATCAATTCTATCTTCATTGTTAAATTTGGCAATCTCAACTTTAAAAGCAGGGTGTTTTAGCAATTCTCGAACATATCTAATTCTATCTATTCCATCATCAAGCGGTTGCCAAACAACAGAACTGAAATTTTCTTTACTAATATTTTGTATGGCTTCAAAAAAATCCTCGCTATCATTTCCATGTTTGCAAAATCGCATAAAAATTTCGGATAGAGTGCTAGCATCAGTATTTAGAGCTAGTCCCTTTTTCTGATTACTAATGGTCTGCAAAAGGAACTTATAAAAAATATCAGGAGGTACAGGGATTCTAAGGTAATAATCTCCTATAAACCACTCGCTTGGTCCTTTCTTGACTTTGTCCTCTATATATTGTTTCACTAACTCTTCAAATTTTTTGGCTAACTCAGGAGAACCATTTTTTTCGAGTATATTATAATAGAAGCTTAAATTAGGGAATGCTTCTCTATCTATCCTATCCTTAATATTGTCAAACAGTCTCTGATTGAAGCTTTGATCTGAGTTTAAATTACGATATTCAGCCATCAAATCTTTCTTTTCTCTATCACTTTCTAAAGCTTCTTCATTGATTAAGTCTTGGTTTAGCAGTCTTTCAAATTTTTCACTATCTATATCAATATGCGTAATCAGTTCGATAACAATTTCAGTCCATCCCTCCATACGAAAGTTAGGATAGAATCTTGAAAGCTTTTCCTCTACATCATCTTTTTTAGTTCTAACCTTCGCTTTTAACGCATCATTATCGCTTTTTAAAAAGATATCTAATCGGTCATCGAGACTATCTTCAGAAAAATATGTTTCTAACTCTTTCATATCGACATCAAGAAATTCAGGAATGTCATTAACAAGCTTGATAATAAGAATTTGTCTTAGGATTTCTTCTTTGCTCAACTTTGATAGTGATGATGAGTGTTTTATTATTTCATGATAAACCTTCTGAGCGCGCTGATAAAATCTAAGATTTCTAACACCCATAGTTTGATAGAATTTTTCGTAAATAGGAAATGTATCGATATCACTAATTTTATCTTTAATAATTGATAATGAGTCATCTAAAACTAATACTTCATCAAACACTTTTTCCTTATATTCTCTAAATTCTTTATCTGCTTTACCTTCGTGTAATATCACTACTACTTTACAGTTTTTTTCTAAGCTTAAATGATTCACTAAACCCATCACATCTTTAATGTCTAAGTTTTTAGATAGCCTTTCAATATCGTCAATGCAAATCAAAGTATCTCCAATAAGACTGGTAATGGCACTGCTAATTAAGCCTTTACCAAGAGACAAAGTGACACCCGTACCTTCGAGTTTTGGTAAATCTATAGCATCCAATCCTTTCTTAAATATACCTTTCAGTCCAGTAAGGTAGTCCTTCTTTTGAGTAGTAGCATGAGTACTAAGTGCAATCTCGAACTTCAAAGCATCTATTGAGTCAATGCCGAATAAAGAGACATAAGAATATTTATTGACACCCAAATTTTTATGATTTTTCTCGTAGAAATCTTTCCAAAATTGTGTCTTACCAATTCCCCATTCGCCAGTTAGTGCAATAGCAAATGAGCTTTCTTTATCAATTAGATCTGCAAGTCGTTTTTCAAGATTTTCTAAATTTGCCATTGATAACTGTCCTATAGATGTTCTTAGAATAGCAATTATATTAGCACCAAATTTAAAACCTCACCCAACAAAAAAGGCCACTCCCTAATAGAGTAGCCTTTTATCATTAATCATCTAAAAAATGCTAATTATTGCGGACGGCCTTGACCATGTCCTTCAGGTTTTTTATACCCTTTTACAGTCATACAGGCTTCTAGTTTTTTCATATCACTTTGGCTTGGACGATTCTCTTTAGACATTTTTACGCCAGCTCGTTGAGCACAGTCATCCATGGCTTGCTTCATATCAGCAGACATCGCAGGTCTTTGATGGTTGCGATCGCTTGTGCCATTTGATGTGCCGCTTGACGCGCAGGCGCTAACGCCAACAGTAGATGCCAAGACAATAAACAGTAATTTTTTCATAAGAATTCCTTAAGAGTTTCAGAGGTCATACAAGAATGAGTAACGTCAATTTGCGTTGGCTATATCGTTATTAACCAGTTATTTCTATATCGTATATATCTACACGTCATACCTAACTATTTAAATACTAATACATTTAACTTTTAAGTATCTTTAATAAATATTAAGAAAGGTAACGTAGCGAAATAACTTAAGTTTTACTCTATATATCGATTTTCATTCATAGCTTATAGTTTGCGCTTTGCCTTATACCAACCAATAAAAAAGGCCACCCTATAAAAAGTGGCCTTTTATCAATCAGGACTAACGGTATTAGCTGACTTCTTTCATACCTTGTTCAAGCATTGGCTTTAAGAATATACCCGTGTAGGATTCTTTGACCTCAGCCACTTCCTCAGGTGTACCTTCAGCGATGATCATACCGCCACCTTTACCGCCTTCAGGGCCTAAGTCGATCACCCAATCCGCCGTCTTGATAACATCCAAGTTATGCTCGATGACGACGATAGTATTACCTTTATCGCGTAGGGCATGCAAGATATTGAGCAGCTTATCGATATCATGGAAATGCAAACCAGTGGTTGGCTCATCCAAGATATACAGCGTCTGTCCCGTATCGCGTTTGGCAAGCTCACGCGCCAGTTTGACACGTTGCGCCTCACCACCTGATAGTGTTGGCGCAGACTGACCCAAGCGGATGTAGCTCAGACCGACATCCATCAATGCTTGCAGGCGACGATAGATCGCTGGTATCGCTGAGAAGAACTCAACGGCATCTTCAACAGTCATATCGAGCACATCAGCGATGGTTTTGCCTTTATAGTGAATCTCTAGCGTCTCGCGGTTGTAGCGCTTGCCCTCACAGGTATCACAGGGCACATACATATCAGGTAGGAAATGCATCTCAACTTTGATAAGACCATCACCTTGGCACATCTCACAGCGTCCGCCTTTTACGTTGAAACTAAAGCGACCAGGCTTGTAACCACGAGCACGCGCTTCTTGGGTCTGGGCAAACATCTCACGCACAGGGGTAAACACGCCAGTATAAGTCGCTGGGTTTGAGCGCGGCGTACGGCCGATTGGGCTTTGATCGATATCGACCATTTTGTCCAAATGCTCAAGACCACTGATGCTTTCAAACTTATCGGCAATCAGCGTTGAAGCATTGTTTAACTGTGTCGCTGCCAGTGGCATAAGCGTACGGTTAATCAAGGTCGATTTACCCGAACCTGAGACACCCGTCACACAAGTCATGATACCAACAGGAATGGTCAAATCTACATCATGTAGGTTGTTACCTGACGCGCCTTTTAGCTCGATGGTCATCGGTACTTTCTTGGCTTTAGCCTTACCTTTGACTTCCACATCGATGGTTTTGGCTTTATGACGCACAGTTGGAATCTCGATTTTTTTCTTACCAGACATATATTGCCCAGTCAGCGATTCTTTGTTTGCCATGATGTCATCGACCGTACCTTGAGCGATGACATGACCGCCGTGCACGCCTGCACCGATACCGATATCGATGACGTGATCTGCTTGGCGAATCGCATCTTCATCATGCTCTACGACCAGTACCGTATTGCCCAAGTCACGCAGGCGCGTTAGGGTTTTTAGCAGACGATCATTGTCACGCTGATGCAGACCGATTGATGGCTCATCAAGTACGTACATCACACCCATCAGACCAGCACCGATTTGGCTGGCTAGACGAATACGCTGTGCTTCACCGCCCGATAACGTCTCGGCAGAGCGGGCGAGTGTTAAATAATCAAGCCCGACGCTGACGAGAAAGTTTAAGCGCTCATTAATCTCTTTAAAGATTTTTTCGGCGACTTCACCTTTATGACCGCCAATCTTTAGCGTTTTATAATAGTCAGCCGCATCACCGATAGACAGCTTAACGATTTCTGCAATGGTCTGATCATCAACACGGACATTGCGTGAGATTTCATTCAGGCGCGCGCCGTCACAGACGTTACAAGTGGTATCAGCCAGATATTTAGCTAACTCGTCACGGACAAGGTTACTTTGCGTCTTGGCATAACGACGCTCTAGGTAAGGAAGGACACCTTCGAACGGTACAGTCTTGTTCGTTTTGCGACCGCGCTCATCGGTAAAGTTAAAGGTCAGTTTTTCTTTACCAGAGCCATGCATGATTAGGTCTTGCTGTTCTTTTGACAGGTCCTGCCACGGTGCATCCATGTCAATTTTGAAATGCTTACAGACAGTGCTAAGCAAACCGAAATAGTACGCATGACGCTTGTCCCAACCATTTATTGCGCCTTGGTTAAGTGACTTCTCATGATGGGTAATCAATTTTTCAGCGGCGAAATATTGACGTTTACCAAGACCATCACAGCTTGGGCATGCGCCATAGGGATTGTTAAAACTGAACATACGTGGTTCAAGCTCAGGCACTGCACGATCACAAACAGGGCATGAATGCTTGGCTGACATCACTTGGTTTTCGTCACCGCCTTCCTTTGGGTTGCCATCCATAAAGTGCAGCGTGACCAGTCCTTGACCTAGACGTAGAGCCGTCTCTAAGCTCTCAGCGACACGGTTGCCCAAGTCGTCACGGACTTTAAAGCGATCAACCACCACTTCGATGGTGTGTTTTTTCTTCTTATCCAGAGTCGGTAGCTCATCAGTGTCATAGACATCACCGTCGACGCGCACACGGACAAAACCTTGCCCAATCAGCTGCTCAAGTAAGACGGTATGTTCACCTTTACGCTCACGAATGACCGGTGCCAAGATCATAATCTTAGTGTCGTCTGGCAAAGCCATGACTTGATCGACCATCTCAGTGACCGACTGCGCGACCATTGGCTCACCATGCTCAGGGCAATATGGCGTACCGATGCGTGCATAGAGCAGACGCAGATAGTCATAAATTTCGGTAATCGTACCGACGGTCGAGCGCGGGTTATGGTTGGTTGATTTTTGCTCGATAGCAATCGCAGGGGATAGACCCTCGATGCTATCGACATCAGGTTTCTCCATTTGCGAGAGGAACTGACGAGCGTATGCCGATAAGCTCTCGACATAACGACGTTGCCCTTCCGCATATAGCGTGTCAAATGCCAACGAAGATTTACCAGAGCCAGATAGGCCAGTGATTACCACGAATTTATCTCGTGGAATGTCTAAATCGATGTTTTTTAAATTATGAGTACGTGCGCCGCGTATTGCGATATGGTCATGTGCCATCGGTTACAGGTTTCCTATTTGCTAAAAGGGGATTGGGAAATATCTCAAGTCAAAAGTAAATACAGATCAGTAAAGTGGTTGGTTAAAACGTGAATAATTCTAAATTTATGATGTTGTTATAAGTAGTGTTTTTATAAAAGGTACATACATTGATAAGGTAAAAGTTATGCCAGCCTAGTTATTCATTTTCTATTATTGTTTGGCTTTATATTGTTTGTCGTTCCTACGACTATTTTTTATAGGACTAAGCAAATCTAAATCAAATCAGTGTTAAGTAACAGGCATCGTTTGTTATGGTTTTGACCAAAAATGTCATTTTATAGGAGCGTTCGTCGTTACATAGATATGGTGAGTTAGCCATTAATTGTGCTGACAACGTTTTACTTTATTGTCATGGTGACAGCATTATTCAAGGCATGACTGTGCATCTGATGCACTTAGTAACAAAATAATCTCGTAATATGAATGGCTTGGGTTGAGGGCGCATACATTGCTGCACCAGTAAGACAAAAGTCTCGGCAACCAAACGGCGAATGTCTTATACTAGGGGGCTTGATTTATAGGCCAATGCCTTGATAAACCAGTAGTGATAAATCATGGTATAGCGCAGTGTTAGTCGTGAAAGATAACAGTGAGCAACCAGCAATGATCAACCAGTGAGGCAAGTATGAATAGCGTAGAGAAACGGGCAATCCTCGGAGTCGGTGGCATCTTTGCCTTACGTATGATTGGCTTGTTTATGATTGTGCCGGTATTTTCTGTCTACGGTGACAATTACGCACACGCGACGCCGTTTTTGATTGGGTTGGCCGTTGGTATTTATGGCTTAGGGCAGGCCATCTTTCAGATACCGATGAGTTTGGCTGCTGATAAATTCCCGCGTAAGCCTATTATCTTTCTGGGTTTGATACTATTCGCTGTCGGCGGCATGATTGCCGCAAATGCGACGGATATTTATGAAGTCATCATTGGTCGAGCGCTGGCGGGTAGTGGTGCGGTCTCTGCTGTGCTTATGGCACTATTGGCTGATGTGACTCGTGAGGAAATGCGTACCAAAGCGATGGCCACGATGGGGCTGACGATTGCGACCTCTATTATGCTTGCCTTTGCTTTTGGTCCATTATTAGTCGGCTCGCTCGGTATCTCTGGACTGTTTTGGCTAACATCAGGGTTTGCTATTTTGGCGATGCTGCTATTAGTGGTAGTACCGACGCCTATGCGCGTGCTCAAGCATAATCTGGATAACAAAACCATCGGTCAACAGTTAGCCACTGTCCTCAAGATTGGCGATCTTAACCGCTTACATATCGGTATCTTTGCGCTACATCTAACGATGACGGCGATATTTGTGATATTGCCGCACCAGCTCAGTGACGTACTTGGCTTGTCAGTACGTCAGCAAGGCATGGTGTATTTGCCACTATTGTTTATTGGCTTCGCCATCGCGATACCGTTTATCATCATCGCTGAAAAGAAACGCAAAATGCGTCAGGTTTTTTTGGGTGCGATTGCATTAATGACCGCCGCTTTAGCAATACTTGCGCTTGGCAGTCAGGTCGGTGTTGGTATCATATTGGGTTTGCTGCTTTATTTTATGGGCTTTAACCTGCTTGAGGCGACGATTCCTTCATGGATATCTAAGCGCGCACCAGTCGCCAATAAAGCGACCGCAATGGGGCTTAATTCTTCCAGTCAGTTCTTTGGAGCATTTGTAGGCGGGGCAATGGGTGGTCTGTTATTAAGCCAGCCTAATTTGTTGGCGTGGGGCATACTGGCTATTATTATGGGTGCCGCATTGCTTATTATTATTCCCATTTCTCAGCCACCTTATCTATCGAGCACAACGGTTACTATTCCCAAAGACATCAATATCCAAGACTGGTCACGACAGATGCTGGCAGTAGATGGCGTTGACGAGCTGGTCGTAATGGCAAAAGAGCAGGTCGCCTATTTAAAGTTAGATAAGACACAGTTGACGGATGATTCACGTCAGCAGCTATCGAGTTTGGCGCAAAGTCCGCTAGATATTTAATACGACATATAACAGCTTTAGGCTTATGTTTTTATATAGAAACAAAGCCAAATAGCAAAAATTGCACAGACAGCAATCTCATAAACCATCAGTATCAATCAGTGGAAACTAACTATTTATTTCTACTTAAAAGGAATTAATATGAGTAAATTTGAGATGTTGTCTGGTAGTGTCATCGAAGGTAAAAAGAAGGCACATCGCTCAATAGCCAAGTTAACCGTAGGTCTTGGTTTATCAGCCATGCTGCTGACCTCTGGTTGCGCTACGCAAAATATTCAGGCGTATCAGAACACTACACCAACGCTCGACATGCATGAGTTTTTTTCGGGTCAAATCGATGGTTGGGGTATGTTCCAAGGTCGAAATGGCGAAGTCAAAAAGCGCTTTTATGTCGACATTGATGCAACCCATGAGGGAGACGATGTCATTATCTTAAACGAGAAATTCTCGTGGGCAGATGGCACGAAATCGCAGCGTATATGGCGTCTGACTGAGCAGACAGATGGCAGCTGGAAAGGTGTCGCAGGTGATGTCATTGGTGAGGCAACAGGGCAAGTGGTTGGCAATACGTTGCACTGGAATTACTTGTTAGAGTTACCTGTCGAGGACAAAACCTACAAAGTGACGTTCGATGATTGGATGTATCTTATCAATGAGGATGTCATGCTTAATCGCTCAGTGATGAAAAAATTTGGCGTAGAGCTGGGTAGCGTGACATTGAGCATGCACCGCAAGCCTTCCGATGTTAATTAAAAATGTCTAAATCATTTGATAATAAGTAAGGTGTTATTCAATATCGATAAAGGTAGACGGTGTTCTTCAGCGTCTTAAAATGGCAAAATAGCAGCATATTTATCTATTACCTGTTATTTATTGGACTCTACAATATTGACTAGTATATCAAGATAGAGTATCTAAGCGACATAGACTGACGTGCACCATAGGTAGCCTATAGATATTTCGATAAAAATTGGTTAAAGTAAAATTATACAATTGATAGTGCCAACTGATGCTATCAGATAACGATTAAAACAGTTTATTAAATTATTCATAAGTAAAAGGACGGTATCATGCGCGGAGTCAATAAAGTTATCATCATCGGTAACCTCGGAGCAGATCCTGAGGCACGCCAATTCAGCAATGGCGGTAGCGTAACCAATATCTCGGTTGCGACATCAGAGCAATGGACAGACAAACAAAGCGGTGAAAAAAGAGAAGCGACAGAGTGGCATCGTATCGCACTTTTTAACCGTTTAGGTGAAATCGCAGCGCAATACCTGCGTAAAGGCAGCAAAGTCTACATCGAAGGTAGTTTGCGTACACGTAAATACCAAGACCAAAGTGGTCAAGACCGTTATATTACTGAGATTCGTGCTGAACAAATGCAGATGCTCGACGGCCAAACTGGCGGTGGTCAAGGTGGAGATAGCTTTGGCGGTCAAAACCAAGGTCAAAGTGGCGGTTATAATAATCAAGGTGGGCAAAACAACCAGAATAACTTTGGTCAGCAAGCAAATAACCAGATGGCACATCAAGGTGGCTACAACCAACCAGCGGCTCAAGGTGGTCAGAACAGCTTTAACAATCAGGCGCCTGCTCAGCAAAACCAGTTCAATCAGCCAGCACAGAAACCTGCACAATCTAAGCCTACAGCAATGCCAGATGGCCCTGTAGATGATGATATTCCGTTCTAACTTATACCTTAGACTTTAATGTAAAAATGCTAAAAAAGCCCTGCAACTGCAGGGCTTTTTTAATGCTTGCTATAGTTGATTCAGTTTAAAAGAGATATAAGGCAACTGAGTGCAGATGTAACTGTGATACTTCAAACGAGGTTAAGGCTGTAGCTCTTTTATAGAGGATTAACTATATCCAGAAATGTAATTCAGTTGATGCTTTTTAGCATAGTTAAACTAAATTTTTATTAAAGAATTTTTTAATTTATTTAATATGCTCTTAATTTTTAATCGAATAAACTTAAGTTTATTTATTATTGGTTTAACACTATTGGTTTTCACATTAGCTAGTATGCTTACTACCTTCCATACTCTATATTGACCGTTTATACCAAAAAATAATTATGATTAGTGACGTTTGGTTTTAAAAATTGCTATACTAACTTTATATGGCATATAGTTAATATATTGATTGTCTATAAACAAAATAAATTTCGATGAAAATAGCCAAAGTTTTACTTGTTTCTTATTAATAAATCGAAAGCTATTTGGATAATAGATATTTGTATGAAATAGTTAACTTCTTTAAAAAACACCATAGGAACGATATAGTAAGTTACAGAGCTAATGCAAAACTATCTCCAAGATTAGCAGTATTTGAGAGTATAGTGCATTGACTTACTACTCTATTATTTTAACAGTAGGTTTTTGTCGAAATATTATTGTGAAATTCTAGCAGTAGTCACAATACTAGAATTTTGTTTTATTATTAGAAAATGCTTTCGAAGCTATAATAGCAATATATAAAGAATAGTGACTTATGTGTTTAGATTTATCTAAAACTAATTTTATTTAAAATGGATACAATGAGCATCTGTTGCTATGTATCTTCTATTTATAATAGATTGTTCGGGCTGTTATTAGAAATTATATACTCTTTAGAGTTAATGATATTTTATACATAGATTTAATGGCCAATGAACGATTTGTTCACTGCATTATTTCACGAAAAACAATACCTCAATAGAGGCCACACTCTTATTTTATAGTTGGATTTATTATGAGCAAAAATAACGCAATTGATTTAGAAAATTTGAACGTGGATGAGTTACGTGCTATCACTGAAAACGCTCAACAACTTATCGCTAAAAAACAACATCAACGTTTGTATGATGCCTATATGCAGTTCGAGCAGATTGCAGAAGATAGCAATGCAACGATCGAAGAGATACTGAAAGCTGGTGAAAAGTTAGAGAAAAAACGCAGTATTAAATATCGCAATACTGATGACCATAGTGAAACTTGGACTGGACGTGGCCGTAAGCCAACGTGGTTGGTTGAAGCGCTAGCAGCAGGTCGTGATATCGAAGATTTTGCTATTTAATTAGCTGTTTTCTTATAAAATGCCTTTCTGTGAGCCAGCTTGAAATTGCTATTGATAATGGTTTATTTACAATCATTTAGCGATAGATAGAGCTGCTTTCGAGAAAATAAAAGCCAGTATCTTTACTGCCAGTATTTTGGCAAAAAGATACTGGCTTTTTTTCTGTCATCTATATGCCATTGTTTGTTATGATAATGACGTTTTTGTCTTATATAAGAGTTGTACGACTGTGGCCCAAGTATCTGAGTTTTCTCATAAACGTCCCCGTAAGCTCTGGTGGCTAGTGGGGTTTGTGTTGTTTGCGCTATTTGCTGTTTTGCAAATGCCAGCAGCATGGTTACTTGAGAAATACGCGCCAGATACGCCTTATGTCCAGCATGTATCTGGCAACGTATGGCAAGGTGCTGCCATTTGGCAATTGCCTATGTCATCGACGTCGCTTACAGGTATGGCAGAATGGTCATGGCAGCCTTGGCAGTTACTCATAGGTAAGCTAGGTGCGGATGTTAATATCCACTCAGCACAGACACGTCTGAATGGGCAAGTTAAACTTGGTTTGAACTCATGGCAAGTTGACAACATGAGTGGGAAAATTGCACCTGAGACGCTAGCGAGTATGGTCAACTGGCAGCTGCCAAATACCCCTATTCAAGTAAATAATGTATCGTTAACGCGCCAGTCTGATAAAAATGACGCATCTAATAGTGAGCCTGCTAAAGACGCTGGCGGATTTAGTGCAGCGGATGGTCAATTGACTTGGGTTGGTGGTGAGGTAGGCTATCCTAGTGGTGGCAAAGTTTTTTATATTACGATGCCTGCTCTAAGAGCTGAGCTTAGTACAGAGCAAAAAAACAATAGAGATCTGCTGCATATTAATTTGCTGAATAATCAAGATAAGCGTTTGGGAGATCTGTATCTCGACAGCGATAATATGCTCGATGTCAGTTTGACGCAGCGCTTGCTAGAGAATATGCCTGAGTATGAAGGACAAGCCCCTCAAGATACGCCAGTTGTCAGTGTACGCCAGCCATTGCTAGCTGGTTTGGGGGCGAACTAAATGCTTAATATCGCCGCAAGCCTAAAACCTGTTATCAATACTCTCAATCGCTTTTCAAGTTGGCTATTGTTGTTAGCCATTGCTTGGCTATGCTGGACAGCCGCCCGTCTTTTATGGCTACTGCTAGCAGCGCCTTTAGCACCTGCATTGCCTTTAGCGCCTCTACAGAATAATGCCAAATCTACCAACGATTATAGTGGCTTATTTGCAATCTTTGCTGATCCCGATCCTGTTACCGCAGCTGTGCAACCACCTCCCAAAATTGAGCTCAAAGGTGTCCTACTAGCCATACCTGAGAGCATGTCTTCCGCCTTATTGAATGTTAATGGGGAAGTCAAAAATTACCGCATCGGTGATGGGCTAAAGGACAGCGATTATACGCTCGTGGCTGTTGACTGGAATTCAGTCATTATCGCTGATGCTAACGATAAAGAAACCGTTATTAAAATGCCAGAGGCAATGCCATTAGACCAAAGTGATATGCTAGCAAGCGGAATAAGTAACCAGCGTTTGCCAAACAATAGCATGTTGCCTACAGCGCCCCAGCCAGTACAAAACGCTGTTCCTGAGGTAGAAGGGACAACTGGCGCAGACACTCCAAATAGCCCACAGTCAGCTATCGAAGAAGCGGTTACGGCCTTGCAAGAAAACCCTGCCAGTTATTTAAGTAGAATGGGGGTGATGGCATCAGGTGAAAGTTACCAAGTAACAGCGGCGATGCCTGCTGGCCTACGTAATCGTTTAGGGCTTGAGCCAGGCGATAAGGTACTGACCGTCAACGGACAGAGCGTAGGTAATAACCCAGCGCAAGATGCTGGTGTACTTCAGCAAGTACAGCAAGCAGGTGAAGCGCAGATAGAGGTTCAACGTGGTGAGCAAGTTATTACGATTCGCCAGCAGTTCTAGCAAGGTAGGTTTCTAGCAAAATTGCTCCTTAAAAATTCAGCACATAGTAAGCAATATCACTGTAGGTAAACATCAATATGGTAAGTTTTCAGAATTTTTCAGCCACGCCTTTGTACCGTAGCCTGCAGCGTCTGATGCGCCTGTGTCGTCCACTTTGTCTGGCAGTACCATTATGGGCTGCTGGTATTGGTCTTGCCAATGCTGAGAGCTGGAAAGTCAATTTACAAGATGCTGATATCAAAGCCTTTATTAATGAGGTCGCGACCATCACGGATCAAAACTTTGTGCTTGATCCACGTATCAATGGTAATGTCACGGTCATCTCTAACAAAGCTCTATCTCGTGATGAGATCTATCAGCTATTTCTGAGCGTGATGCAAGTGAATGGTATCGCCGCGATTGAATCAGGAACGACAACAAAACTGGTGCCAGATAATATTGCTAAGCAATCTGGCGTGGCGGTTGATTTACGCGGTGATAGTGTTGGCGAGTCGCTCGCTACTCGAGTTATTTATTTGACCAACACCCAAGCTGCAGAAGTATTAGGAGTTATTCGCCCATTGATGCCGCAGTCGGCTCACGCGGCCGCTGTACCTGGTGTCAATGCGCTAGTATTGTCCGATCGAGCAGACAGCCTTAATCAACTGACGGCCCTTATTCGTGACTTAGACAGTAATGTAAATGACAGTTTGCAAGTGATACCACTACGTCATGTCGATGCCGAACGTATGATGGAGTTGATTAGCGCCTTAGTCTCAAGTGCGGGTAGTGGACAAGCACAAGGTGGCAACAATCAGCTAAAGGTAATTGCTGACACGTCGAGCGATAGACTGCTGGTCAAGGGCAGTCCTGAAATGATTGCTAAAGTCCAAGAAATGGTCAATCAATTGGATACTACGCCTACCAGACGTTTAAGTGGTTTACGTGTCTTTCGTCTAAAGTATGCTAGTGCTGGTCATATCGCCGATATGTTACGCGGCTTACTCGCTAATCAATCTATCAATAGTGCTGGCGCGACCTCGACATTAGAATCCGCTTCGCTAAATGATGCAAGTAGCACAGGCGCCGCAATTAATAATGCAGCTAGCGATAGCCTAAGTAGCAGTGCAGCTGCTGTGTCGACTAGCAGCACAAGTGGAACAAGCACAGGAGTGGGCGGTCGTCCGTTTAGTATTATCGCTGATGAAACTCAAAATGCCGTTATCGTCAACGCCGCACCTGAGCTAATGTTTGAGATTGAAGATGCGGTCAACCAATTAGACAGTCGCCGCGCACAAGTATTGATTCAAGCCGCTATTGTTGAAGTGTCAGGCGATGATGCCACTCAGCTAGGCGTTCAGTGGGCACTAGGTAACGCCAATAGTGGCTATGGAGTAGTCAACTTTAACAATGTGGGGGCCAGCGCTACGACACTTGCAGCTGCTGCTTTAGCAGGGACGAGTACGGCAGGTATTAGCGCTGCTGCCAGCTCTATCGCAGGTGCACTGATAGGCATTGGAGACAGTCGTAAAGACAGTCAGGGCAATACAGAGTTTTATGGCGCTATTTTGCAGGCGCTTGACTCATCTACCAGTGCCAACTTGCTATCCATGCCATCGATTTTGACATTGGATAATGAAAAAGCCAGTATCTTAGTTGGTCAAAACGTACCTTTTGTCACAGGTTCTTTTACCACCAGTGGCAACAATTCAAACAACCCATTTCAGACGATTGATCGCCAAGATATTGGTATCAATCTGAATGTCATTCCCCACATTGGTGACAACGGCACAGTACGATTAGAGGTATCGCAAGAAGTCTCGTCAGTCGTACCAGGTAGTACGGGTAATGCCAGTGGATTGATTACTAATAAAAGCCTTATTAATACGACCATTCTAGCGGATGATCAGCAGACGATTGCCTTGGGCGGATTGATGCGTGATAACACTACCACACGTCAGCAGAAGGTTCCTGGGCTGGGCAATGTTCCTGTTATCGGTAGACTCTTTCGTTCTGACAATGACAGCACCCAAAAGAGCAATTTGATTATCTTTTTACAGCCGACTATCTTACGTGATGGCGGCGCGGTAGCGAGTGTGACTGAACGCAAATTCAATCAAATGCGAGTGTTGCAGTTGGTCATTGATAAAAACGGTACGATTAAGCAACTACCATTGAGCGGCACTGAAGGTTGGAGTGGTAATGTCAGTGCGGATTACGAGCTCATGCCGCTCAATCCCCTTATCCCTAAACGTGATCAAGCGCCAAAATCTACTTCGCAAGGTTTTACGAGAGTAGATAGTCCTAATAGTGGTATCACGACCTATCCTCTTAATCGTTAAAATATTAGCCTTATATATAACGGTTAATATGATTCAACTGACATAAATTAATGTACGATGTGATAGATACTAGTTACATCGTACATTAGCTTGCGTATTCATAACACAGATAAACATAGACGCTTTTATATTTGAGTATATTAGTTACTAATAAAATAATGAGTTACGTATCATGTTTTTCACTATAGTAAATCAGAAACTAAGATGACAGATTATAAAAATACGAAAAAATGGTTTTTGCTAAGTGTGGCTGCAACTGCGCTATTGCTCATCCCTAGGCGCAGTAGTCGAAAGGACAATACGAAGACAGTATATGACCATGATACCGTATCTGAGAGCAGTATTAATGATGCTCGTGAGAATGCAGCTAGTAAGTAGAAGCTAGTAATTAAAAAATAGAAGCTTAATAATGCATCTATAGCAATATTCTTATATAAAAATACTTATATAGGAAAAATCGCTCAGCATTTATTGCTTAGTTTTATGTTTTAAAAAGTCAGTTTTGGAGTCCATTGATGTGTGGCAGAAAATCAGCGACTATGGCTGAGAGAACAAACACTAGAGAAGTTTTAAAAAATGTCTATCCTCTTATAGATACGCATACACATTTTGATGCTCCAGTATTCGACAATGATCGCAGACAACAGGTAGAGCAGGCTTATAGTCAAGGTATCCGTCACTTAGTGCTAGTAGGTTATCTATATGAGTATTTTGATCGAATGTATGATACTCAAGACTTCATCAATGAACTATCGCAATCGTCTGCGACGAAGGAAAACAACCAAGATAAGTGCAATGTTCAAGTCCATATCGCGCTTGGCTTGCATCCTTTTTATATTGAGCAACATACCGATGACCATTTAATACAACTTGAGCAAATGGTGATAAAGCGTCGTCCATTAGCCATTGGTGAGATTGGATTAGATACCTTTACCGATGTAATGAAGCAGCCTGATGTGTTTGGTCAACAAAAAAGATTCTTTGCGGCGCAGTTGGATATAGCCGTGGCTCATAGTCTGCCAGTGATGCTGCATATTCGTAAGGCGCATGCTGAAGCACTCGCAATATTAAAAGCGCATAAATACGATGCGCATAAATTAGGCGGTATTGCCCATAGCTTTAGCGGGGGTGAGCAAGAGGCAAAGGCTTTTGTAAAATTAGGGTTTAAGCTGGGTGTTACTGGTCAGATAACCAATCCGAATGCCAAAAAACTGCGCCGTGCTATTCAAGTAGCAGTTGAGAGTCATGGCATCGAATGCTTGGTCATTGAGACGGATTGTCCAGATATGACACCTATTATTTGTCAAATAACGGATGACACCCATTCACATGATAGAAATATACCAGCTAACCTGCCGTGGGTATTAGCAAGCTTGAGTGAGCTATTAGAAATACCACATGATAAACTTGCTAAGCAATTGTGGCAAAATAGCTGTAATGCTCTGAAAGTAGACTGGGCTTATCCAGTTTAATGATGCCATTTATAAGAAAAGCATCGTTGTAATTAGAAGCTAAGAAGTACTAGCCAAATAAATGATAACCAAAATATTTGAAAAGAGAATTTGATCTGTTATGAGTGACACGCGACAATTTGAACAACCAGAATCCGTCGCAGACAGTCTTGCACAAGACGAATCGCGCCAACAAGATGAGCAGTACGATCGTCGTTTTCAAGGTACACGGACACTATATGGTACCTCTGCGGTTGATACTTTTTCGGCAGCTCATGTCTACATTATTGGTGTAGGAGGGGTGGGCTCTTGGGCAGCAGAGGCACTGGCTCGGACAGCAGTGGGAACGATTACGTTGATTGATTTGGATGTATTGGTTGCGTCTAATGTCAATCGCCAATTGCCTGCATTGGACAGCACATTTGGTCAAAGTAAAATTGAAGCAATGGCAACTCGTATTAGAGAGATTAATCCCACAGTAACCTTAAATTTAGTCGATGATTTTTTGACAGTAGATAATGTCGCCACACTTCTACCAAGTCGTGAAGCAGTCAAATTTGCCAATACTCAAGGTAAACCGATTGTTATTTTAGACTGTGTAGACGATATGAATGCGAAACTAGCAATCGCTTTACACTGTCGTTTTAATAAACTAAAGTTGGTCTGTGCAGGCGGTGCAGGTGGTAAGATAGATCCAAGTCAGATTAGAGTAAGTGATTTGCGTGATTGTTATCAAGACCCACTACTTGCAAAGTTACGCAACAAGTTACGCCACGAGAAAGGCATTAATAGTGCTTTAAAAGAAAAATTTGGCATTAAATGTGTCTATTCGACAGAGCCGCCAATTGTAGATAAAAGCTGTCAAACAGGCGGTTTACAGTGTGGTGGTTATGGCTCAGCAGTGGTCGTTACGTCGGTGGTGGCGATGATTATGGTGAGTGAAGCATTACAATTATTAATAAGACAGACGAGTCGTAACTAATACGTCTGATATTATTTAACGGAGTTTACCTTGTCTATATCTAACTCACCTCAGCAGAGCTACCCTGTCGCGGTAGATGAAATAGAGCGTATCAACAAGCTAAAGAAATATCAGGTACTCAATGAAGATGAGGAGCCTGCGTTTGATCGGCTTGTTGAACTCGTAAAGCTGTTTTTTGATGTGCCTGTAGTCACGATCACTTTTATGGATGAGGAAACTCAATATTTAAAGCCAGCCTGCCAATTTGGTAGTGAAGATGAGGCTGTAAGTAAAGGACCACGTAACACGGCTTTTTGTAATTATACGATACTGTCTGATGATGTATTAATCGTGCTAGACACCTTTAAGGATAGCCGTTTTAGCCAAAGTCCCATGGTCACAGGTGCTCCATATTTACGATTTTATGTTGGTGCACCTATTATCTTGAATGAAGACAACAAAAGGTATCGTCTAGGCACCTTATGCCTTATGGATACTGAGCCACATCAGAGTTTTAGCAGTCAACAAGAAAAGATATTGGCGCAGTTTGCAATGATGGCCGCAGATGCGTTGAAATTACAAGATAAACAACGTGATGCTAAGCGTGCTAATGAGATGAAATCGAGCTTTTTGGCCAATATGAGTCATGAGATTCGCACACCGATGAACGGTATTATCGGTATGGTAGAGATGTTAGGCGATACCGAACTCAGTAGCGAACAGCGTGACTATGTTGATAACATTAAAGTTTCTAATGAACATTTGATGGTCATTATTAATGGGATTTTAGACTTATCGAAGGTTGAGTCTGGAAAAATGACGATTGACTCTATTCCATTGAATTTATCTAGTTTATGCAATGAAGTCGTCAGTTTATTTGCGATTAAGGCACGTCAAAGAGGCGTAACCTTAGATTATCACTATACTGAAACACTATCACCTTATGTAAACGGTGATCCTGTACGTCTAAAACAGATTATTGCAAACTTGGTCAATAACGCGATTAAATTCACGCGTGAAGGTGGTCAAGTAAGTATCGATGTTAAACATATGGACAATTGCTACTGTCCAAATAACATTGACGAAAAATTCGTGAGTACGAGTCAAGAAAAAGAAGCGAGCAAAATAGAGTGCGATAAAAACGGTCAGAACATGACTTTGTGTATAGAAGTGAAAGATACTGGTGTTGGTATCAAAGAAGAGTCGTTAGAGGCGATATTTGACGCTTACGATCAAGCAAATAAGTTTACCCATCGTATTTACGGTGGTACTGGACTTGGACTGTCTGTTTGTAAGTCCCTAGTCGATTTGATGGGTGGTCACATTTACGTAAATAGTGAAGTAGGGGTTGGTACGACATTTAGTGTTTTATTACCGTTGACTACTATTGATGAAGACAAGTATGAGACATGGCAAGACTCTAACGATACGACCATGATTGAACCTACGCATGAGCGGTCTGGTCATATATTGTTGGTCGAAGATGATGCTGTCAATGCGATCATAGCCAAAAAATCACTAACCAGCAGTGGTCATACCGTTACCCATGTTACGGATGGTCAGCAAGCAATTGAGGCTTTCGCTTTATTCCCGGACCGTTATGATGTGATATTGATGGATCATCATATGCCGATTATGGATGGGGTGCAGGCAACTATTAAATTGCATGAATTATATGATCCCCGAGTACTACCGCCTATTATTGCCCTGACTGCAAATGCAATGGACGGCGAGCGTGAGAAATATCTAAAAGTTGGTATGCAGGACTATTGTACCAAACCTTTTAAGCAAGAGCAGCTAAATGCCTTAGTACAGTATTGGCTGATACAGAAGCAATCATTGGAGGAGGAGTAACTTACTAGATATTATTGTTAGCACTATTGATTAGCATTTCGATAAAACTATGATTGATAAATATAAAAAAAGCTTAACCGCCTATATGGTGGTTAAGCTTTTTTCTTGATGATAGAGGTATTAGTAAATATCAACTACCAGTCATGTTTAGAGCGATATTAGTTTACGCGAGTTTGGTAGTCGCCAGTACGCGTATCGACACGTACCACTTCCCCTTGTTGCACAAATAATGGTACACGTACAACGGCACCTGTCTCTAATTTAGCAGGTTTACCTCCACCGCCTGAAGTATCACCACGTACGCCAGGATCTGTTTCTACAATTTCTAACTCAACGAAGTTAGGCGGCGTGACTGACAGAGGAGCGCCATTAAATAACGTAATGGTACATAGAGCATTGCTGTTTTCTTTTAACCACTTGATTGAGTCACTCATTGCGTTTTTGTCCGCTTGAATCTGCTCAAAGCTCTCAGGATGCATAAAATGCCAAAACTCGCCATCGTTGTATAGATAGTTCATTTCAGTATCCATCACATCAGCAGCTTCTAAGCTGTCACCTGATTTGAAAGTTTGTTCCAGTACTTTGCCACTACGAAGATTGCGCAACTTAACACGGTTAAAGGCTTGACCTTTACCAGGCTTAACAAACTCGTTTTCAAGAATGGCACAAGGGTTGCCATCAAGCATCACTTTTAGACCAGCTTTAAATTCATTAGTAGAAAAACTTGCCACAAGAAACTCCTAGGGGTTGTAAATATAATAGTAAGACATAGGGCTGACTGTACCAAAATTTTCTGTTATGCCAAGTATTTACGGATTAACGAGGATACTTTGATAGGCTAGACACTAAGGGCGTATAATATCGGATTTTGGGCACAGGTAATAGGCTGTCATGATAAACCATTTAATCACACAAAAAAACTGGCAAACGCAATTATCGGAAGCTATTACATCTGTTGATGAGCTATTAAGTATCCTACAGCTTGAATCAATGCGTGCAGAAGTTTACGTACCTAAGCATTTTGAACTGCGTGTGCCGCGTGGCTTTGTGGCAAAAATGGCTATTGGCGACCGTAATGATCCCCTGCTTAAACAAGTGTTGCCAGACCAGCAAGAGCAAATCAACGTCACAGGGTACGTGGCAGATCCGCTAAGCGAAAACACTCAAAACCCTGTGAAAGGCTTGCTCCATAAATATCAGTCAAGAGTATTGTTAACGATTACAGGCGCGTGCGCTATTCATTGCCGTTACTGCTTTCGTCAGCATTTTGACTATAGTGCCAATATGCCGACTGCTGATGCAAAAGAAAATATCATCAACTATATTAATGCAAATCCTGAGATCAATGAGGTGATTTTGAGTGGTGGTGACCCACTAAATGTGACCAATAGACGATTGTTTGCATGGTTAGATACTTTGGAGTCTCTTCCGCAGATTACTACCATTCGGCTGCATACGCGTTTGCCATTGGTGATACCCGCACGCTTGGACGCTGCATTGTTAGAGAGGTTATCTCAAAGTCGCTGTCATATTGTCATGGTGATTCATTGTAATCATGCCAATGAGCTAGATGCGCCAACCGCTGAGCATTTGCAACGTGTTAGAGCAGCTGGAATTACGCTATTAAACCAAGCCGTGTTGTTAAAAGGTATCAACGATACTCTTGAAGGGCAAGTGCAGCTTAGTCAGCGTTTGTTTACTTCTGGCGTGCTACCATATTATTTACATGTGTTGGACAAAGTGGCTGGTGCGGCGCATTTCGATAGTAGTGAGCAAGCAGCGATTGAGCTTTATTGGTCATTGCTAGCATCATTGCCAGGTTATCTTGTTCCTAAGTTGGTCAGAGAGTTACCTAATAAACCTTTTAAAGTGCCGATTGATATTTACAGCAATGGCTAATGTAGGGCACTATATCAATTTAGGAGAATTAGTAAACAAAGAGTGGCTCTTAAAAAAGATGCGGATAGTATCTTTAGAAACTAAAATCTAGGATTTATGCTTTTTTATAAGTATAAATAGATATATGATTGGAACAGAATATAAACTGTCAGTATGTAATCTACCTAAAAAGCATATAACGTTAAATACAAAACTTTGCCAGTATATAGGTATTGTCAGAGCGTACTGCTAGATTTAGGCTCACAATAAATAGATATCATCACTTTTCTATAGTCGAGCTTAACAAACATTTTTTATGCCATACATGTATTTGTACTGCTGCATATTACTGATTGCTTCAGAGTGACTAATAGAGAGTAAAGATACTGATGATAACGTTATCAATGTTTCAAGAGCATTTAAATTCTACAGCGCCACTACCTCTGTCATCAAATCGTTCAGTAAACGGTCAAGAGCGATACTTACTCAAGCTATTGACAACGCTACCTTCACAAACTCAGGAGCAGCAAGCAGAACATCTAGAAAGTGTACTAATAGTACTACGTGAAGCCAATATAGATGACCAACAACGCCTTAAACTTACGGCTACAGTAGTCGATGCTTCAGATCGATTGATAGCGACTCTGAGGCAGCATTATATATATGAGACAGGTGCGCTTAATCAGTCTCAAATGTTGTGTGTTGCTCAAATACAATCACTACATTATTTGATTATTATGGTCTACGATAGAGTTATACGTCGTGAAGTTTTATCTTCAAATGATCCGTTGAAGTTTTCTTCTAGCAAAGGTTGGCAGCGCTATTTTAGTACTGAGAAAAAGCCTTCTAGCACACTCGCTATTGCGACGTATCAGTCACTATTAAGATACCAAAAACTATTAGGTGAAGAGGCGCTATGTTATCGAAAGCCATCAAATTACCTATGGTCTAGAATCAATCAGTTGTACTATTTAGCGCATGAGCAAAAAGTGACTGATATTGACCTGAGCATACATACTGCCACACATCAGGCAAATAATATCCATCAATTATATTGCCAAATCTGTTTACAACATTTATTGAACGTGCGTGCTATGAGACGCCCCACAATCTTACTGGTACAACGATTACTGCCTGAGTGGGCTAAGTATATGGTTGCAACAATGGAGCCAACCACTGAGACACGGGTTTTTGTTGATCTTCATAGTAATAGCCCACCCAGTTATTTAACTGCCAACTCTAATATTAATCCGTATGAAGATCGTCATGATTGTCTATTTATAGAGCTTACGCCGATGGTTCTATATTTCAATTCACGTAAGCAAGCTTTTATAGAAGAAGGTGGTGTAGGAGTAGAGTATAGTTTACTCAATACTATTTCAATGACTATTAGCTATCGTTACTTACAGCCGCCACTAACCTTGCCAACCAAATATAGTACCACCCAGCATGCGAAACTAATTACTAACTTCAGCGATATACACTATCATGCTAGTCATTCACAAAGCTTTGCTAACCTAATTTCTATAAAAGATCTGAGAGAAGAAGAGCGCCCTTTATACAATACATTCGACAAAAGACGCGTTTACGACAGTGCAACCATAGAGTTGTTTGATGATCATGACAATTTTTCACCATATCGCACACTGCATCTGTTACCGAAAGATAGTGAGCTAGATAAGGATTCTATTGATGAAGCTGTTCTCAATAAAGGTGGGCTCAGTGTAGAAAAAGCTGACCCTGACTTTTCTACAACGGCACCAAAGCCCTTACATATCATGAATTTGCTTCTAATCTGCCGCTCTGTTGACACGGTTCAACCTGACTGGTCAATAGGCGTGGTACGCTGGCTCAACCTAGATACCAAAAATCTAGAAGTAGAATGGCAGGTACTCGGACATAAGCTTGTAGCGTGTGGGTTACGTTTGGAGGGCAGCAAAACGAGAAGCCGCCATTTTGTACCAGCATTTATCCTTGGAAAAGATGAAAAGCTGAACACTACTGGCACGTTGATAGTGCCACCTTCTTATTTTCAAATTGATGATAGAGTCGTCATGCGTATCGGCAATAAACAAACCTCTTTACGATTAGGGCGTAGGCTGATGATGACTGATGAGTTTAGTCAATATGAGGTAGCGCAACTCTAGGCCTTACCTTTGTTCCCAAAACGCAGATAGATAGGTTGGTAGCAGCGAAGCCATACAGGTTTTTAACAAAAATATAGTGGACAACAAGGGGCATAAGTTAATCTGCAGCGGGCTGAATTATTGTCTATAATGACGGATGTTGTTACTCTGACTTCTATGATACCCCTAACAATAAAAAAACAACCTAAACCAAAAACTCAGTCAATACGATAAGATTTTCTGAACTTCATCCTAGTGCTTCTTTCATGTTAGGCTAGTCTGAAGGAAAGGTGTAAGGTATCAAGATAAAAATACGATTAAAAGGCTCCCTATGCGCTCTCAATCTCTTTTGAATTTATTGGTAATCAATGATGATCAGCTCTACGCTGAACGTCTTGTGCAGTTATTGAGTCCTTATTACGATAATGTAAATTTAGGGTTTTTGGACGATAAAGAAGAGCTATTGAAACTCTTACGCCAACCGTGGGATATCTTGGTATTTGGTAAGGCTTATGATATGAGCTTTACGGATGTAGTGAGCCTAGTACAAGAGCAAAGTATTGATCTGCCGATGATTTGTCTAGTGAACGAAGAGATAGCGACGACAGCTTGTAATGAGGAAGGACTACCTACTGTTATTAGTGGCACAATGGTCAAAGCGCTCACCATCGATCAAGAAATGCCTGTCGTCATGGCTATTTGTCTACAGCATAGTAGTTTGCGCAGTCGTCGTGAGCTAAAAACTTTACGTCAAGTACTGTCTGAAGCAGAACAACGTGCTAATGTGCTGATTAAGAACTCCAAGAGCGCGGTTGCTTATATTGATGAAGGGATTCATATCTTTGCTAATGATCCCTATCTCCAATTATTCGGTTTCAAATCAATGAATGAAGCGGTAGGCGTGCCTATTATTGATCTGATTTCGGGTGGTGATAGTGTCAAAGGATTTAAACAGTTTTTACGTCAGTTTGACAAAGGCAATCGCCAAGACGTTGAGTTTAATTTTGAAAGTGTGCGGACAGATGGCAGCACTTTTGAAGCAAAGTTACAATTGGCATCGGCAACATTAGAAGGTGAGCCAGTCACTCAGATTATTATTCAACAAAATAGTAATAATAGTGCAGAGGTAGCTAAACGCTTGGCTGCCGCTGAGCGCAAAGACAATTTAACAGGCCTTGATAATCGTCGCGGTTTTGAAGAGCAGATGGCAATAATACATCAGCAGGCAGTACAAGGGTTGTTGACAGCAGCACTGCTATATGTGCAGCTTGACAATGTAGGTAGAATAAGAAGTAGCTTAGGTCTACAAGGAATAGATACGACTGTCAAACAAGTTGCCTATACGTTAGATGAGCTAGTACCTGATGGTCATGTGAGCCGTTTTAGTGATACCGCGTTTACGATACTTGTCAAAAATAAGACTGCAAGTGAACTTGAAGAACTGGCTGTGCATATCGGTTCCTCTATTAAGGATATGTTTATCGAGGTAGATAAACGTACGACGAATACAACGGTTAGCACTGCTATTGTCAAAATTGAAAAGAACACAGCAGAGCCTACTGTCATACTAGAACGTGCTATGGATGCTATGAGTCAAATCATGGTAGAAACTTCTAATAGCGGTGGATCTTATCATATATATGATCCAAGCGAACATGCTAATAGTGACGATCATGCACTTGCCGAATCGTTGGTTGATGCCATTACTAACAACCGCTTTGAGCTATCATTCCAATCAATATACGATATCAACAACGATCGTAGCGATTTCTTTGAAGTGTATCTAAGGCTACCATTGTCCGATGCGGACAATACTGTATTGACCCCTGATCAGTTTATGGCAGTGGCTAAAACGCATCAACTATTAGAAAAGATCGATCGATGGGTACTTATCAATGCCTGCAAAAAAATTAATGACGTACGTAAAGTGCATCCTGAAGCCAGATTGTTAGTACAGTTAACCAGTGCTTCATTAGTTGATAAAAAATTGCCGATTGTTGCCAGTCAATTGATAAAGGCAGTAGGTGGTACAGCTGGTGTATTAACACTACAGTTCAATGAAATAGATATCTCTGATCATTTAACCGTCGCCAAATCCCAATTTTCCGCGCTCAACGATGTTAATTGTCAAATCGGTGTCAATAACTTTGGCTCGTCTGCCAAATCTATTGAAATTGCCAATTTTGTCCAACCTGATATGGTGCGCTTGGCACGTAGTTATATTCAAGACATTGGTTCAGCAGAAAATTTAGAGACGGTCAAGTCTATTATCATGCGCACTAATGATATCAAAGTCGACGTGCTCATGCCTTATATCGAAGATGCAGCAACGATGTCGGTTGCTTGGAGTGTAGGCGCACGCTATTTGCAGGGGTATTATTTAGAAGAGCCTAGTAGCACAATAAAGGTAGCGAGTTAAAGGGCCAATATGTCATATCGTTTATGTCATGGCGATAATATTCCTCAACCAAAGATTGCTAAAAATGACACTTATTAATAAATATCAAATGAGCAGTCTTTTGGCTGCTGTTTTGTTGCTTGCAGCTTGTGAGAAAACGCCACCTGACCACCGTGCTCCTGTGACTCTGCCCTTATATACCGACGGAGATGCGGACAACGGTTCGATAATTTATAAAGATGCTTGCGGTCAATGCCATCAACGTAATGCAGGTCTGAATAAAAAGGGCCCACAATTAATGAATATATATGGTGCGCCTGCTGCTGAGTTAAAAGACTATACCTATAGCGAAGGGCTAGAAAATTCAGGTTGGGTATGGGATGCAGAGACACTCGATCCATATATTGCAGATGCACAAAAAGCCATGCCAGATTCTAAAATGCTGTCTGACCCGATGCCAGATGCGAAAGAGCGTGCCGATATCATTGCTTATTTATCTACGCTCCGTGCCGCTGCACCAACCGTTACAGATGATGTGAACTGACTTATCATCGTTATGACCTAAAAAATGAGCCAATAACCTACTATGACCCATGCAGCTAACGATAGATCATTATCCATCTCTCAGAGAACAGCGAATCCGCTTAGCCAGTCCATCCCTAGTACTGCTGATTTTCAACACAATCAGCAGAAAATTACACAGCTGTTAGCGCAATTAAATCAGATTGTATTGGACAAGCCGCAAGCAGTTAGGCTAGCACTCAGTTGTATCTTAGCAGGCGGTCATTTATTATTGCAGGACTTGCCTGGTATGGGTAAGACGACTTTGGCACAGGGCTTGGCACAGTTGTTAGGTTTGAGCTTTAGCCGAGTGCAATTTACCAATGATATGTTGCCTGCTGATATTTTAGGTATGAGCATCTATGACCAAAGTAAACAGCAATTTGAGTTTCGTCCGGGCCCTATCTTTACTCAGTTATTACTTGCTGATGAAATCAACCGTTCTAGTCCTAAAACGCAGAGTGCTCTACTTGAAGCGATGGAGGAGCGACAAGTCACGCAAGATGGCCAGACTTATCCTTTGCCGCAACCGTTCTTTGTCATTGCCACCCAAAATCCATTGCAACAAGCAGGTGTCTATCCGCTCCCAGAGTCGCAGTTAGACAGATTTTTATTATGCTTATCATTGGGTTATCCATCGCCTGCCGCAGAGCGTGAGCTGCTAAAAGGTAAAGACCGTCGCGAGCTACTCAAGGATTTGGATACGGTACTTGATACTGAGGCTGTACTAGTGGCTCAGCAGGGTGTTAGGCAAATTTATGTGGCAGATACAGTATTGGATTACTTGCAGAGACTGGTTGCAAAAACCCGTGCAAGCCAAGAGTATCATGGCTTATCACCTCGCGGCGTGTTGTCGCTACAACGTGCTGCCCAAGCGCATGCCTATGTATCGGGATATATGGAAGTAACCCCTGAAGATATCCAAGCGGTATTTGCTGCGGTTACTGATCATCGCCTTGGTCAGCGATTTGTACCTGCGCATGTGACTGGTGGTCAAGCAACAAAAACCATCGCCCAACGCATTCTAGCAGAAGTGTCAGTCGTCGCCTAGCAGCTGATATGCTGTTTGACCGTATTGATTAACTGCATTGGTGAAACGTAGTTCTACACATAGTCAACGCTATATAACTTAGAGAAAGTATCAAAGTCACTCAGTTCCTATTTACGGTATTTTCACCCGCTTTTCTTGTATTCAAATTGTCCTGAATCAACTGTATCGTTCTATTCGTGAGTTTGTTTGTCAGATATAAATACCGACAGCATTGTCAATCAGATGGTAATAATAGGGTAGTCATGAGCTTGTTACCAAAGGCCTTAACCGCACCAATAAAATCAGCTCTGAGCCGCTGGTTTGCCTCGCGCGCACCTAAGAATGATAGTGCTACGCTTAATTTGCGTAATATCTATATTTTCTTTAGTCGAGAAGGAATGCTATTCGCCGTATTGTTAGTAATTACCTTTATCGCGGGTATCAACTATGGCAACAACTTAGTGCTTGGTTTGTGCTTCTATCTGGTTAGTGTTTGGCTAATTAGTTTTCATGTTACTTTTGCTCATATATCTGGTCTGCAAGTGCGTCTGCTAGAAGTCACTATGACAGAAGCTGGCTTGCCTGTTTGGATTACGCTGCAGTTAAATAGTGATAGTCGCCAACCACGGCGTCAGTTGCTATTTGAATTTGAGCAGCTAGCCAATAAGAAAACCAGAAATGGCACCAACGCACCACACTCAGTGCTTATCACGCGATTACAAGGCGAACAAATCATTCGACTTCCTGTCCAGACTTACAACCGTGGTCAACTTGAACTACCGCGGTTAAAGATAAAAACAGTTTATCCTCTAGGTATCATGCGTGCATGGTCTTATGTCTACTTTGCGCGTACAGCTTGGGTATATCCAAAACCTGAAGTATTTGATTGGCAAGCAAAATATGCAATCGCAAGCTTAGAGGATTTACCAACAGGTGGGCAGTATAGACAGGGTCAGGACGACTTTGAGCGATTAGATAATTATGTCGAGGGTGAGTCATTGGCCCGAGTCTCTTGGGGGCATGTAGCGCGGGGACAAGGTATGCTGACCAAGCACTTCGCTGATCCGGTTGGTCACGAACAAACGCTTGATTATGCAGATATGCCAGCTGCACATCACGAGCAAAAACTTGCACAATTGGCTTATGGGGCATTGACGCTGGGTCAGCTAGGCGTGCCGTTTCAAATGCGTTTACCTAGTGATACTCCTGCTACTGCGGAGATGGGTAACGGGGAATCCTTTGCGCAAGCATGCTTGCTAAGGCTTGCGAAAGCACCATGACCAATTCTAAACGCTTATCTTCCACTGATGTTGATGTACTGTCCACAGAGTATTCTACGGCCGATGCTACAAAAACGGCCAGCTTTGAGCAGTTGGCTTTGGGTCAAAAAGTCTCAACTCGACCTGAGCGAAATGGCGCTAAATGGTATCGTAAGTTATTTGCACTGCCAGCTTATTATTGGGTGTTAATTGCTCAAGTCGTCGTTGTGTTACCGCATGCCGCACATTTACCATTATGGTTGATAGGATTTGCCGCCGTCAGTATCGCCGCTCAATTGCCTTATATCAAAGCTAAATTCAAAAAACTATCGCACCTAAAGCGTATTTATCAAAGTGTACAAATGCTAGGCTTTCTGCTGGGGCTATTAGGTCTGTGGCTGACCTACAATACAGCATTTGGGCTCGATATGGGTGTGGCATTTTTGGTGCTATGCCTAGTTAGCAAACTGTGGGAGCTATATAAGCGCCGTGATGCTTATGTAGTGTTGAATCTATCATTGTTCGTGCTTGCGGCATTGTTTTTGATGGACCAAGGTTTACTGACTACTTTAGAAGTGATCGTTGGCGCAGTCATTGTATTGCTAGCATTCATTGCGCTTAATGATGATAGCAATGCTAACGGTGATGGACGCTTGCGTACATTGGGCGTGTTAGGGGTTGGTGCATTGCCATTATTGGTGGTACTATTTTTGTTTTTTCCGAGACTGCCACCGCTGTGGTCCGTACAGCTCTCCGGTCAGCAAGCAACCACAGGTGTGTCTGATAGCATGTCTCCTGGTGATTTTGCCAATTTAGGGCAGTCAACTGAGCTAGCCTTTCGGGTAGAGTTTGCTGATGAGCGCCCGCCGCAACAGCAGTTGTATTGGCGCGGTTTGGTATTTAGTGATTTCGATGGTGTTACATGGCGTCCGGCTTCCCAAAAGGGTCAATGGTCGTCGAGATTGCAAGCACCTGCATGGATTCAGAATGCCTTTGCTACTGTACCTGATGAATCAAGGGCGGCACCTGTCAATTACAAGGTTATCTTAGAACCTACTCAGCAAAACTGGCTATTTGGTCTTGATTATCCGTTCTCCCAGCAGTCAGATATCAATACTACCTCTGAATTTACCTTATCAAAGGATCAACCTGTTACGCAGCAGCTTCGCTATGATGTATTGCAGTTTGCACAGATGCGTATTGATCCGGTTCTAACAGAGGCATCAAGACGTGAGAACCTTGCTTTGCCCAACGAAGGTAACCCTCAATCGCGCGCGCTTGCTAAGCAGTTATTTGAGCAGTCAGGTTCAGACCCTGTGCGCTACATAGCGGCTATCGAGCAATGGATTAATCGAACAGAGTTTCGCTATACGCTGTCGCCACCACGGCTCAATACCAATCGCATTGACGAATTTTTATTTGAAACCAAAGCAGGGTTCTGTGAGCATTATTCGTCAAGCTTTACCTTTATGCTACGCGCCGCTGGTATTCCTGCACGAGTAGTAGCGGGCTATCAAGGCGGTGAGCCGAGTCGTAATGGTAACGTATGGGAAGTGCGGCAAATGGATGCACACGCATGGACTGAGGTTTGGCTTGAAGGTCAAGGCTGGGTACGTGTGGATCCGACAGCCTTTGTGGCGCCTGAGCGAGTAGAGCAAGGCATGAATACGATGACCCAGCAGCAAGGGGCAGCTATGTTTGGCAATGGTGCCAGTGCACAAATCAGCTATCAGCAGTATCAAATGCTACAAACGCTACGCCGACTATCAGACCAAGCGAGCTACTACTGGCAAAAAGACGTAGTTGGCTATGACCAAGACAAACAGGCCGACTCGCTACTCAAATGGTTCAATATCAGCTCAATCATGCAGCAAATCATTTGGTTAGCCACCAGTGCGGTTTCCGTTATGGCTATCTTAGTATTTGTCATTTGGTATCGTCGCCGCAAACGCTGGCACCCAGCAGACTTGCCTCTTGCTCAGCTTTCAAAACGTGTTGCCAAGCATGATAAATTATTAGCTCGCAATGATAACGAAGGGCAGCTAGCTTGGCTGGAACGTCTGGCATCGGCTATTGATAGCCGTCAGGGTGACGATGCTCATTCTGCTACGAGTCAGCTAACAGATAGTAGTGACCCAATCGTTATTCAGACAAAGCTTATTGAAATTAGACAAAACTACCGTCAGTTACGCTACGGACGACTGAGTACATTTGATAGTAGTCATAGCAAGTATCAAGAACGACTCAAACAACTTAAAAAAGATGTGCGCGCATTGTTATAAAGGTTTTTGATAACAGTGTTATTAAGTTGCTAAGGTGTTCTGAGCTAATTAAAAAACAGATAAGCGAATTAGTGAATAAGTAGAGAGGCGGTTATATGGCAATATATGTAGATTTTGTGCAAATAAAATTCAAAGGCCATAAATGGTGTCATATGCTGGCGGATAGCTTGCAAGAGCTGCATGACTTTGCGGCGTTCATTGAATTAGATGAGCGTTTGTTCCACCGTAACGCCAGCTATCCTCATTATGATATCACGGTTCAAATGCGTGAAATCGCTATTGCACAAGGTGCTATTCCTGCCGATAGAAAAAAGATTATTGAGTGCGCAAAGAAATTGAAAGTAGAGTTGAATGACCAGATAGAGCAATCTAGTCATTCTTGATATGAGGGATTTTCAAGTAAATAAGTAATGTTTCAATTGCCTGTTCACTTATGTACTAAACTATATATTTATTCAACTATATCCAGCACATTATTTTGCTATTGCTGCAGTACTGATAGCGTTAAGCGCTTTTGAGATATTAGCAATCTCGGTATCGCAACCTTTTATATTGTGGCGTATCTTGAGGTAGTCAGGGTTGTTGTATGACAGCCATACTTTTTTATCGGCATCTTCGCTAATTAAGATTTTTTGCGGCAAATCAATGGCAACGGTTTGCTCACAGTTCATTAATGGCGTACCTGCTTTAGGGTTACCAAACATAACGACTTGCGTTGGTCTCAATGATAAGTCGACACTCTGTGCATTTTTCTGATGATCGACTCGCGCAAATACTTTCATACCCTTGCTTTCGATAACTGAAACCAGATTGTCTGCGGTATCTTGGACGGAGTGATTACTTTGCATGGTCACCAAGCCTTTTTCGGCATTAATAGAGGTTGTTGTGTTTGTCATAGCACCAGTGCTATTGGTTTTATCCAACAGCGTATCGATACTGGCACAAGAGGAAACGGCCACTGCTAGGGCAGCGATAGAGACGATTTTAATCATAATTACACCTATAAGTTGTCTGTAGTATGGTCAGTCCTAACTATAATGAGCAACATCGAATATTCATTGTGCGTAATCAGGTCTGTGATTGCAATACGTCTTAACAGAACGTTAAACCAAATGTTCTGCCAAATAATCTACGAGCAGTCTAATCTTTGGTGATAAATGACGGTTATGCGGATAGATGGCCCAAATGCTTTCTTCGGGCTCTCTATAATCATCAAGTAAACTGACCAACTCGCCGGATGCTAAATACTTTTGCACATAATAATCAGGCAGCTGTACGATACCCAGACCTTTTAGCGCAGCATCGACCAGACTATAGCCGCTGTTATATTGCACCGTACCAGAGACACGCAGATTCCTTTCTACGCTCGTTTGTTGGTTGTCCGTCTTACCATGAGTATTACTGTTCTCTTTTGCTTTAGTGGTATCTATAAAATGCCAGTAGTCACGAGTACCCAATAGGCAGTTATGTTGACTTAAATCACTTAAATGATGCGGTATACCGTGTTTTTTTAGATAAGAAGGTGCAGCGCAGACAAAGTTAGTACGCAGGCTAAGTTTCTTTGCCATCATCGTCGAGTCATGCAATTTGCCAATACGAATGGCCAAATCATAACCCCCTTCAATCAAATCAATTTTCTGATTACTTAAAAAGGCAGTCACTTCGATATCGTGATACTGCATCATAAAATCATTGATGAGTGGTAATAACTGCTGCTCACCATAAGTAACGGGCGCTGTTAGTTTTATCCTGCCTTGGGGCTTTGATTGTAAGTTGCTTACGGCTTGCTCAGCGGCATCCAAACCATCGAGTACACTGCGGCAGTGCTGATAGAATACGCGGCCTTCTTCGGTTAATGAGACCTTGCGCGTGGTTCGATATAGCAGTTTTATATTTAAGCGTTTCTCTAACGCGCTGATCTGGCGGCTGACTTGTGCAGTCGAGATACCCAGCTCTTTTGCACCACGCGTAAAGCTCTCGAATTCTGCGACATAGACAAACTCACTAATTCCTTCCCAGTGCATGATTATTACCAATATGTAAAAGATATTTGCAAATATAGCATATTGTTATCCGCTCAGAAATAAATATAATGGTTAGTATCAATGTAAACAGATGGTGTTTTACTGTCATCGATGCTTGCCTATAGAGGGCAGGCAAGATAAGCTCAGTCTATCTTTATTTGTTTTAACTGTAGATATAGTGACCGCCAAAATTCATAAGATGTGCTAGCAAACTTTTAAACCTGCTTGTACTTATAAAAAAACTGTTATGTCGTCAACCATAAATAACAATCAATTAAAAAGAGAGATTTTTATGTCAGATAAATTTATTAAATCAAAAGCCGCCATCGCGTGGGGTCCAAAGCAGCCACTATCTATCGAAGAAGTGGACGTCATGCTACCGCGTAAAGGCGAAGTATTGGTAAAAATCGTCGCCAGTGGTGTCTGTCACACAGACGCTTTTACCTTATCTGGTGAAGACCCAGAAGGCGTGTTCCCTGCGATTTTGGGCCACGAAGGCGGCGGTATCGTTGAGCAAGTTGGCGAAGGTGTGACCAGCGTTCAGGTCGGCGATCATGTCATTCCGTTGTACACGGCAGAATGCGGCGTTTGTAAAATGTGCCGCTCAGGTAAAACCAATCTTTGCTCGGCAGTACGCGAGACTCAGGGCAAAGGCTTGATGCCAGATGGCACCACACGTTTCTATAAAGACGGCGAGCCTATTTACCATTATATGGGTTGCTCGACTTTTTCTGAGTACACGGTTTTACCAGAGATTTCTTTGGCTAAAGTCAATAAAGAAGCGCCATTAGAAGAAGTTTGCTTGCTTGGTTGCGGCGTAACTACCGGCATGGGCGCAGTCATGAATACTGCAAAAGTCGAAGAGGGCGCTACAGTGGCTATCTTTGGTCTGGGCGGTATTGGTCTGTCAGCGGTCATCGGTGCTGCCATGGCAAAAGCCAGCCGTATCATTGCGATTGATATCAACGAAAGCAAGTTTGAATTGGCTAAAAAACTAGGTGCAACTGACTGTATCAACCCGAAAGATTATGACAAACCGATTCAAGAAGTGATCGTTGAGCTAACCGATGGCGGTGTTGATTATTCGTTTGAATGTATCGGTAATGTCGATGTTATGCGTTCAGCGCTAGAGTGCTGCCATAAAGGTTGGGGCGAGTCGGTCATCATCGGTGTGGCCGGTGCTGGACAAGAAATCTCAACCCGTCCATTCCAGTTAGTGACTGGTCGAGTCTGGAAGGGCTCAGCATTTGGCGGTGTAAAAGGTCGTACAGAACTACCAGGTTATGTCGAGCGTTATCTAGCGGGCGAGATTCCTTTACAAGACTTCATCACTCATACGATGCCAATAGAAGACGTCAACGAAGCGTTTGACTTGATGCACAAAGGCGAAAGTATCCGTACGGTTGTACACTTCTCAGAGTAATCAACAAAGACAGCAACGACGTTATTGTCTTAGAAATGCTTTGTTAAAAATAAAAAGGCTGCTTCAATATTGAAGCAGCCTTTTTTTAATATTATTTCCACACATAGCTTAGTGATTGAAAGTCTCAAGCACTCTTTTTGCTAATGATTAGATCCGCTAGTGTCGATAAATCTGATGCGGTCAAATCTGGAACTGGTACATTGGGCGCATTTAGCATCGCATTATAGGGACGGGTCAAAAATGCACCGCGACAACCTGTCGCTTGTGCACCTATAGTATCCCAGAGGTGACAGGCAACAAGACATAAGTCTGACGTATCAACGGCTAGCGTATCAGCTACCAATTGATAAGTATCAGGTGCTGGCTTGAATTTGCCAACAGTCTCAATACTAAAGTGCTGCTCAAAGTACTGACTGAGACCTGCTTTTTCTAATGGCGTTGGGGACGCACTGCTTGCTGAATTGGTCAGCGTGACCAGTCGAAACCCTGCATCACGCAAACGAGTCAGTGCTGGCGCTGCATCAGGATGCGCCGGCAACGCGTTCATTCTTTCTTTGAACTCATTGATATCGTCGTCTGTCAAAGCCACTTGTCTGATATCAGCAACCATTTGCAATGCACCAACGCCGAGCTCGCCAAAAGGCGTATAGAGACCGGATAACGTCATGGTCTGCGAGTACAGTACCAGCTGAGCGAACCATTCTCGCAGTACTCTTTGCTTGCCAAAGACACGGGTGAATAAAGGCGTTAGCGTGTCGATATCGAGCAATGTTTCGTTGACGTCGAACACAATAATCGAGGGAAAGCGTTCAGAAGACATAAAGTATCCTTTTATAGAATGACATTTTTATAACGTCAGGTGGTTTACTCAGTCATGTTGGCCAATTGCTCTAAAATACTGATGTAGTTCTCGACCCCTTGGGCACCGCTGACCAGATGACGCTCATTAAAGATAATCGCTGGTACACTTTGGATGCCTTGCTGTTGCCAATGCTGCTCTTCTGCTCGTACTTCTTTCGCAAAGAACTGACCTTCCAACACTGCCAATGATTCACTACGATCAAGCCCAGTCTCTGCTGCAATATCGGCAAGCACATTGATATCTGAGATATCTCTGTTATTGGTGAAATGCGCAGCAAACAAGGCTTGCTTTAGCTCATGCATGCGGCCTTGTTGATCAGCGAAATGTAGCAGCTGATGCAAATTGAAGGTGTTGTGCATGCGTGTATCATCATTGAAGTTAAATTTAAAGCCAACTTCTTGTCCAGCTTCAGTCATTCTGACTCGGCTAGCATCTGATTCTTGTTTAGTAGAGCCGTACTTTTCAATAATATGCTCACGTAGATTTTGACCTTCGCTTGGCATATTTGGGTTTAGCTCAAACGGATGCCAGTGGATAGTGTGAGCAGTATTGGTTTGCTCAAGCGCTGCTGCCAATTGGCGATAACCGATGACGCACCAAGGGCAGACGACGTCTGAGACGATATCTATTCGGAGTGGTTTTTCTGATGTGCTCATATTTCCTCACGGGTATTATTATGTATGTTTTGTTTGGGATATATAGATAGTGGCATATCAGTTGGAATCAAGCAGATATACCTAGTTATCAGACAACTATAACTAGTTACCATATATCAAGTCAGTTCATACTAAGAGAATGACTAAGTGATTACAATGTAGTCTGCGCAGTCGGCGTCGCCAATTCGGTAGCGTAATTGTAACCATTACTAATAAGAAAGTAGGCGTTTTTGCAATACGCTGACTCAGTCATAACAAAACCTACGAATACTTAACCAAGCAGGCATGGTCATAAAATAGCTTTTTATTTAAAGTGGCTTCGTTAAATGGCAATCGAAGAATAAAAATTCTAAGAAAGAATAAAAAATTAATATCAATAATGGAGTCACAGATGAAAAATATCACTGAAGCAATGAACTGGCGCTACAGCACAAAAGAGTTTGATACCGATAAGAAAATCTCAGCAGAAGATTTCCAAAGTCTAAAGGATATTTTGCGCCTCAGTCCTTCGAGTACCAATATTCAGCCTTGGCATTTTGTGATTGCTGATGATGAAGCTGGTAAAGCCCGAATCGCAAAAGGTACTGAGGGCATGTATGAGTTCAACGATGCCAAAGTAAAAAGTGCCTCGCACGTCATTGTATTCTGTAGCCGTGTCTATGCTGATGATGAGTTTTTGGATGACATCTTAGAAAAAGAAGATGCAGATGGTCGTTTCGCAGAGCCAAAATTTAAAGAGCAAATGCATCAGACGCGTAAAATGTTTTTAGACATTCGTCGTTATGAGCAAAAGGACGAGCCACATTGGTTGATAGAGCAATTGTATCTCAATATGGGTGCTCTACTACTAGGAGCGGCTACCCTAGGTATTGATGCGGTGCCGATGGAAGGGGCGGATTTGAAAGCACTCGATGAAGAGTTTGATTTACGTAGCAAGGGCTATACGGCTGTGGCGGTCGTGTCGCTTGGTTATCGTAGTAAAGATGATTTTAACGCTGAGTTACCAAAATCACGTTTTGATGAAGAAACAATTATTACGAAAGCATAGCCAGTTATTAGCTAAGCAAAGAACATTTTTAATAGACATATCTACTAAATATTATATGTAAAAAGTCTATTCAAGAGCCTCATAAACTGACTGTTTATGGGGCTTTTTTTATCGAGATTTACTTTGAAATAACGTTAAAAACTGAGGATAAAAAATATACCACCTATTAGCAGCGCTAACATTTCGATACTCCCGCAGATTAGAAACTACACTGGAAACCCTACAAAGTAAAAACAAAACAACTGTTTCCGTACGTCATAATAAATTTATTGACGCTGTCATTCTGAAGCGTATTTCACCATTTTATTATGTTCATCTGCCAGCGAGAAGCCAGCATGTCTACTTTGACCTTAACAATCAATAAGCAAGATTATCAGCTCGAGAATCTTGACGCCCGTACGACACTGCTCGACGTCTGTCGTCAGCATTTACAAATTACTGGACCCAAAAAGGGCTGCGACCACGGTCAATGCGGGGCTTGTACCATGCTCATCAATGGACGACGGGTTAACTCTTGTCTGACACTCGCCGTTATGCATGATGGTGATGACATTACAACGATTGAAGGCATTGGAATGCCAGAGTCACTATCGGCATTGCAGCAAGCTTTTAAGGACAATGATGCATTTCAATGCGGGTATTGTACGCCTGGTCAGATTTGTTCAGCGACCGCATTGATAGAAGAAGTGAAACAAAACTGGCCAAGCCATGTGAGCACCGACTTAAAAAATCCTGATGGTCGCCTTGTACAAGAGATTGCTGAGCGCATGAGCGGTAATATCTGCCGCTGCTCAGCTTATCCAAATATTATCAAAGCCATTTCACAAGTGCTTGAAAGCCAGGTATCAAATAGTCAAACACAAGAGCCTAGTACTCAAAAAGCAGACAACACAGTGCAAAACTCAAGCGTGACAGGTATCTGGTCACCGCCACCGAGCGAGGCGCAACTTGGCAAAACCTCAGCGAATACCAAGACAGCAACTGCTACAACAGGAGGCCGCTCATGAAACGCTTTGAATACAGTCGTGCTGATGCACCAGAGCAAGCGGCAACATCTGCCAGTACTGAGGATACGTCTTTTATCGCAGGCGGTACCAACTTATTAGACTTGATGAAATTGGAGATTGAGACGCCAATCAAATTGGTCGATATTACTCGTCTAGAGTTAGAGAAAGTTGAAACCACTGCCGACGGTGGTTTGCGTATCGGTACGCTTGTGACCAATAGCGACTTGGCAGCGCATCCTGAGGTTATTGCCAATTATCCAGTATTATCCCGAGCGATTTTGGCAGGAGCGACTGGTCAGTTGCGTAATAAAGCAACGACTGGCGGTAATTTCTTGCAGCGCACACGTTGTTATTATTTTTACCAGACAGACAGCGCTTGCAACAAGCGTGAACCGGGAACAGGTTGTCCAGCTATCAATGGCGAGAACCGTACGCTAGCTATTTTAGGCACGAGCGATGCCTGTATTGCTCAGCATCCATCTGACATGGCAGTGGCGATGCGCTTGCTGGATGCCACTATCGAGACAGTTAAAGCTGACGGATCGACTCGTTCTATCAATGTGAAGGACTTTTATTGCTTACCAAAAGATACGCCGCATATCGAAAACGTATTGGAAGCAGGTGAGCTGATTACTCACGTTGTATTACCTGCACCTGTCAAAGGTATGCATACTTATGACAAAGTGCGAGATCGCGCCTCATATGCGTTTGCGCTCGTGTCCTGTGCCGCAGTGATAGACGCTGATGATAACGGTAATCTAAAAACGGTACGATTGGCATTTGGTGGTATCGGTACGGAGCCATGGCGTAACGAGGAAGTTGAAACGTTGTTAATGGGTACTGATGGCAATAATGATGTTATCGCGCAAGCCGCCAATCTGTTATTGAATGATGCCAAAGGTAAGGGTCAAAACGACTTTAAAATACCGCTTACGCGTCGCCTACTAAAACAAGTCATTCAGCGCGCACTAGCGGGCGAGGGAGCATAATCATGTCATTATTTGAATCAATCACTCAGTCAGAACCGACCAAAAAAATGACTATGGATGAGCCTGTTGAGTCTTTATTTAGCACAACAGCGAGCAAACTGGTCGGTAAGCCAATTAACCGTGTTGACGGCTCGCTGAAGGTTAGTGGTCAAGCGCCTTACAGTGCCGAAATTCATTTGGATAATAAAGCGTACGGTGTCTTGGTCGGTGCGACCATTGCCAAAGGACAAGTCGAAAATATCGATAGCAGTTCTTTAGACGGCATTCCTAATATTATCAAGGTCGTGACGGATCCCAAGCACTTTTTGCGTAATTCTCAGCAAGGCGGATTGAAAAAAGCGCCAAAGCAGGGAGCGACTGAGATTTTTTATCATGGTCAGCCTATTGCGGTGGTCATCGCTGAAACCTTTGAAGCAGCAACAGAAGGGGCAAATGCGCTTAAAGTCACTTATAAAGATGAGACTGACCAAGCAGCATTAAATTTTACTAAAGAGTTGTCTAACGCCCATGAAGTTGATGAGAAAAAAGGCTCTGACAAAAATTATGTCCAAGGCGATCCTGAGCAAGGATTGGCTGATGCTGAGGTGACGCTTGATCGTTTCTATCATACGCCAAGTCAAAACAGCTCGGCGATGGAGCCACATGCGACATTGGCACATTGGGAAGGTGAGAAACTCGTTCTTTATACGGCTAATCAAATGCTTGCGTCTTGTAAGCAACAAGTCATGGATGCGCTAAACTTAAACAAAGATCAAGTTCAATTAATTGCACACTATGTCGGTGGTGGGTTTGGTAGCAAGCTTGGTATTGCCCCCGAATCTATTGCCGCTGCTATTGCGTCAAAAGATCTTGGTCGTCCAGTATTGATTACCATGACGCGTCCACAGGTGATGGAAGCAACGGTCAGACGCTCGAACACTCGTCAGCGCATTGCAATTGGCTGTGATAAAAATGGCGTTATCGATACGTTAATTCACGATACTATTTCTAGTAATTTGCCAGACGAGGCATTCTTTGAGCCAACTGCTTTGTCTACGCACTATCTATACAGTGGTAAAAACCGCCGTGTAAACTATGAAATGGTTGACATGAACCAAGTCTTGTCAGGTTCGATGCGTGCACCTGGTGAAGCGGTCGGTATGATTGCTGTTGAGTGTGCAATGGATGAATTGGCTGCGCAATTGGACCTTGATCCTATAGAGCTACGTCGCCGTAATGAACCCGAAAAAGACCCTAGTAAGGACATTCCATTTTCGACGCGCCAGCTAATTGCCTGTATGGAGCAAGGTGCTGAGCAGTTTGGTTGGAGTCAGCGCAACACAAAGCCTGCCAGTCAATTAGAAGGCGACTGGTGGATAGGCACGGGCATGGCTGCAGCCGCACGTGGTAATCAGTTACAGTCTTCTGAAGCGCGTGCAACTTTGCAAATCGATAAGTCAAAAGCGCTCGGTGTCAAAGCGGTTATTGAGACAGATATGACAGATATTGGTACAGGGTCTTATACTGTTTTTTCTCAGGTAGCTGCAGATTTATTAGGGTTGCCCATTGACCATATCGAGATGAAATTAGGTGATAGTGCCTTACCACCTGCATCAGGTTCAGGTGGTAGTTGGGGCGCTGCGAGTGCAGGTAGTGGTGTCTACCTCGCTTGTGAGCAGCTGCGTGAAATGCTAGCAGAAAAAGTCGGCCTATATCCTGATACGATTCAGTTAGATAATGGTCAAATTAAGCAAGTAGGCAAGCACGATTTGACAGCGGTAGAGACAGCCAAAGAGAATGGTCAAGCGTTTGCTGATAGCACGATTGATAAAATATCTGAAACCACAGGAGTCTCATTTTCAGAGAATGTATTAGAAGAACAGACAGCATCAGAAAAATATGATTTTGACAATACAGAATCATATGCGCTTGCTGACGTGATCGCAGGCTATGAGGAGCAAAAAGTCAGTGCCAAAGGTCAGATAAAGCCAGGTAAAAATGGTAAGAAGTATCGTCAGTCCTCTTTTGGTGTGAACTTTGCTGAAGTAGCCGTGCATAAGGTGACGGGTGAGATTCGAGTGAAACGTATGACGGGCGCATTTGCCGCAGGTCGTATTCTTAACCATAAAACAGCGACTTCGCAATGCTATGGCGGTATGGTATTTGGTATTGGTTCAGCGTTAATGGAAGAGGTCATCCATGATAAACGTGATGGTCGCCTGTGTAACCATGACCTCGCTGAGTATCATGTGCCAGTCAATGCCGACGTACCGCAGTTAGATGTGATATTGGTCGAAGAGGATGATCCTTATACCAACCCAATGCATATCAAAGGTATTGGTGAGACTGCTATTGCTGGTGCTGCCGCTGCAATTGCTAACGCTGTTTACAATGCCGTCGGCGTACGCGTTTATGATTTTCCGATTACGCTTGATAAGCTGCTTTACGAGATGCCAGAGTAATTTTTTAAGCCATATGTACGACAGGAACCCGCTTAATGAGCGGGTTTTTATAACTCAATCAGCAGTATATTTCGTCATTATCAAGAAAATAACTACCAAATAAGAGGCGTTATGAATCAGGTCGCTGACATTCTTAATCTGGCAATCAAAGCTAAGCAACAAGGTATTGACGCTGTATTGGCAACGGTCGTACGTACTGAAGGCTCAGCGTATCGCCGTGCTGGCGCCATGATGCTTATCTGTGAGGATGGTCGCTCAGTTGGGATGATTAGTGGGGGTTGCTTGGAGCCGCACATTATCAAACGTGCCTTTTGGCTTACTCGTAACGGTGCCAATGTGCAAGTTTATCAGACGGGTGATGACATTAAATATGCTGACGATGGCCAAGCGCAAGCAGGTGTGAAGCAAACTGAGTCTGATATATATGATGAGCCAGATAGCGACTTAGATGACGCGGACTTTGATGAGCTAAATTTTGGATTGGGCTGTAATGGGCAAGTGCATGTATTATTTGAGCGACTAACGACAGCAACGCCATTGCTAGAGACAATCCGTAATGTTCGACATACTCAGCAGCCGATTACTGTAGCGACTTTGATTCGTGCTGACGACTATCAGCATCAAGATTCTATATCGCAAAACAGTGATAATTTGCAAACTGGAATGCGTATTAATTTAGATGAATATCGCAGGTTGGGAAGCGTTTTTGCACAAGGGAAAACAGCTCTTTCAAGCATACTTGCCAATACTGTAGAAGAGTTAGCACAATATAAGCTATCTGATAAAAACGCCGAATATGTGATGGTGGAAAATGACGACGTAAATACAGAGTGGCTTGTGCAACATTTGCAACCACAAGTGCGTCTATTGATTTGCGGCGCAGGTAATGATGTGATGCCACTGGTGACCATGGCCAAGCTACAAGATTGGCATGTGACAGTTATAGATAGCCGCGCGCAATATGCGACGCGTATGCGGTTTCCTCAAGCAGACGTTGTGATGTCGCTATCTTTAGACGACAGTGAGACTTTGCTTAAGCTTAGTAGTAACGCAGCAGTTGCTTTGATGTCACACAGCTTGAGTCAAGATCGTGCTCGCCTAGCAATACTACTCAAGCATCCAGACAATTATAAATACTTAGGACAGTTAGGGCCGCGCTATCGTACCGAACGCTTAATTAATGAGATTAGCATAAACCTTAGCAATCCTACTATGTTAGAAGCTGGTATTCATAAATTGCATTATCCGATTGGTTATAAGCTGGGCGGAGACGGCCCTGAGGCACTCGCGCTTGGCATCATGGCAGAAATAAATACGGTCATGCACAATCAAACTGCCTCAATAAGTGGCTCACACAGTAGTTTCTCAAATATCTCAGCGGTGAGTAGTGATACGGATGCCAATACTGTCCAGAGTGGCGTATGAGTAAGCGTGCATTTACAGAAGGTGCTGAGCATACAGAGAGTACTGAACAGCAGAGCCAAAACCATGCGGTCATTATCTTAGCAAGCGGCCTCAGTCAGCGTCTCGGTCAACCTAAGCAGCTACTCGTTAAGAATGGCGAGCCATTGATTACTTATATGAATCGATTGGCAATAACGACCAATCCGCAAGCCATCGCCGTTGTCATTCCTGATAACCATCGTTTGATTGCTAGTGCGATTACAGCGTTGGCCAATCAATATCCAACGGTTCAGATAGTGGTGAACTCACAAGCTGATACTGGTATGGCGTATAGTTTGAGTTTAGGTATTGAGACAATTGTTGCTTTTGAATCGACTTCAATCGATCGAGTGCTAATCATGGGAATAGATCAAGTATTGTTAGATAAGCTACATCTAACCGCTTTGCTAGCGGGCAAGCAGACGGTAGTGGCCAGTCGCTATCACAGTTGGCAAGATTTAGCGAAACATCAAAATCGAGATGAAACGGTATCTGATATCATAGGTCTGCCTTTAGCAATTAACTATAAACTGCTGAGACAGTGGCAGTCAGAATTGATAGGAGATAAAGGGCTTCGTCACCTCATTAGAGGATTGCCCGCTGATCAAATAGGTGAGGTCGATAATGACCAACTTAGCTACGATATTGATACACCTGAGCACCTAGTATTTGCCAAACAACAAGGCTGGCTTAATAGCTAGCCCGATTAATTTAATTGGTTTTGAACAGTATTCATTTTGAACAACGAAATGCGAGAGAATAAAATTATAAATACGATAGAAACCGAACGACTGTACCTACGACAGTGGCAAGCGAGCGACTTTGCGCCATTCGCTGAGATTAATGCTGACCCTGAAGTAATGGAATACTTTCCTAAGCTATTAACTACTTCCATGAGTAATACTATCGCCAAGAAATGCCAGTCGCTGATTGATGATAATGGGTGGGGTTTTTGGGCAGTGAGTCTAAAAGAAACAGATGCTTTTATCGGTATGGTTGGGTTAAATCATGCGCATGCCGATATGCCGTTCTCTCCTGCTGTCGAGATTGCTTGGCGATTGCACAATGATTATTGGGGATTAGGGTATGCGACAGAGGCGGCAAGGGCTTCATTGAATTTTGCATTCGATACATTAGGACTAGATGAAGTCGTTGCCTTTACTGCCGTTATCAATAAGCGCTCACAATTGGTTATGGAGCGCCTTGGTATGACCAATACACAGGAGGATTTTTTTCACCCTATGCTTGAGTCTAATCATCGGCTCGCTGAGCATGTGCTGTACAAAATTACTCGGCAGCAATGGTAGGATACTGTGCTCACTTAATTGCATTGATGGTTGTCTTTTACTCTGTTTGGCTACTATTATCTCGCGAAAACGTCAGAATATGCCCTTTAAACGGCAAGTCTAGATAAGTCGTATTTTCAGGTTTTACATGCTTACTACTAAAGCCAAATTCAGTCATCTTATTGGTTAGTTTGTTTTTGCGACCGCGACCAGGATCGACCACGATGACCTCGCAAGTCGGCATAGCATGACGGTCAATGAACTCAGCTAATATATCAATGTGTTGGTCTTCATAGAGCAAGTCACTGCCGATAATCATATCAAACTTGCCAAGATGGCTATTGTCTTCTGCCCAATCTAAACGCTCAAAATTAATCTCTTTATTATTATTCAGCGTGGTATTCCTATCAAGGAAATACTCAACCGTTGGATGATAGTCAGTCGCTGTGATGTCCGCATGTCTATGATTCAGTAGCAGACTAGAGAGCGCCATACCGCAGCCAACTTCCAAAATACGTTTGCCTGTAATATCGTAATCGAGCATATGATTGGCCAGCACCAAGCTTGAAGGCCATATCACCCCAAACATCGGCCAAGAAGCGGAGCAGATACCCAGATTTAACGCTTCGTCATCAGGGTCACTAAATTGTTGATTGTCACGTAGTGTGCAAATATGAATGTCGGTATTGCCAATTTCAATCGTTTGATAACGCACGCGCACAGTGGTCAGCGAAGTCATAAACTGTCCTAAAAAATAAGCAAGAATGCAAGGTTTGGCAGGGGTTGCCGATTTCGGTAGGGTACAACATTGGAAAAGATGATGAAAATATTGGAAGCTGTATAGATGTTTGAATGGTTAGAGATTTGTGGCAACTTAAGTTGTGGCAAGAAAATACTTAAGTGTATGAGAAGAGTATGACCTAAATTCTGACAAGTTATTGTTAATTCTGAGAGTATTGTTATTGCTGCGTAGAGTTAGCCGATACTAGAGAGTGATATAGGTAAGAATGATACGAAAAATACTTATATGAGAATAAACAGTACGCTTAACTTTAGCTAAGCGCACTGTTTATTCTCGCGTAAAAGATCGAGCTTAAGCAACAAATCAGACGATACAGTGGAATGAATTAAGCGAATTAAATCAGTTAAGAAACCTCCTTAGTTAAGAAATCTCAATCCAGAGGTTTTAAGGGCCCATACTAGCTCGACAAAGGCACGACTGTTGGTCAGAGGTTCGCCATCGATGATGAGAACGTAGCCTGCATTATCTATCCATAAAAACACAAAGCTGGTCTCAGGAATGAGTAGGTCGACCTGTTGAAAAAACGAGATTGCCTGACTCTCTACTGCCCACCCACGTTGCTTTTGGCGGAGCATAAAGCCTGAAAAATCAGCGGCGGCGACACTGAGCATGTCCGCTTCTTCTTGACTATAGCCAACTCGCGCTAAACAAAATCCTTCATCAGAGCCGATCGCGGCTCGGCGTTTACCAGATAAGCTCGCCACGACATAAGGCAAAAACTGGTCTAATGGCAAGTTAGGCGCTGGTAAAAACAGTGACAGCTTTTCAATCCAACCTTTTTCGATAAAGCTCTGTAGCCATTGTTCAGAATAGCGCTGAAGCCAGTCAGCGGCGAGCAGTGTCTGATCATAAGATAGCAAATTCTGTAATGCTAGCTGCTCATCAGTCGGTTCGTTCTGTGAAAACGCCTCAAAAATACCAGCTGGCGTCAGGGTAAGATAGGTTTTATCAGCATTTAAGTAAGAGGACATAGTAACTACCATTATGATAAAAGTGATTGATAAGTGACAAATTAGGCTTTCAGATCGTTGAGTTCAAATAATTTTGATACAAGGAAACCGAGCGTAAGTTATACATTAGTATGCTTAGCGAGGATGACGACGTAGCGGATTTATATGGATTTGACTATAGTTTGATCGAGATGTTGTTGGCAGTTGTCCCAGCGCGCATCGAACTGCCAGTCACTTCTACCCAAGCGAAACCATACCAGCGAAAACGCAAGGCGATCATTGCGCGCAGTACAATGGGCAAAAAACTCATTTTCGATTTGCTCAATCGTACCCCAGTCTTTGTCCTCACGCGCTTGCATCAGCTCAGTGGTGATGTCTTTAGCGATTTCTCGGGCATCATCGCTGCTGATACGCAGCCGTTGCTTTTGCTCATTGAGAGAAGGAGATATCAGCACACTCCAACGAGTGGCCAACATACTATTGCGCTGAATGTATCTTTTTTTATCAATGCACTCGCGAAAGCCTTGCTGGACATGAGGATACAAACGATCTTTGATACGAGTAAATAGATTGTTTACATCATATGGGATATCAAACCAGCACCCATAAAAAAAGTCCGCTACAGCACCTTGTAACGGCTCTTTCTCCGTCAATAGCAAAGCTGCATTGATGCGCTGCTCATGAAAGTGACGGTTGTTGGGTGCCAAAAATACTTTACGAGAGTAAAACCGAAATACTCGGTGTGCGACTCTTTCATTTTCTTTAATAAGGTCTGAATCAGACATAATAATACCCTTCTATCATCGCTATTATTACGACGGTGCTTGCTTCAGTGGTAATGATGTCATACGACAAGCGATGATGTAATCCAGAGAAATAGCGCTTGATATCAATACAATGATTGAGCGACTAATCCAATAATGTCTGCATCAAATCAATCATAAATTCGGCATCTTCTTCGCTCATTGGCTCAAATCCTTGAGGCATGCCAAGCTCAGCCAATGCTTCTTTACCATCGTCATCGTTGTGCAAATTGAGGATGGCTTCTAGAAAGATTTGTGCATCGGGAAAGTCTTCTTTGACTAGTAACACATGACTGATATCAGCCAAGTCACTTTCGATAAGTACTGACAGCTGAGTCTTGGTCAAGCGTGAGAAGCTATGAAATATCTCTGCCAAAAAGAACGCGACTTGGGCTTCACCTTTGATGACTTTGCGGGCAGCCGCTTGATAGGTCTCGGTCACATCCCAGTTGAGATCAGAGGCTTCTATATCGACGGCTTCTAGCAATCGCAAACCAATCAGTTTGACATCTCGGTTGTCAGCCATCGCGACAGTAGCCCCTACTTGAATGTCTTCCAAACGGCTAATAGCGCTATTGGCTGCGGCTGCAATGACCATCTCATCAGATTTGCCGATAGGTCGGGCAATGGCTCGATAGCCTTGCTCTCGAATGAGAGTGGCTGCATCAAAAGGGTTGGCATAAATGATTTGAATGTCACCAGCATCAATGACCTGCTCTTGCTCAGCGTGAGAGGCAGGGATATTGAGATGCATGTTTAAGTTGGCACGTTTTTGAATCAAGGTGTTGAACATGTGCCAGCCTGCAAAGCGATCAGGCGAGAAATCAGGGGCGATTAACATATTGTGTGTCGTCATGACTTAGCCTTCCTCATCTTGTTTCATTTGGGCATATTGAGTCATCGCCGCTTCAATTTTGCTGCGTGATGGTTTGCGTCGTACCGAGGTGTAGCCGACGATTTCGCCGCGACGCACGTTAGGCACCACAGTGGCATAGACCCAATAATGACTGCCGTCTTTGCATAAGTTTTTGACATAGCCATGCCATTTTTGTCCAGACTCAGCAGTACTCCATAAGTCTTTATAGGCGGCTTTTGGCATATCAGGATGACGCAAAATATAGTGCTGTTGGCCAATCAATTCATCTATATGATAGCCACTGATTTCGACAAAGGCGTCGTTGACGTGAGTGATGATACCGTCGAGATTGGTACGCGAGACAATCAGCTTACCGTCTGGGTAGGGGCGCTCTATACCAGTATCATAGACAGTCCGTGATGTGCCATCATGATAAGTCATCGTGATTTGCTCAGCAGGCATATCGGGTTTGTGTGCATCAGGGATTGGAGAACCCATGGTCATCTCCTTCGTTGATCGTTATGTAGTCAATCCTCTATAAATTGGATACGGTGTCAGCCTTGCTTAGCCTACTACTTGTAGTACTCTCACTCGGCTTCCTTGTATTCAAACTATATTGAACCGACTATATTTATAGTAATTAAAAGCTAATAAATTCGATAAGCAGTCGCCAATCAAATAAGCTTTGCCAATGCTTCTGAGGCGCGCTTAATATCTAGGAATATTAAGCCAAGCTTGGCATTGGGTTTTGCCATGATGGTGAGTACCGCTTCATCGCCTGATGAGGTCATGATGACGTAGCCTTTCTCGCCTTGAATCATAATGCGATCAATACTACCGCGTGCCAACTCGCGTCCTGCACGATCACCCAATGATAATAATGCTGCTGACATAGCACCCACGCGATCTTCATCCACGCCGGTTGGTAGAGCTGAAGCAATCATAAGACCATCGTTAGAGATTAGCGCAGATGCTTCAACATCTGCTGATGAACTGTTTAAGTCTTCCAATATCTGCTGAAATGAATCTGTACGCATATCGCTTTCTCTATACTGTTTGTTAATTTTTATTTATGAACTATAGTTAGCCAAAAATAACCCTGTTTAAAAAAGGGTATTATAAATCCTTACTAATAATATTGATATAGTAAATCCCTATTTAAAGTAAGGTTATTAAGGTTTTTTTCTTCAATTTCATAAAATTTGCAACATTGTTATTAAAAAAGCCCCAATCATTAAATGACTGGGGCTTTTTTAATGATAATAAGTGAAGGTAGGTTGATTACATTGTGTCGCGCCATTGTCCTTGAACCATGATACCTTGGATAGGGTTTAAGCCCATCTGATAGGCCAAGTCAGCGGGACGAGCGATATCCCATAGCGCTAAATCAGCATCACAGCCCACTTCTATTCTACCCTTATTAGATAGTCCTAAAGCCTGTGCTGCATAAACAGTCGAGCCTGCCAGTACTTCTTCGGGTGTCAGGTAAAACAGTGTACAGCCCATGTTCATCGCCAATAACAGCGACGTCAACGGTGAGGTGCCAGGATTACAGTCGGTTGAAATAGCCATAGGGACTTGATGTTTACGTAATGCCTCAATCGGTGGCAACTTGGTGTCACGTAGCGTATAAAATGCCCCTGGCAATATCACGGCAACGGTATTGCTAGCCGCCATTTTCTTGATGTCTTCTTCTGACAAGTGCTCTAGATGATCGCTCGACAGTCCTTTATATTCAGCAACTAAGGCACTACCACCTATATCGGACAGCTGCTCAGAGTGCAGTTTGACTGGTAAATCTAAAGATCGTGCGACCTCAAAGACTCGCCTGATTTGCTCTGTACTAAATGCGATGTTTTCACAAAATCCATCGACCGCATCGACCAAGTCCTCTGAATGCAGAATCGGCAGCCATTCGCAGACTTGCTCAATATAGTCATCTGCACGATTTTTATACTCAGGTGGCAAGGCATGAGCCGCCAAATACGTGGTACTTACATGAATGTCGTACTTTTCACCAAGCTGGCGAGCGACCGTAAGCATTTTGCGTTCAGTGTCTAAGTTCAAGCCATAACCAGATTTAATTTCGATACTGGTAACGCCTTCTTTCATAAGTGCGATTAAGCGTTTTTCACTTTGTGCAAATAGCGCTTCAATACTGGCAGCGCGAGTGGCACTGACCGTCGCGACAATACCGCCGCCTTGTGCGGCAATGTCTTGATAACTAGCGCCTTGTAATCGTGCTTCAAACTCATTGCTACGGTTGCCGCCATAGACGATATGCGTATGACAGTCAATAAGCCCTGGGGTTATCCATTTACCATCCACGTCTGTGATTTGGCTATCTTGATATTTAGGCAGATGAGTATCGATTTGGTCATGTGCCCCAATCCAAGCGATTTTGCCACTTTTGATACCAATAGCCGCGTTCTCTAACTGACCGTATGGGATATTATTAGCATCTGAATTATCGTAAATATCGAAACCATAGTTCGCTGAAAACGTCGCAATGTTGGCATTGATAATGAGTTGATCAAACGATGTCATAGTAGATTCGTCGAGCGTCTGCTCTTTAAAATTTTCTGATTCATTCATAATAGGCTCCTAATTATTGGGAGGCGAGTGATCTTTTGTCTTAAGATCTTTGTTTGTAAGACCTAGGCGCTAAGTAAGTGCTGCTCTACAATAGTGGCCAGTAAGCGAGCAGCGACTTTGCAGCTACGACTGTCAATATCAAAGGTAGGGTTAATCTCAGCAAGGTCTGCCATTTTTACTTTGCCTGATGCCATGATGGTTTTGACCATACGCTCAACGAAACCCAGCTCAATGCCAAAGGCGGCAGGTGCGCTCACACCTGGGACGACACTAGATGGTAAGCAGTCCATATCGATGGTTAGATACACAATATCGACCTGATCTACAAAGCTTTTGACCCGCTCAGCAAGTGTATCCCAAGGCTGATAGTGACAGTCTTCATCACTAATGACCTGTACGCCCAATTGCTCAGCACGATCAAAGAGAGCTGCCGTATTAGAAAAGCGACTGACGCCAATACAGCAATAATGAAAGGGTTGACCATGTGCGTCAAGATGCTCGGCAATCTGGCGAAATGGTGTCCCAGAAGTCGCTACATCCGACTGACGAATATCAAGATGAGCATCAAAATTAATAATCCCAATAGTAGGCGCTGTGTTTGTGCTGATAGTTGTTTCGCTAGTATTTTCTAAGGCCTGCCATAATCCCAAAAAACTACCATAAGCGATGGCATGACCACCGCCAAGTCCGATGGGTAGACCACCTTGCTTGACAATAGTGCTCACTGCATCAGCATATTTAATCTGAGCTTGCTCAAGGGTGCTCTCGGCAAGGCCATCATTATCATCACAATGAATGTCACCAGCATCACCCAATAAGGTTGATAATTGACCATCAAAACGTTGTTGCAATTCAGCGATGACTGGCAGCGTAGCCAAAGCTCGACGAATCAATGGTGGAGCAGCTCTAGCACCTATGCGGCCTTGATTGCGTCTGACGCCTTGATCACAGGCAAAGCCAATTAGCCCAATATTTTGATCCTCGTAAGGCTGAGCAAGCTGATACCAATAGCGGGCACGCGCAGTCTCAAATGGCTCTGTACGTCCTATCCACTGGGTCATATCAGCAGGTGTATGGCTAATGTGAGTGGTATTCGGTGCTGTTGTTCTCGTTATTGTCATCACTGCTCTCCGCCCATTAATCTTTATTTAGACTCGTACCAATCGCTGCGTAGTGACTGCCAATGTTCAGCAAGCGTACCGTCTAATATCAGCTGCTTGGCTGCTTCGATATCTGGGGCGAGGTAGCGATCTTTATCATAGAAAGTCACTTTCTCACGTAGTTTCTGATGTGCCACAGTCAGCGGCTCTGACGTATCTAGTCCACGATGGAAGTCGATACCTTGACCAGCAGCCAATAACTCAATACCGATGATAGTGGCAGTGTTTTGTGCCATCTCGTATAGGCGTCGTGCGCAATAGGTGGCCATAGACACATGGTCTTCTTGATTAGCAGAGGTCGGGATACTATCGACACTGCCTGGATGGGCGATAGATTTGTTTTCTGAGGCCAGCGCTGCGGCCGTCACATGCGCAATCATAAAGCCTGAGTTGACCCCAGCATTATCGACCAAGAATGGCGGCAGACCACCTGATAAAGTGGCATCAATTAGCAAAGCGACACGGCGCTCAGACATCGAGCCAATCTCAGCGATTGCTAAGGCTAAAATATCCGCGGCAAAAGCCACAGGCTCAGCATGGAAGTTACCACCTGAGATAGCGACAGGGCCATCTTCGTTATTAAAGATAAGTGGATTGTCAGTTACGGCATTGGATTCTATTAGCAGAGTTTTCCCTGCTTGGTTGATGATATCAAGACAGGCACCCATGACCTGTGGCTGACAGCGTAGGCAGTAAGGGTCTTGCACTCTATCGTCTTGCTCGCCGTCATGTGAGGCACGGATAGCACTGCCTTTGATTAGTTGACGATGTGCTTTGGCGATTTCGATTTGACCATGATGGCCACGTACTTCATGAATACGCGCATCAAATGGTGAATCGGATCCTTTTGCAGCATCAATCGACATCGAGCCAACAATAGTGGCGGTCTCAAGCAAATCACGCGCTAAAAAATAACCACGTAATGCCAGTGCAGTTGATACTTGCGTACCGTTGATTAGTGCAAGGCCTTCTTTGGCTGCCAATGTGATTGGCTTAAGTCCATGCTGCGCTAGAGCATCAGCAGCAAGTACTTTTTTGCCAGCGACAAACACATCACCTTCACCCATCATCGCAAGCGTCATATGTGATAATGGTGCTAGGTCACCAGATGCACCAACTGAACCTTTGGCTGGGATATTGGGTGTGATTTGATTATTGATTAAGCCAAGTAAGCTATCAACTACCTCGCGGCGTACACCAGAGACACCTTGCGCCAGACTGGCAACTTTCATCACCATAATCAGTCGTACCACGCCATCTGGTAGCGCGTCACCAGTACCCACTGAGTGAGAAACGATCAGGTTACGCTGAAGTAGCTCAAGCTGATCATCACTGATACGTGTCTTTGCTAACAGGCCAAAACCGGTGTTGATACCGTATGCGCTTTTGTCTCGTGCAATGATGGTACGTACATCTTCGTGCGAGGCATCTATCGCCTCATAATCACTTTCGGGTAGTGTCAATATGACAGGCTGCTCGTAGATATCACGTAGCATTTCAAAGCTAAGCTGGCGAGGATGTAGGGTTAGTTGTTTGATGTCGTTCATAGGGGTAATCCTAGTATTGTAAGTCATATAGTCGATTCAATTTAAAAGTATTACAGCGTTAACCTCGCTTGAAGTATTACATATACATCTACACTCGGTTGCCTTGTACTACTTTTAAATTGAATCGACTATGTGGGTTATATTATTTTTGTTTAGGGCGTGTCCTCATTTTAAAAATGGTGATAAAAATGAGATAAATTGCCGTCAAACGAGGAAAATAGTGCAGATAATATCGAGATATTGACCAACTATTTGACGATGTTTGGCAAAATTTAGCTGTTTTTAGCCCATTTAGAGGACACTCGTTTGAATTGAGGACACGCCCTAGTATCTTTACTAAAATGAAGTTGTTGAAAGGTTTTTAATCAACGAAATATCTATTATTGAGTTTGAGTTTTTTAGCCAATCCAATTGAGGTACATAGCCAGATGTCCGAATGCCGCAGCCAGTAAAATACTGAGTACCACGCGCTCGAACCAAATGATGACCATTTTGCCAACAGAGACTGGAATCTCGGTCGCAAGCACACACGGAATCATGGCTGAGAAGAACAGCACGCTGCTGATGGAGATGACCCCTGCGACATAGCGTGTCAGAATATCTGCCTCACTTAGTAGTAATGCTGGCAAGAACATCTCAGCCAGTCCTGCTGACATGCCTTTGGCCGCGACAAGCGGTTCTGGTAGACCGCCAAGCCATGTAAAGGGATAAAGAAGCAAACCCAACGCATCGAATACGGGCGTATATTTTGCTAATAGCAATCCTGTTAAGCCGACAGCGATGATAGACGGAACGATAGCAGCGGCCATCGTTAGACCGTCGCGAAAGTTAGACCACAAGATTTGTTTGAGGTCAGTGGCACGGCGCGAAGTGGATAAACCTAAATCAAACGCAGCTGCTAGCCGTGTACCACCTTTATGATCTAAAGCGGGACGTTCAACGCTATCATCAAAGAGACTGATAGGTGGAATACGAGCAGTAATTGCAGTGACAATAAAGGTAATTACTAGCGTAGACCAAAAGAACACATTCCAGAACTCCATCAGACCAAGCGTTTTGGCAACAATAACCATAAACGCCGCTGATACAGTCGAAAACCCAGTCGCAATGATAATGGCTTCACGCGCTGAATATTGCTTTTGTAAATACACGCGATTGGTGATGAGCAAACCAATAGAGTAGCTACCGACAAAGGAAGCAACAGCATCAATCGCTGATGAGCCTGGGGTTTTCCAAATAGGTTTCATAATTGGCTGCATGAGCACACCAACCATTTCTAGTAAGCCAAAACCAACCAAGAAGGCCAAAATAAGCGCGCCAAGCGGTACAATCATACCGACTGGTAAGGCCAGTTTTTCAAACAGAAACGGCAACATGTCCTTTTCCATCATAAAGGCAGGCGCTATGTCAGCCACATACATCACTGCTAGTATCAGACCCATGATTTTAAAAGCAGTCATAATCATATGGGTGATATTTTTACGCCATGAGCCATCGATAAATGGCTTACTCACGCCATAGAGCATGAGTAAAAACAATAGCGTCACGGACAAGGTGTGCTGCTGAGTGACCAGATAGGTTGCGCCATGATCGAACAAAATCGTGCTTTTTTCACCAATGGTAAATGGTACGAAGAACATCACCAAACCGATGGCACTGAATACGATAAGCTGTATTAAAGCAATAGGGGTTGATAGCAGTTTTTTTGACGATGTCGTTGGATTTTCATCGTGCAGATCAGATGTTGTATTTTGCTCAATCATATTATCCTCCTTGATAAAACGCCGAAAATATCCTTATACTCAGTTACAGCGTATAAGGACAAGGGGCAAACTATTTAATCATTGGCAAATTTAGACCATAGTCTTTCGCTGTTTTAATCGCCAACTCATAACCTGCATCGGCATGGCGCATGACGCCTGAGCCGCAATCATTGACAAGTACTCGCGATAAGCGTTTGGCTGCAGCGTCCGTACCGTCTGCGACGATGACCATACCTGAGTGCTGCGAGTAGCCCATGCCAACACCGCCGCCATGATGTAGTGATACCCAAGTTGCGCCGCCTGCCACGTTCAGCATGCCGTTCAATAGTGCCCAATCAGATACCGCGTCTGAGCCGTCTTTCATGCTTTCTGTTTCGCGGTTTGGACTGGCAACAGAACCCGTATCTAAGTGGTCACGACCAATGACGATTGGGCCTTTTAGCTCACCATTCTTGACCATTTCATTAAATGCCAAACCTGCTTTGTCACGTTCACCAAGCCCTAACCAACAGATACGGGCAGGCAAGCCTTGGAACTGAATACGCTCTTTTGCCATATCTAACCAGCGATGAATATGTTTGTTTTCAGGGAATAGTTCTTTAATTTTTTGATCAGTCTTATAGATATCTTCTGGATCACCTGATAACGCTACCCAGCGGAATGGGCCTTTACCTTGGCAAAATAGCGGACGAATATAAGCGGGGACAAAACCTGGGAAGTTAAAGGCATCTTTGACCCCTTCGTCAAAGGCAACCTGACGGATATTATTACCGTAATCAGTCGCGGGAATGTCCATCGCTTGCAAGTCTAAAATCGCTTGTACATGTACCGCACAAGACTGAGCAGCTGCTTTAGTCAGTGCTGCATGTTGCTCTGGATCTTCTTGGGCGGCTTTCCATTCCTCTACTGTCCAGCCGCTTGGTAGATAGCCATTGATCAAGTCATGTGCTGAGGTTTGATCGGTGACCAGATCAGGCTTCATGCCACCAGCGTTAGCACGCTTGACCATCTCAGGTAAGATGTCTGCGGCATTACCAAGTAGGGCGATAGAGACAGCTTCGCCAGCGTCCGTATGTTGTTTAATCAATTCATAAGCGTGATCAAGATTGTCCGCTTGCTTATCGACATAACCCGTGCGCAAACGGAAATCGATACTAGACTGCTGACACTCAATGTTTAACGAAGTCGCACCAGCAAAAGTCGCAGCTAATGGCTGCGCGCCGCCCATACCGCCCAGACCGGCGGTCAAAATCCAACGACCCGCCCAGCTACCGTCATAATGCTGACGACCTGCTTCCACAAAAGTCTCATACGTACCTTGGACGATGCCTTGCGTGCCAATATAAACCCAGCTACCTGCAGTCATCTGACCGTACATAAACAGGTCTTTGCGATCGAGCTCGTTGAAGTGCTCCCATGTTGCCCAGCGCGGTACAAGGTTGGAGTTAGCAATCAATACGCGTGGTGCGTTTTCGTGTGTTTGAAACACGCCTACTGGTTTACCAGATTGCACCAATAACGTCTCATCATCCTCTAATTCTTTTAGTGATTCTAAGATTTGATCATAGCTTTCCCAGTTACGGGCTGCGCGCCCAATACCACCGTAGACGACCAGGCTTTTTGGGTTTTCTGCCACATCAGGATGCAGGTTGTTTTGCAGCATACGATAAGGTGCTTCGGTCAGCCAGCTTTTGCAATGTAGCGTGCTACCGGTAGGCGCAGTAATATTACGGCTCTCATCGCGGCGAGTCAGCTTAGTTTCTTTGTTGGTTCCATTGTCAGTAGTCATGATCATATCCTTGTGATAGCGAATAGGGCGATAAAGTCATCAAAGTAAGTGTCTTACAGTCAGCCTAGATATTCATTTACTAAGTATTTATCTAAATTTATAAAAATATCGAATCGATAAAGCAAATTTTCTAGCACCGCTGTAAAGTTGTATATACAAATTATCAAAGATACTTTTTTCATGCAAGGATTTTTTTCATGAGCTGATTATTTTTGTGATTAACTCAGCCGATTTAGACAACATCGAGTGAGTTGAAAAGCGCCCTAGTCAATACTGAACGCTCAGACATTTTGACTAAGGCTTGCACGGTGGTCTCGTGATATTATGTGGTCATTCCTATTAGCAAAACTGACGGTCAAAGGCGGATATGACAAAGACAATTCCGGCGTATCAACGCATAAAAAACGCCATACTAGACAACATTCATTCTGGTAAGTGGCAGGCAGGCAATGCGATTTCGACAGAAATGGCACTGGCTGAAGAGTTTGGTGTGTCAAGAATGACGGTCAACCGTGCGCTAAAAGAGCTGAGCGAGGAGCGGGTACTGGAGCGTCGGCAAGGGTCGGGCACGTTTGTCGCGCAGCAGCAGTTCAATCATACCTTTGTAGAAGTGCGCAATATTGCACAGGATTTAAAGTCTGCCAATCGTGATTATGAGGCACAGGTCGTGAGTAAGCGTGCTATTACGGCTGATATGCTCGATAATGAGCTGCGTCGTAAGTTTGGTATTAATGAAGGGTCTGTGCCTGTTAACACAAACGCTCAGACAGACGCTAGTGATGAAGCTGTCCTGTATGAAGTAAAAATTATTCATTTTGCTGATGGTCAGCCTATACAGTTTGAAGAACGTTGGGTCGATGCCAAAAAAGTGCCGAAGTTTATCGATCAGGATTTTAGTGTGGTCAATACCAGTGATTATTTAATCGCTAAAAGCCCTCTAGAGAGTGGCAGCTATACCATTCGAGCATTGGCAGCCCCTGATGAGATTGCTGAGTTTTTGCAAATTGCGCCGCAGTCACCAACGCTTGTGTTGCGTCGACAGACCTATTCGGCTGGCCAAGTCGTTACCTTTGTAAAAATGTGGCACGCGGGTGATCGCTATCAGTTCTCAGGCGAGTTGTAGTAGATATAGTCAAGCCTATATAAATCCGCTACATCGTCATCTTCGCTAAGCGTACTCATGTATAACTTGCACTCGGTTTCCGTGTATCGAAATTATATTGAACTGACTATAGCTTACGTATGCTCACTGATTGTGTACGTTTTTCTGTCTAAAGTGAGATACTATATCCATAAGCTGCTATTTAATAAGATAGCAATTGGCGTTAATTAAAGTCATCAGAATATTTGAACAATCGTTAAAAATTAAAATATAATATAGAAACAGTATTGAAAAATAGCCCGAATAGCCTCAAATCGGGCAACCAAAGCCGAATATCATAGAAGAGCTTATATTGTTCTTCTGTGTCGGCTTGTCCTATTTATTAGCACCATATATTTTATTAGCATTATGCGTTTTTACTTTATTCATTCACTCTTATAAGGACGTCTTATGAAACGTCGTACTCTCTTAGCCCTTGCCGCCAGTACTATGTTCCTTGCCGCTTGTGGTCAATCTACTACCAACGAAGCCGATACCAGTGCAACTGACAGCGCTGCAACAGGCGGTTCTGATTTGCTACAACGTATCAACAACGGCGGCACCATCAACGTCGGTACAGAGGGGACTTATCCTCCGTTCACGTATCATGATGAGAGCGGCAAACTAACGGGTTATGATGTTGAAGTAACGCGTGCAGTCGCGGATAAACTAGGCGTAGACGTTGAGTTTAAAGAAACTCAATGGGATGCGATGCTGGCTGGTTTGGATTCAAAACGCTTTGATATGGTGGCTAACCAAGTTAGTTTGACCACGCCTGAGCGTAAAGCAAAATATGACAAAGCGATGGCTTATAGCTGGTCAGGTGCAGTTGTATTGGCACCTACTGATGACAACCGTTACAGCTCGTGGGAAGGTCTAAAAGGCCTACGTACGGCGCAATCACTTAGCAGTAACTACGGTGAGCTTGCAGAGCGTTATGGTGCAGAGATCGTTCCTGTCGATGGTATGGCGCAAGCGATTCAATTAGTGAAGCAGGACCGTGCTGACTTTACGATGAATGACAATCTAGCGGTATTGGATTATCTCAAAAAATTCCCGGATTCTGATCTTGAGATTAAATTAACTGCACCTGCTAGTGAACAAACTGGTTCAGGTCTAGTGCTTATCAAAGGTGATGATGAAGTCGTAGCAAAACTGGATGAAGCAATGGCTGAATTGGCAGCTGAAGGCACACTTACCAAGCTTAGCGAACAGTTCTTTGGTGCTGATATAAGTCAACAAAAATAATGTCAGTTTCTATCATGTCAGCTTCTGTAATGTCTACATCATGGTTCGCGGACTTATTGGCAGTATTGCCATTTATGAGTCCTGATCGAGCGCAGATTGTCATCTCGTCGTTTTGGCCAATGCTCAAAGGCGGTATATATTATTCGATACCGCTGGCATTGATCTCATTTGCGATTGGTATGGCCATTGCACTGACAGTGGCATTGATTCGTATTATTCCGCGTGCCACTTGGTTCCATGAAATCATTTATCGGCTCGCTCGTGTCTATGTGTCCGCCATTCGCGGTACACCGATGCTGGTTCAGCTGTTTATTATTTTTTATGGTCTGCCAAGTGTCGGGGTGAAGCTCGATCCCTTTCCTTCAGCGATTATTGCGTTCTCACTGAACATCGGTGCGTATGCATCGGAGACAGTGCGTGCTTCGATTTTATCGATACCAAAAGGACAGTGGGAAGCAGGCTCGACGGTTGGTTTGACGTATCTACAGACTTTTCGTCATGTGATTTTACCGCAGGCGCTTAGAGTATCGGTGCCGCCGTTGTCCAATACCTTTATCAGTCTGGTAAAAGATACCTCACTTGCTTCATTGGTACTGGTCACTGAGCTGTTCAAACAGGCGCAGATTATCACAGCTCGTAACTATGAGTTTATGCTGGTCTATACAGAAGCGGCAATTATTTATTGGGGTATCTGTCTGTTCTTGACCTTTATCCAAGGCAAGCTTGAAACTAGGTTAGATCGCTATGTGGCAAAATAATTGATGGTTGGATAATTATTAGCCAGATTTTATTAGCTCCGTAGCCATTAGTCATACAAGCGCTTAAGAACAAGCACGCAAGAATAAACAGTCGCAAATAAAGACCAGTACAACAGGAATTTTTATGATCAAAGTCACTAATATTCATAAAGCCTTTGGTGGCAATCAGGTGCTAAAAGGCATCGACTTGACTATCAATAAAGGCAAAGTGGTCGTAATATTAGGACCTTCAGGATCGGGTAAAACCACCTTTTTGCGTTGTTTGAATGCGCTAGAGATTCCTGATCAAGGTGTGATTGCTTTTGATGACGATAGCTTGAGCGTCGACTTTGCGACTAAGCCAAGCAAAAAAACGCTACTAGCCTTACAGCGTAAATCAGGTATGGTATTTCAGTCTTATAACTTGTTTCCACATAAGACAGCCATTGAAAACTTGATGCTTGGGCCTACGGTAGTACAGGGGCAAAGCAAAGCGCAAGCCCGTGAGCAGGCATTGGTACTACTTGAGAAAGTTGGACTGTCGGACAAAGCGGATCTCTATCCGTTCCAGTTATCTGGTGGTCAGCAGCAGCGTATTGGTATTGCCCGTGCGCTTGCTATTGAGCCGTCATTATTACTGTTTGATGAGCCAACCTCTGCACTTGATCCAGAGTTGGTACAAGATGTGCTAGAGACAATGAAGCAGCTCGCCTCTGAAGGTTGGACGATGGTCGTAGTGACTCACGAAATCAACTTTGCTCGTGACGTTGCCGATCATGTTGTACTGATTGAGGATGGTCATGTGGTTGAAGAAGGCAGTGCCAAGCAGCTGTTTGAAGACTCAAAGCATCCTCGTACGCAGGCATTTTTACAACGTATTGAGCAGTAAAAACGTTTGTTTTTGCGTAAGTAATCAAACAAAAAAGCCCCAATCATGATGCTATGGTTGGGGCTTTTTTTATCGAAATAAATGGGACGTATTTTAGGGTCTGTTGAACATTCAAATGTGGTGCTGGCAGTCACTATTTTTTAGACAATATGCAGTGAAATTTTTGACGCCTAGTCATTCTAGGTTAAACAATTTCGCCATATATTGGCAGAAAATAGTACTGCCCTGAAAGGCTGATGCTAAAATCACCCCGAACGTTGTTGCAATCCTAGTTAAGGTCTCGACATTATCGTCGGCTTGCGCCTAATTTGGTGCAATTTTAGCAATCAGCAGCCCTAATATTTGAATGTTCAACAGACCCTAACTGAATAGACAGTAATACTATATTTTTTGTCGTTGTTTTAACCAGCGAGGTATGCGAGTGGCAGTACCGTTCAACACAGCATTTAATAAAGCCGCCAGCAAAATAAGCGCCACGCCCAGATATTGAATCCAAGACAAAGATTGATGCAGTAATAGCATCGCGAGCGCAATCGCAGTCAATGGCTCAAAAATCGTAAATACCGATGCACGAGTGGCGGGCAGCTTTTCCAATGCCTTCATATATAGCCCAAATGGCACGACGGTTCCCAGCAGTGACAATCCCAAAACATAGCCCCAAGTCATCAAGGGCAGATCTAATAGCTGCTCATAAGTGTTATAGGTCTCAGGCAAGAGCAGTAGTACGCCAGCACTAATGATAATGGAAGTGAAAAATACCAGAGGGGCAGGGTGAGCGTAATGCATTGCGCGCTTGCCCAATACGCCATATAACGAATAACACATCCCTGCTGATAGACCGAGTAAAATCCCCCAGTTAACTTTCGCTTGCTCACCTAACATCGTCAATCCAACACCAAACACCGCCATTAGTGCTAGCAAAACTGATTTACGAGTGATGGACTCACTCAGTAAGAATTTTGAGAACAATAAGCTAAATACGGGCGCGGTATAGAGTAAGGCGACGGCAGGGCCAGCGCCAACATAACTGACCGCAAAAAAGTAGCAGACAGACATACCAAGGACACCTATCAACGACTGCATCGCCAAACCAAGCCACTGCTTTGGCTGTAATTTGATAAGGTGTGGCCACAGTTTTGGTAGCATGGCTAAGATGATAAAGGCCGCCGTGACAATGCGTAATATCGTTACTTGCCAACCACTAAACCCAATTTGGTTGAGATAGGTCGAGAATATACCCAACGTACCCCAACAAATAGCAGCCGTGATGATTTGAATGGTGCCTAGCCATGATTGATGAGAGTGGTTCGTCATTCCGTTGTCGATGTTTGCCATACTGTTTTCTTCTTACGATCTAAGTGACACAAGATGTTGTAAGATTGCTATTGATACAATCTCTCCAAGCAATACTGAAATAAGAAAAGACAACCTTATTAAAGGCTGTCTTTTGTTTGTTCTTTTGAGTCTATCACTAAAAGATAATAAGTGGCTACTAGGGCGTATGCTAAATTCAATCAATAGTTATTAAAATGGCTAAAAAATGGCTAGCGTTTGCTAAATAACCTAAACAATATCGAATCATTAACTCATATCTGATTCTTGTTCGCATCACTTTTTTATTTCTACAGTCTCTGTTAATCAATCCATAAAAAGAATGTTTGCTCTCGGAGAGCATTTCGCTGAATAAAGCACACTTTTTCCACTTGGGTTCTTGGTAGATGATCCGTATCAGCTCCGCAATTTTTTGATCGCTGCTTTATTCACTGAGTCTGCTCTTTTTTAAGAGCCGCCGCCATATCCTCACCGTACAGGCGTCTGACTTCATTTCGCGTTACTCTATAGCTTTCATTCAATGCTTTATCAGACGTGTTATATATCTGATCAATCAGAGCAGCTTGTGATGCTAATGGTAGATAAGTCGCGTTTTCTTTGTAGGCGGCACTATAGGTATCGACTGTCCATTTACTTCTTATAGATATCTCATGGTTTGATGTATCTATAAACCCGTCAAAATCTTCGCCCTCAAAGGTATAACTCTGAAATCGACACGGGGTCACGCCATCTTTACATAAGCTATGCTTGGTTTGCGCAGAGTAGTATTTGACAGAATAGGGCGATTTACTAGGTTCTGGTGTTGTCTGCAATAGTCGTCCTAAATCGGGAGCGACTAGCAGCATATTGTTGCAAGTGACGCTCCCTTCTGCACAGCTCTCATAAAGGTTAAGACGTTGACCTTGGATGTCCATGCCCATTGTAAAGTTTGCCTGTGTAGGTACTACAGCCGAACTGACAGATGTCATTAGCGTTAAGCTCAGGAGCAACGCAGTACGTCCGAATAAGCTGGATGTATTTAGGCTTGAGCTAGACATGGAGACGGACATATAGGTTTATACCTGCAGCAAAAAGTTACTCAGCAATCGTTTAGCACCTTCAGTAGCAAACGATTCAGGGTGAAACTGTACGCCTTGTATTGGGTACTCTTTGTGCGCTAGTCCCATAATTTCATCACCAGTCAATGCTGACTCAGCAAAGCTTAATTCAGAACGGCTGTCATTAGCGACTACCGAGGTAATTGTCAGACAGCTTGGGATGGTGTCGGCTTTTACCACCAGTGAGTGATAGCGCATGATCTCAAGCTCTTGTGGTAAGCCTTGATAAATACCTGAATTATCATGGCGAATTGATGAGACCTTACCATGCATCGGCACACTGGCGCGTACCACGTCACCGCCAAATACATGAGCAATGCCTTGCATACCCAAGCAGACACCTAATAGCGGCACAGTTTTGCCTAGTGTTTCAATGACCTCGCTACAGATACCAAAGTACGCCGGATCATCAGGGGAGCCAGGGCCAGGTGAAATGATGATTCTATCAAGATTCATCGCTTCTACGTCTGCTAAAGTAATCTCATTATTGCGTTTAACGATGACGCTGGTTTCTTCATCACTGTCTAAGGTTTGGAGAATCTCGCCCACGTATTGGTAGAGATTGAAGGTAAACGAGTCGTAGTTATCGATAATTAAAACATTCATGGGTCATAAACTCTTTTGTAAAAATAGTGCTAGGTAAAATATGGTCAATTTATGCAGTACGTTTGGTATCCGTTATGATTGCATAAAGCTGTCTAACACGACTTTCATCGCCGACAGTTTACGCTGAATCTCTAAGTATTCATCGGCTGGGTTTGAGTCATAAACGTTACCGCCGCAAGTTTGAGCATAGGCAGACTCGCCACTGATAAAGAGGCTGCGAATAGGAATGGCGAAGATACAATCACCATTAAAATTGAACGAGCCTAATGCACCGCCGTAAGCCCCGCGACCATCTGGCTCTAGCTCATTAATCACTTTAATGGCTTCTACTTTAGGTGCGCCTGATAGCGTCCCAGCAGGGAAATTGCTAGCAAGGGCACTAAACATGTCTTCGTTAGGATGCAAGATACCAACGATTTCAGAAGAAATGTGCTGTACGTGAGAGAAGCGCTTGATATCCATCAGGCTACGGACTTTTACCGTACCAAATCGTGCCACACGGCCAATATCATTGCGATGTAAATCGACCAGCATATTGTGCTCGGCAATCTCTTTGTCATCGTTGAGCAAGGCGCGGGCAAGCTTACGATCCTCTATCACATCGACGCCGCGTTTAGCCGTTCCTGCGAGCGGATAGGTTTCCATTTCACCTTGACGCAAGCGGAATAACAGCTCAGGCGAAGCACCAATGATGCACTGCTGGGCAAATTTCATAAAATACATATGCGGTGATGGATTGACAGCGCGCAGCTTTTCATAAATCGGCATCTTGTCACCGGTAATGCGATACTTAGATTTAAAGCCTACTTCGCACTGAAAGATACGCCCAGCGATGATGTCTTCTTTGACTTGCATGACGACATTGGCATGCTCTTCTTGGCTCATGCCATCACCTAAAAATTCAACTTTAGGCGCTTCATAGCTAGGCGTTGGCTCATCGAGTAGGGCTTTGATTTGCTCGATACGGTTTTCTTGCTGAGCAGTTGGGTAATAAAAATAAAAGATTTCCCCAGTCATCTTATCTAGGGTCAACCCATCTAGATACACGCCAAACTTAAATGGTTCAAAGTCTTCGCTGGCTTTTGCATTGAGACTAGGTTCAAAGAAGTTCACGCAGTCATAACCCAAATACCCGACCAGACCGCCGCTTTGGTCACGGGCGATGACATGCTGCGGCGTTATGTCGCGCAGTAGCTGATAAGGATTGTCGGTTTGATAATGGCTTGTCTCAGCGGTTTTATTATCGGTAATCGCAAGCGTTTTGCGATCTAATGCGGCGATAGTCGTCACAGGGTCAAAGCCGATCGCATGATGGCGCGAGATATGGCTGTCTTCGCCCAATGATTCGAGTAAGTAACAGGTATCAAACGCGCTTTCGATACGTTTGAATAATGCAAAAAAATCGATATCTTGCGTCAGTTTGATACGTTGTGGTTTGCTCGGGATATCGATAGGAGCAGGTTTGGTCTGTGTGCGAGTACTAGAGGTCATAACAAAGTCCGAAATGGTTCAAATATGTGTTGATTAATAAGTATAAGTTTCGTCAGTAAAAAGCTAAATACTGTCGTTCAAAGGGTTAAGAGCAGTCTCTATGAGTGGCCAATAACGCGCTGACATCATGGCTTTGCTTGGCCTTGGCACCGCGAGAGACAGTGGCGATACCAACACCTAGCTGCTCAGAGATATCACGCTGGGTGTTACCACGATCTAGCAAGTCAAAAATTCGAATACGATTGGCAATGTCGTGCTGTTCCTTATCGGTCAGCAAGGCACTGAGCAGCTTTTCGATATCTGCGCTATCAGTACAGTTGGTCAAATGTTTCACTAAGCTTTGATAAGGATCGGTAGTCATAATAGGTCATCTTAGCCAAAGAAAATAGATAGGTCGCTTGTTGAGCGATTTTTCGCTGAGAACTGTCTTGTTTCAGTATTCTAGTACAGTAGTACAAGAAAAACAAGTGATGAGCTAAGTTAATATCAGACTACTATAGAAGTGATAAGCGCCTACGCCTGACTATATATAGCCTTAATACATAGCCAGAATTATATTGAATGATAAGTTTATAACTAGTATCGAAGCATTTTTGCACTTTATTAGTATATTAAAAGCTAAAACTGAGAATTTGTTATATTAATTATTGCCAAAGTGTTAATACTTCGTTATTATGCCTCTCATTATTTAAACGCTAATCATTATCATTAACATTAATCATGTTATTCGCACGATGAGTTAAGTGTTTTCAAGATATTCCATCTTCTGGTAGGCACTATTTTAAGGGTTGTTTGACGATAACTTTTAAAAATAATTCTAAAAATTCTAATTTCTGACAGTAAACAAAGTGAGTAAATGTGTTATGCGCGAAGTAAAGTTATCTAGTCAATTGACAGTATTGTCTATCGGTGTCGCTGCTGTATTGTGGACGCAAGCTGCCAGCGCTGCAACGGCAGCAGATACGCCAAACACGACATTGCAGACTATCACTGTAACAGCAAATAGCTCAGTACGTGACGCTGTACAAGAAGACTCTGTCTACATAGATGACTACACCCCAGCTGCACAAGCCAGCCATTTGAGCGATTTTCTGGACGTTGTGCCAGGGGTAAGCGTAGGCGGTACCTCATCGGTCAACCAACGTATTCGTGTACGTGGTCTTGATGATACCAATCTAAAAGTAACGATTGATGGCGCACGTCAAGAAGGCGCGTTGTTCTACCATATGGGTGACGTCACTATTGATCCAGATCTGTTAAAACAAGCAGAAGTATCAGTGGGCAATAACTCAGTGACGCTAGGCAATGATGCTATCGGCGGTGCGGTTGCTTTTGAGACAGTCGACGCGGCAGATTTACTCAAGCCAGGTCAAAAGGTAGGTGCTAAGCTGCATACAGGTTATGCTAGCAACAATGATGAACTGCTAACTTCTGCCACTGTATATGGTGCGCCAACAGAAAATATTGATTTACTGGCTTATTATGGCAAACGCAATGCGGATGCTGGTGAAGACGGTAAAGGCCGTAAAATCCAAACGGAAGACAGCGAAGGCGAAAACATCCTATTAAAAGCTGGTGCTTATGTCGGTAGTGATCATCATGTAGGCGCTAGCTTTAGCCGTACCGAAAACAAAGGCAAGTTCCCATTACGTCCAGATTTTCCTGCTGGTGGCTGGAACCCAATCATCCCGCAGGAAGTCAAACGCGGTACCTATGCGCTTGACTATGCTTACAATCCTACCAACCAATTGGTCAATGTAGACGCCAATGTATATCAGACCAGCACGCAGATTTTGCGTAACTCTGATGGCGTACCCGGGTTTGAGTTTGATGCAGAAGTCCAAACCACAGGCGCAAAAGTACAAAACACCAGTATCATCGATAGCAGTATCATCAATGGTGTGCCAGGGGTTCATAAGTTAATCGCTGGGATTGAGCATTACAAAAAAGAATCTGAGATGACACGTGACTTTGGTAATGCGAGCACTGATGAGGCAACCAATACTTCTGTGTATCTAGAAGACCAATGGCAAATGGGTAAGCTTAGCTTAACGCCAGGCGTCCGTTATGACCGTTATGAGTCTCCAGAGTATGTATCGGCTGGCAAGACTTATGACAATGTCGTTGGCGCATTGGCTGCTAGCTATGAGATTGCACCGCGCACCCAGCTATTTGCAAGCTATACTCAGTTATTTAATGGTCCAGATCTTAGCCAAACGATTTTTAACACCGATGGCGCTGATACGTATGTGAACAATGACCTAAAAGCAGAAGAAGGTGACAATGCAGAAGTCGGTATTGCTACAACGCTGCGTGGTCTGACTATGGCTGATGACTCTTTAAAATTAAGTGCTAAGTACTTTGAAACCAATATCGAAAACTATATTGAGTTTGTACGTGCAGGCAATGGTAGAGTTGGTTTAGATTGTGCAACTGGACAATTAAACGGTAGCTGCCAAGGTGTCATTAATAATGACGAAGATTTCAAAATCAAAGGTGTAGAGCTATCAGCCGACTATCGAGCAGATAACTTCAACATGGGTCTAAGCTATGCTCGTGCACGTAGCAAAGGCGAGGATACGGGTTACAATATCTCTTCTGTCAGCGGTAGTGGCTCTGAGTCTGGCGACAAGTATATGATCAACTTGGGTTACTCTCCAACCAACACTACCGAACTTGGCTGGCGCAGCACTTATGTCGCCGATGTGACACCGAATACTGCTGATGATGACAACGAAAAACCAGGCTATGACGTGCACGATATCTTTATGACTTACACGCCAACTCAAATCGAAGGTTTAAAAGCCACATTAGGTGTATACAACATCTTTGATGAGACTTATGCAAGCCATGCATCGCGTAACTCTATCGATGATGACTATACTGATTTTGAAATGGGACGTAATATCAAAACGTCTTTAACTTATCAGTTCTAATCTAGCTTATCGAATTTAAGTCTAATCGTACTTATAAAGTCAGCTGTCTTACACGGGAGCTGGCTTTTTATTGCCTATTAGCTTTTACATTGGCTATAACAATAATAATGTATTAACTGATAAGTACCTACCAAAACAACATATGACAAAGAACCAACACTAATGATTTCATTCAATCCTCGTCAAGCTTGCCTATGGATTCACCGTTATACTGGGCTTGCCATGGCAGCTTTTTTAATTATCACTGGTATTACTGGCACGTTATTGGCATTTCATGACGAGCTAGACGATGTCTTCAACCATAAACTGGCTCAGGTTGAGAAACAAAGCGCATCACATCTGCCTATTGCCGAGCTTCATGACAAGGTCATCAGTGCGTACCCTCAATATGCTTTTTCTAGCATGCCAACCTCGATAGCAGCAGAGAGGTCGGCTGTATTTTCGGTAGATAGAGCACGAGGAAAAGCCGCCCAAAACCAACCAAAAGCACCGTTTCAACAAGTTTATGTCCACCCTTATACTGGCGATATCATTGGTACTCGTGATAGAGATGAGTGGGCATGGCGCAACACCATGTGGAAAGTGTTTTGGTTGCATCGCGATTTATTACTGGGTGATATTGGAAAATTGCTACTAGGGATTGTCGCGCTCGTGTGGACGATTAATTGCTTTATTGGCTTTTACTTAACGTTTCCTAGAGCGATCAAGAAAAAAGCACAGAACCAAACCTCGCCTAAAAAACGTGCCTCATTTTTTAAACGCTGGTTACCAGTGTGGAAAATCCGTACTAAAAGTAATATGTTTAAATTGAATTATGATCTACACCATGCCTTTGGGCTATGGCTTTGGGGGATCTTGTTTGTCATCGCGTGGTCGAGTGTTGGTTTTAACCTAAGAGAGGTCTATCAACCTGTGATGTACGCTGTCGTAGGACTCGAGGAAAGAGGTGAAAGACAGGAGAAATCAAGAAAGCCATCAGAAAAAGCTGAGCAGGCGTCTGGTGCAGAAACAGCGAATAGGGTTAAGGCTGTAAACAATGAAGATGTCGATGTCGAGGCTGTTGATGTGGTCAACAAAGCCAATAGCATTGCTTATTTAAGTCAGCAGGCAAACATCGCTGCCCAAAGCAAGGACATGATAGTACGGGAGTTTTTAGGCATACGCTGGATTGAAGATGAGGGTCAATGGCAGCTGCGCTTTAAGACAGATAAGGACATTGGTAAAAAAGGCGGTGCATCATCCATCACAGTCAATGCAAAAACGGGTAGCGTTGAACAGGTGAATTTTGGCTATCAAAACTCATCATTTGGTAGCAAAACAAACAATTGGTTGATGACTTTACATATGGGTCATATTGGCCATGGCATCGGTCACTTACTGTATCAAATATTTTTAGCACTGGTAGGTTTGGCTGTGACAGTGTTGTCCATTACCGGCGTCTATTTATGGTGGAAAGGTCGACAGCAGCGACTTAAAGCATCACAAAAACTTAAATAGATATTAAGATATAAAATTAATATGCTCAATATATTGCTAGTACCAATGTGCTAATAATATATTGAGTTTTTTATTGCGTACTTGAATATAACCAGTCATTAAACCGTATCAACAATCACTGGACGACCCTGATGACTTAGGACAGTGACATCGACGTTGTATAAATCTTTCATCGTCTCTTGAGTAATAACATCAGCAGGACGACCTACAGCGGTCACTTCTCCTGCTTTCATCGTAACCACAGTATCTGCAAACTGTGCCGCTTGGTTGATATCATGCAGGACGATCACCACGGTTTTTTGCTGATTATGGCTAAGCTGGCGTAGCTCACGCATGAGTCGACCAGCATGATACATATCTAGGTTGTTCAGTGGCTCATCGAGCAATAGATAGGGCGTATCTTGGCAGACAATCATGGCTATTAGCACGCGCTGTCGCTGTCCACCCGATAGCGTTGACAAGAAGCGCTCGGCAAGTGGCTCAAGCTCAAAGCGCTCGAGGATTTCCTGTATTTTTTGCTGATCGTCGGCGGTCGGTTGTCCTTGATGATAAGGGTAACGACCAAACATCAGTAGCTCATGTACGCGCAGGCGTCCTTGTACATGGTTGTCTTGCCCGAGCATCGCGACCGTCTTGGCCAGCGTCCGCGCCTGACAGCTGACAATATCACGTTCCTCATTATCTACAGCGAAGCTCACCTGCCCAGATTGTAGCGGCTGCAAACGGGCCATGACAGAAAACAACGTAGACTTCCCAGCACCGTTAGGCCCAATCAAAGCAATCACCTGCGCCGTTGGGAGGGACAACGTAATGTCATGCAAGATTTGCTGTTTGCCAATATGGTGAGAGATATTATTCAGTTTAATCATAGTCAGTCTTATTTAAAAAAGTCTTAGGGTTTTCTCTATCAACAGCATCAGCTAAATAAACAATGTCAGCTAAGTAGTTATAACGAACGGCGTTGAGACATAAATATCAATGCTAAGAACATCAATCCACCTGCTAGCTCTATCACGACGGACAATACGCCTGCCATATCTAGCACTTGCTCAAAGATAGTCTGACCCAGCACTAAGCAAATCATAGCGACCAAGCTGACCAATATCAGCCGCTCAGTGTGATACATATGTCGCGCGATACGATTGGTCAATGCGCAAACCAATAGACCAAAGAAAGTCACTGGACCGACCAGAGCAGTGGCCGTGGCAACCAATACAGCAATGACAGTTAATAGACCAAATGCTAAACGTTGATAGTTGATACCAAGGTTGACGGCCTGCGCTTGTCCGAGCATCAACACATCGCACTGGTAACGCCAGCGCCATACAAATATCGCGGTGATGACACAGATAAATAAGCTGATACCTAGTAGCTGAGGGTTGACTGTGTTGAACTGCGCGTAGCTAGCAGACTGTACAACCACAAAATCATCAGGATTAATCAGCCGTGCAATAAGTGCTGATAAGCTGCGAAACAACACACCAAAGATAACGCCCACCAATATTAGCCGCGTCAGATCCTGACTGCTTTTAGAAAATAATAACTTAAACAATAATAAAGATGCCCCAAACATCAGAACAATCTCTAGCGTGAACTTGGCAATAGGATCGAGACTGGTAAAGCTAATCGCACCTAAAAAGAAAACCAGTAAGCTCTGCAACAGAACATAGAGTGAATCAAACCCGAGTAGGGAGGGCGTTAGGATTGGATTGTGAGTCAACGTCTGAAACAGTAACGTCGACACGCCAATCGCATAGCCAACCACTATCAGTGCCAGCAGTTTTTTGCCGCGTAACGGTAGCGCAAAGTCCCAATAGCCATTGACATTGAGTGTCATAAACAAGGTCATCGAGATAAGTAGAATAATAGCTGCTATGGATTTTGGATGGGCAGCTATCCATGCCCAAAGCTTTGCCAACTGACCTTGTGCAGCGGCTGAATACTGACCATCTGCTGAAGATGAGTTATCTATCGCTGTGCTGGTTTTGGTAGCACCAGTCTTGGTAGAAGTAAGCTTAGTTGATGAGAACATACAAAAATCCTATGGTGCCAAGCTTATCTAATAAGGCAAAAAATGAACGACGGTAAGTGAGTGTTGAAAATTAATACACAGTTAGTAAACATAGTGCTACTGCTCAGCTGGTGCACGTAATAACAGCCATAAAAACAGCACTGTACCAACCACACCAAAAATAGTGGCGACTGGCACTTCAAATGGATAGCGAATAGAGCGCCCGATAATATCGCATAGCAACACAGCTGAAGCACCAAGTAGGGCAACTGCTGGCAAGCTGCGACGCAACTTATCTCCCATTAGACGGCTCACAATGTTTGGCACGACCAGCCCAATAAAAGGAATCATGCCTACGGTCAGGACCACGACAGCGCTCATCATGGCTACCATGCCCACACCAATCCAAGTGACTTGACGCTTACTGATACCCAAGTTTAAGGCGATATTGTCACCCAAACCAACGATTGTCAGCTTGTCAGCAATAATATAGGCCAATACACACAGTCCACCCGTGAGCCACAGCAGCTCATAGCGCCCTGCTAATACGCCTGAAAAATCCCCAAACTGCCAAACACTGAGCATCTGTAGCGATTCGGTTTGATAGGCGATAAAGGTAGTGACGGCTTCAATAATACCGCCAAAGACAATGCCAATCAGCGGAATCATCAAAAAATCAGTAGGCGGAATGCGGTGAATGAGCAGCATAAATAGCATCATGCCAAAGACGGCAGCGATGGTTGCCACGCCCATTTTGACAATAAGGGCACTGGCAGGGAACAGCAGACTGACCACCAATAAACCAAGTGCAGCACTCTGAGTCGCACCAACCATAGAAGGCTCTACAAAGCGGTTTTTTAGCACTACTTGGATAATCATCCCAGCCACTGCCATTGCAATACCAGTCAAAATAATGGCGATGGTACGCGGTATACGGCTAACCAATAGTAATGAGCTATCGGAGTTGGCACTCTGAGTCAGCAGGCTCTGCAAGATACCTGACCACGAAAAGTCAGCCACACCAATAGATAAGCTCAATAACACCAAAAGCCCCATAAGAATGAGGCTTGCTGTATTGATGAACCACGGTGGTATGACAGTACGTCGATGTAACGCATTGCCAGTACCGCTCTGCCAGCTTGACGCTGATGGAGCAGTACTGGATTTGAGCCTAGCATGAGTACGGTGTGAAAATAACGACATAATCTCTACTGGCTGAAAAATGAGCAGGGTTAACGGTAATAGTACCTACTTGTGCAATAATCGTTTTTATAAGCAACGACATTATTTAGCGTTAGTAAAAGCATCTTTGATCGTCGTTAGATCTTGCATCCACTGGTAGTAGCCGCCAAATGCTAAGTAAGAGTCTGGGCTCAGATAAACCACTTGCTGCTTACTCCATGCATTGCTCTGGGCAACCAATGGATTGTCTAATACGGCCTTGGCACCAATACCGTCTTCACCAATTGCAGCACTACGGTCGATGACAAATAACCAATCTGGATTGGCTTTTTGGATGTATTCAAACGATATCGGCTGACCATGAGGCGCATCAGCAATTTTGTCATCTGCCATCGGCACACCTAACACAGTATGGATAAAACCATAGCGAGATTTGTCACCATAGGCTGACATTTTATTGCCATTGACCATGACGACTAGGCCAGTGCCTTTATTTTCTTTTGTTAGACTCTTGGTCTCAGTGATGAGTCCATCGATGTTCTGTTGTAGCTTAGCGGCTTGATCGCTTTTACCAAATAATGCACCTAAATCATGCAGGCGCTGCTTGCTTGATTCATAGATATTGGCTGTATCAATACTCATGTCCAATGTCGGCGCGATACTTGATAGCTCGTCGTATTTTTCTGCCATACGTGAACCGACCAAAATAGCTTGCGGCTGCATTGCATTTAACGCTTCAAGATCCGGCTCAAACACAGTACCTACCGATTTTGGATCAGGTTGCGTCTCTGAGTGTAGATTCTTTAGCAATAGACCACCAGGCATACCATCGACCGCCACATCTAGCGCCGCCAAATCTTGCATCAACGTCATGTCATAAACGACAAGTGGCGATGGGTTCATAGCCAGCTCAACATCACCTTTTACGGTATTGACCATGATTTTCTCAGCAGATACAGCGTCATTATTGGCAACGTTCTGTGATTCATCAGCCGTTGGGTTTTCGGTTTTGGCGTCTGCTGGCTCAGAGTCATTAGATTCAGGCGAGCTACATCCTGCCACTACCGTAGCTAATAACGCTGTCATGGCAGCAGTCAGTAATGGACGTTTAAAAAAAGAGGCGGTAGATCTGCTAGATAATAAAGGTGTCAGCATAATGAACTCGGTCTATCAAAAAATGTTTAAGCAATTGTCTAAAATAATTGCAAATGAATGACGCTAAAATGTTAAATCTGAAAGATGCTTAAGATAAAAAGCATAAAATAAATAGTCTACTTAGGGCGTGTCCTCAATTCAAACGAGTATCCTCTAAATGGGCTAAAAACAGCTAAATTTTGCCAAACATCGTCAAATAGTTGGTCAATATCTCGATATTATCTGCACTATTTTCCTCGTTTGACGGCAATTTATCTCATTTTTATCACCATTTTTAAAATGAGGACACGCCCTAGTACCACTCACTAATTTTTTATACGAATAGTTTTTATAAAATAGTATGAGTAGACAAGGCAGACGTTATAATAAAGTAGTTGAGACTCATTATCAATATAAATGATAATGGTTTTTATTAACAGTACTTGCTATATTAAAGGCAACGTCTCATTTGATGTAAAGATAAGATTCATAGTAGTGAAGTATAGAAGTAAGGAACGTTCATAGAAATGAGCGTTCTGAGAGGTAAAACTACTAAGCAATGCCATGTGTCAGAGATGTATTAAATAGCGAAAATATTGTAAATTATTATTGATAATAATTATCGTTTGCATTATTATCTACGCCATTCTACTCTGAGTAATAAACATTAGGCTGTTATGAGTTCAACGGATTTAGACGCGCCACCACTTAAGTCGTTATTGCTAGCTATTGTTGCAGTACTAGGACTCCATGTGCTTGCCGCAATTGCACTAGTGGCAATAAAAACGCCTGAACTCAAACCTGAGCCAAAAAAAGAGATGTCACCACTTGAGATAAAGTTTGTGTCATTACCGGCAAAAACGGTCTCAACTGAAGTAGAAAAACAAACAGTCACAGCAAAAAAAGAAGTACAGCCTGAGGTACAAGTTCAGCCAGCGCCGCAACCTGAACCAACGCCTAAAGAGGCGGTTAAACAACCAACAGAGACACCAGTAAAACCAAAAGAGCCTGTTGTAAAAAATATAGAGCCGAAAGTGACGCCTGTGATAGCGTCAGAAAAGCCTCGTCCTGATACCAATCAAAAAGTAGCCCCAAAAGAGCCGCTACCGAAACCAAAGGTTGATAACTCAGCAGTTGAAGCACAGCGCAAAGCAGCTGCCCAAGCTGAATCAGAGCGTCAAGCCAGAAAAGCTGAGCAAGAGGCGCAAGCTAGGGCAGAGCAAGAGGCCAAGAGGGTCGCTGATGCAAAAGCTGCCGCTCAAGCGAAGGCTGCCGCAGAGGCCGCCGCTGCACAAGCAAGAGCTGAGGCAGAAGCAGCAGCTGCTTTAGCACAGAGTAATGAGCCTGTGAGCTTTACTGCCAGCTCAGCCAACTGGGCATCTGCGCCAAACTTTAGTTTCCCTGAGCGCGCCGCACGTAGAGCCCGTTCTGGTGATACGCTCAACGTTGTCTTGGTATTACGAGTCAACAAGCAAGGCGGTATCGATAACGTGCGCGTTGCTCAATCATCAGGTAATCCGCTAGTAGACAAAGAAGCCCGACGTCAAGTGCGATCTGGCAAGTTCAAACCCTTTACTAAGAATGGCGTACCTGTGGTAGGTGATGTGACCCTACCGATCAGTTACGCGGTTCCTTGATAGCTCATACTTTATAACAACGTATCTATTAATCACTTTTCATTATAAAACTAAACATGATATTTACCTCAGTATCATGTAATGGCATTACACCTTAAGGAGTCTGACATGGACTTTATGCAATACTGGCAGATCAGCGACATGGTGACGAAAACGTTGTTCTTTTTGTTGCTTGCGTTATCTATTCTCTCTTGGGTGACAGGTATCGTCCGCGTATTGCAAAGCCGCAAACTGGCGACCAATGTAGCAGATGATTTGAGTCAGCAATTACAAGCCAGACAGTCTGATTTGGTTGGTACTGATGCTGCCACACGCCGTTTGGTGACTGAGCAAACTTTACTCAAGCACATCGGTCGCTATCGTTTTGCTAGTGAGCGCGGTCTGCCAATTCTTGGCACGACGGCAGCGATTGCACCGTTCATTGGCTTGTTTGGTACGGTATGGGGTATTTTCCATGCCTTGCACAACATCGGTATGAGTGGTCAGGCAGGATTGGGACAGGTTGCAGGACCAGTCGGTGAAGCATTGATTATGACAGGTCTTGGTATTGCAGTAGCGATTCCAGCCGTGGTGTTTTACAACCTTGCAGTACGTATCAATCGACGCATAATGTATCAAGCCAACGACAGAGCGCATGATTTATTGGCGCAATCAACGGGTCTTGTGGATACTACCAAGGTAACTGCGAGCCATGCTACTAGCGTCTCTCAAGTGCATGCTGCACCCAGCAGTCGTTCAACGACGAGTGAGACGCAGCATACCAATAACTACAGTAATTCTGTGCCAAAGCAGCTATAGATAGTACTAGTTCTACAGATACTGATTTTGTAAACGTTAGGTCCGTAAACATTAAGGCTGCAAGCGCTAGGTCTGTAAAGGCTCAAACGACAAGTCGAAAAACCGTCAAAAAACGGCTTGGCTGTGTGAAAATAACTAAAAGCATTGAGAGTAACTATGGCATTTCAATTGGGTGATGATGACGTACGAAGCATGGATGAGATGAACCTCATTCCGCTGATCGATATCATGCTGGTATTGATGATTATATTTTTATTGACAGCGACCGTGCTGAATCCGACGGTGCCTTTAGATTTGCCAGAGACTAGTGCAGCGCTCAATGAAACGCCGCCAGAAGCGATTCAAGTCAGCATTGATAAGGACGCGGGAATATTCTGGGATAGCGACCCAATCAGTATGGAAGAGTTAGAGACACGCTTGCAGCAACAAGGCGCGACTGGTAAGAATCCAGCGGTACAGTTACGTGCGGATAAAGAAGGCAAGTACGATACGGTTGCTCAAGTCTTAGCAGCCGCAAGTAATGCTGGACTGACCAAAATCGCATTTGTGAATGAATAGCTTAGTAGCTAAATCTCTAAGAGCTTAATAATAGTGAGTTAGTGCTAGTAGCTTTGACTTTATATTAGAAAACTGGCTAGATAAATCAATAGCCCGACCAGTAATACAACCAGCACCGCTATAATAAAAACAATTAAAATAATAAAATTTTCTCCAACCTCATTAACTACTTAAACCTCAAATTAAGTCGTTAGTGAGGTTTTCTTTTTTTACCAGCCATAGCCAAACGGACGATAGCCGTAACCGAAACCTGCATGTCTGTAGCCAAATGGGTAAGGTGAGCGTAAGTAGTCGAGATCACGTTGGCGAATATAGTAGTAGCGCCCTTGAGAGTAAGCTTCTTCTAACTTCTCAATACCTTCTAACGGACAGACAGGTTGCCAGTCATAGCCTTCGCGACCGAGCTTATAAGCATTCAATTCAGTACAGTAGTTTTTGAGACCTTGTTGACGGCCTTGCTCCCATTGGATACGGTTAGGGCTAGCACCGCCGACACTGGCGCAGCTATTGGTATAGTGACCGAAGTAGGCACCAGAACGTCCTTGCGAGCCATCAGTGTAGCCGACTTCTTGCCAGTTGCTGCTTTGACACTGCTGCGGGGTTAGGCTCTGAGTCGTGGCACAGCCTGATAATGTCAGTACGACCGCGCCAAGTAGCGATAGGCTCATGCCTGTTTTGCTCATGACTTTACTCATCAGCTTGCGAGCGTGATAAGCGCCCGATGAGTTTGACTCAATAAGATAATTCATAATAAACCTGCGCGCGTTTAAAATTATGGTTTATCATAGCACTTTTTTGAACTGACCACTTTTCGCATCTGGTTTTTATAGTGTACTGTACTCAGTAAGTTTGTATACGCTAAATAGCTGATTTAATAGTGTAACTTGCTAAATTGTCATATGCTTTAAAAGCACCTGTTGCACCGCGATTGGACGACAACGCTTGATTTTTAATGGTTCGTGCTCATTATAAGCCCTTATATATCGTTGTTTATTATCGTACTAATCGCAAAACTATATGTACTATTTATAAATAACGGTTCATTAGCGATATTTACCGCTATATCTCTTAGTATCTTTTTCATTTAGTCAAAAGGCCAGACCATCATGGGAACATTGATTGGCGTTATCATTGTACTATTCGTATTAGGGAGTATGATGGCGCTCAAACCGAACGGTATCGATCAGCGTTTGGATAAGCTGCGTATGACCGCGCGTCGTCTACAGCTCAATCCAAAACTCGTTTCGTGCCCTGATTGGATCAAAGGCCGTGACAATGAGTATGGCCGCGGTATGCTTGGACAGTACTGCCTGATATTTGAAGACACTAAACTGCCGCATACCCGTTATCAAGTGATTGATGGACAGTGGCGACCAGACAGCAGTTTTGTCGATACCAGTACAGATGATAAGACGCTTACTATTCCCAGTGCGATTCGTTCTAGTCAAATCAGCAATAATCCGACGGTCAAAAAAACTGATTTTAGCTTGGATCAAGTGCCGTTAGATTTGCCAGTAAGTATCGAGCCGTTTGTTAAAGGTCTATTGACCAAGGCCAATAGCATTATTATTTATTGGGAAGATATTGCTTATGTACGTCCAGCATCTAACCCAACGTATCATCAAAAACGGATCGAAGCGGACTTATTAGTGCTCAAAGAAAACCTTGAGAAGTGGGCGCTACAGATGCAAAAACAAGCATAAACCTAGTAAAGCGTTTTTTCGTCTCCATTAAAGGGCAATATGCAAGCGGTTTGTCATATTCAAATTATTTAAAGTTGACAGTTTAACGCTTAGCAGTGTAACGTCTTTATAACTATATCTTTATTTTATGGTTATTATTTGTTTTATAACCTTTTTTATCAGCAGCGATTATTACTATAAATAGCTGAGCCATGGCCAAACCATGAGTATCCGCTTCCATAAATTGCCGTGCTGCTGAATTTAACCTTACTTTTAATTTACTTATATTATGGTGTCGTCAAACATGGCAAAAACCACAACCAAAAAAAGTCCAGCACCAGCTGCGGACAGCCCAAAAGGTAAGTCTTTGGTGATTGTAGAATCACCAGCCAAGGCAAAAACGATTAATAAATACCTTGGTGATGACTTTATCGTACGCTCAAGTATCGGTCACGTCCGTGATTTGCCGGTCAGTGCGAGCAAAAGCGCAAAGAAAGCAACGACCGCTAAAAAAGATGACAGTCTGACCAAAGAAGAAAAAGCGCAGCAAGCACTGGTGCGCCGCATGGGTGTAGATCCAGAGCATGATTGGGCAGCAGTCTACGAAGTATTACCAAACAAAACCAAAGTCATCAAAGAGCTTAAAGCACTAGCCAAAGACGCTGACAAAATCTATCTAGCAACGGATATGGATAGAGAAGGGGAAGCGATCGCTTGGCATTTAAAAGAAGTCATCGGTGGCCCTGATAGCAAGTATCAACGTGTGGTCTTTAACGAGATTACCAAGTCAGCTATCCAAAGTGCGTTTAAACAGCCTTCGAAATTAGACATTGACCGCGTGAACGCACAGCAAGCCCGTCGCTTCTTGGACCGTGTCGTTGGCTTTATGGTATCGCCACTATTATGGCAAAAGATTGCCCGTGGACTGTCGGCAGGCCGTGTACAGTCAGTCGCTATGCGTTTGGTCGTTGAGCGTGAGCATGAAATTCGCGCATTCATTCCAGAAGAATACTGGCAGATTCATGCGGACACGCACATTGCTAATGGTAAAGCCAAAAAAACCTCAGACGCTGAGCAAATCGGTATCCGCTTAGAGGCGACCAAACAAGGTGGAAAAACTTTAAAGCTTGGTAATAAAGAGCAAACCGATAAAGTGTTAGAGGTGCTCAAAGCAAGCGACTTTATCGTCAAAGAGCGTGAAGAGAAACCAACGCAATCGCGTCCAAGCGCACCGTTTATTACTTCGACCTTGCAACAGGCTGCTAGCACGCGCTTAGGATTCTCTGTTAAGAAAACCATGATTTTGGCGCAGCGTCTATATGAAGCGGGTCATATTACTTATATGCGTACTGATTCGACGTTCTTATCAGGCGACGCACTTGCTGCTGTCCGTGGTCATATCGAAGACAGCTATGGCGAAAAATACGTACCAGAAAAACCAAATTTCTATGGTAACAAGCAAGGCGCACAAGAGGCGCATGAAGCGATTCGTCCTTCTAACGTCAATATGAAGTCAACACAGCTCAAAGGTGTTGAGCGTGATGCGATACGTCTATACGAGCTAATCTGGCGTCAATTTGTGGCGTGCCAGATGTTACCTGCCAAATATCTGTCAGTGAACCTGTTTGTCGGCGCAGACGATATCGAGTTAAAAGCCCGTGGCCGTACCATGGTATTTGATGGTTACACGAGAGTGATGCCACCAGCTAAGACTGACGATACCTTACTGCCTGATGTCAAAAAAGGCGATAAGCTAAATCTAGATAAGCTAGATCCAAGTCAGCACTTCACTAAGCCTGCGCCTCGCTATACTGAAGCCAGTCTAGTAAAAGAGCTTGAGAAGAAAGGCATTGGTCGTCCATCGACGTATGCTTCAATTATCTCAACCATTCAAGATCGCGGCTATGTGAAGCTTGAGAATAAGCGTCTATTTGCCGAAAAAATGGGTGATATCGTTACTGATCGATTGACAGCTAGCTTCCCAGACTTAATGGATTATACCTTTACTGCCGCGCTCGAAGACAAGCTCGATCATGTGGCAGAGGGTGATCAAGACTGGAAAGACGTGCTTGATAATTTCTATGGCGAGTTCAAAACGACTCTAGAGCGTGCCAAAGAAAAAGACGGCATGCGTCCAAACGATCCGACTGACATGCCAGATGTCCATTGTGATATCTGTGATCGTCCGATGCAGTTGCGCACAGGGTCAACAGGCGTATTCTTAGGCTGTACTGGCTATAATCTACCGCCAAAAGAGCGCTGTAAAGGCACCAAAAATCTAATGCCAGTCGAAGCATTCGCCAATCTAGATGATGCGGAAGGTGATGACGAAGCGGCAGAAGTTAAAGATTTGATGGAGAAAAAACGCTGTCCGAAATGTGGCACGGCGATGAATGGTTACATCGTAGATGGTGGTCTCAAACTACACATTTGCGGTAACAACCCTGATTGCGATGGTTATATTCTAGAAGAAGGTAAATTTGAAGTACCTGGTTCAGATGCACCAACCATTGATTGTAATAAATGTGATGGACAGATGGAGCTTAAAACAGGACGCTTTGGTCCGTACTTTGCTTGTCAAAACTGTGATAACACACGCAAGGTACTAAAAACCGGTGAAGCAGCGCCGCCACGTATGGATCCAATCCATCTGCCAGAGCTAAAGTCGACCAAGCACGATGATTATTTCATTTTGCGTGAAGGGGCGGCTGGGATGTTCTTAGCAGCGTCTAAGTTCCCAAAAGTGCGCGAGACACGTCCGCCAAAGCTGGCTGAGCTACGAGAAATTAAAGATAAAATGGAAGATAAGTTCCAGTATCTGTTTGCAGGACCAGATGAAGATCCTGAAGGTAACCCAACCATCTTGCGCTGGTCACGTAAGAAAAAAGAGCAGTATATCGGCTCTGAAAAAAACGGCAAGGCCACACGTTGGGGTGTGTACTGGCGTAAAGGTGAATGGGTAGAAGAGTAACTATTGTGAAATCCAATATAGTGCTTTTATAGCGTCAGACTCATTCAATGTACTACAGGTACGATTTGCATTGGTCTTTCTTGTATTAGCTTAAACAAACCTAATAGTTACTTCCAATAAAAAACCCTCTTATAGTTTAAGAGGGTTTTTTTGTGCTTATAAGATTTCTTTTAAGCCATTTCTACGTTTGCAAACCTAGCTTAAGTCTATAGGTTTGGACAGTATTAGTTTTTTACGATGATACCGCAACCAATACGATCGCCTGCATTACCTGAAGGCTGACTGGTATAGTCGTCAACGCCAGCATGTACGATAAAGGCCAAACGATTTACGCTGTATTTACCTGCTTCAGTCGCTGCGATTTTCTTATTCACATAGTTAATAGTAGCAACACCATCTTCATTAGCAGTTAAGTTTGGCAAGTCACCAGCATGACCATTCATGTCATCTGGATTAGAGTGTGGCTTGTTGTCTGGGTTGAAATGACCGCCTGCTGCTTTACCCATGACGTCACAGCTGCCTGTTTCGTGGATATGTAATGAGACAGTTCTACCTGGCTGTAAGTTAGTGAGTTTACCGTAAACTTGGACGCCGCCATCAACTGGACGTAAGAAAACTTGACCGACTTCTTTCTTCTTACCATCTACTGTTTGTATGGTTGATTTTAGCGTTGGCTGTGCTAAAGGATTACCTGTTTGCATTTGGCTTTCTACCGTTTGGCAACCAGTCATTGCTAACGCTGAACCGCATAATAGGGTACTTGCAAGTAATGTCTTATTCATTATTATCTCCAATTGTTTGAGTTGTTATTTTTAATCTTCATTAAAGCCACGAATATCTATCGTTATTGTTCTATAAAATCGGTGTCAATATTCGTTAACATCGGAGTCAGTATAGCCAAGCTAACTCTATAGTTATTCATCAAATGCGCAACAATCAGTTAATAAATGTAAGTATCGTATGGGTTTGAAAAACGAAGTAGCATAAATAATTTTGAAATTAAATGGCTTTAAATGTGTGAGAACCCTATTAAGAAGGCTACGAACTGCAAGCAAATAAACAATAAACAGGCATAAAAAAAGCCGCCCATCATTGTGATAAGCGGCTTCCTAATCTATAGGACGAGTTTAATAAAGGTTCAATTAATTATGCAGTGCTTTACCAGAGGTTTTATCAACGGTCACTTTGGCAGGTTTGATTGGTGTTGGCATACTCACCAAAGCAACCTTTAAGATTTCTTCAATCGTAGCAACTGGCTGAATGGTTAGGCCTTCTTTCACGTTATCAGGGATATCAGCCAGATCACGCTCATTAGTCGCTGGGATTAAGACGTGCTTGATACCGCCGCGATGTGCCGCCAGCAATTTCTCTTTAAGGCCGCCGATGCGTAATATCTTACCGCGTAAGGTAATCTCACCTGTCATCGCAATATCTGGACGGATAGCGATACCTGTCAATGCAGAGACTAGCGCTGTCGTCAGTGCACCACCAGCAGATGGGCCGTCTTTTGGCGTGGCGCCTTCTGGCATATGCACATGGACGTCTGTTGTTTTAAACGTCTCGTAATCAATGCCTAAGCTATCACCGCGAGCACGAACCACACTCATAGCCGCGCGAATCGACTCTTTCATCACATCGCCGAGTGAACCGGTAAAGCTAAGCTCGCCTTTACCTTTCATACCGACCGCTTCGATGGTCAATAGCTCACCGCCGACCTGAGTCCATGCAAGACCAGTAATACGACCAATCTCAGGCTCTTCTTCAGCCAGACCATAGTCATACTGATGCACACCTAGATAGTCATCGATGTTCTTGTCATCGACCGTCACTAGCTGACGTTCTGCTTTTTTCGGAGCGCGAGCACCATGAGTTTCAACCGAACCGCGAACCACTTTACGGCAGATTTTATTTACTTCACGCTCAAGGTTACGCACACCTGCTTCACGCGTATAGCTACGCACGATGCTATGCAATGCTGCTTCAACAATCTCAATTTCACCTTCTTTGAGACCATTTTGCTTAATCGCTTTTGGTACTAGGTATTTCTGTGCGATATTGACCTTTTCTTCTTCGGTATAACCTGGCAGACGAATGACTTCCATACGGTCAAGCAGTGCAGGCGGAATATCCATGCTGTTGGCAGTACAGATAAACATCACTTGTGATAAATCTAAGTCCATATCTAGATAATGGTCGTTAAATGTATCGTTCTGTGATGGATCCAATACTTCAAGCAATGCTGATGCTGGATCACCGCGGAAGTCTTGCGCCATCTTATCGATTTCATCCAATAAGAACAGCGGGTTTTTGACTTCTACTTTTGCCAATGACTGAACGATTTTACCTGGCATTGCACCGATATAAGTACGGCGATGACCACGAATTTCTGCTTCATCACGTACGCCACCAAGTGCCATACGCACAAACTTACGACCAGTGGCACGGGCAATTGATTCACCCAACGAGGTTTTACCGACACCTGGAGGACCGACGAGACATAGAATCGGACCACGAAGTTTCTTCACCCGTGATTGCACAGCGAGATATTCTAAGATACGGTCTTTTACATCTTGTAGACCGTAATGGTCTTCGTCTAATACCGTCTTCGCTTTGTCTAAATTGATAGATACTTTAGTCGTCGCATTCCACGGCGTGTCCAAGATCCATTCGATATAGTTGCGTACCACTGATGATTCGCTTGATGCAGGTGGCATCATTTTGAGCTTTTTAAACTCTTGCTCAGCTTTTTTGCGCACGTCTTCTGGCAAGTCAGCATCTTCTAAACGCTGCTCTAGCTCAGCCACATCATCTTCACCATCGAACGCGCCGTCATTCATATCTGACAGCTCATTTTTGATGGCTTTCATCTTTTCATTTAAGAAGTATTCGCGCTGATTGTCTTCCATTTGCTGACGGACAGCATCTTGGATATCCTGCTCGATGTTTTGCTCAGCACTTTGCTTGACCAGATATTCAGTCAAAGTATTGATATGCGTTTTGATATCGTCTTCTTCTAGGAAAGACTGTTTGATATCAAGGTCCATCGACACACGAGTTGAGATGAAATAAACCAACTCAAGCAAGTCGTCAATACGTTTGGCCACACGAGTCAGCTCACGTGCATTGCGAAGTCGCGCATCTGCATAGCTTTCGAATAATGTAGTTAATGCTTGAATCGTATTTTTCTGTTGGCTTTCATCCATGCTGACATCAAGGTCGGCACGTTCAAATCTTGCCATCAATAAATCGTCATGGCCTTCTATATTATCAACACGAGCGCGGTATTGACCTTCGATCAATACTTTAATGCAGTTCTCGTCGCTGTCATGTGGCATGGTGCTGACGATGCGACACACTGTACCGTACTGATACAAGTTACCTTGATCAATATCTTCGGTCAGTGAGTCTTTTTGCGCGACTACCAGTACTTTGTTGCCATACTCAGCTTGTGCCAGCTCAACCGCTTTCACCGATGGCGCACGTCCCACAAACAATGCAATCTGCATGTGTGGATAGACGACGACGTCTCGTAATGCTAGCAGTGGCAGATAGCTTTCATCTTCATTGTCTTTGACAGCGTTGGATGAGGCATTTGACGCATCCGTAGATGAGCTTTCTGTCTCATTATTCGCGTCAGCACTGATATTAGCGTCAGTGTTAGTATTTACATCAGACGTCGTGTCAGTGTTCAGGGCAGATGATACATCGATGTCGATGTTGTCTTTATCAATATTATGTTCACTCATATGTTTTTCCTCGTTCCCCAGACTTGTAAAGTCAAGTTCGTGGTTCATGTTTAGATAAATGGTGCTCACGAAAAAAATTGCAAGGCTGATTGGTGAAGTCGTCTGCTTATCTTTGTTAAATAGTTGTCTGAGCGCCCAGTAAACGACGGCATTAACGTCGGTAATGATATGTCGTCAGGAGTATGAATGGTCTATGACTGGTCTATAAATGATAAAGACAGTCAGAAATTAGAGAAGAAGGTTTGAATGTATAGGTAGCATTTGGCTGTCTGTATTGATGCCTAATCGGTTCTATGCGTAGGCTTTATACCCAAAATAAGGTAAACTGGCGCGCGTCTAAAACAGGCTCTCATATTGAGACGTTTTAGACAACAGGGCGATATTCATTAGTTTCAATATTCATAGGTCTCATTAAGACCAAAGTATAAAGAACAAGGGGCAACACATGGCCATCAATGCAGTATTGCTAGCAGTTATTATTATGCTAGGACTGTCACTTTCGCGAGTGCACGTGGTGCTCAGTTTATTAATCGGCGCGCTGGCAGGTGGACTGCTGGCAGGGCTTGGTATTACTGATACGCTTAATGCTTTTCAAGAAGGCATCCGTAATGGCGCAGAGATTGCGCTGTCGTATGCACTGCTTGGGGCGTTTGCGGTAGCGATTGCTCATTCAGGTTTGCCGCAGTCATTGGCAGGCGCGGTCATCAAGCGTATTGATGCTGCTGGTACGAGTGGCATGATTAAGTACATGCTGTTTGCAGGCCTCATTACCATGAGCTGCTTTAGCCAAAACTTAATCCCTATTCATATTGCCTTTATTCCGCTACTGGTACCGCCATTACTACTAGCATTCAATCGCATGCAGATTGATAGACGCCTGATTGCTTGTCTGATTACGTTTGGACTGGTCACCACCTATATGTTTATTCCTTATGGCTTTGGTGATATCTATCTCAATCAGATTATGCTAAAAAACGTGGGTGAAGCGGGCATTGATGTTGCTAATATTTCTGTGGTGCAAGCCATGGCGATTCCTGCATTGGGTATGCTAATTGGTTTACTGGTTGCTGTATTTATCAGCTACCGTAAGCCACGCGCATATCAGCAGATTGCGATAGATCAGCAAGCGCATGATGCCGTAGTAGAAGGCGATGCCTTAAGCAAAACTGCCGCTGGTGCACAGTCGCAAAGCAAGCTAAAGACACTGGTTGCACTGGCTGCTATCGTGACTGCTTTTGTGGTGCAGTTATACACCGACTCGCTACTACTTGGCTCAATGTTTGGCTTCGGTGTGTTTATGGCGACCGGCGTGGTGAAGTGGCGTGATGCTGATGGCGTCTTTAATGACGGTATCAAGCTGATGGCGATGATTGGCTTTATTATGATTACCGCGCAGGGCTTCGCTGAAGTAATGAAAGCGACTGAGCAGATTCAGCCATTGGTCGATGGGGCAGCGTCACTGTTCGCTGGTAATAAAGCGATGGCGGCATTTATTATGCTACTAATCGGTTTGATTGTGACCATGGGTATTGGTTCGTCATTTTCGACCATTCCTATTTTGGCTGCGATTTATGTGCCGCTGTGTATTTCATTAGGGTTCTCGCCGTTGGCTACTGTGGCGATTATCGGTACGGCTGGCGCACTTGGAGATGCGGGTTCGCCTGCGTCAGATTCGACATTGGGGCCAACCTCTGGTCTAAACATCGACGGTCAACATGACCATATCAAAGACAGTGTGATACCAACATTTTTGCATTACAATATTCCGCTACTGGCATTTGGTTGGATTGCAGCGATGGTGTTGTAGGTGATTTGGTCAGCCCTTTAAATCAATCCAAGTACCCAACAAAAAAGACGCTTATCGGTAAGCGTCTTTTTTTTGCATTAGTTATAGGACTGTTAGAATAATTAAATTAGACGGTTATCTTAAGTACCGATATCTTGCTTTATACTTTCTATATTTTTGCGCAACAGGTATACGAAAAACAGCGTAATGAAGGGGTCATAAACACGATCTAGTCTCAAATCACCATTGATGTATTCAACAATAGCCAACGCAAACAAAGACAGCAGAATAAAAGAAAAGCATTGAGATATAGGAACCAAAAAACGTAGAAAAGATGTGCTGCTAAAGGGCTTTATATGACGTATTTCAATATGGGTGCTAAGCGCGAAGGTATAAAATGCTGCAAGCGCTAGCAAAAAGGTTCTTAGTTCAACGAAATCAAAGCCGTTGTAATCATAAATATAAGCCGCAGGCGTGGCCAAGAGTAATAGCACGAACAGATAAAAACAAACTTGTAGCGAAGCGGGCGACATAAACTCTTTTTTTACTTTGTCCACGATCAACGACCTATAATGTAATGATAATTATTTGCGATAAGTATAATTTATAGGCCATGTAGAAACAATAGTTTGGCAATAAAAAGCAAGCGTCGATCAAATCAAACCACTCTATAACCGCGTTTCTTCAAATTGTGCTCTATCAGTTATATATGTGTTATTCATCAAAATCTTTTATCTCACCATTCAAAGTACTCAAAAACGCATCGCTTTGCGCTAGCAGTTCATTTAAGCGTTCTTCATTGACGAGCCGTGTCATCTCATCAGCACTAAAGGGCTGTTCTTGACTGTAGTAGCGTTGCTCTCTAGCGTCCTCGTTGCCTAATGTTTGCAAATATTCATCCACACTGTCTGCAATGGAATCAGCAGCGCTAGAGTTAGCATCCATCGCTTGCTTATCATCTTTCATCAAAACCACCTTATGCCGCTTGGCGTAATTAAGCCATCTAATGGCACATCCCAAGGCTGCCGTTGTAATTGTTCTACTACTTGGAAATCATAACACCAGCCAATTTTTAATGGTTTCTTGGCCCCTGACCGATAGATTTTTCCAAGCGTTGTATCATAAAACCCGCCACCCATGCCCATACGGTTGCCGTTTATGTCGACCGCCACCAGTGGGCAGATAATGACATCCAATTCGCGCGCCCAAAGTAGACGGCGATGATGGTTTTGCTTCATACCTAACCGATGGATACGCGTCGGTATGTTGAGTAATTTTGAGTGATAAACAGGTACAAAGCGCAGGTGTTTATCATCATTGCCATTGCTAGTACGACCAAGTGAACCAACAACTGGCAAATAAGGAAAATAGCCTAAGCGTTGACACCAATCCAATAGTGGCTGGGTAGGTAGCTCACCAAAGCCATCGTAATATAGTCCAATGCGCGCATGTGTGGGCAATCGCTGCTGTAGCTTAGATAGATGCAAGCTTGCAGACTGAGCAAGTTGTCTACGTTCTCCATCGCTCAACTGACGGCGTTGGCGAGTAAAGTGTAGTCTAGGCGGATTGCTAATGACAGATTCAGATGTTTCAGTATTTTTTGAGTCACCATTATTTGAATCAAGCCTATTATGCTCAGGCCGTATTGGTTTGGGGTGCATGGTTTCAGAGTGCATAATTTTAGAGTGCATAGATATCTTATCCAATGAAGTATCAGATTGGTGGTGACAGACGTTTTTAGACATTCGTTCTTAGGCATCGCTCAAGGCTATTTGTGAATATTCAACACGTCCTAGTCATGCTATCATAACGCCACTTTACATCGTATTTCCGTTTATGTGCAGCAGTTGTTGCACTTTTTATCGTTCAGTTATTTAACAACAAACCAGTAAAGAGGGTAGTTATGTCGACACAGAATCAGGCAACTCGTACCGAAAAAGACACCATGGGCAACGTAGAAGTCCCAGCTGACGCTTATTGGGGTGCGCAAACTCAGCGTAGCCGCGAAAACTTCAAAATCGGTGGCGAGACTTTGCCGCGTCCAATGATTGAAGCGATGGCACTGGTCAAAAAAGCCGCTGCGATTACCAATGCAAGCTTAGAGCGTATCGAAGGCGACAAGCGTGATCTCATCGTACAAGCCGCTGACGAAATCATCAATGGTGGTCTGGTCGATCAGTTCCCATTGGTTGTATGGCAGACAGGTTCTGGCACCCAGTCAAACATGAACATGAACGAAGTATTGGCCAACCGTGCTAACGAAATTGCTGGTTCTGAGCGTGGCAGCTATACGCCAATTCACCCAAATGACCATGTGAATCATGCACAGTCTACCAACGACAGCTTCCCAACGGCGATTCGTGTGGCAGCTGCTCGTCAAATCAACAGCTTGTTGATTCCAGCGGTAAAAGCACTACGCGATACGCTAGCGGCAAAAGCCAAAGAATTCGATAGCATTGTAAAAATCGGTCGTACACATTTGCAAGACGCCACGCCTTTGACCTTAGGCCAAGAGTTCAGCGGCTATGTAAGCCAACTTGACCATTCATTGACTCGTATCGACAACGCGCTACAAGGTCTATATGAATTGCCACTAGGTGGTACTGCGGTTGGTACTGGTCTAAACGCCCATCCTGATTATGCCGTAAAATCAGCTGAGCAACTAGCGACTTTGACTGGCTTGCCATTCGTTACGTCACCAAACAAATTTGAAGCACTAGCCGCTCGTGATGCAGAAGTATTCGCTTCAGGCGCACTAAAAACACTAGCAGGTAGCCTAAACAAAATCGCTAACGACGTACGTTGGTTGGCATCTGGCCCTCGTTGTGGTCTTGGCGAGTTGACGATTCCTGAAAATGAGCCAGGCTCTTCTATTATGCCAGGCAAAGTAAACCCAACTCAGTCAGAAGCAATGACCATGGTTGTCGCTCAGGTCATGGGTAACGACACAACCATCAGCATGGCTGGCGCATCAGGTAACTTTGAGCTAAACGTGTATAAACCAGTTATCGCGTTTAACTTGTTACAGTCTATCAAACTGCTTGGCGACGCTTGCAACAGCTTCAACGAAAACTGTGCCGTTGGTATCGAGCCAGTAAAAGACAAAATTGATGACTTCTTGCATAACTCATTGATGCTAGTAACGTCATTGAACCGTCATGTTGGTTATGAAAACGCTGCAAAAATCGCTAAGACGGCTTATAAAGAAAACAAAACTTTGAAGCAAGTTGCGGTTGAGCTAGAGCTACTAACTGAAGCGCAGTTTGATGAGTGGGTCATTCCTGCTGATATGGTACATCCTAAGTAAGCAGTAGACAAAATAACGACCTGCTACGGTGTCAGACTTGCTTAATGTATGATAAGTACAATTTGCCCTCGTCTTTCTAGTAGCAGCATCATATTTGTTCCACTGAGAATTTAGAAATAAAAAGACCTTGTCACTTCTTATAAGAGTTATAAGAGAATGTGGCAAGGTCTTTTTCATTATGGAGTTAGACTACTTTTTCTAAGAAATTATAATAGAGTACTATTTAAATAATAATTTAAAACTATTGTACTTACAGTACATTCTTCAGGTATAGAGAATATTAGCTTCAATCAGTACGAGGTGACCATAATACTTTGGCATGCTTTCCTTCGCCTTTAGAGATTTTTTTTCGAGCAATAAGTTGCCCTTCGAAAGTAAAATCTTCAGATATCTTTATTATTAAAAGTTTATTGAAATGACCAGCACGTTTAACTCTAACTTCATTATTGCTTTTTTCAGGAGAGATAGTTTTTACTTCAATAAAGTCGTTACCAATCTTCCCATCAGAACCTTGTGCATGTTTCTTATGTCGCTTAATACCATATTCAATTTCAGCATATAGCTCTCCGAGTTCTCCCCAAATTTGTAAATAACGATTCGTTAATCTAAAGAAAGAGGCTGCGTTATCGACTAAATTATTAAAAATAACAATTAGCTCAGGGTCAATTTCTGAAGGTTCGAAGACAGATTCATCTATTTTCTTCCAATCATCAGAAGAATAACCTAGTTCGTCTATGTCAAATTCATATGATCTATATTCGTATGGATTATATCCACAAGTAGCAGCATCTCTTATCTGGTCGGGGCTATAACCCTCTTGATGCATATCGTATAAAAAATCCCAGTCGCTCATACTTTACTTTTCCTAATTGATTATCCACAATTTGATTAGTTGTAAAAAGCCAAGCAAAATGGTCGGCCTTTTTCATATCAAACATCTAATCTCAATTAAAACTTATAAAGCAAACCAAGCGTCGTCGCTGCTTCAGTACGTGAGTCGACCATTGGGCTATCGTACTGCTCATTCGGTACATAGCTCACGCTTTGATTGGCGAATCCTGCCCAGCGCTCATTAAAGTCATAGTTGGCACTAATATTGATATACGGATTCAAGCTAGAGTTAGATTTATACGCATCAACGCCCGTTTTCGCGGCCTCTTTTTCACTGACACCATAGTAGTACTCGTTGTAGTCAGCATCATGATATTCAAAGCCAATACTTGGATAGACCGTTAGCTTGCCTTTAGTAATTCTAGAAAGGTAAGTCAAGCGAGCCGTGTTACCGCCACTACGATCTAATACATCAGCGCCTATTTGCGCGCGGATGCCGCCAATAGCTGTACGACGCTGATAGCTTAGACCTGCTTCTGCTGATGATTTACGCTCATCCAAGCCTTGCAGTGCGCCATTGGCATCATCAGGTTCAAACTCAGAACCTGCAAGCTTGGCATAGGCAGACAGCTGATTGACACCATCGTTGATCAGATACGCACCAGCTTGCGCACCGCGTACATAGACTTTGTTATTGTCATAAAATGCACCTGGTAGCACGCGCACTTCAGTACTGTCTTCGAGATCATAGGCTGATTTGACCGCCATGACATTGACCCCAACGCTGAGCTCAGCATCTTTGTCAGTCGGCAAGTTGTCATTAAAAAGTGCGGCGTTAGACATGCTAGCCACACCAAATAGTGCAGTAGCGGTGAACGCGCTAAACATAGTACGTGTAGAGATATTAGGTAGCGCTGCAAGTTTTAACATAATTGGATCTCGTAAGTGAGTATAAATAACTGAGTGGTGCGATTAAGCAAAACGTGTTTAAAAGGGCAAGCTATAAAATGAATCAGTAATATAGGTCAGTATGCTGTTTTTGGAGTCTATATAGCAATGATAGATAAGTATGAGCATTTACTCAATGGCTTTTAGTACTTGCAGTAATTGCTGATGAATATCTTGCCACCACCAGACGAAGCCAATGCTAATAAGTAACATCGCAAGCCATGGTAATAGTTGCCAAATAATGGAAGGTTTTTTAAGTGCTTCGGGTTTAATACTATTATGAACAGCTTCATTACTTAACGGTGAATTGTTAGCAGTAATGCTGTCGGCACTATTGTTAGTATATATGTCTGCCGTATTCGTTTCATTGTTGGCAAACGCAGCATCTTGCTCGGTTGAATTAGCATCAATGTGAGGCGATTGTTCGATAGAAGTAGCGTCATACGGGCTTTGGTTATCAAGTTGATTATGATACTGGCCACTATACTGACTATTATAGGGTGTGCTGTCATGAGCACTATATGAATAGTTGGTTTGATAAGCATTTAACGTGCGCTGCTGCTGAATCGCTGCATTTTGCAGCGCGACTGCTAGACGCTGACGGTAGCCAATCGCAAAAGCCAATGCAATCACTAGTCCCGTGATTGCGCCACCGATATGACCAGCATTATCAATACCTGGTACGGCAAACCCATAGACGAGGTTGATGCCCATAATAAAGATTAGGCTTTGAAGATTGAGTACCATGCCATTGACCGATATTTTAAACAGTGCAGCGATTAATAATGCCGCACCAATGCCCATGATACCACCTGATGCGCCAGCTGAGAGTCCAGGCTGTCCCGTACCATCCAATATACTTTGCCATGTGACATAGCTGTTGAGTAAGTTACCACCGATTGCTGCCAACAAAAATAACGCCAAAAATTTGGCTGAGCCAAACATCGGCTCGGCAATCTGCCCAAAGAAATACATGGCAAACCCATTAAACAATAAATGCATCAGACCAATGTGCAAAAACGCACTACTGATCAGTCGCCAAGGATCATCACCCATGGTAAAAGGTAAGGCATTGGCACCCCATTTGAGCAGTGCCTCAGTGGAGGGGTTGTTGGCATCAACACCTGTCAATATCTGCATAATAAATAGCCCAATAAAGCTAGCTAAGAGCAGGGTAGTGACGGGCGCTATTTTTAATAGTTGTTGAATGGTCATAAAAGCGAGATATCATCAAAATGTTGTATATATAGTATAAAGGGTATGGTCAGATAATGTTATTTATCCGCAGGTCATCATGGTACAAGTTTTCATACTCTTTATGGCTGATAGCTTTTAAAACTAGCAAGCTCTTAGAAATCGAAAGTTCTTAAAAACGGATAGCTCTAAAAATGACCAACTTTAAGATTCTCATAAGTACCTTTTACCAAGATATCATCCGTAACTTTATTGATATCAGTATGACCGCAGAATGCCATTGAGATATCACACTCTTTATAGATGATTTCAAGCGCGCGGCGTACGCCATCTTCACCATAAGCGCCCAATCCATAGAGAAAAGCGCGCCCAATCATCGTGCCTTTCGCACCCAGTGATATCGCTTTTAGCACATCTTGACCAGAGCGAATGCCACTATCTAACCACACTTCAATATCGCTATTCTCAGCATGGACGGCTTGTACGATGTCAGACAGCGCAGAAATAGAAGACAGTGCACCATCTAATTGACGGCCTCCATGGTTTGAGACGACCAGTGCATCAGCACCGCTACGGGCCGCCATGATGGCATCTTCAGGTTCCATGATACCTTTGATGATCAGCTTGCCGCCCCACATATCTTTGATACGCGCCACATCATCCCAGCTCAAACGTGGATCAAACTGCTCTTCTGTCCATGAGCTCAATGATGACAAGTCTTCAACGCCTTTGGCATGACCGACGATATTGCCAAAGCTACGACGTTTGGTGCCTAGCATATTCATACACCACTGCGGCTTGGTCATTAGGTTCATGATGTTAGTAAGCGTCGGTTTAGGCGGTGCAGACAAACCGTTTTTGATATCTTTATGGCGTTGACCCATGACCTGCAAGTCGGCAGTTAATATTAGGGCTGAGCAATTGGCATCTTTTGCCCGTTGAATCAAATTGGCCATATAGTCTTGATCGCGCATGACATACAACTGAAACCAAAACGGTTTGCTGGTATGAGTGGCGATATCTTCGATAGAGCAGATGCTCATGGTCGAGAGGGAGAAAGGCACGCCAAATTTTTCAGCGGCACGTGCGGCATGAATCTCGCCATCTGCCCACATCATACCAGTGAACCCAGTTGGAGCGATGGCGACGGGCATATTGACGGACTCACCAATCATTTGTGTTGCTAGACTGCGATTGTCCATATCGACCAATACTCGCTGGCGCAGTTTGATACGGTCAAAGTCAGTTTCATTACTACGATACGTGGTCTCAGTCCATGAGCCTGAATCGACATAGTCATAAAACATGCGCGGCACTTTACGCTTAGCGACACGGCGTAGGTCTTCAATCTCTGTTACTTTCTTTAATACTGGTTTTAAATCTTTCATGATTTCTCACCACTTTATCATCGTAATTGGGCGTCTTTGTTATAGGTCTAATGCTATTAAGCGAGCAGCTGCTGCAAATCCATCACCGAAAACGGATAGTTTAATCGTTTGGATGGCGTCAAAATCACAGGGATAGTTGTGGCAAATTTCATCATCAGTGCCTCATCAAAGTCTGCAATATCGATATATTGGTAACTAATCGGTTGTACTGCCTGAAACTGAGTAATTATCTGCTCAGCGATATCACATAAATGGCAGCCCGAGGTGCCCAGTAGCCACCATTGATTGTTATTTTCAGCGGTGTTGAGGCTTGGATTTGCTGCAATAACACGCGCTCGTAATACTTCTATATTATCATCGTACATGGTTAGTCTCTTATCTTCATACTGATTGCAAAGCGCTGATGCTCAGCACGCGCTTATCTAAAACATAAAATACTTTAACGGTCATTACATCATAAAGAAGTGGGGTAAATAATGACAGCGATTGTGAGATTAGGTAAGATGACCTGCTATTGATCGTTATTAATGACTAATGCTCAACAGTTAATGATTGGCTATACATAGCCCATTTATAATCACTGATTCTTAGTTGATGTCTCATAGTCATTGATAGAGTATCAACCTTATCTTATTACTTTTTTAACCACTCGGATATCGCGCATGGCAAGTTTTGGCACATTTATCAAACGTCTGTTATTGGCAATTATGCTATTGGTTGTCGCATTCCATATATTGGTCGTTGGGCTACTATTAATTTGGAAAACACAGCCAATTAACAACAGTATGTTTATGTTGACGCATCGCCTAACGGGCGGCACAGTCACTCAGACATGGGCTGAATATGATGCGATTGCCAAACCTGCCAAGCAAGCGGCGATTGTGAGTGAAGACTCGACATTTAGTCAGCATAGTGGTTTTGATTTTAAAGGTATCAAAGCGGCGCAAAAGAAAAATGAAGAGACAGGCAAAATGTCTGCTGGCGGCTCAACGATTACTCAACAATTGGCAAAGAACTTGTTCCTCACTTCGCATCGCTCTTATGTGCGTAAAGCTGAAGAGGCTGTCATCACTGTGATGATTGAGACCTTGTGGGACAAGCAGCGCATTATGACCGCTTACCTAAATGTGGCGGAGTTTGGTAATGGTATCTATGGTATAGACGCGGCAGCGCATCATTATTTCGATAAGTCTGCGGCCAATCTAAACCGAGATGAGTCAGCGCTTCTGATTGCGATGCTTACCAATCCAAAGTACTACGAAGACAATCAAGGCGATAAGCGTTTACGTAACAAGCAACGTATTATCAAAAAACGCATGAAAAATGCCGTATTACCGCAAGCAGCTTCATAAACATAAAGCATGAGAGTTGGGCTAGGGCGTGTCCTCATTTTAAAAATGGTGATAAAAATGAGATAAATTGCCGTCAAACGAGGAAAATAGTGCAGATAATATCGAGATATTGACCAACTATTTGACGATGTTTGGCAAAATTTAGCTGTTTTTAGCCCATTTAGAGGACACTCGTTTGAATTGAGGACACGCCCTAAATTATAGGATTGAATGTTGTAGGCTCGGCTATTTCAAATAAAACTAGGATATACCCTAATAAAGACAGAACGATAAAAGATGATGGCGTATCGATAACGCAAAAGGAGTAGTGACGTGGTAGAGATGACTAGTAATCAGGGCAGTGGTGATGTTAACGATATGATTGACGTTAATAAGGTCAACGAGGGCGCTAATGACAATATTGATAAAGACATTAGTGTAGATAATAGCCCAAATAATTTAGCAGAAATTGAATGGCAACGCTCAGCAGATGGCAGCTATTCACCGAGCAGTTATATCAATCGTGACTTGTCTTTACTACAGTTTCATCTGCGAGTATTAGCGCAGGCATCTAGTTCGCGTCACCCACTGCTTGAACGCTTATTTTTCTTGATTATTTTTTCATCCAATCTTGATGAATTTTTTGAGATTCGTGTCGCTGGCATCATGCAAAAGCTCAACATCGGTGATGTGTCGACCAGTGCTCATGGCATGCGTCCTAGCGAAGTGTTAAACGAGATATCTATTATTACTCATGCTGCAATCAGCGAACAGTATCGTATTCTCAATGAAGATATCCTGCCAGCGCTTGCGCTCGAAGATATTCGCTATCTCAAACGTGATGAGCTAAACGCTGAGCAGTCTGCATGGATGAAGCGCTATTTTACGGAGCAAGTCGTACCCGTATTGACACCGATTAGCATTGATCCGGCACATCCATTTCCGCGTCTTGTAAATAAAAGCTTAAACTTTATCGCTACCTTGGAAGGTAAAGACGCCTTTGGACGCGATATTAACTTAGCGATTGTGCCTGCGCCGCGCAGTCTGCCACGTGTGATACGCCTGCCAGATGAGCTGACTGGTGGCAAAGAGCATCATGTGATGCTATCCGCTATTATTCATGAGCATATCGGTGAGCTATTCCCTGGAATGAGTGTAACTGGTTGTCATCAATTTAGGCTGACACGTAATGCCGATTTAGATTTGGCCGATGATGTCGAAGATATTGCCAAAGCACTAGAAGGCGAGCTCGAAAACCGCCGCTTCGGTGATAAAGTACGTCTTGAGGTCACAACCGATTGTCCAACGCATATCAGTGAGTATCTGCTCAATGAGTTTGAGCTGCATGACAATCAGCTATACCGTGTCAATGGCCCAGTCAACTTAACGCGTTTGCTGTTTGACTTTAATATTCCTGCGCTGCGCTACCAGCCATTCACTCATGTCGTGCCAAAGGCATTTCGCCGAGAAATGGATAAGTCAGATAAATCGACCAGTATGTTCGCTGCCATGCGTAAAAGCGATGTGCTGGTTCATCATCCTTTTCATGCGTTCTCACCGATTATTAATTTACTTTGGCAGGCTGCCAGCGATCCTAAAGTATTGGCAATTAAACAAACGCTATATCGCTCAGGCACCAATTCAGAAATTGTCAAAGCACTTGCCGCCGCTGCTCGTAATGGCAAAGAAGTTACTGCTGTTATTGAGCTGCGAGCGCGTTTTGATGAAGCATCTAATATTGCAGTTGCCAACTATCTACAAGAAGCAGGCGCGGTCGTGGTCTACGGTATCGTCGGTTATAAAACTCATGCCAAGCTCATGCTCATCGTACGCCGCGAGGAAGACCGAATCCGTCGTTATGTCCATTTGGGCACTGGTAACTATCATGCGGCAAATGCCAAGGTTTACACCGACTATGGTCTGTTTAGCGCTGATCCTGATATCTCAGAAGACGTTCACAAAATATTCCAAGAGTTAACCGGCATGGGTAAGCCTGCCAACCTCAAAAAACTGCTACATGCACCCTTTACTTTGCATGAGAAATTGATGAGCTTTATCGATGATGAAATCGCTCATGCTAAAGCGGGCAAACGTACTCATATTATCATCAAAGCCAATGCGCTCACTGAGCGCCGCCTCATTGATAAATTATATGATGCCTCGCAGGCAGGCGTTAAGATTGAATTAATTCTGCGTTCTATGTGTTGTCTACGTCCACAAGTAAAAGGACTCTCTGAAAACATCACTGTGCGTTCTGTTATCGGTCGGTTTTTGGAGCATACGCGCGTTTATTATTTCTACAACGATGGCGATGAGCGCTTGTACTGCGGTAGTGCAGACTGGATGGATCGTAACCTGTTCCATCGCGTAGAAGTGGCATTCCCGATTGAGAATAAAAAGCTATTTAAGCAGATTTATCAAGATGGCTTAATTAACTACTTACAGGATAATACGCAAGCGTGGACACTTGATGGCACTGGCGTTTGGCAGCAGTTACAGCCAGCAGCAGGTGAGGAGCCACACGTCGCACAAGAGCATTTATTAAAAACGATTAATCGTGTTGAAGAGTCTAGTTGATTTGCAAAGATACCTTTAGGCAATAATCAGCTATTCAATTATCTATCTAACCAAGCATTGGTAAATACTGGTGCTTGGTTTTTTTGTGCTTATCAATTGCAAAAGTTACAAACTGACTTGCAACCTCACAATTATTCACATATTGATACGGCAGTACACTGGTGCATTACCCAAGGTCATACCTATAATTAATATCAATTCTGACGCTATTTGATAAGTATTGGTTATTCATTTGAGCGTTGGTACAATCTTGAAACATATATCTATTTAATATTTCAAAACCATGTAATCAAATCATAAGAATAGGAAATAAATCATGAGTACTACTAACGATGACAATTCAGATATCAAGCAAGCTGCAGAACAGGTAAATGGTCAGGAAGTTGAGAAGAACTTAGCAGAGAATAAAAAGGTTGACGCTCCTGAATCATTAAGCGAAGAAGAGCAAACACCTTTTATCGATGATGATTTACGTACTGATAAGTAATCTACGACATCAAACATCAAATTAATAATTAATAATAACCAATAATAAAGCGAGGGATACGCCATGACTATGCAAGAACCTGTAGCAACAGAAGCAGACACAGAAGAAAAGGTAATCGTAGATGACCCTGCTGCTAACGAATTAGAAAACCCTAAAGATAGCTACGCAGGGCGCAAGCACAAGCCTGAAATCGATGGCCCTGAGCAAGACTCACAAGAGACTGACGAAGTTTATGCTGATCCACGTAAAGAAGAAGACCTTCCAGCAGGTGGCAAGAATGCAGCAGAACTAAGTGCCTACGACTTGAGCCAAAAAGGTAATGAGTAAAAGACTATATATAACAGCCGGCTAACCAAATCGATAAAATTATAAATATAAAAAGAGGATATGATAATGCAAGCCAAAGACTCAGCAATAGATAAGGTGAAGGTACTAGGATCTGACGATCATAGTGCAATTGAAAGAAATACTACTGAGAACAAAGGGACCGATACTTTTGATGAATCTGTTGTCGACTCAGAACACGTAAATGATAATGACAATCCAGCGCGCCAACCAGATCGTCGTGATCAAGAAGGTAGTACCGCATTTGATGACAATATCAATGAAGATACTGTCGGTAGTGCAGCACCAAAGAGTGAGGGTATTAATGATTTAAATCGTTATGCCAATATTGATAATGCACAAACCCGTATTTTAAATCCTGATGAAAAAGATTAGATAGGTTTAAATCTCGAAAGATATATAGCGTTTCTGGGGTTGGACAAGTAATTATCATAGTAGGGAGTACCAATGAATAACTCAAATAACGAAAGCGTCAACAACGATCATAAACTAAAAGATGCAGATGATAATAATGGTATTGTCCCTGATGATTCATTACAAAAAGCAAATCCAGCTGCAGCAGAAAAGGCTACGGAAGACCATGATCCGCATAATGTCGCCAAGAGCAACAAACAGTATGATAGTCCATTGATGGAAGATAAAAAGTAAGAATTCACTACATTAATAGCTATTAGTATTTGTACATAAATAGGCATTTGTACATAGATAAAAAGGCACTGTGTTTGGTAAGAGTATATAACTCGTATCAAACACAGTGCCTTTTTTGTTTCCTACATTTTTTTTCTACATTATATAGGTAGATAGGTTTAAGTAAGGCGTGGACTTTAAGCAGGTGTACCACTATGAAAGCGTAGCTCAGCATCTGGGCTACTTATTAGTTCAGCCTCTACTTCTTTAAAGAAAGCGACACGCTCATCGATATTCTCGTCCGATAATGATTGAGCGAGTGCAAGATAGTCTTCAAAATGACGACTCTCTGACTTGAGTAGATAACGATAATACTTCGCTAGGCGTTCATCATCGATGACCTCGGCCAACGCTGCAAAACGCTCACAAGAGCGCGCCTCAATAAATGCCCCAATTATCAATACATCGACCATCGCTGCTGGCTCGTAAGTGCGTTTGTGCTTCAACATACCTTTAGCATAGCGTCCAGCACTCAGATATTTCCACTCTTGACCGTGCTCATTCATGATGCCCAGTACTTGCTCGTAGTGCAGCATCTCTTCACGTATCAGCTGTGCGAGTTTACGTTGCAAGTCATAAGAGAACTCATAACGAAATATCAAATTCATCGCAGTACCAGCGGCCTTTTTTTCGCAGTTGGCATGGTCTTGAATAATCATAGGTAGGTTTTCAATCGCAGCATTTACCCAAGATTGCGTGGTTCGAGCACCTAAAAAGTTATAAACAGGAGATAGGTCTACCTTTATAGGAGTGCGCAGATGCGTAATATCGATGCTATCTTCTTCAGGCAGCTCTTTTTCGATTAGATCTGCTTCAGCACTATTATTTACAGTTTGAGAGATATTTTCTTCGACAGATTTTTTCTCGATACTATCGTTATTTATAGTATTTAATGTTGATTGTAATGTTGCGATGTTTTGTTGATTGATAGTCATAGTCTAAGGAAGCTTTATTTATGAATGGTAATACGAGTAATTATATCGTTAGTCTGACCTAGATACGATGCTAAATAACTGACAGTCATCAATAGGTGTTTATTAATAGATAACGGTTAAGCATAATTAAAGGTATTAATGATTACTTACTGTTTATATTGGTTTTGCTGCATCTAATTTCTAAGTGATGATTATAGCTCCTAGAGTAAGCCACTCATACATTATCATTATTAAACAGCCTAAGTATTTACTTAGTGAATGGTGTTTCCTTGTTAATTTTATTATTTGATAGTAGGATGAGATTTTGCTATTTAAGCATTTCGTCTTACTTTTATGATGTGCTATTAGTAAAGAGCAAACCTGATATCAATAGATTACCTTTTATTAGAACATAAAAATTGTAGATATATCTTTGTAGAAAAATTAGAGAATCAAAGATTCCACAATGAATGAGATATGAACGTTTAAACCTCACAAGATTAAAAAATCTTAAACAGTTACTGTCACAACTCAGTATTAGTACCCCTCACGAACAGATAAGGATAACAATATGAGCCAGTCTTCTAACACCAATCGTATTCAAAAAGGCAGTCTTGCCATCGATCAGCAGTTATATGACTTTATTGAAAACGAAGTGCTACCGAAAGTCGGTGTGGATTCAGACGATTATTGGTCAGGTTTCGAAAAGGTTATTAAAGAGTTTACCCCGCGCAATAAAGCACTATTGGAAACTCGTGACAAGATTCAAGCGCAAATTGACCAATGGCACTTAGATAATCCTGCAAAAGATGGTGAAATCGACTATCCAGCTTATAAGACATTCCTGCAAGAAATTGGTTATCTGCTACCTGAAGGCGAAGCGTTTACGGTTGATACCAAAAACGTCGATGACGAAATCGCGCACATCGCAGGGCCGCAGCTGGTCGTACCAGTTCGTAATGCTCGTTATGCGCTTAACGCGACCAACGCGCGTTGGGGTAGCTTATACGATGCTTTGTATGGTACCGATGTTATCAGCAGTGATAATGGACAAGAAGCGGGCGGTAGCTATAATCCTACTCGCGGTGCTGCTGTTGTCGCTTACGCTAAAGCCTTCTTAGATGAGCACTTCACACTAGCATCTGGTTCTTACAATGATGTGACTGGCTTTAAAGTAGTCGATGGCAAGCTAGAAGTCGTACAAGGTGATAGCAGTACCGAGCTAAAAGATACGGCTAAGTTTGTCGGCTTTGTCGGTGACGCTGAAGCTCCTACAGGTGTGCTGTTGAAGAACAACGGCTTGCATGCTGAGATTCAAATCGATAGCAACCATCCAGTTGGTAAAGATGATCCAGCAAACATCAAGGACGTACTACTTGAGTCGGCTATGACAGCCATTCAGGATTGTGAAGACTCAGTCGCTGCGGTAGATGCAGAAGAAAAAGTCGAAGTCTATCGTAACTGGCTTGGCTTAATGAATAGCGACCTACAAGAAACCTTTGAAAAAGGTGGCAAAACCCGTACACGTAAGCAAAACCCAGATCGTGAATATAACACACCAGATGGAGGCAAGCTGATCTTGCCAGGTCGTTCGTTATTATTAATTCGTAACGTCGGTCACTTAATGCAGAACCCTGCCATCTTAGTCGATCTAGGTGATGGTCAAGAGCAGATATTTGAAGGCTTAATGGATGGCTTGATCACGCCACTATTATCACTTAATGATATTAAAGGTAAAAACGAGCTATCAAACTCGCGTCAAGGCTCAATGTATATCGTGAAGCCAAAGATGCATGGCCCTGAAGAAGTTAAAATGGCCAATGACTTATTTAATGCGTCAGAGGATCTGTTAGGTCTAGAACGCAATACGCTCAAAATCGGCATCATGGATGAAGAGCGCCGTATGACGGTCAATTTAAAAGAAGCAATCCGCCAAGCCAAAGAGCGCGTTATCTTTATTAACACAGGTTTCTTAGACCGTACTGGTGATGAGATGCATACCAGCATGAATGCAGGTCCATTTGTACCAAAAGGCGAGATGAAGTCGCAAGCATGGCAGCCTGCTTACGAGCAATGGAACGTCGATATCGGTCTAGAGACAGGCCTACAAGGTCGCGCACAAATTGGTAAAGGCATGTGGGCCAAGCCTGATGAAATGAAAGAGATGATGGATACTAAAGCCGCTCATCCTAAGTCTGGTGCTAGCACTGCGTGGGTACCATCACCAACGGGCGCTACCTTGCATAGCATACACTATCATCAAGTAAGCGTGGCTGATGTACAGGACACGCTAAAATCACGCAAGCGTGCTAGCTTGGATGACATCTTGACCATCCCATTGGCGAAAAATACCGATTGGACTGACGAAGAAAAGCAGCAGGAGCTTGAAAACAATGCTCAAGGTATCTTGGGTTATGTCGTACGCTGGGTAAATCAAGGTGTTGGTTGCTCCAAGGTGCCTGATATCAACGATGTCGGTCTCATGGAAGATCGTGCTACTTTGCGTATCTCGAGCCAACATATTGCCAACTGGTTGCATCATGGCGTGGTTAGTGAGCAGCAAGTGATGGATACGATGAAACGCATGGCCAAGGTCGTCGATGAGCAAAATGCAGGCGATGATGACTATCAATCAATGGCAGATAACTTCGATAGCTCTTATGCATTCAAAGCCGCCTGTGATTTAGTCTTTAAAGGACGTGAGCAGCCTAGTGGTTATACTGAGCCATTGTTACATCAAGCACGTTTGGATCTTAAAGCCAACGCTTAGAACAATAGATTAAATATGACAGGCATTTGAGCATACTTGATGAGCAAGTATGCTAGTCAGTCTTGCTCATTTGTAACTAATGAATTTGCTCAAATAGATTATTAACTTCTTAATTAGCGCTATTTATTTTTTAGTAAATAGCGCTTTATTTTGGACTATTATTCGATGTTTATTATAAAAATTTAAGAATATTAGTAATCATATTAACCAATATTATTCGTATCTAATTGAGTAAGCGGAAGTTTTTTAACAATCGTTCAAATAAAATGAAGGGTCTGTTATTTGATAATGGATGTATCGAAAAGGCAAAAAAATATGTTGCAAATTATGTCAAAGTTGTTATGCTTGTACTCGAAGTATGAGTTTGGTAACCGATGTTACGCAATGGAAGGATAAAAACTAAAGATTACATGGCAGTTACTTTTTTAATCCCAGTTATGTAAATCATGGTTTTTTTCATCTTACTGTAATAGAACTTCGCCACACTTGTTTCTGACTAATCTCGGTAGCCAGTTACACATTATATCTTTGAGGATTTGTGACGATACCATTATGGGCGCCAGCTAATAATAGCTTGCTCATTACTACAATTGTAAAGTGGAGATACCCCATGAAAAAACTACTTTTAGCTACAGCCGTTGCTGCTCTATCTGTTTCTGCAGCCAATGCCGCTCCTACCTTATATGGTAAAGCGTTTGTTACTGCTGATTATGTAAATGCCGAAGTTGATTACCCAAATGGTGATGCTCGTGCAGACAGAGAGTCTGACTCAGTACAGATCAACTCCAACTCTTCACGTATCGGTATCAAAGGTTCTGAAGCGATGACGGCAAATACTGACGTCATCTATCGCTTAGAGTATGGTACTCGTGTTGACGGTGATAGCGATGGTTTCTCTAACCGTGATACGTATCTTGGTGTTGTAAACAAGCAGTTCGGTGAATTCCGTGCTGGTAAAAACCAATCTACTTTAGATAAAATCAACAACGTAGTCGTTAACGATGGTTATTGGGATAACCTAGGTGGCAATAAACTTGAAGATAACGAAAACTATGGTGGTTTGAATATGGCTGATAGTAGCCGTATCAACAGCTCAGTTATTTGGATGTCTCCAAAATACAACAACCTACCATTACAACTTTCTGTTATGTATAGTGCTGACGAAAGCTTTGTAGAGGATAGTGATGATCGTAATAGTGGCTTTGGTGCTGCGCTAATGTTTGACCAAGGTACTGGCTTCACTGCTGGTGTTGCGTACGATAAAGACCAAAACATCAATGGTGATATCATCCGTGGTACAGCAACTGTTGATCTAGGTAAATACATGGCAGCTCCTGTAACATTAGGTGCTCTATATCAAGTAGCTGATTTTGACTATGAGGGTGATACCGAAAAAGAGAAAGGTCTAGTAGTTAGTGGTGCATTAGGCTTATCTAACTTTGCTCGTCCAGCAACTGTTTATGTTCAGTACAACAAAACTGACAACCTAGATGGTGTTGACAACTTTGACTCAGATCAAATCGTTGTTGGTGGTAAATACTACTATCAAGATAATATGATTGTACATGCTTATGCTGGTAATAACTCAGCTGACCTTGGCAATACTGATGCTGACGTACTAGCTATCGGTGGTGGTCTAGAGTACTTATTCTAATCTAACCATTAGAATCTAAATAAAAAACTCATCCTTCGGGGTGGGTTTTTTTGTTGTATGTATTATTTGTGACAAAAGTCTACCGCTGAGGTAGAAAACAAGAGTTTCAGACAGTTTGCATTTTTGCCCTATATTTTATGGCGTATTTTTAGTAAAATCCTTCTTTACCAATTGTTGATGAGTACTATGACCAAGTTTATATTTGTGACCGGTGGGGTAGTGTCCTCACTAGGAAAAGGTATCACCGCCGCTTCTCTTGCTGCGGTCTTAGAAGCGCGTGGCGTGACTGTCACGATGACCAAGATGGATCCGTATATCAACGTCGATCCAGGTACGATGAGCCCATTTCAGCATGGTGAGGTGTTTGTCACCGAAGATGGCGCAGAGACAGACTTAGATTTGGGTTATTACGAGCGCTTCTTGCGTCACTCAAAAATGAGTAAAAGTAATAACTTTACCAGCGGCCGTATTTATCAAAATGTTTTAAATAAAGAACGCCGTGGTGAATACCTTGGCGGTACGGTACAGGTTATTCCGCATATTACTGATGAAATCAAAAACAAAATCCTTGCCAGTG